>Ga0228701_1001906_pt1 | contig 13355 bp, 10 predicted proteins | sample McNCre117_Aug_MG_2_FD_178017 | JGI IMG/M metagenome (GOLD analysis project Ga0228701, IMG submission 178017) | Freshwater microbial communities from McNutts Creek, Athens, Georgia, United States - 11-17_Aug_MG | ecosystem: Environmental > Aquatic > Freshwater > Creek | place: USA: Georgia...
AAATTCGCCAACTGATCACCGATCAAGCGAAAGATGAGATCATTGCCAAGATTGAGGATTTATTTCCTGCTGATATCACGTCGATTCTCTATGAATTAAACGGGGAGGAATCGAAGTATCTGGTTCAATTACTAGATACTAAAATTGCCGCTGCGATTATCTCTGCCTTAGATACAGATGATCGCAAGAAGTTCTTAAAGAATTTCACTTCCAAAGAAATTTCTGAGTACATCAACATTGTCGATTCCGATGACGCGGTGGATATCTTAAACGAACAACCTGTTCGTATAAGAGAAGAAGTAATCGCATTATTAAAAGACCGCGAACAAGCACGTTTCATCATTGATCTTATGCATTATGATGAGGATTGTGCGGGTGGTTTAATGCAGAAGGAGTTAATCAAAATCAATGTTACACAGACGGTGACGGAATGTGTGGAGGAGATTCGCCGACAAGCCGAGGACGTAGAGAAGGTTTATTCTGTTTACGTAGTGGATGATGATGGTCTTTTATTAGGTACCGTTTCCTTGAAAAAAATCATTCTTGCCAAACGTGGATCGAAGATTCAAGATGTCTACGAAGCAGATGAAATCGTATCGGTACAAACGTATAGTACAGGAGAAGAGGTAGCGGATTTGATGCAGAAATATGATTTGGAAGCCATACCTGTTGTAAATATTCAAGGACGATTATTAGGTCGAATTACGATTGATGACGTGGTCGATTTCATCACGGAATCTGCGCAAGAAGATATTCAGGTGATGGCCGGTATCTCGGAAGATGTGGAGGAAGATGACTCCGTGTGGCTCTTGGTACGTTCACGTTTACCTTGGTTGATTGGTGGTATGGTAGGTAGCTTTTTAGCTGCTAAAATCATAGACCGTTTTGATGATACAATTGCCATTTTACCAGCTATATCAGCCTTTATCCCTTTGATTGGCTCTACGGGTGGAAATGTGGGAATTCAATCTTCCTCACTCATCGTGCAGTCTTTAGCCGACAAAAGTGGTTTGGATACCACCTTGTGGAAACGTCTTCAAAAGGTATTTGTGGTAGCCTTAATCAATGCGCTGATTGCAGCGATTTTTGCGTTCGGATGTTCCATGTTAATTGATAGCGGAGAAATCATGTTATCCATAACTGTATCCCTTTCCTTGTTTGCGGTTGTAATGCTAGCGTCTTTGATGGGAACAGTAACACCTTTGGTCTTAAACCAATTAAAAATAAACCCGGCTGTCGCATCAGGACCATTTATCACGACGACAAATGACATCCTCGGTTATGGAGTATATTTCTTAATTGTCTATTTCTTGTTGTAGACAATGAGAGCAGTCATTCAGCGCGCAAGTTCAGCTTCCTTACACATAGAAGGCAAATTACATGCTTCCATTGGAGCAGGATTTGTTGTGCTCCTAGGCATACATGTTGACGATAGCCCTGCTGATGTTGAATACCTCGTAGGAAAAATTCACGGAATGCGTATTTTTTCAGATAGTGAAGGGAAAATGAACCTTTCCTTGGAACAGGTTTCTGGCCAAATCCTATTAATAAGCCAATTCACCTTGTATGCCGATACCCGCAAAGGCAATCGGCCTAGTTATTTAGCTTCGGCAAGACCAGAACAGGCAATTCCTTTATATGAGCTAATGATTGAAAAGCTTTCTACCGCCATGGGCGCCCCGATTCAAACGGGTGTATTTGGCGCGGATATGCAAGTTAGCTTATGTAATGATGGACCTGTAACCATTATCATCGACTCAAAAACCATTTAATCATGACCTTAGAAGAAGCCCAAGAACGAGTGGATCAATGGATCAAAACGGTAGGAGTTCGATACTTCAATGAACTAACCAACATGGCGATGTTAACGGAGGAGGTAGGCGAAGTGGCACGTATCATCGCGCGTCGCTATGGAGAACAATCGGAGAAGGAATCAGATAAGAATAAGGACCTGGGAGACGAAATGGCTGATGTGCTTTTTGTCTTAATTTGTTTAGCTAATCAAACAGGCGTCAATCTGACTGAGGCTTTGGCGAAAAACTTAGCAAAGAAAAGTATCCGTGACGCAGATAGGCACCACAACAATCCCAAACTCAAATAAGCCTTACTTAACTGGAGGAATTTGACTATCCGAAATGCGTTTGCTCATGCTTTTTCCCTCTTCTTTGTTTGGAATAAAGGGACGTACTAAGGAGATCAAATCCAAACTTGGATTCAATTTTTGAATCACTTCATGGCGGACATCAAATTCTGTTTCACCGGAAATTTGTTGGTATTCTGCATCCGAAATCCCATCATGCTGATTAGATGCATTTGAAAAAGACGCCAAATGCCCTAAGGTGCTGTCTCCCATCAATTTACCACCCTCCCAAGAAACAACAGACCCAGCATGCTTCCAGTTAAATCCAGATAAGGTAAAGTTCTTTTGGTTGATTGCTTGCACGGAATGAAGCGGCATTCCCAACAATAATCCCGAATCTGTTTTCCATTCCGAAGCGTTTCCGACGATCGTCACATCGACAATTTGACCATCCCGGTAATATACATACACCTGACGATTTGAATTGGGATATAAAATGGAACCACGTAAACTGTCATCGCCAATCACCCAAGTAGTATCAGCGATCAATGACTCTTTTCCATATTTCTTTTCAAGACCCGCCAAATTTCCACAAGCCAACACTTCATTCAAACTACGTGTAGGATTGACTTTTTCAGACGAATTATTCGAGCCACAAGAAAACAGAAACAGCCCGACAAAGAAGGAAAGAATGTATTTCATATTAGAAAGAATAAGCTAATGATAAGGTTGCATTTAAGCCTTGAACCTGATATTGATAATACTTTTGATAGTTTTTACCTAAGAGGTTATTGCCTGATAAACCGATATTCAAATTTCGTTTGATAAAGTAATTTATTTTCAAATTGACATCCAAAATATCATCCATCTGAATTAACTGATTTTTGACAGGATCCAAGGCAAACAGCGATTGCATCCAATAGACATCCGGAGCAATCAAGATTTTAGGAGAAACCCGCCAAGAGTTTATCCATGATAAGCTTGTTGCAGGAATATGTGGCGCATTGAATTTTACACCTAAATGCTCATAAATTACATGATTAAACTTAAAGCTAGAGGTAAATTGTGTGGTGAAATTAAAATTCAAATTAGCTGAATATGTCGTCACCTGAACTTTCTCCAATCCGCCACGGTATTGCACATCAAATTTATTTGGTGCTGAAACTGCATTGACATAAAATGGCAAGTCGGCATATTCCGCATAGTCATATTGTGCTTCAAAATCGATGACTTTGTTCCCTCCTATCCCTTTAATCCCGCCATACACGTGGCCTACTTGATTCGTATTCTTTAATTGACTAGGTACACGCATCCAAGCGTTTTGCTTTAAATAACTTTGGTATGAATTGAATTGAACATCCCCTCCTACACCACCAAACAAGTGAATGTAATCTGAGGCACCAAAATCCATCTGCAACATAGGAAATACACTTGTCTTTTCAACGGAAGGTTCATCAGACTCAGTAACAAACATAAATCCTGCATTCAAACTGACGCGCGAACTCTTATAGGCCATATGAGGATTTAAACGATATAAACTCCGATTCCATTTTTGCAATGTTGAACTCGGGGAATATTCTGAATAGATATAATCACCAGCTAATTTGAAACGCAATTTTTCCGACATCCCATGCACATACACTCCGTGCCCTTGAATCAGTAACTCCTTTAAATCTTGAGCATTTGTTAATTGGTCTGCTTGGATGCTGAAAACATAATCAGTGGAAGGTGTTTTTTTAGCACTACTTAATTTCCCCGCGGCACTCATTCGCGTGTAGGAAGCTAATAAATCATTGGCCTTCATGTAAGAGGGAATTTCAGCCAAGCCATAATAGTAGTTCGAGAACATTTTGTATTCCAATGTACTTTCCCAATAATTCACACGTCCTAATGAACGACTCTCCAGGCGTGCTAAATTTTCACTCCTAGCCGAATATTCCGACATGACAGGACCAAATTGATTGGCGTCATGGTGCAAATAGAGTCCAAGGAATTTATTCTCCTTAGCACTTTGACTTGCATTAAAATCAAAAAGGGAATGGCCATAATTTCCAATACCCATCACTAAAGCATTCTTGAATTTCTCGCCGTAAGCGGTTTTGTTTTTCTCATCCGAGCGCATTTCCTGTGCAGCAGGGGCCTCAATCTTGGGTAAGGAGTCTAATTTCCATTGTGATTCCTTCAATTTAATTTGCAAAGGAACGCTACTTGTTTGCTCAAAAGATTTCATCGGCAAATAGGTCCGATCGGTAACCTTCAACTGCATGACCGCACGCGTGGAATTGGGAATGGTGATCGTAGAACGATCGATACGCGACTCTTGCGCGTACCCCTCCGAGAGCAAGCAAAACAGGCCTATAAAAAGTAAAAAGATCTGCTTCATTTATTGTATTCCCTCCATTTTTTTCTTGGCTAGCACTTTCACGGCCTCATCCGACGAATTAGCTAAAATACTTTGCAAAATAACTTTGGCCTGAGCACTATTTTTTAATTGGACAAAATTGTCTGCCATAATTAAAAAGGCCTGCCCCACAAGCGCATCAGGCATGTGGTAATACCGACTTTCAGCTTGTACAAATTGACTACTCAGCCATTCATTCGACTGTTTATACTCTTTCTGCAAAGCAAGTGATTGCGCATAAGCGAGTGATGCCTTCGCCCCGATTTCATCTTGATTCAGTTTTACAGCTTTCTCAAACCATTGTTTCGCTAGATCTAATTCATTAACATCCGAAGCATTTTGACCTATCTCGTAAGCCCATTGGCTCTTACGTAAGCTATCAGCAGCATCCAAATCAAGCCATAATTGATTAAGTGTATCAAATTTCTTCTGAGCGCTATACAATTGTTTCAACTTATCTTGCACGTTAATCATTAGGGTATCTTGGTAGGCCAAATTAGCCTTCAAATCTACCAGCGTACTAATAGCCAAATCAGCCCGTTTCTGCTCATCGTATATCAAGGCAATCATCCATTGCGCTTTGTTCGCATAAGTGATACCCTGCTGACTTCGCTTTAAGTAAATCAAGGCATTCGAAAAATCTTTCGTGTGATAGGTTGAGACGCCTAACATATAATTCAAGGCATCGGATTGACTATAGGAAGGAAATTCTTGAATAAGACGAACTAGTTCAGGAACAACTAATTTATATTTTGCCTGTTCGAACATTTCCGAACAAATATCAAACCACTGTTCTGCGATACTAGGATCATCACCATGCTGACTTGCATAAATGTGCTGGATTTCAATCGCCTCCGAGTAACGCCCAGCTTTTTTCAATAATTCAGTTGCGCCTATGATGGCTTCTTTTGCGGATGAATCAGACGTATATTTGCGCACAATACTCACATAATCATCCGAAGCTAAAAACCATTGGTTGGTATTTTCATAAGCTTGCGCGCGAATCAACAATAATGGAGCATACAAGGGATTGCTTGGCGATTTCTCTTGGATAAACTTGCTCGTATTACGAATAACAGCCGCATAAGCCTCTGATTTTTGTAAGCGTGACAAAGCTACATTACTTCGATAAAACATGTTGTCAGCCTGCGGATCATTGGGAAATTTAACGCTATAAGCTTGATAGGCATCAGCCGACTCTTGAAACTTCCGAAGGTTAAACAAAACGACTGCTTTACGCTCTAGCAAGGCCATCGATTGTAGTGAATTTTGTTGAATCCCTTCGTCGTAATATTTCAATCCCATCGTTAAATCACCTTTTGCAATGGCTAGCTCAGCCAAATTTCGCAAATCATCCACGGAGCGATGACCATCCAATTTATTGGCTACATATTCCTCAAAATATTGCAAAGAACGCTCGTACATGGTAATGTAGGCAAATGAATGCGCTAAACTCAATCGGATTCGTTGGCTTAATTCACGTGAACCTGTAGGCAACGACGTTTCTGCTAATAGCGGAACATACAATTTTATCGCATCTGAATTCTTGTTTGACTTTGCTAGCATTTCAGCTAAAGCATAGCGGGCATACCAGGCCATTTCCCGATTAACCGCAAAATCAAGGGACTTTTTGTAAAAGGTAATAGCCCTTCTGTCATCTTGTTTTTCATAAGCTTTAGAGGCAATTTGATAACAAGTAGATTGATAAAGTCCTTGAAATTTAACTTTCCCTACAGGAAAATTCAATATAAAATCTTCAATTGCAGATAGACTAGTTTGTTTGCTTAATGCATCAATTGCCATGGAAACCAATAATTCCCCATGTTTATTTTGAGGTACGCGCTTTTGATACGTTTTAATTTCTTTTAGTAATGTAGCCCATTGCTGGTTTTGCTGCAGCAAACTTAAGTACATCAAATAAGAATCATCAGCCAATTCTTTGTTGAAGGGCATCGAAGCAACTTCCTGTAACGCTTGATACGCAAGATCCCATTTTTGTTGGTCTACTAAGATTAACGCCCGAGTTTTAGCCATCTCTTGTCCCAACGAATCCGTAGATTTGTCCAGCGAGGCTAATAAGTTAAGTGCCTCATCCAACTGCCTAGATTTATACAAGGCAAAAGCAAATTTATAACTTCGGTCTCGATTCAGGAGTTGGGGGGATTTTTCTTTAACAACAGCATAACTTTTCGCTGCATTGGCATAATCTTGTTTTTGAAATTGCAATTCAGCTATGATTGATGCCAAATTTCCCGAAGATTGGCGATAAGAGCTATCGGATAAAATAGGCTTCACATAATCGATTAAATCGTTGTAGCGATTCAATTTCATGTAAGCAGAACTGATCCAAACAGGAGCCTCTGTAGCGTATTTAGGGTCTTCACTTGCCATTTTAAAATCCGCGATGGCTTGATCGAATTTCTCAGCATGATAGTGCATCACCCCAGCATAATATGCTGCAGGTAAAGAAAATTCATCTTCCGACTCAAACTTTAATAGATTAAAAAGAGCTAAAGCTTCTTTCTGGTAATTTGCCTTGTAATAGGAAACCGCCAAGTAATATTTATGTTCAAGATTCGTTTGAGCAGAATTACTCAAGTATTTGATGGCACGTGCCCAGTCGCCTGTTTCATAATAGTAGACCCCAATTTCAGTAATTAATTTAGCAGAAAAAGGACTCTCTGGATGATCTGATACAAATTTAACGGCCTGAATTTCCGCCTCCGGACGCATTGAATAAATCGAACACATCGAAATGTAATATTCGACAATGGTTCGCTCAGATAGTAACAATGTAGGGGTTTCCTGCAAACTTTTGAGGTAAAATCGGAATTCTTCCTGGGCTGCAGGGAAATTATTTGAATCAAATAAGAGTTTAGCTTGACGGAAATGCTCGTAGGGGTCAGCTAATTTGACCGTTTGCTGACCATTCATTTCAAACGGCTGAACAAAGAACACGCTTAAGACTAAAACACTAAAATAATATAATCGTTTTTTCATCTACGAACAGATGTATATCTAGGGTTATTACAATAATACAAATTTTATTTCAAATTTATCTCTCCTTTCCAACGATAAAAATCCAAATAAATTTCCTCTAATACATATTTTCTCTAATTTTGAAAGATTTTAACATCCCATATCCTTATATGTCGATTCGTAACTTATTCATATTCAGCTTTCTTTCATTCGCTTACTTGGCTGCTTCGGCACAAAGTCCTAACAAAAAGCTTCCCATTATAAAAAATGGCGGCTATGTAATTTTTGAAAAAAATGGCCATGGCTTAATTGCAAGCGTTGAAAACCTGGGAAAGCTCGATTTTAATGAAGCAATAAAAGCTTGTGATAGCTTGAAAACAGGCGGATTTACAGACTGGCGTCTACCTACGAAAGAAGAATTCGAATTAATTCATCCCAAATTAAATTTGAAAAAAGTGGGAGGAGGTAGTATCTTCCAATCATCATGGTATTGGACCTCTACGGAAGTAGACAAGCAGAATGCATGGACGCACAATCTTCAAACAGGACTTCAGGCCTCGTATTTCAAAGATTTCAAATGCTTCGTGAAAGCAGTTCGATCATTTTAAAACACCGTATTTCTGCATTTGCTGGTCCATCACTTTAAAATAAACAGGTGGAATCATGGCTAAAATCAACATCCCAGGATATCCCGTAGGCATTTGTGGTGCGCCAGCATGATGCCGTAAAATCTGATATTTTCGTGATGCTGAATAGTGATGATCACTATGTCTACTTAATTCAAACAACAGCACGCGACCTAATAAATGATTACTGTTCCATGAATGTTCCGGTTGGACGCGACCATACCGATTGCTCGAGTTCATTTGGCGCATTAATCCATAATGTTCTATATAATTTACCGACTCAAGAAGTAGTATACCTATGCCTGCCGCTACTAAAAAATAGCCTAAAGTAGCTAAACCCCACATCCCATAAATTCCCACGAGCAATAGCACCTGAAAAAGATGGAAAAGCAACATTTCATTTTGAATCGAGAAAAATCCTACTTGTTGATTCTTTAAAATTTTATTGTTGATTCGCCATGCGCTAAGGTAAGTCCCGGGAATCGTTTGGAAATAAAAGGCAAATATGCTTTGTCGGTATTTCGCTGTACTCGGATCATCTGAAGTACTTACATGCGTATGATGCCCCCGATTATGCTCAATAAAAAAGTGCATATATAAGCTAGTTGACAATAAAAGTTTGGCCATACCTTGCTCAAGCTTGTTGCTACGATGCCCTAATTCATGCGCTAAATTAATCCCAAAAATACCCGCCAATAAACCTGCCGTTAAGATTCGCCCCAAGCGATCTTGTGCCATAATTTCAGGCGAGGCAACATGATCTAAAAAAGAATAAAGACAATACAGATGCAAGAAAAAAGCCACATAAAGCACCCCATCGTAGAGCGGATTATTTTTTGCTGCCAGTTCATCCGATTCCGATAAATTTCCCTCATCTGCCGGCAAGAATAATTCTGCTAAGGGAATAAGAATGAAGCTGAACAAGATGCTGCCCCAACAAGCAATACCCACTGAATGATAGGAAAGCCAAGCACCGGCAAATAATATAAAGGGGAGAAAATACTTGAGGATGCGCATAGCTAGTCTAAAATTTCCTCAATAATAACAATTTAAACTTGTTTTATTGCCTTCATAAAATCAGACGCTACCCGCTCAATTTGATAATCAGCTAAAAACAAGGAACGGGCATTCGTAGCTAAGCGTTTTTGCAAATCCAAGTCTGAAACAAGTGTTTGCATGGCATGAAAAACTTCTTCTTGTTTTGGCTCACAGATCATTGCTGCATCCGCCGCGAGTAATTCCGTCGCAAAACCGATACGCGTACTTAAAATACATGGTTTACGGTAAGCAAGCGCTTCTAATGCAGCGATCGAGAAACCTTCGGAATAACTAGGCAAAATAAACCCATCTACTTGTTCCAATAAATAAGCCTTATTCGAACCGGTAACAACATCAAACAATGCGATATTTTGATGGGGATAGGTTGCCAACTGCCCAGCTAGTGCATCCGAATAATCATCTTGAGGCCCAGCAATGATGAGATGAACATCCTTCCCATGCTGAAGAGACAATGTATGAAAGGCATCTACCAAAATATCAAGCCCCTTTTTCCGATTGATCCGACTCAAGAATAAAAACACAAAGGAAGACTTCGCTTTAATTTCCGCAAGTCGCTGTACAAATTCAGGTGACGGATTTGCATGGGACTCTGATTTGGGATCTTCGATTCCGTTTGGAATAAATACGATTTTTGAGCGTAAATTAGGGAATAAATTCAGGAGGATTTGTTCCTCTTCCCGACTAATCACATGAATCATATCAGCTTGACGCAAAAAACGTTTTTGCATCAAATTCCACAACAACTTTTTTTTCCACGCGGAACGACTCCATGCATAAGGGTCTAAAAAGCCATGAACCGTAACAATTTTCTTGGCCTTATTGGGAACTAAGAAAGGTAAAAGCGCACCAAAGTACCAGAGACCATGGATGTGCACGTATTGAAAAGTATTTCGTTTTCGAATAAACCAGAACAGCAAGGACCATGAGAATTCGGAGAGAATTCGGGAAAAAGCACTCTGATTAAATATTTCCAGTTGGACACCCGGAGCGGTTGGATATGGGTGATGAGCACGATCCATGGAACTCGCGATCGTCACATCCATACCCGATTCAATTTGAAACCGGGAATGATTCAAAATGACACTTGCAGGCCCTCCTGATTCATAAGAATAGGAACACAAATGCAATAAATGTTCTTTTTGATTCATGCTAACAGTCAATCTTCCAATCCGACGTGATGATATTTTTCAATCGTACGGGATCTTTTTGTGCAGCTTTTTCGGCTTCATAAATATTTACATCGACGAGTAAACGGTACCAAAGCCCTTGCATAAAATGAAACACCCAGACCTTCGGATGATCTAAAAAACCTACTTGGAATATAAAGCGAAAGATAAAATAAGCCAATGCACGCAATCCCAGCGGCATTCGGTTGTAGAAACTATTCTTGGCCGTCCTTTTCGTATGTGCTTGGCTATTCCCCGCTGCAGACAAATCCGTTGTATAAGAAAACTGATACTTTTGATTTAATACGTCGGCAGCTTCTCTACGAGCATAATTGTTGTGCTTCGTTACCCACCAGTGAATCGAATTGAGATTTTCATCCACGACATGTTCTGAAAAGCGGATGGTCTCCCCTTTCGATAGCACGATATGCTCGTCCATCAAACGTTGTTCACAGGCCCCCAATCCAGTACGCCAAAGTCGCAACAAATGAATCGGATAAAAACCGCCGAAACGAATCCAATGACCTTTAAAAAACACTTTTCGAGTAAATTCAATTCCTGAAATGATCGCCGCGATGGCTGGTAATTTAAGCTTAATTTCCTCTTGGAGTTCCTCCGTTAAATATTCATCCGCATCAATCCGCAGGGTCCAATCCGTTTGAATGTTTGCTTCCTGAATACCCCAATTCAACTGTTTGGCATAATTATTTTCCCAGGCATGCGTGTAAACTTCAGCCCCTAAATCTTTGGCAATTTCGGTAGTACGATCTGTAGAAAAAGAATCGATGATGCAGATACGCGAGCAAACAGATTGCAAGCTTTTAATACAGCGAGCAATGTGTTTCTCTTCATTAAACGTCAAAATGATTGCCGTAATTTGGTTCATGCACCTAGAATTTCAACAAATTTACCATTAGCCCGGGGATTCACAAGGCATTTATAGTTATTCTATCCGGTAATAGCGATGTCGCACCAAAATTTCAGGCTTAAATCCACCTGCAAAAAAAATGGAATTACTTAATTTTACTGACCTTAAACTAGCTAATGAATCTGCTTGCTGGAGATAAAATTGTTTGGCCTGCGTTAAATCTAAAATCAATTGATTCGACCAAAAGCCCTTCTTCAATAAATTAGGGGCAATTCGTACTTGCTCGTGTTTATTTCCCGACTTCAAATCTGCCACCAATTGGGGAGGCTGAAACAGCAGATTGGCCAAATTCCCTAAGCTACTATACGATGTTTCAAAAGTGGTTTCTCGCAAATATCCGGATTGCAAAGCGCCGAGCGTTATCTCTTCCCCGATGCGATGCTTAGACTGCCTAGTAAAGACCAAGCGTAGTTTCCGAGCATTTGTATGACGCTTGAACAACAATAAGGAATCATTGGAGTCCACGATACGATAATGTTCAAATAAGGCTTTTTGACTTAACGATTCTTCTGACCAGGGGTATTTTAACTTCGACTTTTCCAGGCCATATATGACATATTGAGGCGCATTTTTTGAAGCCAAATACACCTCATTTAAACTATCTAAATAGCGATCTGCAGCCACATAAGTTTGTAAAGTTGGCCTTGGTGCATAATTCAGCTCATTAGTATAGATCCATGAAATTTCAAAGGGAAATACATCTACTGACTGATTTTTAATTTTGGCGAGGAAAGATGTTGGGAGTTTCGGGCGTTCTTTGGCTACCTCCCGAGTCCCTCTTAAATAATAAGATAAAATAAAGGGGCGATATTTGATTCCATGCCAGATTCCAAGAGGCGTAAAACCAACCAGCGGAGCATAGACAGCGGCATACAAGACAAACAATAAAGGCAGGAATCCTAGATAGATTTGCTTGAAAACCTTGCTTTTTGCAAAAGAATAAATCAAGATGCAGACGTAGCTCATCAATTTGATATAGGCGGTAAAATGACCTGAATCCGCGCGAACAAAACTGTATTTTAATAATACAAACGAAATACCGAGGCCCGTAGCTACTAGAAAATACTCCCTCCATGCCGGCTTCTCAACCCGGGAAAAAAAGTAAATCGAAAGAGAAAATTGCAACGCAAATAGCCCATATGTCAAAGCCGTTAATTTCTTCAAGGCTTCTGGGAAAACAGACATCCCCGCGTTATAAGTTGCGATGACATGTAAACTTGTTTTGAAATACATGGATAGGTTCGTATGTAAATAGTCCGCCCAAACTTGCAAAGTCAGCCCCAAAACGACCATATATAGCAACGCAATCCACCACTTCAATTGCTTTTCGATAACGAGTACAAGTATCAAACATGAAAGAAAAGCCCAAACGATGATCCCGTAATTTGCTTTAGTAAAAAAGATGATACCCAGCAAAACGAATGAAAACAACAAGGATACCCCTTGTTTCCATACGGATCTAGCGTATAGAGCAACAAATCCGTGGTACATCCCTAGAAACATCCAAAGGAAAGCAGTCGTCTCCCCAATCATTTCAAATGAGCAGAGATTGATAGCAGAAAATAAGATAAGGTGATAATTTTTGGCCTGTTTCGGAAAACACGTGGCATGAAAATAAATGAGATTCAGAAAGAAAAAACCATCATAGCACAATTGCTTCCAGGCAGGCACATGAATGGGAAGTCGGTAAATATAAGACCCTAAAGGCCCATAAGTAAACACGAAGTCACTCCCCCATGTACCTTGTTTTTCCCGCAATAAATTCAAGGCAATTTGCCAAGAAGGGTCTAGGCCGACACCCGGTTCTTCAAATAATCGTAAGAAAGGAAATGTTAGATAGACAATGCCAAATGCATACAGCCAATAATGCCAGTTTTTTTGAATGGGTTCTCGCAAATAGCTAATGATTGTATTCAAAGCAATTAATGATGAAAAACAAGCTAACACATTGAACAAAAAAAGACTTGCACATCAGTACAAGTCTTTAATTCGTGGTCGCGTAGGGATTCGAACCCCAAACCTTCTCATCCGTAGTGAGATGCTCTATCCAGTTGAGCTACGCAACCATTACCCTTTCGGGACTGCAAAGGTAGAAATAGTTTTTAAAAATCGAAAC
>Ga0228701_1001907_pt1 | contig 13355 bp, 16 predicted proteins | sample McNCre117_Aug_MG_2_FD_178017 | JGI IMG/M metagenome (GOLD analysis project Ga0228701, IMG submission 178017) | Freshwater microbial communities from McNutts Creek, Athens, Georgia, United States - 11-17_Aug_MG | ecosystem: Environmental > Aquatic > Freshwater > Creek | place: USA: Georgia...
ACCAACTAAAGTATGTATCACTTCATTTACTGATTTGTAATGATGGTCTGTGATTCTAAAACCCCAAGAATCGTTCATTGTAATGCAAGACTCCAAAGGTAATTGTGAAGCAGATTGAAAATTAAGTCCTGCTGAATTTTGCCCTGGCAAATCCTGTTCAAACATTTGAAAATCCTCTCCTACTATAGGATCTAAATGATGGTTATTCCCAATCATCGTAGCTGGTTGTAGTGTATGAATAAGCCCATAAATTTCATTGTATTTCCAATCAATTCTTGAACTTCTGTCAGCTGAGCCTTCTGGATTGGTCTGGTCCCAATGGCCATCAAACCAAATGCAAGAGATAGGTCCATATTGCGTGAGCAGCTCAGTTAGTTGGTGCTTCATGAACTGTAAATAAGAGACATAATTCCCCTTACTTGTTCTTCCTGATTTTTGTCCGGTTCGGCCAGTAGTATAAGGATAATCTTCTCTTGACCAATCCAATGTGGAATAGTATAAGCCCAATTGTATGCCTTGCTTTTTACAAGCTTCAGCAAGTTGTTTGAGGGGATCTTTCTTGTAATGTGTGTTAGTTATTTTCCAGTCAGAATATTTAGTGTCCCAATTGGAAAAACCATCATGATGTCTGGTAATAAACACAATATATTTCATACCAGCTTGCTTCGCTGTACTAACCCATTTGTCTGCATCGAAATCTATAGGATTAAAGATTTTTAATAATTTTTGATAGTCTTGCTTTAGAATACCCTTGTTTTCCATCACCCATTCGCCATCCCCCAAAACACTAGATGCTCCCCAATGGATAAACATACCAAATTTATTGTCTTGAAATTGTTTTCTGGTTTGAAGGTTTTGAGTGGCAGGTTGATACACTTGAGCATTTACAGTAATGATCGAAATGCAAAAGAAAAAAGCAATCATGATTTGTTTCATAACCTTGGTTTGATTTAACAATACTAAATATAAACATTTTGAAATAAATAAGGCCCCTAATTAGGAGCCTTATATAAAATGAAATTAAACTTGTTTAATCTAATTTGTATACCTGGTGCAAATCATCAGTATTTCTAAAAGTCACTTCAAGATCATTGATCAAGCCATCATGAATATCATACACCCAACCATGAATATGTAATGGCTGGTTTCTTTTCCATGCATTTTGAACAATAGATGTTTTACCCAAATCATGTACTTGCTCAATGACATTCAACTCTACAAATCTTCGTGCTCTTTGAACCTTGTCTTCAATTGCATCCAATTCAACATGATGATATCTATACACATCTTTAATATGTCGTAGCCAGTTATCAATCAGGCCAAATTGTTGATTCTCCATAGCAGCTATTACACCGCCACAACCATAATGTCCACATACTATGATATGTTTCACTTTTAAAACTTCAACAGCATAGGATAATACGCTTAGCATATTCATATCACTATGCACTACCATATTAGCAATGTTTCTGTGCACAAATACATCTCCAGGATTAGTTCCAGTAATTTGGTTTGCTGGAACACGACTGTCTGAGCATCCAATCCAAAGATATTCTGGATTTTGTCCATTAGCCAGCTTTGAAAAATAAGTAGGGTCAAGAGACAATTGTTCACTAACCCAATTTTTATTATTTTCTAATAATTTTTTATATGATTTTTCCATAATTATTTTTTTAATGTCCAGATACTTGAATTCGTTCAGGCACTTGGATAAATTCAACTTTAATGTTTTTTAATGCTGCTTGTGCTTTAAAATCGTGTAGAATTTCTAGCACATCTAAGTCAATATAATGTGAAGAACTGGCATCAATAACTACCTTAGTCCCTTGGGGGATTTCGGCAATTTTTTTTGCGATGCTCCCTTTGTTTATAAAGGTAACATGTTCTGACAATATAATCTTAATATCGCCCCCTTCTGATTTTGAAGATTGATGAATTTTATAATCTCTTCGATAATTAGTTCGCAGAATATAAAAAATCGCAACCAACATGCCAATGGCGATACCCTTTAATAAATCAGTAAATTGAATGGCTAATATTGTAATGACAAATGGCATAAACTGTTCCCATCCAAGCTTATACATCTCCTTAAATAAAGATATTTTGGCGAGCTTATAGCCTACAATCAGTAAAACAGCCGCCAAACATGCTAAAGGGATTTTATTTAAAAAGGCTGCTAATGCAATAATACTTGTTATGAGCAACAAGCCATGAAAAATTGCAGCTAATTTAGTTTTAGCGCCTGCGTTTACATTGGCAGATGTGCGAACAATCACTGCAGTCATTGGCAAACCACCTATTAAACCTGAAATAAAATTGCCAACGCCTTGTGCTACTAATTCTCTATTGGTCGGCGTAACGCGTTTATAGGGATCTAATTTATCTGCAGCTTCTGTACTTAATAGGGTTTCTAAACTTGCGATAATAGCAATGGTAACACCAAGCAGATACACTTTATAATTTGTCAGTCCTGAGAAATCAGGAAAATTAAATTGTTCCAAAAAGTGTTCAGTTGATTTTGCAACTGGCAATGCTACCATTGCATTTGTGGGCAATACCCATTGAGGTTGAAAACGAACAAAATACTCATTGACAACAACACCTACGACAACTGCAATGAGTGCTCCAGGCACCCATTTAAATAGTGCAAACCGCTTAAGGATTGGCGCATCCCATATTAGAATGGTGGCAATGGCACTTACTGCAATAATGATAGTGCCAATATGATATTGACTATTAGCTGATGCGTTATATCCAATTGCAATGGGCAATTGCTTCAAGATCAAAATAATACCAATGGCTGCTAACATTCCTTTGATTACACTAGATGGGAAATAATATCCTATCAACCCAGCCTTCAAATAACCAAGAAATATTTGAAAGACTCCCGCTATCATTACTGACAATAAAAAAAGATCAAAACTACCAAGGTCCGAAATACCATTTAAGACTATCACAGTCAAACCTGCAGCTGGCCCTGTTACACTTAGTGCAGAACCACTAATGGTTGCCACCACTATGCCTCCCACAATACCTGCGATGATTCCTGAAAATAAGGGTGCGCCCGACGCCAAAGCAATACCTAAACACAATGGAAGTGCTACTAAAAAAACTACCAAACCTGCAGACAAATCCTCTTTTAAATACTTAAAACTAAACCCTTGAGCGGGTATTATAGATTTCATAAATTAAAGTTACTTTAAATAATACGTCAACTACCTGCCATTAGCAGAATAGTGAAAAAATAAATTCCTACAATGTAAAGCTAGATACGCTTTGATTGGGAGGAGGAATAAGTATAGAAGAATAGCCTTTGGGATACAAATTCATATCCTTTACAAAATGTACTTGAGCAAGTTCTTCAGTATGTATTATTTGATAGGTAAACCAGTCGGTGTGTTCTGAAATTAATTTACCGGTTTTGACTTCGTCTTCATCGATTTGTTGAAGTGACATCGACATTTCAATTTCATTTTCCAAAGACTGTTCTGTTTGACAGGCTTTCGCAATTAGCAACAAGCTGGTGACAGGAAAAACCTGAACCAACATTATTGAAATAATAAAAAATGCGATGAAGTTCCTTTTCATTGAAGCGCGAATATATTTATAAATGCTTATTTTCGTAAAATCTGTTTTGTTAAATTTTTACGATAAAAGAAAAAGATGAGTTCAGTAGACATCATAATTGAAATTTTAGGTTGGACGGCCTCCTTGTTAATTGTAGGGTCTTATGCATTAAACTTATGGGGCAAAATTGAAGCCAAAAGCAAATTATATGTTTGGGCTAATATCATTGGCGGGTTGTTTTTTGTAGTAAACACCTACTTTCATAAAGCCTACCCTTCCATGGTGGTTAACATCATTTGGGTCATCATTGCTTTCGGTTTATTAATAAAACCGCTTTTAAAAAAATAAAGATGGCCTCTACTCAATCTATCCTAAAAAAAATCAATAATTTTTTTAAATGGGGATTGATTTGTTTGATGATGGGCATTTTGATTGGGTCTGCGACTGCTTTATTCTTACATGCGCTAGACTTAGTGACACAGTATCGAATTGCAAATGATTGGATTATCTATGGTTTACCCATTGTTGGACTATTCATAGGGTGGATCTACTACCACTGGGGCCAAGAAGTGAATAAGGGAAATAATTTATTATTAGAATCCCATAAAAATACTTCCATACTCATTCCATTTAAGATGGCTCCACTGGTTTTTATAGGCACACTATTAACCCATTTAGTGGGCGGATCTTCGGGAAGAGAGGGGACTGCCGTACAAATGGGGGGAGCTATTGCAGCCCCTTTTGCCAAATGGTTCAAATTGAAAGAGCTAGAAAAAAAATCGATTATTGTACTGGGAATCAGTGCTGGATTTGCTGCAGTTTTTGGAACTCCAATAGCTGGTGCCATTTTTGCATTAGAAATTGTGAGTTTTAGAAAAATAAATTACGCCAATATTATTCCCAGCTTTTTAGTTGCATGGATAGCACATTACACTTGTTTATATTGGGGTGTTCAACATAGTATTTATAAGGTTTCCGCCACAGCTTCTATCAATGTTCAAAATTTACTTTATGCCGTTGCCGCAGGACTTATATTTGGATTAGTTGCCCTCCTATTTACTCAGTGTACTGAATTTTTTAAAAAAATATTCAGTTATATTAGATATGCACCTTTGCGACCATTTATTGGCGGATTCATTTTGTTAATACTGTTTCAAATAATCGATGCTAATAAATGGATGGGGCTAGGCATTCCAACTATTGCTCAATCTTTTGAGGTATCTGTTTCTAATTACGATTTTGTAATGAAGTTATTGCTAACGAGTTTTACCCTTAGTGCGGGATTCAAAGGCGGAGAAGTTACACCCTTATTTTTTATTGGCGCAACGCTCGGCAATATATTAGTTGTAATACTGCCCTTGCCAATGGCACTGTTAGCTGCTATGGGATTTGTAGCCGTTTTTGCTGGCGCCACACATTGTGTTATTGCCTCTATTGTATTGGGATTTGAATTATTTGGAGTCCCTGCTGGCCTATTCGTTTCTATTGCTTGCATTGTTGCTTATTTTAGCTCAGGTTTTGATGGCATCTATAGCGCACAACATAAAACTGGGGCTAAATATGAATTGTATAATTTCGTGAAGCGAATTAGCTCGTTATAATTCATCACAAGGATGAATGGTGATATAAGTTGAAAAATATAAACTATGAAAAAAGGTTTCCTGTGCATTGCTTTGTTCTTTTTTGCATATCAAATTAATGCGCAAAAATTAAAAGTAACATTACTTATAAAAAATATCAACATTGTCGATGTCGCTAATAATGCAATCATTGCACATCAAACAATTGCCATTCAAGATGACCACATTGAAGCTACTGGAAGTAATCTTGAGATGCAAAATAAATACATCGGAGAAAAATGGATCGATGCACAAGGAAAATACATTATGCCTTCTCTATGGGATATGCATGTGCATTTTGGAGGCGACACTTTAATCAATGAAAATAAATTACTACTTCCTTTGTATATAGCAATGGGTGTCAGTTATGTAAGAGACTGTGCTGGCGACATCAGCCCTTCAGTAATACAATGGAAGCATCAAATTAACAACAATGAGCTATTGGGTCCCACCATTTTTACTTCGGGGCCAAAACTAGAGGGCATAAAATCAATTTGGCCTGGCGATTTAGAAATTGGAACTGAAGCTGAATTACAATTAGCGCTAGATTCACTAAAAAAATTAAAAGTAGATTTTGTAAAAATTACAGATAACACGCTTGCTCCAGACTTGTTTCTAAAAAGTATCATAGCGGCAAGAAAACGTGGCTGGAAAGTAACTGGACATATCCCATCATCTCTTCCCGTATCTAGTTTTGTACAAGCAGGCCTATCAGCTATTGAGCATATCGGATACTTACAAAGAGCCGCATCAGATAAGGAAGATAGCATTACTCAATTGAGGGCTAGCGGAAAAATCAATAGCAAAGAAGCCAATGAATTATACCTGAACAGTTTTAATAAAGACACGGCAATTAGTAAATTTAAAACAATTGCTCAAATGGGAACGGCAGTGGTGCCTACCATTAATGGAAGTTATAAAATAGCTTATTTGGATCAAATAGATTATACACAGGATGCCTATTTGAAATACTTAGGGCCTGCTTTAAAACGCACTTACCAATGGCGTGTACAAAGAGCGGCTAATGACAATGAAGAAGCCATTGTATTCAGACATAAAAATTTTGAAGCTGCCGCACATTTACTTCCTTTATTGTATGAATCTGGTGTAACCATTTTGGCAGGAACAGATGCAGGCTATTTAAACTCTTATAACTATCCTGGATTAGGTATGCACGAAGAATTAGCTATGTTTGTAAAATACGGATTAACACCCCAACAAGCTTTAGCTTGCTCTATCATTAATGGACCTGCTTTCTTTAACCTTGAAAAGGAATATGGGGCAGTAAGTAAAAATAAAAAAGCTGATTTATTACTATTGAATTCAAACCCATTAGTACTTATCCAAAATACCCAAGATATTTTTGGTGTGATAAGAAAGGGTGTCTATTTAAATCGAAAGGGATTAGACACGATATTAAGCAAAACGTCAAAAGCTGTGCAAGCCTTAAAATAATCTTTTGACTTCACCCTTATTACATATTACCTTACTTGCTTTATTATGTAGGATTATTGTCAATCCACTATCGAATGTTCTACAAAAACAACTTACGCAAAAAAACCAACACCCATTATTCATAAACCTGATTACATACTTGCTATTAGCGTTAATCAGTTGTTTTCTTGTGTGGGAATACCCTTTTAAACAATTAGATAGTGTTTTTTGGATCTATGCTGTTATTGGCGGTATAGTTGGTGCATTAGGGAATGGTTTTATTGTTAAAGCATTAGAAAAAGGTGACTTGTCTGTGCTTGGACCGATTAATGCATACAAATCAATTATCGGAATGTTGTTTGCATTCTTACTAATTGGTGAAGTGCCAAATAGCTATGGAGTCATAGGAGTGGGGATGATTATATGGGGAAGTTATTTTGTATTGGACACCGTAAATGAAAAGTTTTCATGGAAACTTTTCACCTCTCCTGCTATTCAATATAGATTGGGCGCATTGGTCTTGACTGGCATACAAGCTGTAACAGATAAAAAAGTAATTCAACATGCAAACTTAGAAATTGCATTTGCAAGTTGGAGTATTTTCGGACTCTTATTTTCTTTTCTATTTATACTTTTTACGCCTGTACAAATCAAGTCCGAGTGTAAAAAAATAAACATGTCCATTCTGATAAAATATGTACAGTTAATCTTTTGTGTTGGCTTGATGTTAATGAGCACGAATTATACATTGCAACATATATCTGTAGGTTACGCATTGTCCTTATTTCAGCTCTCCATCATTTTGTCAGTGATTTTAGGCCATAGGGTATTTAACGAACAGCATGTTGTAAAAAAATTACTAGGAGCTTGTATCATGATTATTGGATCTATCCTTATTATTTTATTAAAATAGATACATTTTTTCTTTACATTCATAGTTCAATTGAAAAATATGGGAATAAGTAAAGAAGATATAGAGAAAGCCTCAGAAAGAATTGATAGTTATATTCATCACACTCCTGTGATGACCAATAAGAGTATTAATCAAATGTTTGGCATTGACTTTTATTTTAAATGTGAGAATTTTCAAAAAATTGGCGCCTTTAAAATTCGAGGAGGTATGAATGCAACGCTAAGTTTAACAGAAGAAGCGAGATCTAAAGGTGTAGCTACCCATTCTTCAGGCAACCATGCACAAGCTATGGCATATGCAGCAAAAATGCTGGGCATTAAGGCCTATATCGTCATGCCCTCATCTTCTCCTAAGGTAAAAGTAGATGCAGTAAAAGGCTATGGTGCGGAAGTGATTATCTGTGAACCAAATCAAGCAGCGAGAGAATCTACCTTACATGAAGTAGTTGCCAAAACTGGTGCTGCATTTGTTCATCCCTATGATGACGAGAATGTGATCATAGGACAGGCTACTTGTGTAAAAGAATTCTTGGAAGAAGTGCCACAATTGGAGGCAGTTTTGACGCCTGTTGGAGGCGGAGGTCTGCTATCTGGCACTTGCTTGGGCGCTCATTATTTTAAACCTTCATTAAGTGTATATGCTGGAGAGCCAGAAGGTGCAGCTGATGCTATATTAAGTTTACGATCTGGGAAAGTAGAAAAAGCGCCCTTTATCAATACGATTGCAGATGGATTAATGACCACTTTAAGTGACAGAACATTAAGTATCATCAAAGAACATGTTACAGACATATTACTTGTTTCAGAAGAAGAAATAAAATCTGCTTTAAAACTCGTTTATGAAAGAATGAAAATCATTGTTGAGCCAAGCTCTATCGTGCCTTTTGCGGCTGCAATAAAAAACAAAGCATTATTTCAAGGTAAAAAAGTAGGCATCATTATTTCAGGAGGCAATGTAGATGTAACAAAACTGAGCAGTTGGTTTTTAGAAGTTATTTAATTCACTATTATTTCAATTTTAATTTCGAAAAAAAATAATCTTCCGCTACTTCTACTATTTCCCCTGGAGCCAAGTTGTTTACAACTATATCTTCAATCGAGATGCGGATAAGACGCAAGCATCTGTGATTGACTGCAGCAACCATTTTACGAACCTGATGAAATTTGCCTTCAGTTAAAGTAATTTCTAGCCAAGAACTAATTACATTTTTATGCAAGGGCTTCTCTAATTCCTGAATCCATTCAGGCTTGTTCACAAGTTGTACATCACAAGGATTTGTTCTATAGGTTGTACCCTCAGTGCCACTAATAGCAATCCCATTGCTAAGTGCTTTGATGGTTTCTGGTAACACCTTGTTTTTCACTTGCACCAAATAAGTTCTAACATGAGGAACTGCTCCTTGAAATAACAGTCTCGTGATTTTTTTATTTGTCGTTAACAATAACAGGCCTTCCGAGTTTTGATCCAATCGCCCTATAGCATGTGTGCCTTCTGGAAAAGTAAAATCAAGATCTGACAATAATCTTACTGGATGGGAACTCACAAATTGTGATACCATATTTATGGGTTTGTGTAAAACAAAGTATCGATGTGAGTTCATTGTGGCAAATTACTTAATATTGTATATGCAACAAACATCCAAAGATCCATTACATGGAAAAACATTAGAATTTATTGTGAATGCATTAGTTGCTCATTTTGGATGGGAAACCTTAGGGCAACATATCCGAATCAATTGTTTTAACAGTAATCCCAGTGTTTCGTCTAGTTTGAAATTTTTAAGAAAAACCCCCTGGGCAAGAAAACAAGTTGAGGACTTGTATATTAGAATGATTAGTTGATCGGGAAATTACTGAACAATATATTCTTTTAATTTTTGAACCAATGCTGTAGCTTGTTGCACACCCGGTTGTCTCCACTTAAGTTCACCATGTTGAAATATGGCAAGTGTGGGTACGCTAGATACGTTTAACTCTGAGGCCAATTGCTGATTTCTATCTACATCAATTTTAATGATTCGCACTTGTTCTCCCAACTGTGCATGAACTTGTTCTAATATAGGTGGCATCATTTTACAAGGCCCACACCAAGTGGCAAAAAAATCTACCAATACCGGCTTCTCTCCTTTAATAATGGATCCAAAAGTTTCTACGTTTGACATATTTTTTAATTTATTTCAGTGTATTCTATTTCTTTTTTTGACAAAGTCTTTGAACTGTACCTCCTATTAGTGTCAGTTCCACAGGAAGCATTATAGCCGCAACCTATTTTGTATTTAGCACTAACTAATGAATAAATAACAAAAAACATGCCAACTGTAGCAGGTGTATAGTCGCCAGCTTGATACCCAACAATAATCATTGAGCCTCCCATTATCAATCGCATGATTAAAATCCAATCCATTTTATGGAACCAGTTTTTCATATTTGTCTATTTTAAGCAATACAAATCTAATAAAGGTCAAAATGGCAAAATGTGACTTTTATTACATTTAGAATTATCTTCACTCAAGAATTATAGATTATGTTAAGTAAAGACACTTTAAAAGACCTTTTCCCTGATTGGGAGGATGCATTATATGATTCCATTATTGAACATGCTGAGTTAAGAACTGCACCAGCCGGAACTACCTTGTTAAAGAAGGGGCAGAACATAAAGTCCACCATGTTGGTCGTAGAAGGGATTGTGAAGCTGTATCAAGAAGACGAAGAAGGTGACGAGTATTTTATGTATCACCTGAATCCAGGAGAAGCTTGTGCGGTGACAATGGTATGTAATTATCATTTAGAGCAAAGTCAAGTCTTGGCTAAGGCAGTTACAGATGTAAGCTATTTAGCAATCCCCATCGAATTCATGGATAAATGGTTGAATCAATTCAAAAGCTGGCACTATTTTGTAATACGAACGTACAGAAATAGATATGAAGAACTTTTAAAAACCATTCATGAAACAGCTTTTAAAAACATGGATGAACGACTAGAATTTTACTTAAAAAGACAGGTAAGTCAATTTGGAAATACTATTAAGCTAACCCATCAAGAAATTGCTAATGACTTAAATACGTCTAGAGAAGTAATAAGTAGATTGTTAAAAAAAATGGAAAATAATGGATGGATTTTACTCAATAGAAACGCTTTTGAGTGGATTAGAAAAGATTAGGCTACTCATTGGACTGTTTTGTGATAAATGTCACCATTAATTAATGATAAACTGATGACCTTTGCAAAAAGAAAATCAATTCTATGCAAAATGTTATTCAACAAATCAAAGCAAAAAAAGGCACTTTATTGGACGTAAGAAGTCAAATGGAATTTGATGGGGAACATATAGAAGGCGCCATCAATATACCTCTTGATACCATCGAGGCCAATATTAAAAAGATAGCAGAAATGCCAAAACCCATTGTTGTATATTGTTTAAGCGGTGGAAGAAGTGGTGTGGCTACAAGTGTTTTATTACAAAATGGTCTTACCGAAGTGTATAATGGAGGTGGCATTTTTACATTAAATAATATCATAAACAACAATTAATATGTTTGGATTTTTAAAAAAGTTATTTGGACCAGGTGTTGATTTCAAAGCATTAAAGGAAAATGGCGCCATCATTATTGATGTACGTAGTCCCCAAGAATTTGATAGCGGTCATATACAAGGATCTAAAAACATCCCATTGGATAAAATTCAAAGAGAAGCGGCGGGCATAAAAAAAATGGGCAAGCCCATTATTACGGTTTGCAAGAGCGGTGCAAGAAGTGGTATGGCTAAAAGTATTTTGAAAGGAGCTGGCGTGGAAGTTTACAATGGGGGGCCTTGGAACGTTTTAGTAGGAAAAATTAGATAGTTTCTGATGAAAAACTGGGCATTACAAAATATGTTAACCCTACTCGGGCTTTCCATTGGCGCCATTGCCGGCTACCTATATTGGAAATGGGTGGGTTGTACTAGTGGCACTTGTTTAATTACCTCAAAGCCTCTTAATAGCACTATGTATGGCGCTTTGATGGGCTATTTACTTTTTAATATTTTCAAAAAAGACAGAAATTAGGGCAGATTTTGAATAGTAGGCTTAAACCTTATTTATATTTATTTGTCATAGAATAGTTTATATTTAATACTATTATTCTATGTCAAAGATTAAGTATTTAAAGCCACTACTATACGGCAGTTTCTATTTAATAGGGAACTTGGGTTGTTCCAAAATAGAATCTGCCTCAGTTATAACTTCTAATACAACTGTGGAATCTATTGCCAGTATTGACCCTTATGCCAATATGAAAATAGCATTTGGCAACAATATAAACCCGCTCAATTTAGCCAATTACGAAAGTCAAGGCAAACCAAATTATATTAACAAAGACAATGGCATAAATAATACTATAACAAATGCCAAAGCAACACTAGGTAGGGTATTGTTCTATGATAAAAATTTAAGTATTGACAATACCATTTCATGCAGCAGTTGCCATAAACAGGCTTTTGCATTTGGAGATACAGCAGTACAAAGTAATGGTGTACAAAGCGGCCTTACAGTGCGACATTCTATGCGATTGGTTAATAATAGATTTTCTCTTGAAGAACAATATTTTTGGAACAAAAGAGCTGCTAGTTTAGAAATTCAAACTACTATGCCCATTCAAGATCATGCCGAAATGGGATTTAGTGGACAAAATGGAAGAGGAACGCTAAACACTTTATTAAACAAATTAAGTAATATTAGTTATTACAAAGAGTTATTCAAATTTGTGTATGGAGATACCATTATTAATGAAACGAGACTACAGGAATCTTTGGCACAATTTATACGTAGCATACAATCCTTTGATACCAAATTTGATATTGGGAGAGCACTCGTTAACAATAATCTAATCCCCTTCCCGAATTATACAGCTCAAGAAAATACTGGGAAAGAATTATTTATCACACCTCCTGTTTTTGATGCTAATAGCAATAGAATCGCAGGAGGACTAGGTTGCCAAGCTTGCCATAGAGCACCAGAATTTGATATTGATACCGCTAGCAGAAGCAATGGCATCATTGGCACTATTGGTAGCAATGTATTAGATATTGCTAATACTAAATCGCCTTCTTTAAGAGACTTAATCAATCCAAACGGCATTGCGAATTCCCCAATGATGCATACTGGTCAGTTTAAAACATTCGAAGCAGTTTTAAATCATTATAATAGTATCAATTTTGTAAGAAATACGAATCTAGACGCTAGGCTTAGGCCCAATAATATTGGTCAAAAACTCAATTTAACCACAGATGAAATCAATGCGGTAGTCGCATTTATAAAAACCTTAAGTGGGCACTCGATTTATACTGACACAAAATGGTCAAGCCCCTTTTTAAAATAAGATCGCTTAGTTAATCTATAGCTTTATTTAAAAAATGTACTAGGGGCATGATGATCTTAAAATCAGCAATTACTTTTTTTACTAATTGGCTATCCTCTAGTATTGTGTCTGTCATTGGGGCCGTAACGACAAAGCTTTTCAATTTTAAATATTCAATAGCGGGATTGTCTGCCTCATAACCCTTCGGTGGTCTAACTAATTTCTCCGTACTTTCCATGTCTCCAAAACGAGACTTAAAAGTGGGCTTTGTTAAAATAGAACGAAACTCTTTAAAACAGTAATCGATTTCCTGTCTTACTTTATGTAAATCTGGCGCTATCGGCATCCACAAACCTCCACCAATAAAATTCGCCCCGGGTTCTAGGTGAAAATAATATCCTGCCGTTTCAATTTTCTTACCCCCCTTACTAAAGCTGGCCCCAAAATTGGTTTTGTAAGGGTCTTTATTTTTGCTAAATCTCACGTC
>Ga0228701_1001908_pt1 | contig 13349 bp, 9 predicted proteins | sample McNCre117_Aug_MG_2_FD_178017 | JGI IMG/M metagenome (GOLD analysis project Ga0228701, IMG submission 178017) | Freshwater microbial communities from McNutts Creek, Athens, Georgia, United States - 11-17_Aug_MG | ecosystem: Environmental > Aquatic > Freshwater > Creek | place: USA: Georgia...
TGGCATCAAGCGCGAAGGCCATGTTGGCGATGCGCGCCCAGGTGGGGGCCAGCTTGCCGCCCTGCACGCCCGACAGCGGGGCGAGGCCGAGGTTGAAGCGCGCGAAGCCCTGCGTGGCGGCAAGCGTGATCAGTTCGGTGAAGAGGAAGTCCATCGTTCCCGGCGGGGTGCCGGGCTCGTGGCGCATCAGGTCGACCGACAGTTCGTGCCCATCGCCCGATCGCCACAGGTTGGCAAAGGCGATAGGGGTGTCGGGCGCGCTGCTGCGAACCACGACCGCGACGTCGAAATGGCGGATATAGGCCGGGGTGAAGCGGCCGAGGCTGAAGCTCTTTTCGGCCTGCCGGCGCTCTGCCAGCCAGTTTTCCGAGATGCGGGCGAGCGCGGGCATCCACCCGCCGAGATCGGCGCTGCGAATCACCTTCAGTTCCAGCCCTTCGCGCCGGGCGCGGGCGTGGCTGTTGCGCAGCGATTTCATCTGCGGCCCGGAAAGGGTAAAGGTCGCGGGATCGACCCAGGCTTCCTCGCCATACTTGATCGGCTTCAGGCCCAGTTCGATCATCTGCGGGAGCATCGCCGCACTGATCTGGTAGAAGCACAGCCGCGCATAGCAGGCGTCGCTCTGGTGGCGCAGCTGCCAGCAAAGCTCGGCCCAGCGTTCGGGAGGGCCGACCGGATCGCCCATTACCACCCAGGTTCGCCCGCGCGGGCGGAACATCAGGAAGGCATCGCCCTCGGGGTGGACCAGGAAGCGCTTGTCGCCGGTCAGCGCGAGCGCGGCATCACTGCGCGGGCAGCGGGCTGTGGCACGGGCATAGACCTCCTCGGGCAGGCGGGCGATCCCGCCCTCGCGCCACGGACGGTGCAGCAGCCGGCTGGCCGCGACCCCGGCGATGAGCACGCCGGCGGCAAAGCTGGCGCGCAGGAAGCGCGGCGCATCGCCGCGCAGCGCGAATTCCCACCATAGCTGGTTGTCATAGGCGACATGGCGGTAGGCGTGGATGCCGCTGGCCGCGGACAGCGCGACCGCGGCGGCAGCCGCGGCCAGCCACCCGGCATTGCCCGCACCGAAGGCCCCGGCGGTGCGGCGGTAGAACGCCGGCGCGGTGAACTGGAGGATGCCCGCCAGCGTCAGCATGACGATCGCCTCCTCGAAGTCGAGCCCCTTGGCGAGCGAGAAGGCCGCGCCCAGCATGAACAGCAGCCGGGTCGCGCGCATCCCGCTTTCCAGCCGGTCGACCAGTGCCGGGGCGACCAGCAGCAGCGCGGTGCCGACCAGGCTGGCGGCAAAGTGCGAGCCTTCGATGAAGGGCAGCGGCAGGAGGCCGACCAGCTCGCGCATCCGCCCGTGGACTGCCGGCATCGCGCCCGACAGCAACAGCACCAGCCCGCCGGCAAAGGTCAGCGCGCCCATGACCGGCGGGCTTGCCTCGAACAGCAGGAGTTGCAGCGCCGCGCCCACCGGGGCCAGCCGGCGGCGCAGGCCGCGCGCCTCGGCGGCCGCATTGAGGGCAAGCGCGGCGGCGAGCGGCAGGACATAATAGATCGCGCGGTAGGCAAGCAGCGCGGCGGCAATCGCGGCGGCATCGTGGCCCGCGCCGCGCGGCAGGCCCGCCAGCACCACCGTCTCGAACACGCCGATCCCGCCGGGAACGTGGGTGACCAGCCCGGCGACGATCGCCAGCGCATAAACCAGGTAAAGCTGGCCGAACTCTGCCGGGGCCAGGCCCGGCAACAGGACCATCAGCGCGAGCGCGGAAAGGAACAGGTCGGCCGCGCCCATGGCCAGCAGCAGCGCAAGCGAGCGCCCGCTTGCCTGCGGTACGGCGCGGCGCAGCAGGGCCTGCAGGCGCGGCAAGGCCGTGGCGGCCAATGGAAGTGCGATCATCCCTGCGAGGAGCGCGGTGCCGAGGAACCGCGCCTGCCCGGCCGTAATGGCCAGCCCGCCAAAGTGGAGCGGGACTGCGGTGAGCATGAGGCTGAGCGCGGCGACGGCGAGCACCCCGCCCCAGAACGCGGTGCCCGCGATCAGGACCACCCGCGCCACCGCCAGCGGGCCAAGCCCGGCCGCGCCGTAGATCCTGAGCCGCGCCGCCCCCCCGGTCAGCGCCGCGAAGCCGAAGTTGTGGCTGAGCGCATAGGAAGTGAACGAGGCGCGCGCGGCGGTGCGCAGAGGTATTGTAGCGCCGATGGAGCGCAGGGCGATCCAGTCATAACCGACCAGCAGCGCATGGCTTGCGGCGGTAAGCACGATCGCGGCCGCGATCCGCCAGCGCGGCAGCGCCGCCAGCGCCGGGCCGATCCGTGCGAGGTCGATCGTGCCAGCCAGCCGCCCGGCGCCCAGCAGCGCGGCCAGTACCGCCGCAGCGCCCAGCAGCGCCGCGCCGGTCCGGCGCCAGGGGTGCGTGTCGCGCGAGGGGGCGTCTATAGCCGTTGCCATACCTGGCTCTGGCAGAAGTACTGGTGCCACAGGCACCCTGTGATCCGCGCGCGGTTCGCGGCGACAAGGTCGATGTGCGAGGAAAAGCTGCGGCCAAGGTCGGGCACGAGCACGGTGCCGACCCAGTGGCCGGGCCGGTCGGCGCGGTAGTTGCGCAGAAGCTGCATCCCGACGAGGTTGGGATAGCCGGTATCGCGGGCATCCTTGATCGCTTCCTCGGCCGCGCTGGTGACGATGCCGCACACGTTCGCGCCGCAATCCTCGATCCGCACCTCGACCGTTCCGTCCGGATTGCGCCAGACCCCGTGCAGCGCCGTGTTGGGCGAGGCGGGCAAGCGTGCGGCGGCTCCCAGCAGCAGGGCCGGAACGAGAAGGATGAGGGCGCGCGGGAGTTTCATTGCGATTATGGCCGTGGGCTCAGTTCATTGCCCGGGGCGGGTGGGCGATCGCCCCCAGCAGCGCCTGGCCAAGCGCCGCGCGGCTCCACAGCATCAGGTGCCCGTCGTCGATCGCAACCTGCCGGGCCGCGGCCATCACCGGCGCGCGGCACAGGCTGCCTTCCTCGCGCGCGCCGTAGATGCAGGTGACGGGCAGCCCGTGCAGCAGCGGCACGGTGTGCTGCGGCGAGGCGCCGACCGGCCCGCGGTAGAAGATACCGGTCGGGTTGGCGTGGAAATAGACGTCCCGGCTCGGCACCATCAGTACCACCGAGGCGATCCGCCGGCGCAGGTCCTGCGGCAGGCGGCCAAGCCCGGTGCCGACGATGTCCGCGCCGAACGAATTGCCGATCACCACCAGCCGGCGGGCATGGGTCTGCTCCAGCGCGGCGCGGACCGAGCGTTCGACTGCCGCATCGACGTAGGCGCGGTCGCGTTCCCCCGCGAACAGGGCGGGCGAACTGACGGTCAGCACGGGAAGGCCGGCGGCGGCGAGTTCATCGACCAGCGTCTCGCCGATGCCCACGCGCATCCCCATGTCGCCGGACCAGTAGAGCGCGGCGAGCGGCGGCGGTCCCGGTGTCCGCCCGGCCCGGACCAGCGCGTAGGCCTCGCGTTCGAAGTAGCCGCCGACGAGCATCACCCCGCCCAGCACGAGCGCCAGGCCCAGCATTGCCGCGAGACAGATTGCGGCAATGCCGTAGCCTGATCGGCGCGGGGAAGGGGAACGCAGCATCGCCGGAATATGCCCGGCGCCGGTTATCCTGCCGGTGTGGAGGAGATTAACTGCATGTCATGCATGGGCAGGAGGCGGCCACCCTTGCCGGGTAGCCGCCGTCCGTTGCTGCAGAATGTGCCGGATCAGAGCTTCACGCGGGCATCGACCATGAACGAACGCGGGGGCAGGAAGTTGAACTGATCGTCCACGCCATAGGTCTTGCCCGTGGAAATTCCCGAGATCGCCCGGCTGTTGAAGACGTTCGAGACGTTGACCCCGATACGGAACAGCGTGCCGATCTCCTTGCTGATGGCGAACTCACCCGTGCTGTAGGCTTGCATATGATAGTTGCGCACGCCGGTGCCCGAATAGTCGCTGGCATATTGCGGGCCGGTGTACTTCTGGCTGAACGACACGCGCAGCCCGCCATTGTTGTAGAACACCCCGGCAGCGCCCGTCGCGAAGGGGGCCTTGGCGATCTGGGTGTCGGTGGCCGTGCTGCGGGCGTAATTCCACGACCCGTTGACGAACAGCGTCAGGCCCTTGACCGGCATCCAGGCGACCTGCCCTTCGACGCCCTTGTAGCGGACCTGCCCGATATTCACGAGCGCATTGGCCGGCGCCCCCGCGCTGGTATCTCCGGCGATCTTGTTGTTGACCTCGATCACGTAGCCGTCGACGTCGATGGAGACAGTGCTGCCGTGCCAGACCGTACCGATCTGGTAGTTGGTCGAGGTCTGCGGCTGGAGCAGGGCAAGGTTCTGGGCCTGCACCGCCTGTGCGGTTGCCGTGTCCGATGCCGTGTAGAAGCTCGACAGGTCAGGCACATACATTCCCTGGGCATACTGGGCATAGACCGACCAGCTGTTCGTCGGCTGCCAGTTGATCGTCGCGAAAGGCAGGGTCTTGGTCCAGGTCGCCTTCGTGTCGATCGGGGTGCGCGACTTCTGGTTGACCGGGCCATCGATGCCGCGGGTGAAGTGGACATATTTCACGCCCGGCGTGATCGCGAGACCTTCCATCGGACGGAACTCGAACTCGCCGAACAGCTGGTACTGGTTCCAGGTCGAATGCTGGAGATAGGCGACGTTGCCCAGCGCGATCGAAGGCAGCGCGTTCTGCGCCGCGGTGCCGTTGCCGTTGTTGAACTTCTCGGTGTAGGCGGGCGTCTGGCCGGTGGTCCAGTCGAAGTCGAACAGGTGCCGATCGGTGGCTGCCTTTTCGTACCAGCCGCCAAGGCGGACCTTGCCACTCGCGAATTCGTAGTTGAGCTGGCCGATATAGCCCAGCACGCGGTACTTGTTCAGCTTGTTGTAGCCGAGCACATCGGTGGCAGGACCATTGACCGCCACATAGGGCGAAGCCGCCGTGCCCGCGCCGCTGAAGCCCGTCACCACCCGGCCGCTGTTCCCGGACATGGTGTTGTTGGTGTAGCCGTACATATAGGCACGGTTGTCCATCGACAGGCCGCTGCCCAGCTCGCTCTGCAGGCGGACATAGGAGAAATCGGTGGTCTTGTCGGTGCGATTGTAGAGCCAGTAGTCAGGCTTTGCCGCATCGCCGCCAAGGCCGTAGTTCTGCCCATAAAGGCCGATCTGCGAGGTCGCGGTGCAGTTGTCGGCCGTAAGCTGCGTGCCGGCCGCGAGCGCCGTGCCTCCGGTGCCGCAGGTCGCGCCCTTGTTGACGTCGGACTGGTAATAGAAATTGCGGTTCCAGGTGCTCATCACGGTCAGCGTGTTGGCGCTGCCCAGCGGCATGACCAGCTTGGCGTAGAGGTTCTTCGAGTTGACCGGGGAGTTGGTCAGCGCCCCGTCCGAGCGCAGGAACTGCCCGGTGACGACCAGCTTCGCGCCGCCAAGGCTGTCGATCTTGCCGCTCTGGTATTCCGCCCGGCCGATGAAGGTGTTCCAGTTGCCGAGCAGGCCTTCGACCTGTCCGCCCGCCTGGTCCTTCGCGGCGCGCGAATACATATTGATGTTGCCGCCATAGGTCGCCTGGCCAAGCTGGCTGGCGTTGCCGGGGCCACGATCGACCACGACGGTCTCGATCGTGGTCGAGGGGAAGAACGCGGTCGAGTGGTGGGTCGGGTTGTTGGTGTCGGCAAACGGGATCGAATCGTAGGTGACGTTGTAGTCGCCGTCCTGGAAGCCGCGGATCACCGCCTTGGTCTCGCCAAAGCCGGTGCCGTTGGAGGTGCCCGAGATCGACACGCTTGGCGTGATCGCGATCAGCTGGTTGAAGTCCGAGGCCGCGTTGGCATTGTCGATGAATTCGCGGCTTACCGCTGCCTGCGGCTGGGTGGTGGCGAGCGAGGCGGTCACCGGGGCGACCTCTGCGGTGCGCGAGCCGGTCACGATGATGTCGGAGGACGTCAGCGACTGCTTGTCGTTGGCCTGCCCGGCCTGGTTGGCCGTGGTCGACTGGTCTGCGGCGGCATCTGCAGCAGCAGCTTCGGCGGCATGGGCCGGAACGGCCATCGTCAGCAGGCTGGAGGCGGCGAGCAACGCCGCGCGGAATGGAAGCTTGGTCATGTCAGTCCCTCATGGTCTGGGCGTTCGAGAACGATTGGGTTCAGCGCGCGGCGAGTTCCGCGAGAGCGGCGGCGACTTGCGCGGCAAGGCGCGGGTCGACGAGCAGGCGTTCGGCCGCTGCCGTTGCGGCGCCGTGGCTGGCTTCAAGGTCACTGGAGACATGGACCCCGCAGATTTCCCGGCTGAACGCATAGTCCTGCGCGCGGGCAAGGATCTGCGGCGCGCGTTCGGGCAGCAGCCGGGCCAGCGTCCACGCGACCGACCAGCCATAACCGGCGTGGCCGCTGGGATAGCCGGTCGGGGCCGTGCTGCCCTTGCCGCAGTGGGGCAGCGCCGGATCGACCTGGTAAGGCCGGGGGCGCTTGAAATATGCCTTGGCAGCGTGAACCATCCGTTCGACTTCGCCCGAGACTGCCGCAAGCAGCGCCGTGGTTGCGGGAAGCCGGGCCAGGTCGCGGCCTGCCGCGGTGCTGAACACGGCGGGTTCCTCATGGTCGCCGTCCCATGCCGCCTGCTTGAGGCGTTCGGGAGTTGCTGCCGCGATCACTGCGCGCAGCCGGTCGAATTCCAGCTTCTCGGCCGCCGAGCCGGTCGCGGGAGGCGTGGCAAAGGCGTTCGCGGGGGCAAAGGTCACCGGATCGAGCCAGCGCAGCCGATTGTCCTCGGCCGGTTCGGCATGGGCGCAAGGCGCAAGAAGACAGGCCGCAAAAGCGGCCGAAACGAGCCTGACGGCATTCATGAGTGCTATTCCCCTGTCAGGGCGCAGCAGCGGGTGCCGCGCCGTGAGGCCCGACTAGAAAGGAGAAATGACGGTTCCGTGACGCGGTCGCAAACTCATGAGCCGCGCCGAGGCGCCGCATGAAGATGAAACGGAACGGGGATCGTCGAGGCCGCTGGAGCGGGTGAAGGGAATCGAACCCTCGTCGTAAGCTTGGGAAGCTTCTGCTCTACCATTGAGCTACACCCGCAATCGCTCAGGAAACCGAAGGCTTCGTGTGGCGGCTGCGTTTGCGGTCTACAGGCCGGATGAGGGGCTGCTCCGCAAGCGCGCCGCGATTGCCATATTCACCGCCCCCAGGTCAACACAAGTCTGCGAATTCCTGCGGGCTGCCCCGCAGGCCTGCGCCTGGCCGTCAGGATGCCGGCATCCCGGCCCGGCGACTCTGGTATTCGCTTTGTGTCGGAAGCCCGTCGAACGGCGGCTCGAACCCGAGCAGCCTGTACATTTCCCTGTTCAGCAGGGGGTAGGCATCGCCATTGTCGCCGCTGACATGGGCGCATTCGCCAAGGAAGGGGTCATCGATCCTGAATAGCCCGCGTCTCACCGAACGTCTCCATGTCGCGCAGGCATGGCGTTTCCATCAGTCGTGGTTGTTAGTCAAGTTGTGCTGCCGGATGTGGTATAGATGAATCGCCAAGTATATAATATGACAACAATATGTCATTATTGTCATATTATAAAATCTGACGACTCGGCGCGCGGATATATGTATCCATCAAGTCGTAGGCGATAGCTTTTCAGTTTCGACATGGAGGAGCAGGCATGGGGCGGATCGTTGCCGTGTTCAACATGAAGGGCGGGGTGGGCAAGAGCACCATTGCCGTCAACCTGGCTGCCTGCGCCGCCCTGGGCGCTGCGCGCGGGGCCTTGCTGTGGGATCTGGATGCCCAGGGTGCCGCCAGCTACCTGCTCGGCGACGACAGTCCTGCCGGCAATGCCCGGCGCATCTTCGAGCGCGACCTTGATCCGGAGGCAGCGATCCAGCCAACGCAGTGGTCGCGCCTCGATCTCCTTGCAGCCGACATTTCCTTGCGCGATCTGGACCATGCCCTGACGAAGGCGGACAAGCCCAAGCTCCTGCGCAAGCTGCTCAAATCCCTGCGCGAGCGGTATGACACCATTGTTCTCGATGTCCCCCCAGGCCTTGGCGAGATCAGCGAGCAGGTGTTCCGTGCGGCTGACCTGATCGTGGTGCCGCTCGTCCCCACGCCGCTTTCCGAACGGGCTCTGGCCATGGTGAGGGAGCACATCGAACGATATCAGGGGCGCAGGCCCAACCTGCTGCCGGTCATTTCGATGGTGGACCGGCGCAAGACGCTGCACCGCGATTTCGTTGCCGATCATCCGGAATGGCCGGTCATTCCGCTGGCTTCACTGGTCGAGCGCAGCACTGTCAGCCGCAAGCCGGTCGTGGTAAGTGCCCCCCGGTCGGCGGCGGCGGCGGCTTTCGCAGACCTGTGGGCTGCAGCCGAATACCGGCTCGATGACCGGGTTCTGCCAAGCTTGCCCGGGCAGTCCGCGCGCAAGAGGCCCAAAGATGCCGCAGAGCACTGAAACCGAGATCAAGCTTGTCGCCTCGCCTTCAATGCTGTGCCGTCTGCGCGAACATTCCGCGCTGGCCGCGGCGGAGCGCACGCAGACACTGCGCACCACCTATTTCGATACGGCGGGCCGCCGGCTGGGGAAGAACGGCGCCAGCCTGCGCATTCGCGAGACGGAGGCGGCCCCGCCGGTGCAGACCCTCAAGCTGGTGACTGCCGCCGGCGCCGTCCGGCGGCGCGAATGGACCACTGAAATCGCGGACGACGTGCCGGAGGTGGCGGCCTTTGCGCGGACCCCGAAGATACTGCTGCGGCGACTGACCGGCGGGGTGCCCATGCACCCATTCGCCGTCATCGAGACCACCGGACCATCCGCACCATCCGACGCGGGCGAAGCGAGATCGAAGTGGCGTTCGATGTTGGGGTCGTGCGGGCGGGCGATCGCCGCCTTGAAATCTGCGAGCTGGAACTGGAACTGGTGCGGGGCCGGCTTGCCGACGTGATCGCGCTGGCAAGCGAATTGCCGTTGGGGCCGGACCTGCGCTGGTCGGCAGTGAGCAAGGCTGAACGCGGCGAACTGCTCGCTTTCGACCTTGCGCTCGATGCGCAGCGCGCCCGCCAGCCTGCCTTGCGCCCGGCGATGGACGCGGCGCAGGGCTTTGCGGCGATTGGCTGGTCGTGCCTTGGCCAGTTGCTGGCGAACCACGAAGCCGTACTGATGACGGGCGATGCCGAAGCCGTCCACCAGGCCCGGGTTGCGGTGCGGCGGCTGCGCGTTGCCGTGAGGGGGTTTCGCCGGATCGTCGAGGATGATGCCGGCGGGGTTCTCGGCGCGGAACTGAAGGCGGCCGCGCAAATGCTGGGCAAGGTCCGCGATCTGGATGTGCTGATCGCGCGGGTCCTCGCCGCGCGGCCGATCTGCGCTGCGGCATCGGCGGAGCTTATTGCCGAACTGGCGGCGCGGCGGGCACAGGCCCTTGCCGCCGTCCGGTCAATGTTGGCGGGCGACGCGTTCCAGCACCTGTTGTTCGCCATCGCTACATGGCTGGAATCGGGTGACTGGCGCAGGCGCAAGCCGGGCGGATTCGGTCCCGCCTTATTGCCGGACCATGCCGCGCGGGTCCTTTCGCGGTGGCTGCGCAAGCTGCACAAGCGGTCAGCGCGGCTGGACGAACTGGCCGACCGGGAATTGCACCGGGTGCGCAAGGACGCCAAGACGCTGCGTTACTTCGCCGAATTTCTTGCCGGTCTGGACGGCGATGGTGCGGCCGGAATCGCGCGCGTTGCCTTTGTCGATGCGCTTGCTGCAGCGCAGGATGCGCTGGGCGCGGTGCAGGATGCCGCTGCGGCCCGGAGCATCGGCGAAGACGTGTTCGCCGCCGCCGAGCCGCTGGATGCGGCAAGGCTGCAGGAGGAACTGCGCCAGTTGCTCGATGGCACGGGCGTCAGACGGAAAAAGAAACTGAAGCAGGCCCGGCGGTCCCTGAAGGCCGCATGGGACAGCCCGGCCTGGTGGTTGCCCGTCACGGACGGCCCAACGAACTGACGCAAAACGCATTTTGGCGGATATGCGCGGTCACCGGATATGCCCTGTCATTGTCATGACGCTTTGCGGTCTCCGTCTTGTCGGGATTTGGACCCCGAATTGTCGCTGCAACGCAACATGAGTGCCACGACAAGCCCCTAGAGGCGGCCCCGAACCATAACGGGGTCTTCGATATGAAACGTGGTATTTCGATCAATCCGACCGTGGCCCGCAGCGCGCTGGCGCTGGGCATTTTCCTTGCCTCGGCGATGCCGGCAGTTGCTGCCACTGCCGGTGCAGCCAGTGAGGCCGCTGCCGCAGGGGCCAGCGAAGCCGCAGCGGCGGATGCCGGCGAAGGCGGGCTGCAGGACATCGTCGTGACCGCCCAGAAGCGGCCGGAAAACCTGCAGGAAACCCCGATCGCCATTTCGGTTCTGGGCGGCGCCGACCTTGTGAACCGTCATGTCCAGTCGCTGGTCGATCTCGGCGACGGCGCGATCCCCTCGCTGCGCGTGGCGCCGTTCTTTTCGCGTCCGGGCGCGCTGATCATCAACGTTCGCGGTGTCGGCGTGCTGTCGGACAGCAACCAGCCGGCACGCGATCAGGGCGTTGGCGTCTACATCGACGGCATCTACATGGGGCGTGCTCAGGGTCTTGGCGCCGCGCTGTATGACATCGCAAGCATCGAAGTCCTGAAGGGCCCGCAAGGCACGCTGTTTGGCCGCAACACCGAAGGCGGCGCAGTCAACATCGTGACCAGGAAGCCGGGCGGCGAGTTCAAGCTGAATGCCACTGCCGGGCTCGGCAACTATGGCAGCCACAAGGGCGAGCTGCACCTCGACCTGCCGGAGTTTTCCAGCATCAGCCTGAAGGTCGACGGCATTCTCAGCCGCCGCGATGGCTTCGTGAAGAACCCGCTGCCGGGCGCGGCCGATTTCAACTCCTATGACAAGCGCGGCATCCACGTCGAAGCGCTGATCAAGCCGGCCCCGGATTTCAGCGCCGACCTGTCGTTCGACAAGTCCTACGATGCGACTTCCACGCTTTATATGCAGCTGGTCTCGGCAGGTGCCGGCCTGGCGGCGACCGCGACCCATCCTGCGTCGACCAACGCTGCCCTGGCCGCCTATACGAATTATGCCGTCATTCCGAACGTCCTTGCGGCGATCAATCCGCTGCAGCCGACCCGCGCATCTACTGCGGTTGTCGGCGCGCCGCAGCAACCCAGCGTGGGCAATACGACCGGTTACCGCCTTGGCCTGGAGTTGCAGGCCGCCCCGAACCTGACCCTGAAATCGATCACCTCGTATCGTGAACTGACGCAGGGCCAGTTTGACAACGGCAATGCGGTTCCCGGAATGCAGGCGGTGGTCACCGCGGCGAACCCGACGGGCGCCTTCAACCTGAGCACTCCGACTTCCACCAATTTCGTCAACGGCGTTTCGTCGGGTTCGGTCCCGTCATTCGACAATGGCGTTCCGGGTACCGCCTTCTCGCGTTACAGCCTGGCGCAATTCCGCCAGAACCAGTTCAGCCAGGAACTGCAGGCGATCGGCGAGTTTGGCCGGGTGAAATATCAGGTCGGTGCGCTGTACTACCAGGAAAAGGTCGAAGACAACGCGCAGGCCTACAACAAGGCGGAATTGACCGGCGCCGCCGGCAATGCCGTGGTCTATCCCACCCCGAGCGCGGCCGCGATGGTCATCCAGCGGGCCAGCCACGTTACTTCGACCAACTACGGCCTCTATGGTCAGGCCACCTACACGCCGCCCATCGGCGATGACATGGTGCACCTGACCCTTGGCGCGCGCTATTCGCACGACAAGAAGGAAGGCTCGCTGTTCATGGTCAATGGCGCCGCGCCGATCCTGCCGGTCGGTGGCGTGAACGTTCAGGCACCGGTCCCGCTCAACGCATCGTGGTCGCGGGTCGATCCGCTGGTCAACCTTGCCATCGACGCCAGCCGGGACGTGCACCTCTATGGCAAGTGGAGCTCCGGCTATCGTTCCGGCGGCGCCAATTCGCGTTCGCTGAGCTATGCCTCGTTCAACCCCGAAACGGTTTCGATGTTCGAAGTGGGCGCGAAGACCGAATTCTGGGACCACAAGGCCCGCTTCAACGTCGCTGCCTATGCCGGCACGTACAAGGGCATCCAGATCGACTTCAGCGGTCTTTATGAAGACGTGATCAACGGCGTGCGCGTGGCCACCACCCGCACCACCACCAACACGGTCAACGCGCCGGGCACCGGCAAGCTCAAGGGCGTCGAGGCCGAACTGGTTCTCGCTCCGGTCGATGGCCTGACGCTCAGCGCCAGCTATGCCTGGAACAGCGTCAAGATCCCCGACACGCTCAATCCCTTCCCGCAGACCGGCGGGGTGCTCATCACCGTGCCGATCCCGATCTATCAGGTCTACACCCCTGAAAACTCGGCCAGCGCGGCGCTGGACTACGAAACCCCGCTTGGTGGTCTCACCCTGCGTACGCACCTCGATGTCAACTATGACTCGGGCTACTATGGCAGCTACACCGACACGACCTATGACCCGGTGACCCGGGCCGTGCGCTATGCCCAGCCCAAGGGCGACAAGGCGCTGCTGGTCAACGGCCGCATTGCTCTTGCCGATATCGGCATGGGTGCATCGGGGGCCAAGGTCACCGTGGCGATCTGGGCGCGCAACCTGCTCAACGAACAGCACCTCTTCTACAAGCAGGGCTCACCCAGCGCCGGGGTTTCGGGCTTTTTCAACGACCCGCGCACCTTCGGCGCCGAACTCAACATCAAGATGTAATCGGGAGGTTCTGGCGATGATCCGCAAGACTGCACCACTTTTCGCGCTGGCATTCGTGCTGGCACCGGTCGGCGCCGTCGCCAGGCCGCCTGCCGATGCGGCGATCACCCGGACGGGCGATGGCCAGCTTTCCCTGAGCTGGTCTTCGCTCGATCCCGTCGACGTATTGGTGGCCGAAAGCCCCCGCGCTTCCCTCAAATCCGCAAAGCTCGTCTCCCCGCGTGATGCGGACGGCAGGCACATTCTCAGCGGCAACGGCACTCAGCGCAGCTATTTCATCCTGCGCGATGTTCGCACCGGCGAGACCACACGCGTGGCCGAACGGCTTGTCCCGCTGGAGGCCGGATCGAATTTCCGCGACATCGGCGGTTATGCCGCAGCCGGCGGCAAGCACGTGCGCTGGGGCCTGATCTATCGCTCGGGCGCGACGCCCCTGCTTACCCCGGCCGACCGCGAACGGATCAAGGGACTTGGCCTGGCCAGCATGGTCGACCTGCGCTCGGACGAGGAACGGGTGCTCGCGCCCAGCCGGATCGACGGCGTGCCCTATGTCGCGGTAGGCTATTCGATGGGTGCACTGATGG
>Ga0228701_1001909_pt1 | contig 13332 bp, 12 predicted proteins | sample McNCre117_Aug_MG_2_FD_178017 | JGI IMG/M metagenome (GOLD analysis project Ga0228701, IMG submission 178017) | Freshwater microbial communities from McNutts Creek, Athens, Georgia, United States - 11-17_Aug_MG | ecosystem: Environmental > Aquatic > Freshwater > Creek | place: USA: Georgia...
CTGCGCCCGCGACTTGCTCGAAGCGTCTGAGCTGCGTCTCATGGCAGGCGCCACCTCGCCACACCAACAGGTCATCGTGTTGCGGGTTTTATCGCCCGTGACCGAGCCTGCGATGCAATTGCTGCGGCAAGTGTGGGCGGCTTGGCGACACGAAATGTGGGCGATGCCGGGGGCGGTGCCGCGGTTGTGGAATCTCTGATCAAAGTGGGTCACTGTCGGGGCTGAAGCCACCGACCTACAACTGGTTTTGTCACCCTCGACTTGATCGAGGGTCCATGCCGTCGGCTGCACTGGATACCCGCCTTCGCGGGTCTGACAAAAAAGGGGGTCTCAAATCGCGACCAGCTGCTGGATGTTCTTTTCTTTCATCTCGCTGCCCGGCCCACGTGCGATCACCTCGCCCCGCTCCATCACCAGATACTGATCCGCAAGTTCTTCGGCAAAGTCGTAGTACTGCTCGCACAGCAAGACGGCCATGCGCTGGCCTTGCAGGCCCACGTCGGCCAGCTGGCGGATCACGCGGCCTATGTCCTTGATGATGCTGGGCTGGATGCCTTCGGTGGGTTCGTCCAGGATCAGTAGGCGCGGCTTGGCCGCCAGCGCACGGGCAATGGCCAATTGCTGTTGCTGGCCGCCAGACAAATCGCCGCCCCGGCGGTGCAGCATCTGCTTGAGCACCGGAAACAGCTCGAACAACTCGGGGGGAATGGGCGTGCCGCCTGGCTGCGTGGCCAGGCCCATCAGCAAGTTGTCTTCGACCGTGAGGCGGGCAAAGATTTCGCGGCCTTGTGGCACATAGCCAATGCCTGCGGCCGCGCGCTCATAGGGTTTGGCGCGTGTGAGGTCCTGGCCGTCGAGCGTGACGCTGCCGCTCTTAATAGGCACCAGGCCCATGAGCGATTTGAGCAGCGTGGTCTTGCCCACGCCGTTGCGGCCCAGCAAGACCGTGACCTGGCCTAGTTCTGCGCTCAGGCTCACATCGCGCAGGATGTGGGAGCCGCCGTAATACTGATGGATGTTCTTGACTTCAAGCATGGTCACCGTCCCAAATAAACTTCAATCACCCGCTCGTCGGCCTGCACCTGATCGAGCGTGCCCTGGGCCAGAACCGAGCCGTCGCACAGCACGGTGACGATGTCCGAGATGGTACGGATGAAGCTCATGTCGTGCTCCACCACCATCAGCGAATGCTTGCCCTTGAGCGTCAAAAATAGCTCGGCTGTGCGTTCGGTTTCAAAGTCGGTCATGCCCGCCACCGGTTCGTCCAGCAGCAAGAGCTTGGGGTCTTGCATGAGCAGCATGCCGATCTCCAGCCACTGCTTTTGGCCGTGGCTGAGCACACCGGCCAAAGTGCTGACGCTGTCAGCCAAGTGGATGGTGTGCAGCACTTCGGCCAGGCGGTCTGACTGCGCTGAGTCGAGCTTGAAGAACATCGAGGCTTTGACGCCCTTGTGGGTCTTCAAGGCCAGCTCCAGGTTTTCAAACACCGTGAGATGCTCGAACACAGTGGGCTTTTGGAACTTGCGGCCAATGCCCAGCTGCGCGATCTCGGGTTCGTTGTGGCGCAGCAAATCGATGGTGCTGCCAAAGAACACGCTGCCTTCGTCAGGGCGGGTCTTGCCAGTGATGATGTCCATCATCGTGGTCTTGCCCGCGCCGTTGGGGCCGATGATGCAACGCAGCTCACCGGGCGCGATGTCGAGCGACAGCTTGTTAATGGCCTTGAAGCCGTCAAAACTCACGCTCACGTCTTCCAGGTACAGTATGCGGCCATGGGTCACATCGACCTCTTTGGCGTCTTGCACCACGCGGCCATAGCCTGCGCTGCGGCCACCGGACTCGGTCGATTGGCTCAGCAGCTTGGCGTGTTCGGCAACGCGCTGGGCCCCTTTTTGCAAGAGATCGGGCGTCATGCGGCACCGCCTTTTTTCGTCAGCGTCTTGGCCTTGATCTTGGCGACCAGGCCCACCACGCCTTGCGGCAAATACAAGGTGACCGCGATGAACAGCGCACCCAAAAAGTAGAGCCAGAACTCGGGCGCCGTGACCGTCAACCAGCTCTTGGCGCCGTTGACCAGAACGGCTCCCACGATCGGGCCGATCAAAGTGCCGCGCCCCCCGACGGCTGCCCACACCGCGATCTCGATCGAGTTGGCTGCGCTCATCTCGCCCGGATTGATGATGCCCACTTGTGGCACGTACAAAGCCCCGGCAATGCCGCACATCACGGCCGAGATGACCCAAATGCTCAACTTGTAAGGCAGTGGCGAATAGCCCGAGAACATGACACGGGTTTCTGCATCACGGATGGCCAGCAAGACGCGGCCGTATTTGCTGCCCACCAGCCAGCGCGAGAACAGATAAAAACCCAGCAGCGTCAAGCCGGTGATCACAAACAGCACCATGCGCATGTTGGGGGTGGCAATCGGCAAATTCAGAATCCGCTTGAAGTCGGTGAAGCCGTTGTTGCCGCCAAAGCCGGTTTCATTGCGGAAGAACAAGAGCATGGCCGCATAGGTCATGGCCTGGGTGATGATGGAGAAATACACCCCTTTGATGCGCGAACGGAAAGCAAAGTAGCCGAACACAAAGGCGATGAAGCCCGGCACCCACACAACCAGCAAAACGGTGGCGATGAAACTGTCCGACAGCAGCCAGTGCCAAGGCAGCTCTTTCCAGTCGAGGAAGACCATAAAGTCGGGCAAGTTGCTTTTGTAATTGCCGTCCTGGCCGATCTGGCGCATGAGGTACATGCCCATCACATAACCGCCCAGCGCAAAGAACAGGCCGTGGCCCAGTGACAGGATGCCGGTGTAGCCCCAGATCAGGTCCATGGCCAGCGCGCAGATGGCGTAGCACATGATCTTGCCGATCAAGGCGATGGCGTAATCGCTCAGGTGCAAAGCGCTGCCCGCAGGCACCAGCAAGTTGAACACCGGTGCCACGACACCGACGATGATCAGCGCCAGCAAAAACACTGACCAGGCTTTTCGGCCCAGCAATGGCGCTGGGGTGGGCAATTGGAATTTAGTCATGTTCATGCCCATATTCATGCTTCGGCGCTGCGACCCTTCATCGCGAAGATGCCTTGCGGGCGCTTCTGGATGAAGACGATGATGAACACCAGAACGCAGATCTTGGCCAGCACAGCGCCGGTCCAGCCTTCGAGCAACTTGTTAACGAGGCCCAGTCCCAGCGCGGCATACACCGTGCCCGCCAGCTGGCCCACGCCGCCGAGCACCACCACCATGAACGAGTCCACGATGTAGCTCTGGCCCAAATCGGGGCCGACGTTGCCGACCTGGCTGAGCGCACACCCGGCGAGGCCTGCAATGCCCGAGCCCAGCGCAAAGGCATAGGTGTCGATGCGAGCGGTGTTGACGCCCATGCACGAAGCCATGGGGCGGTTTTGCGTGACGCCGCGCACAAACAAGCCCAGGCGTGTCTTGCCGATCATGAGCGACATGCCTATCAACACCGCAGCGGCAAAGACAATGATCAGAACGCGGTTCCAGGGCAGTTGCAAATTAGGCAAGAGCTGCAGCGCGCCGCTCATCCAAGCGGGATTTTCCACGCCCACGTTTTGCGCGCCAAACAGGCTGCGCACGCCTTGCATCAGCACCAGGCTGATGCCCCAGGTGGCCAGCAGGGTTTCCAGCGGGCGGCCATACAAATGCTTGAGCACGGTGCGCTCCATCACGGCACCCACCAAGGCCGAGGTGATGAAAGCCAAAGGCACCGCCGCCAGCAAATACCAGTCAAAGGCACCGGGCAGGTATTGGCGAAACGCCGCTTGCACCACATAGGTGGCGTAGGCGCCGATCATCATCAACTCGCCGTGCGCCATGTTGATGACGCCCATCAAGCCGTAGGTGATGGCCAGGCCCAAGGCGACCAGCAGCAGGATGGAGCCCAGGCTGGCGCCGGTGAACAAGGTGCCCAGACGCTCGCCCCAACGCAGGCTTTGTTGCACGGTGGTCAAAGAGGTCTGGATCTGTTTTTTGACGGAAGGGTCTTGCTCTTCAGCCAAGCGCTGGTTGAGCAAGAGCAGGGTTTCGGGTTGCTGACTGGCTGCCAACTCTTGGGCGGCCAGCAAACGGTCGTTGGGTACGCTGCTGCCCAGCAGCGCTGCGGCGCGGGCCTGGCGCACCAGGCTTTTGACGGTGTCGTCCTGCTCGCCGGCCAGGGCCTTGTTCAGCAGGGGCGCGCGGCTGGCGTCGGGCTCCTTGAGCAGTGACAAGGCGGCCAGGCGGCGCACCTTCACATCGGGGCTGAACAACTTGAGCGCCGCCAGGGCGGTATCGAGTTCGCCGCGCAGGCGGTTGTTCAGCATCACATCTTCGGCATCATCCGGGACAGGCACCGGCTGGCCTGTAACCGGGTCTGTACCCTGGCCATCGCGGACCACGATCACCTGGGCCTTGCTGATCTTGACGACATCGTCCGACAGGGCCTGCAGGTAAACCGCTGTTTTTTCATCGCCCTGGGCCACCGCTTTGGCCAAGGCTTCAACGCGGGCATCGCTGTCTCCGCTTGCAATGCCGCGGGCTTCGGCCGTCGTCAGGGCGTGCGCAGCCGTCAGGCCCCACACAGCGCTGGCGATCAACGCGCCTTTCACAATCCATCTTTTCATCTTGCGCTTCTCATGTTCGGCAGCTGCTCGCCAAGGCAAGCTCGGACCAGAGATGGATTCCCGCGTTCGCGGGAATGACAGTTTGTTCATCCACCCCATGAATGACACATGTCGTGTCATCCCCGCGAACGCGGGGATCCATCTCATTGGCTTTCATGGATTCCCGCTTGCGCAGGAATGACATGCAGACCCAATCACTTCTTGACAGGTTCGTCAGGCTTGACGTCGTTGCCAGGGATGTAAGGGCTCCATGGCTTGGCCTTGACGGGGCCAGGTGTCTTCCAGACCACGTTGAACTGGCCGTCGGCCTTGATCTCGCCGATGAACACCGACTTGTGCAGGTGGTGGTTTTTCTCATCCATCTTGCTGGTGATGCCAGACGGTGCCTTGAAGGTCTGGCCGGCCATGGCCTTGATCACGGCGTCCACATCGGTGGTCTTGGCTTTTTCAACGGCTTGCTTCCACATGTTGATGCCGATGTAAGTCGCTTCCATCGGGTCGTTGGTCAAAGGCTTGTCTTTGTGACCAGCGATGCCCTTGGCCTTGGCATACGCAGCCCACTTCTTGGTGAACTCGTCGTTGGCAGGGTTCTTGATGCTCATGAAGTAGTTCCATGCCGCCAGGTGACCGACCAAAGGCTTGGTGTCCACGCCGCGCAGTTCCTCTTCACCCACCGAGAAGGCCACCACAGGCACGTCTTTGGCTTTCAGGCCCGCGTTGCCGAGTTCCTTGTAGAAAGGCACGTTGGAGTCACCGTTGATGGTGGACACCACAGCGGTCTTGCCACCGGCGGAGAATTTCTTGATGTCGGCCACGATGGTCTGGTAATCGCTGTGGCCAAACGGGGTGTATTTCTCGTCGATGTCAGACTCTTTCACGCCTTTGCTTTTCAGGTAAGCGCGCAAGATCTTGTTGGTGGTGCGGGGGTACACGTAGTCGGTGCCCAGCAAGACCCAGCGCTTGGCCGCGCCGCCTTCTTTGCTCATCAGGTAGTCCACTGCGGGAATCGCTTGCTGGTTGGGCGCAGCGCCGGTGTAGAACACGTTTTTGGACAGCTCTTCACCTTCGTATTGCACGGGGTAAAACAGCAGGCCGTTCATTTCCTCCACCACTGGCAGCACCGATTTGCGCGAGACCGAAGTCCAGCAACCAAAGATCACCGAGACCTTGTCTTGACCGAGCAGCTGCTTGGTTTTTTCAGCGAACAGGGGCCAGTTGGATGCAGGGTCCACGATCACGGGTTCGAGCTTCTTGCCGAGCACACCGCCCTTGGCGTTGATCTCGTCGATGGCCATGAGGACGGTGTCTTTCAACACGGTCTCGGAAATGGCCATGGTGCCCGACAGGCTGTGCAGTACACCCACCTTGATGGTGTCGGCAGCCAAGGCTTGCACGGAGATGGTCAAGCTGCCAGCCACAATGGCTGCAGCAGTAGCGAGGGCTTTGAGATTGCCACGGCGGTTCATCATGTGATCACTCCAATCAGGGAAGTAGGTTTGTTCAACAAAAGGGCGGAGCGCTTGCAACGCTGAAACCTCTCTTGCAATCGCCGTGCCAACTTTTTTAAACACCTCCATGCACCACAAAATGCCCCAGGCATGCTCTAGGGAAATGGCACCCTCCCTATAAAGAGGCACGCTCTTTGCTAGATGGAAGTCATCCCCGACATTCACTTTCAAAGCACGCACCAAAATGGAACTCACACCTCGCGAAAAAGACAAACTGCTGATCTTCACGGCGGCACTTTTGGCCGAGCGCCGCAAGGCGCGGGGCCTGAAACTGAACTACCCCGAATCCATCGCACTCATCAGCGCCGCCGTCATGGAAGGCGCACGGGACGGTAAGACTGTGGCCCAACTGATGAGCGAAGGCCGCACCGTTTTGACGCGTGCCGACGTGATGGATGGCATCGCGGAAATGATCCCGGACATCCAGGTCGAAGCCACATTCCCCGATGGCACCAAATTGGTGACCGTGCACCAACCCATTGTTTGAATCCGCTGCGGCCATTGAGCCCGCCAGCCCTATTTGGAGAACTTCATGACACATCCTTTCGCCGCCATCCTCAAAACCGGGGCCGCGGCCTTGATATTGAGCGCACCCACTTGGGCACAGGCCCACGCTGCACACGACATGGCATCCTTTTCCAGCTTGCTCGATGGGCTAATGCACCCCATCAGCGGCCTGGACCATCTGGCCGCCATGCTGGCAGTCGGCCTGTGGAGTGCCATCGCCGTGCGGCCTGCGTGGGCCGCGCCATTCGCTTTCGTGCTCATGCTTGGCATCGGTGCCCTGCTGGGCTTTGCAGGCGTGCAAGTGCCTGCGGTAGAACCCATGATCGCCGCATCGCTGCTGGTCATCGGTCTGCTGATGGCCAGCCGCCAAGCTTTCGGCTGGGGTGCCGCCGCCAGCATCGCAGGGGTGTTTGCACTTTTTCATGGTGCAGCGCATGGCGCAGAGTTGTCGGGCACCCATACCATGACAGCCTTGCTGGGCATGGTGCTGAGCACGGGCTTGCTGCACGGCGTGGGCGTGCTCATCGGCCGCCAGCTGTTCAGCCATCAAGCTTGGCTGCAGCGCAGCACAGGCGCTACCTTGGCCATGTTCGGCTCGGCCTTGTTGTTTGGCGTGATCTGAGGAGCCAGCATGACACCCGGTGAACTTTTGATCGACAGCGGCACACACCCGCTCAATGTGGGGCGACGCACCTGCACACTGGTGGTGCAAAACGCCAGCGACCGCCCCATTCAGGTGGGTTCGCATTACCACTTTGCCGAGACCAACGGCGGCCTGCGCTTTGACCGCGCCGCCGCGCATGGCATGCGGCTGAACATCGCCTCGGGCACGGCGGTGCGCTTTGAGCCTGGCCAGCAACGCACGGTGGAGCTGGTGGACTATGCGGGTGACCGCGTGGTGTATGGCTTTCGAGGTCTGACCCAAGGCCCGCTCGACAACCCCAAGAAAGTTGACTGACATGGCCCACATCGACAAACGCGCTTATGCCGAAATGTTCGGCCCCACCGTGGGCGATCGCGTTCGCTTGGCCGACACGGCCTTGATCATCGAGGTTGAAAAAGACTTCACGCTGCAAGCCGGTGGCTACGGCGAAGAAGTCAAGTTCGGCGGCGGCAAGACGATCCGTGATGGCATGTCGCAATCGCAAAGAACAAATGCTGAAGGTGCCATGGATTGCGTGCTGACCAACGCGCTCATCATCGACCACTGGGGGATTGTGAAAGCCGACATCGGCCTCAGGGGCAACCGCATCGCGGCCATTGGCAAGGCGGGCAACCCCAACACCCAGCCGGGCGTGGACATCGTCATCGGTCCGGGCACCGAGATCATCAGCTGCGAGGGCCTGATCGTCACCGCAGGCGGCATCGACAGCCACATCCATTTCATCGCACCGCAACAGATCGACGAAGCGCTGGCCAGCGGTGTGACCACCATGCTGGGCGGGGGCACGGGTCCGGCCACCGGCACCTTTGCCACCACCTGCACGCCCGGCCCCTTCAACATCGAACGCATGATGCAGGCGGCAGACGCTTTCCCGATGAACCTGGGCTTTCTGGGCAAGGGCAATGCCGCACTGCCTGCAGCGCTGCACGAGCAGATCAGCGCAGGCGCCATTGGCCTGAAGCTGCACGAAGACTGGGGCACCACGCCTGCGGCCATCGACAACTGCCTGAGCGTGGCCGAAGAAACCGACACGCAAGTGGCCATCCACACCGACACGCTCAATGAATCGGGCTTTGTGGAAGACACGGTGGCCGCCTTCAAGGGACGCACCATCCACACCTTCCACACCGAAGGCGCGGGCGGCGGGCACGCGCCCGACATTTTGAAAGTGGTTGGCGAAGCCAATGTGCTGCCGTCGTCGACCAACCCGACACGACCCTACACCATCAACACGCTCGACGAGCATGTGGACATGCTGATGGTCTGCCACCACCTGGACCCGGCAATTGCCGAAGACCTGGCCTTTGCCGAAAGCCGCATCCGCAAGGAAACGATTGCGGCCGAAGACATCCTGCACGATCTGGGTGCCATCAGCATGATGAGCAGCGACAGCCAGGCCATGGGCCGGGTGGGCGAGGTCATCATCCGCACCTGGCAAACCGCGCACAAAATGAAGCAACAACGCGGCAGCCTGCCCGGCGACACGGATCGCCACGACAACGCCCGCGTCAAACGCTACATCGCCAAATACACGATCAACCCTGCGATTGCGCACGGCATGAGCCACGAGGTGGGCAGCATCGAGGTGGGCAAATGGGCCGATCTGGTGATCTGGAAGCCCGCCTTCTTTGGTGTGAAGCCCGCCATCATCATGAAAGGCGGGTTCATCGCGCTGGCGGCCATGGGCGACCCGAATGCGTCGATCCCGACACCGCAGCCGGTGCACTACCGGCCCATGTTTGGCAGCTATGGCGGTGCGCTCACGCGCAACTCGCTGACCTTTGTCTCGCAGGCCGGTTTGCAAGCGGGCATCGGTGCGCGTTATGGCTTGGCCAAAACACTGAGTGCCGTGAAAAACATCCGCCAAGTGGGCAAAAAAGACATGGTCCACAATGACTACGCGCCCCGCATGGAAGTCGATGCCCAGACCTACGCGGTGCGCGCCGACGGCCAGTTGCTGGTGTGCGAACCCGCCACCAGTTTGCCCATGACCCAACGCTACTTTTTGTTCTGATGCTCCACTGCTCCAAACTCATGCCGCAAGGCCGTGGCCTGGCCCGTGTGCTGGTCCAGCGCGCCAGCACCATCACCCTCGACTGGGATGTTCGCCAGAAAAGCCGCTTTGACGCAACCGACAGCAACGGCCGCCAGCTGGGCATCTTTTTGCCGCGTGGCACCGTGGTGCGCGGCGGCGATGTGTTGGTGGCCGAAGACGGCTCGCTCATCCGAGTGGAGGCTGCGCCGCAAGCCGTGTTGCGCATCACCGCCTGCACCGAGCACGGCTCACCCTTTGACCTGACCCGCGCTGCCTACCACCTGGGCAACCGCCATGTGCCCATCGAACTGCAGCCCAGCCACCTGAAGATCGAGCCCGACCATGTGCTGGCCGACATGCTGCGTGCCATGCACATGACGGTGCTGGCCGTGTCTGAGCCCTTCGAGCCCGAAAGCGGCGCTTATGGCGATCATGGTGGCCATTCGCACGGTGGGCATGGACATGGTCACGACCACGGTCACTCGCACGGCGACAACGCCACGACTGCCGAGCCGCATGTGCACGGCCCCGACTGCAAGCATGAGCACTGACACCGCGCCTTCGGGTCTGCTGCAACTGATCTGGCTCGCATCACCTGCACTGCCGATCGGCGGCTTCTCGTACTCCGAAGGCCTCGAAGCCGCCATCGAACAAGGTCTGGTGCACGATGAACACAGTGCCACCGACTGGGTGGTGGACCAGCTGCACCTGACGCAGTCGCGCGGTGACATGGCGGTGCTGGCGCAAGCCATCCCCGCCTGGCAGCGTGGCGAAACCGACCGGCTGCAAGCGCTGAACGACTGGGTCATGACCACCCGCGAAACCGCCGAGATGCGCCTGCAAACCGAGCAGATGGGCCGCTCCCTGCTCGACTGGCTGCGCAACCTGCAGCAATCGAAAGACACGCAGCTGGCCTGCTGCGCAAAATTACCGCCCACCTACCCACTGGTGATGGCACTGGCTTTGTCCCTGGCGCAAACGCCCATCGATCAGGCCCTGCAAGCCTGTGCCTTTGGCTGGGCCGAGAACATGACCCAGGCCGCCCTCAAGGCTGTGCCTTTGGGCCAGAGTGCGGGCCAGCGCATGCTGGCGCGGTTGGCACGCGAAATCCCTTTGGCCGTACAAACGGCCATGGAACTCAAAGACGAGGACCGCCAGGCCTTCAACCCCATGCTGGCCATCCTGTCGGCCCGCCACGAAACCCAATACTCCCGAATCTTCCGATCATGAGCTCTGCACTGCACCACATCCCTAACCGCACCAAAAAGCTGCCGCCCCTGCGCGTGGGCATTGGCGGGCCTGTCGGCTCCGGCAAAACCACCCTGCTGGAGATGCTCTGCAAAAACATGCGCGAGCGCTGGGACCTGATCGCCATCACCAACGACATCTACACCAAGGAAGACCAGCGCCTGCTCACCGTGAGCGGTGCGCTACCTGCCGAGCGCATCATGGGTGTGGAAACCGGCGGCTGCCCGCACACGGCCATCCGCGAAGACGCGTCCATCAACCTCGAAGCCATCGACCGCATGCTCGAAAAGTTCCCGAACGCCGATGTGGTGTTCATCGAGAGCGGTGGCGACAACCTGGCCGCCACCTTCAGCCCGGAACTGAGTGACCTCACGATCTATGTGATCGACGTGGCCGCTGGCGAAAAAATCCCCCGCAAAGGCGGCCCGGGCATCACCAAGAGCGATTTGTTCGTGATCAACAAGACCGACCTGGCGCCCCATGTGGGCGCCGATCTGGATGTGATGCGCGCCGACACCGACCGCATGCGCCCCAACCGCGAGACGCGCCCTTGGGTGATGACCAACCTGAAAACCCTGAACGGTCTGGCCGAGGTGGTGGCCTTCATCGAAAAACGAGGCATGCTGCACGCCGTTTGAGCCCGCGAGTGCAGTTACAATACTGGCCATCGACGGAAGCGTGGCAGAGTGGTCGATTGCAACGGTCTTGAAAACCGTCGACTCGCAAGGGTCCGTGAGTTCGAATCTCACCGCTTCCGCCAGTAACAAACCCTAAGCACATCAACTGCTTAGGGTTTTTTCTTTTGTGGCTCACAAAAGAACCTCCTCTTGAGTTGTTTGATGTTGTCGCCAAGCATCCACGCAATGTGAGATGCATCACCATTGAGCAGCGCCTATACCCACTGGTATCTGGCCCCAACTCACTGACTTGCCCATCATGAAAAGCTCATGCAGGCGCTCAGTCCTGCATGTCCAAGGGATGGCCTCAACGAAAAACTTCACACAGGCCAATTTCAATTGATCTCCAGTCCTTGAGCCAAGGCGATCGGGCTGGTAAAGGAGGAAAAAATGGCAAAGAAAAACATTTTTGACAGTCAAGAATCACTGACTGAACTCAACGCTTTGTTGTACGGCTTGCCCAGTGCGTCGGCGTCCACGCTCGCCAAACTGTCAGGGCCAACAGCCACACAAGCACAGACTGTGACGGCATCAACGACGGCGCTTCAGTTAGCGGTGAACGGCGTGACGGTGTCGCTTGACGAATCCAGCGGCTTGCAAAATGCCGCGAATCCCCCGGGCCTGGGCGAGGACGGCACAGACAACGACATCAGCATGGCCATGTTGCCCACCGCGTTTTCGGATCGACTGAGCGCGCTGTGGAGCGGGCATACCCCCATGGGCGCGGCGCTCAGCGGTTACAACGGCAGCAACACGGGTGAAAACATCTTGAGCCTGCAGACCGGCACATCGGGCATTGTGGAGACCGCCTTCACCGATGCCACAGGTCATGCCCTCAATGGTTACGACAGCGGTCTGAAAACGACGGCCGGAGCGGAGATTTTCCTGTGGACCGACAGCGTCGATCCCAACATCGTTCTGGGCCGCAAGGGCATCTGGTCCACCGATCACTATGTGGCCAATGCAAGTGGCGACATCGTCATTGCCGGCTACCTGCAACAGACAGGCACCCCCGTCAGCGGCGCCAAGATGTGGACGGTTCAGTACCAGTCCCTTTTCAACCCCGAGAGCGCCAATCCCGATGAGCCTGTCGATTTGAACAACCACCTGTGGGTCACTGCCAATCAGGTCAAAACCTTCTCGCTGCAGGGCATTCCTTCCGGTCAGAACCTGTTCCTGATGATTGGCGACAGCCAGGCGGCTCTGGTCATCACCGGTCAGCATCCAGCCAACCAGTCCACCGGGGCGAAGCTCAGCAGCGGCGACACGGTCAACACCAGCCAGACCAACGGTGGCGCCATCGGCACCAGCAATCAGGCGATCGATCCACCTGCGGGCAAGACCCCCGGCGAAGGCATGTACTTCACCTTTGTCACCGGCGCCGATCCGAATTACACGGCGCCCAAGCTGACCGCAACCACAGCGGATGTGGAAGCCAACATCGCCTTCAGCGGTCTTTACACCCAGTCGTCGGCCTCCTTCAAGGTGTCCCAGGTAACGGGAAGCGCCATGGCCACACTCAAGGTTTCTGCTTTCAACACCACCCTCAAGACCGGCGTCAACTATGTCGATGGATTGGGCTCGCCCAACGATGTGGTGGACAAGGTCATCAGCGTCGAGGTCTACAAGCTGGTCAACGGTAGCTATGCGCCAGTGACAGATCCCAATCTGAAAATCACCAACAACCTGGACGGCACGTTCACCGTCCAAGGCGTCAAGGCCAACTACACCATCTCGTACCAGACCGAAACTCCTCACAGTCGCTTACTGATCCAGAACGTCGGCTCCAGCAATGCGCAGTACAACGGCAGCTTCGACATAGGCGGCTTCGGCTTCGATCAAAGCCAAACCACCACCCATGAAATCGGCTCCCATGTCTTCTTCGAAGACGATGCGCCCAGTGCCTCGGCCATTGCAGCAGCCACAGCCTCTGCCACGCTCGATGAGACCGGTGGTCTGCAGACCGTGACGATTGCCGCTGGCACCATCACCGGTCTGTTCAATGCACCGGCTTATGGCCAGGATGGTGCGGGCAGCACCGGCTACACCCTGAGCGGTACC
>Ga0228701_1001913_pt1 | contig 13316 bp, 6 predicted proteins | sample McNCre117_Aug_MG_2_FD_178017 | JGI IMG/M metagenome (GOLD analysis project Ga0228701, IMG submission 178017) | Freshwater microbial communities from McNutts Creek, Athens, Georgia, United States - 11-17_Aug_MG | ecosystem: Environmental > Aquatic > Freshwater > Creek | place: USA: Georgia...
ACGAAGTATTTCAAAACTATAATACAACAAAACACAAATATGGGCTTTAGAATTTATACCCTTATTGTATTTCTATCCCTTAGCATTATTTCAAAGGGCCAAACAGGTATTGGCACTACCACGCCCGATGCTTCCGCGAAATTGGAAGTTTCTTCCACTACAAAAGGGTTATTAACCCCTCGTATGACTTCAGTTCAAAGAGCTGCTATTGCTTCGCCCGCTAACGGTTTATTAGTATTCCAAACGGATGGAGTTTCTGGATTCTATGTAAATACGGGATCCTCTGCTTCTCCCGTCTGGTCGAGAGTGAATGTTGATTGGGTTAAGACGGGTAATGACATTGCTTATACAGCTGGTAACATATCGACAACTGGAGCATTAACAGGAGGTAATTCGAATACATCTACCATCTCAGGTTTTGCTGCAAACGTGACTACGATATCGGGAGCTTACAGTATAACAGCAGCGGATAATGGCAAAATATTACAATCGAGCAGCCCGTCAGCTATTACCATAACGATACCTACGGGATTGCCTACCGGATTTAATTGTACTATTGTCCAAATGGGCGCGGGGCAGTTGACTTTTTCAGGAACCTACTTGAATAGAGGAAGTTTTACGAAAACGGCCAGTCAATATGCGGTGGTGAGTATCATTCATTTTGGGAGTGATGTCATTTTAGTGTCAGGAGAAATGAGTAATTAAAATGAAAAAGCAAGGGCTATTTTTATTATTAATTCAATCGATTTGTGCATGGGCTCAAATAGGGCTTCCTGTCCAACAAACCCTTATGCCCAAGAATAGCTTAGTCGTCAATTATGACTTTTCTAAAACTAGTAGCTATACGCGTTCAAGCACATCGGTGAATAATCTGGCGAGTACAGCTTCAGGTAGTGCGTCCTTAGTTAATAGTCCTGCGTTTTTTAATTCGCTCGGGATCTTATCTTTTAATGGGTCGAATCAATACTTAGTAACACCTAATTTAAGAAACCACTTTAAGTCTGTAAACGCAAGTGTTCAAGAAAGTTTTACCATGAGTATGTGGGTATACCCCACGCAATTAAATGGAGTGATAGTTAGTGAATTAAATTCACAGACCCCTAATGGTGGATGGCACGCTTCAAACATTGAAATTGTTAACGGATATATTAATTATCGGATTTGGAATGGGACAACGATTGTTTCCTCTAGCGCTGTTAACTTGAATCAATGGTATCATATCGCAATGGTGTATGATGGGTCAAAATTAAAAGCATATTTAAATGGTGTTTTGCAAGGTACGCAAATAAATGACAGAGAAATTCCCACCACTGCACAGCATTATGCTATCGCAGCAAATGAATCCACTCAAATGGGATCGGGTGGAGGATATGGGACTTTTCATCTGGCACAATATAAATTATATCATTTGCCTTTTACTGATAGCGATATAGCACAAGAATACGATACTAGAAAGGCGGAGTTTGATTATACTATTCATAGTCCTGCCACTAATTCTAGTCCCACTTATTGGACTGTTTCTAGTGCTTGGAACAGCACAACCGGTGGCACTGGTGCGCCGGACCCATTTGGTGCGAATCATTTTACGCCTTGGTTAAACTCGTCTTTGGGTTGGGCTGCACAAGTGCTTGATGCAAACCAATATATTATTTTAAATTACCAAGAACCAGCCTATATAAAAGGGATCGTAACACAACCAAGGGCCAGCTCAGGGGGTCAGTGGGTGAAAACTGCGCACATCGAAACAAGTATGAATGGTGTCGGTTTTACGAGATTAATGACAAGCGCTTCTGTCAATTCAAGTATCATAGACGATAATTATATTAAGTTTACGAGTCCAGTTTTTGCAAAATATATAAAGGTAATTCCAACAGATTGGAACAATCATATTACAATGCGAATGGGATTGTTAGTGAAGCCAAATAATTTTACGACGAACAACTTAGTACTACACTACAATCCAAGTATGACAGAAAGTTATTCAGGCACTGGAACTAATTTGCTCGATTTATCAGGAAATGGATTAAACGGAACCACAAGCAGTCTTACTTATAACAATCCTGCATTTAGTTTTAATGGAACCAGTTCACAGGTAAGTATTCCTGATAACGCATTGCTAGAACCAGGGACTGGAAGTTGGACCATTGAAGTTTGGTTTAATAATACTGGTTCTTCAGGAACAGTAGTAGGGAAATACAATTCAGGAGGGATGGGCTCCAATATCTCTTATGCTTTGCGATTACAAGGCACTAACACAATAAGAGCTGATTATAGCAATGGATCCTCATATCAAACAACTGATAATTATACTTTTGGTAGCAACAGTTGGGTTCAAATGGTCTATGTTTGGGATAAAACAAATAACAATATTTATACTTATTCGAATGGCACATTGAAACAAACAAAAGCCATAACGCTTACAGGCGGTTTGTTAAATGCGACTACCAATTTATATTTAGGTTCTTATAATGGCGGTGAATTTCCGCAGTATTTTTCTGGAAAAATGGGCATTGTAAGAATTTACAAAACAGCGCTAAGTGCCGCAGAAATTTTGAAAAATTATGATGCGAACAAAGCATTGTATGGAGTCATTCAGAATGGACTGGTGATGAATTTAACTAGCCCACCAAGTTCAGGTACAACATGGACTGATGTTTCTGGTAATGCGAATAATGCGACTTTGGTAAATACTCCTACCTATACTGCTTCGAATGGAGGAGGTTATACAACGTCATCTACGTCCTATATTTCAACCAATTATAATTTACCTAATACTTATACGATAAGTATGGCTGCCTCCTTTAATCCAACAACTTATTGGGCAACGATTTGGGGAAATGAGATTTGGGATACACAAAAAGGATATATAGCCTATTTTATTAATAACGCTAAAATTGAATTAGGTAGTCCATCTGGTGCTATTTCTTCTGTAGCAGTTGATAATATTAATACCATTCATATTTGGGACTTTGTCGTAAACGGAACAAATTATATTCTTTATAAAGATGGAGTAAGTATCGGAACAGGCACAATTACAGCTCCTGCGGGCGGAGCTAGTACCACTGGGCTTTATTTTGGTGCTAGGCATGCCAATGCAGGAAGCAACTATACGGACGCAGGGCCTGGTACTTATTATAGTATGCGAGTGTATAATAGAGCATTAGCTGCGGATGAAATAAAAACGAACTTTTCGTTTTTAAAAGGTACTTATGGATTGTAAGTTATTTAGTGGAATAATATGAAAAAACTACTTTTTTTCTTCTTGGTAATTTCTTCTGGTTTATTCGCCCAAACAGGTATTGGCACTACCACGCCTGCGGCTTCCGCGAAGCTGGAAGTCTATTCTACAAATAAAGGCTTTCTACCACCTCGCATTGCTTTAACTGGAACCGCTGATGTTTCTACCATTGCATCTCCTGTGGCAGGTTTGTTGATCTATAATTCGGCTACGGCAGGAACAGCTCCTAATAATGTGGTTCCGGGCTATTATTATTATAATGGAACTAGTTGGATTGCTATCGCTAATGGTGTGATTATTGACAATAGTAAAACGGCCGGGTTCAATTTAGGGGCTACCGATAATAATAAAATCTTTTTAATTACATCGGCATCTGCAGTAACCATTACGGTTCCCAATACCTTGATTGTAGGTTTTTCTTGTCAGTTTATACAAGGAGGAGCTGGCCAAATTGTTTTGTCGGCAGGATCGGGAGTAACTTTAAATTCTGCAAATGGCTACAGCACCAGGGCGACCAATAGTGTGATTGGTTTAGTGATGAATACCACTACAACAGGTTTTGTTTTTGGGGATAGCATCTTTTAATTATGCGTAAACTCACATTCATCGTTTTTTTATTGACTTCGATTTATGCGAATGCGCAGATTGCATTTCAAAATTTAGCCGTTCGAAAACCCTTACAGGTTGATTCTATTGCATTTGATTATACGGGGGATATTCAAAAGTTTATTGTGCCTAATAAAGTAACGAGTATCAAAGTACAAGCTGTGGGAGCTAAAGGGGGAACAGGAGGAGGAGGTCAAACTGGAGGTGCTGGAGCAAACATAATTACCACATTAAATGTAACACCAGGTCAGGTGCTTTATATTGTAGTTGGGGGATATCCGGGTCAATCGGCGTCTCCAAAATATGGTTTTGGGGGAAGCGGTGGAACGGCAAATAGTAGTACAGGATTTGGCGGAGCTGGGGGTGGTTTGTCAGGTTTATTTACCTCTAGTACTCCCGCTAATTCAAATGCATTGGTTGTTGCTGGCGGTGGTGGAGGGGGTTCTGGAACAGGTGGTACAACGGGATATACCGGAGGAGGAGCATTAAATACTAGCTCAGGTTCGGCAGCTAATGGAAATGAACCCAGTACGGCACAAACAGCCTATATAACTGGGGGTAGATATCAGTTTGGATATGGAGCATCGACAGCCGCTGCTGGTGTGGGAGGGTATGCTTTTGATAATGCCCCGGCACAAAACGGTGCAGATGGGAATAATATCAATGGTGGTTCTGGTGGAATAGGAACTGGATGGCAAGGTGCGGGCGGTGGTGGAGCTGGATTTTATGGCGGAGGAGGAGGCGCAGGTGGAGGCTCCGCGAATGGTGGAGGAGGTGGCGGTTCTTCTAAATCAACGTCATCCTTTAGTAGTTTTGGGGCATTAAATAATAGCGGAGATGGAATGCTTACGATTACTTGCTATAGCAATTCAGGGCTGGTTTTAAATTTAGATGCCGGGAATACGTCAAGCTACAGTGGATCAGGAACAACTTGGTACGATTTATCTGGGAATGGTTCCAATGTAACTTTAACCAATACTACATTCAATTCCGCAAATGGTGGGTCTATTAGATTTAATGGGACATCTAGCTATGCTTATTTTAATGCAAATATAGGTAGTACGAATGTGGTTACTGTTGAAATGTGGGTGAAAACAAATGCGGCTACAAACGGCATGTATTTTGGATTTAACGCGTATGATGCTTGGACTAATAGTGGGAATCTAGGATATAATACGGCAAACTCAGATTTGTATGGATTTAATAGTACACAGGTAGATTATTTGGATATTGTGGGTAATTGGAGACACCTTGTATTTGTCATGTATGCAAATTCACTCACTAAAAATAAGATATATGTAAACGGGGAAAGCCAATCGATGTCGACCATTTCTGCCGGCTTTACAAGTGCCAATGCAATATTTAATTCCGGCGCAGGAAAAATATCCGGTTGGACTTATACTGGTCAAGCAAACTCATTTTTGATGAATATGAATGTGGCAGTATTTAAGCTCTATACTAGAGAACTAACTGCTCAAGAAATTCGAAATAATTTTAATGCCGAAAGCCCTCGATTTTATGCTGAAAAAGATGGGTTGAGTCCTAACACAGCTTCTTCTAGTGCCTATCAAATTAAACAGGATTACCCTAGTTCAACAGACGGATTCTATTGGATTAAAAACGCGAACATCAATGGAGGCAAACCCTTTAAAATTTATGCAGATATGTCTACTAGCGGTGGTGGTTGGACCTTAATTTTAAAAAATTCCTCTAATTCAGTTTGGACGTATGCGAATGCAATTTCATATAATACTACTATTCCATTTACTTCTACTGCTGATGTGACAAGTACTTCCACTGCGAGTTATTCAATCATAGGATGGGCTGATTATATTAAACAAAGCGCAAGTGGATTTCAATATATGATTGATGCAAATACACGGGGGAGTTTCGGGGGAATTTGGACGGCTAATGGAGCCTATAGTTTTGTGAATACAAATAATTCTCAAACGAATGTAACACTCAATACTAAATTTGGTAATTGGAGTTATGTAGGGAGTAATAATGGGATGGCTCAACGAATGCCCTGGTATGGTTATGTAGGAAGTAATACAGGCTATTTATCCCTATCAGATGGTACAGGTAACTGGTGGGGAACTTTGATTTCAAACAATAGCTATTATTCCCCCTCTCCTTGGATATCTGATGCAGGAACAGGTGGTACAGCAATGCAAAATCCCGGTATTATTTGGTATTGGGTTCGTTAAATTAGTATGAAAAAGTTTATTCTATTCTTTTTGATTTCACTGAAGGTCTTCGCCCAAACCGGCATAGGCACCACCGCACCGAATCCTTCCGCGAAGCTAGATGTATATTCCACGAACAAAGGTTTTTTGCCTCCTCGTGTCACGTTAACAAGCGTCACAGATGCTTCTACGATTGCTTCTCCAGCTGAGGGATTATTGGTATATAATTTAGGGTCAGTAGGATTACAAGCAGGCTATTATTATTGGAATGGAGCGAATTGGGCTACCATTGCGACAGCGACTTCGGCGGGGAATGGGGTGACAGCAAGCAATATGGTTAATTTGTATTCAAAAGCTTATTCTTCAGCAGTTGGAGACATTGCGAATGCGTCAGGCTTTACATTTACAGTACCTGTTTCAGGTAGATATTTATTTGATTTTTCTTGTACAGGTTTTTCTAATGCAACGATAACCTACAAAGTAAGACAAGGAACAACTGACTTAGGTTCTGATGCACAAACGAGTTTTAATAACACGGTACATGTTGAATATAATGGTAAGGTTGAAGTGAATTTACAAGCTGGCACCACTTATAATGTTTTTGTAACATCTACTGGTTCAAGAGATGCTGGTGATTATGATAGAGTTTATTATAAAATGGTGGCAGGAAATTTACCTGTAACAGGCCAAAGTGTGGATTATGTTTCTGTTTACAGGAATTCATCACAAACGTTAAACACAGGAGATAATATTAAGTTTAATGTAATAAATGCAGGCAATATACCTTATGATGTTAGTACGGGAAATTTTACACTTACGGCAAATAAAACCTATAGACTAAGTGGAAATGTTACCTTGAGCAATGGAAATACAAATCCTTCAGAAGCGGATATCGTATGGAGAACAGCTGCTGGAACTAATCTTGGGAATAGCGGAATGATATTAAGTATGAATCATACTACAACTGCAGGTGGAAATGGTATTTCTGATATTATTTATACGCCCACAAGTAATACGACTATTTCATTATATGTAGTTTGGTCATCTTCTAATGTAACGACACAGTCAAACAATGTATTTGCTAATATCGAACAAATCGGCTCCTCAGCCATCGTAAATCCTTGGACACTCGCGGGAACCACAACTTATAATACAACGGGGAATGTGGGTATTGGAACGAATGCTCCTACAGCAAAATTGGATGTAACAGGAGATGTGAATGTAACGGGTAAGTTAAATGTTTCAGATCCTACGGGTAGTGTAGCAACAAAAGTAAGTGGTTTTGTAAATGCTGGAAATTATATTCAAATGGATAATATTAAAGCTACTGTTGCTGTTGTAAATTCATATGGTGGGTTGTCAATTGCTGCAGTATCTACTCAATTCAATGCGCTTATTTCAGGTACATTTGGCATGTATAATGGAAGTAGTGGAGGTTCAGCTGCCAATGCTAATCAATTAATTACTACTACTCCGACTGGAAAATTATTTGGTTGGGGCTTCCCGACTGCTGGTGATGCTTCTACTTACATTATCACAGATAATACAAATAACCGAGTTTATAGAATTACTTTACAAATTAATTATAGTTTCAATTATAACTTCCTCTCCATCGAGCGCCTTCTGTAATTTTCTTAAATTGCACCATGAAAACCCTCGCTTCCTTCATCGCCATCCTCTGTAGCGTTCTCTACCTCGCCGTCTACTTCATTCCAGATATGGGCGGATCGGACGTGATGGGTGCGCAGTGGTTGTATTCCAGCTCCTTGAGTTTGGGGATTGTGGCTTACATCGCGCTACGTTATAAGGCTTACGAGGAGGCCATCCAGCAGGTGCTTGCTTACAAATTTACCTGGGTGTTTTCGCTGCTAGTTTTTTGGGCGATTGGCTCCTATTATTATGCGATAAATCCTACGGAGACGCTGGTGACTTTGGCCCGTTTGATTACGACCTATTTTGTCTTTTTGAATCTCTCGATTTTGTATTACCAGCAAGACCGTGCATTTCTTTTCACGGGCATTGCCTATGCCATTACGGCCTTTTTGTTCTTTGATGCGATCTATGTGATCAAAGGTTTCAGCGCGAATTTGCGCACAATGGATTTAGACGCAGCCATTTTAGGCTTGAATAAATACCACGGAAATAAGAACGTGACGGCTGCGACGCTGTTGATCTTGATTCCCTTTGCGATGTACGTGATTATGTCTTCCAAATGGCTGGGCAAAATTGCCGGTATCATCGCCTTGTTTTTGGGGACTTTTGGGCTTTTTTTATTAAATACCCGTTCTACTTATGTGGGCTTTGCCTTGATCTTTGTCTTACTTTTTGCGGGGCTGATTTGGAAGCAAAAAGCAGCTTTAAAACCGGCACTTTTCTTCGTTTTATTGCCCGCGGTCGTAGCGATTTTTGCGGCGAATATGCGCTTGAAATTAGCGGTGGCGGGGCAAGAAAACACGGGTGGTTATGGCACGGTCACAAAGCGTATTGGCGATATCAATATCGCTAGTGAGCAGAATTCGCGGATTCACTTGTGGGGAACAGCTGCAGATTATGCGCTGCATCACCCGGTTTTAGGTGCGGGATATGGAAACTGGAAATTAGCCTCGATTCCCTACGAGCGGGAGCTGGCAAACGAGTTGTTTGTGCCTTATCACGCGCACAATGATTATATTGAAATGTTTGCAGATTTGGGGCTAGTAGGCGGACTTTGTTTCGCCGGATTATTCCTGTTGCTTTTCTATTATTCGCTGCATTTTTTGGCCCAAAAACGCGGCGACGAACTCATGGTCATCATCGCCTTTCTGGCCGTTACGTGCTATGGGGTGGATGCGCTTTTAAACTTCCCGGCAGAGCGTACAGCCATGCAGACGATGTTGTCACTAGCGGCGGCTTTGGTCTTGATTCCTTTGGACAAATCCCCACTGAATTTACGCGCTTTGCCTTTCGTTTACTTGATAGTCGGTGTAGCTTTATTAGCACCAGCTATCTACATCGCGAACGAAACCTTTGAGTCCTTGAAGATCCAAAAATTCGTCATGGGTGAAGTGAATGCAGACCCTAAAATGTCTACCCTTGACGTGGAAAAGCTACCGGATATCCCTAACCTTTCTTCGTCTACATTGCCTATGAAGGCGATGCTTTCTCGCTATTATATTCGGGACAAACGCTTTGATGATGCATTGCGCGTGTTAAAAGAAAGCGAAAAAGACAATCCGTTCTTGCATTATAATGATTTCTTGCGCACCTCCATTTATGCGTCCTTGAACAAAATGGATTCTGCACATTACTATGCGAAACGTGCCTTTGATGCCTGGCCTCGGGCCTCTAGTTATTACAAAAATATGATTTTCACTTCAGCTAAACTTAAGGATACGAACGAAATCAAGCGCGCCTTGCTAGTGTCTTTGGATGTACATAATGACAATGCTTTGGTCTGGAATCAATACCTATTAGGTATGTTCGAAGTGAAGCAAGGGGCAGACAAAAGCCTATTAGCGCAATTAGAAAAGACTTTGAAAAAGTTCCCGGCAGATACCGCTATTTTAAACCCTACAAAGAATCTGTTGCGCGGAGGCAACCGCGATTTGCAGGGCTTAACAGCGAAAGGAAATGCACTTTTTGTGAAAGGGAAATACATTCAAGCGGCAGCCGTTTATAAAGAATTAGCTAGCCTTGACCCTGGGAATTTCTCCCATCTAGAAAACATCGGAATATGCTATTATGCGGGACGTAAATTCGCAGAAAGTTTGTTCTATTTTGCCCAATCCGAACAACATCCAGCAAATAATACCGGGAAATCTGCCTATTTTGCAGGTATGTCTCAGCTTTCGCTAGGGAAGAAAGCAGAGTCATGTGCTAGTTTCACACGCTCACAAGCAAAAGGCTATCCAGATGCGGCCGCGGCGCTAGCACAGCATTGTAAATAAGAAATATGAAAAAACTACTACTTGCCTTTTTGCTCATAAGTGGAGCCGTGTTCGCACAAGAAAATGATAAATCCATCGCTATTTTGGGTGGACCTACAGACTTATGGACGAATAACCGCGGAACCGCGAAAGATGAGTTTAATGCCTTTACAAATTTAGGCTTGCAATTCACGAAGCGCAAATCGGCGAATATGGATGTCGTATATAATTCTTTAGCCGGTTTTCAAGGAGACTTTTTTAGTCCGGGTATTTGGAACAATAAATTCATTTCGGCGGGCGCTAATATGCGCTATTTCTTCATTGCGCGTAAAAAGACGTCGATTGTAAGTCCTTTCTTCCAAATCGGTGCAGAGGCCTTCGCTCGTCGCGACTACGGTTTCACAGGTAATGCCTATGAACTAAGTGCTTTAGGAGGTTTAGGACTTGATTTGAAATTATCGAAAAACTTCTCATTCCTTTTCCAAACAAATTTAGCTATCCCTATGGCGCAATCGACAGATGCAGGCCTAAAGGTAGCATCGGTACGAGGTTCGAATAATAGTACTTCTTTTGGTTTGGTGTATCACTTCGGATGGAAATCAGCGAAGAAGAAAGCAGAGGAAGAGGCGGCTTTAGCAGCCGCAAAAGCGAAAGAAGAAGCGGCAGCGAAAGCGGCAGCAGAGGCAGCGGAGCAAGATCGCATCGCTAGAGAAGCAGCAGATAAAAAGGCAGCGGCAGAAGCGAAGGCGAAAGCAGAGGCGATCGCAAAAGCAGAAGCAGAAGCGAAGGCGAAAGCAGAGGCGATAGCTAAGGCGGAGGCAGAAGCAAAAGCGGCAGCACAGTTAAAAGCTGATCAAGAGGCGATGGCCGAAACCACGATCTTGTACATGAATAATCAGTGGGAATTAACCACGGAATCACAAACTAAATTAAAAGTGGTGGTGACCGCATTAACGGCGCGTCCAGAGATTCATGTGCGCATCGATGGCCATTCGGATAGCTTTGGTACTTCAAAAAATAACCTGAAAGCATCTCGCTTCAGAGCGCAAGGAGCGGCTAAATTCCTAGTGAAAAATGGTATTAGCGCTACTCGCCTGAAAGTAAATGCCTACGGGGAAGACAAGCCTGTAGCGTCGAATAAAACGAAGGCAGGAATGGCCCTTAATCGCCGCATAGAAATTAGAATAATCAAATAATAAATTTCAATTTTTAAAGCCTATATTTAGGGTTTAAAATCAAAATTGAAATTATTATATGGGATTAGCTAGCAGATTCGATTACTTTAAGGTATGGGGCTGGCTGATCCTATTTTTTTGTCTAGCGCAAACCACTTTGCATGCACAATGTAACGTAAACGACCCTTACGACAAGCTCATTAGTGGATACCACGCATCAGTGGCCATTAAAAGTACGGGGGAATATTCCATTTGGGGAGCTAATATGGCACCCACGGGACTAGTTGGGCAATTGACCCCTTTGGAAATTAATAGTTCGAATTATTCGGGCATTTCAGGGACCATTTACAAAGCAGGAATTGGGGGTACCTCTTCCGGGACTTCCATTGATCAAGCTGTCGTCTTAACCTCTACGGGTTTATTTGCCTGGGGTGCCGTAGGGTCTTTGTTTAGTACTACCTTAACGACCTCGCCGGGGGTGGCCCAAATCACGCCTCCAGCAGGCTCTTCATCCATTGGCTTGCCAGCTGGCCTGGACCCGGCAGATGTGAAAATGCTTTTTGCCTCGTTTAAAACGTTGGTTCTTTTGAGCAAAGGAGGAGATGTCTATGTTTTAGGGCAGTTGACGGCCTCGCTTGAAGGAAATGGGGCATTGAATGGTACGACAGGGTCGAATATGTGGAAACAGGTAAAACTAGACCCTAGTACCTACTTAACGGGCGTTAAAAATGTGCGGGGACAAGTAGCGAATGCGACCTATAATGCCTTGGTAGCAGAGACTAATGACGGCAAATTATATACGTGGGGAAGCTCGACCTTTTTGGGAGATGGTACAGGAGCAGGCTACCGCTCATATGCGACCGAGATGACCTTGCCTTCGGATGTAAAAACGAAGGGAATTAAGATGATTGGCGTTACTGGAGGAGTTATAGGAGGGAGCTCCTACAATACGTATTTTGTGTTGAGTAATTCCGGGAATCTGTACGCAATGGGAGACAATAAGAACTACCAATGCGGGGATTTTTCGCGTGATTTACTTCATTTGGATTGGGTGCAGGCAAAAAAATCGGCAGCAGCAAATGACTATTTAACCAATGTCATCTTCGTGACAGTCCAAGAGCACAGTAACTCTGTTCCTGCCGCCTCAGCTATCACGAAGGCTGGTGACTTGTATTCTTGGGGCTATAATGCACGCAATATGCTGGGGCGTCCCATCCAAAATGCCTCTTATGATCCAGGTCTCGCAGGAGGATTTAATCAAGGAGTTGATAAAGCTTTATTTGCGGAGATGGGTGGACACACCCTGTTATATGTGAAAGAGGGGAGTTCTAAATTCTGTTATGTGGGCCATCGAATTAATGGAAGTATGGGTGACGGAACCTCCTTAGATGCGAACGAACCTATCTTTAACTGCGACCAAACTCCTACCATCGACCTCTGCGGCTCCGTCCCGATTGTGGCAGATTCCAGTACCTCTACGATCAATGCAAGTCCTAAAATTATCAAGGCGAATGGAAAGGATTATTCCACCCTCTTTGTCCAATTGAAGGATTTTAAAGGGAATAACTTAACGGGAAATGGAGGAATAGTGACCATTTCTTCTTCGTTGGGGTCCGTTTCTGCCGTAGTCAATAATAACAACGGAACCTATACGGCGATATTAACAGGTGGCATCACAGCGGGGACAGCGATTATTAGTTTTACGATTAATGGAGTGAATGCGATCCAAAAGGATACGGTGACGATTTTGCCCTATCTTTGGCCAGGTGCTATTGAATCTGACCAGTCGCTCTGCTATCCCGCTAAACCTACGCTTTTAACCTCCAAAACAGATGCCTATGGCGTCCCAAGGCCGATAACCTACGTTTGGCAACAAAGTACAGATAACATCAATTTTACTACAATACCTGGTGCTACGGCGAAGACTTACACGCCGCCCTTATCTAAAACTATTTACTATTACCGTCGCGGAGCTAGGTCTACCATGGATAGTTTGGAATTTACTAATTCGGTGGTCATTCGGACGGAGGAAATTGCAGGGGGAAAATTAACGGGAACGGGTACTTTTTGTGGAGATAAGAATAGCCAATTAATGAAATTAAGTTGCCAAATAGGCGCCATAGCGAAATGGCAATCAGCAGATACTCCTGATTTTCTGGTAGGGCTGGCCGATATCGCGAACACGGATACTAGCTACACCGCCACG
>Ga0228701_1001914_pt1 | contig 13315 bp, 14 predicted proteins | sample McNCre117_Aug_MG_2_FD_178017 | JGI IMG/M metagenome (GOLD analysis project Ga0228701, IMG submission 178017) | Freshwater microbial communities from McNutts Creek, Athens, Georgia, United States - 11-17_Aug_MG | ecosystem: Environmental > Aquatic > Freshwater > Creek | place: USA: Georgia...
GTTCTACTTTAATTTTTTCGCCAGCAGCAACACGATACTGTTTGCCACCGGTTTTTATGACCGCGTACATGTGAGACCTTTAGATAAGAATCTAGTGGATATCTACGGACGGATTTCCGCAGAGCCTGAGATTATAGCAGTGAAAGGCTCAGTTCCGCCAATCCCTATAATCCAACAGCGTTTCGGCGCTTTTCCTCCCATTTTCCCAAGTCACGCCTTGTCCTCCACACCAGCCAACCCCCTCACCCTGATTGCTGCCGATATGGCAGAAGTTGACCGCGTCATCGCGCAACGCTTGGATTCGGGCGTGCCGTTGGTCGGCACGGTGTCTCAGTACATCATTTCCGCAGGCGGCAAGCGTATTCGCCCCGCCCTGCTCTTACTCATGGCAGGTGCCTTGGGTTACACCGATACCCAACGGCACAACTTGGCCGCCGTGGTGGAGTTCATCCACACTGCCACTTTGCTACACGACGATGTGGTGGATGAATCCACCCTGCGCCGCGGCCGTCCAACGGCCAATGAATCGTTTGGCAACCCTGCCAGCGTGTTGGTCGGCGACTTTTTGTATTCCCGCGCTTTCCAAATGATGGTCGACTCAGGCGAAATGCGTGTCATGGAAGTACTGGCCGAGGCCACCAACGTGATTGCCGAAGGCGAAGTGCTGCAACTGATGAACATGCACGACGCCTCACTCGATGAATCCGGTTATTTGCGTGTCATTCGCTCTAAAACAGCGAAGCTGTTTGAAGCCAGCACCCGTTTGGCCGCCATCTTGGCCAAGAGCACGCCAGACGTTGAAGCCGCTTGCGCTGAATACGGTCAAGCCTTGGGCACCGCTTTCCAAGTGATTGACGATGTACTCGACTATGACGGTGATGCCAAAGAGCTGGGTAAAAACTTGGGCGACGATTTGCGCGAGGGCAAAAACACCCTCCCCCTCATCATCGCCATGCAGCGTGGCACACCCGCGCAACGTCAAACCATTCAAAGCGCCATTGAAAATGGTGAAATGGATGCTTTGGCAGAAATCGTAGACATTGTGCGAAGCACTGGCGCGCTAGACGCCACACGCGCCGCCGCTAGTGCTGAAGCTGAGCGCGCCATCGCAGCGCTCAGCATCTTGCCCGCCAGCAAACACCGTGATGCCATGCACGCTTTGGCCGCACAACTGCTGGATCGCCGCAACTAATTCATCCAAGACACCGAGTGCACGATTTAGACAAGCCATATACCGACAGCATTCAGCAATGGGATACTGCGTGCGATTGCTTCAAAGCTGAATTCAAGTTCGATCCAAACGAAATCGTCACGATCGATACGATTCGTGAAATGTTTGCCGAAATCGTGGATGGTCACGCGCTATCGCAAAACGCTTCTATTTCTTTGATGTTTGCGCTGTATTTCTTAGGCTACGTCACGCTACTCGAAATCATGAAAGCAAAAGACGAGACATTTGCAATTGGCGACATGACAGATTTTTATTTAATTCTTGACCGCGCAGACCAGTGGGCGCACCAATCGCTAGATGCAACACTGCTGGCACAGGCTGCAGCGCCGATTATTCAAACCACGCAGCAAATTATGCAAAAACTAAATCTGGCGCGTTAAATAGACACGCGCCAGACAGTTACTCTTCAACCAATTTGCAGGGCATTTTGATGCCCTTTTCTTCGCGTTTTTCTTCGCAATTACGCATAGCGCGACGTTCACCTTCTGCTGACATTTTTATATATATGGAGCAATGCCACGCCATTTTTTCGCCATCCGTGTGGCTATCAAATGCAGCCGCGCAATGACTCATTTCAGTCATCTCTGGCTTGACGATTTTCCACTGCGCCTTCAGCGAATCAGGCAATTCGCTGACATGCATCGAAGGATAAGGGCCAATGGGTTTGGCCATTGCAGCAAAACCAACACACGCCAAAGCCAACACCCAATATTTCATGTGATTCATATGATTTCTTAGCTGCTAATAATTAAGCCGCTGCAGTTTGAGCGATCAAGGCGGAATCCAAAGTGCCGGCAGACTTCAAAGCCTGCACCCAAGCTGGCGATACGCCACGACCTGTCCATGTCTGCTCTGGGTTAGCAGGATTGCGATATTTAGGGGCCACTTTCTTGCCTGCCAAAGCGCCTTTTTTGGCGACTTTACCGGCTTTGGCAGGCTTGCCTGTGCTGAGTGCTTTATTGATATCGGACGCAGTCAAGCCAGCCTCTTTGGCCATCGCCACGATTTTTGCCAAAACCTTATCGTGTGACTTTGACTTCAGAGCTTGCTCTTTTTTATCCAACAATTCGCGCTGTTTACGAATCGCTGCCAATTGATTTGCGACGGTTGTACGGGCCATGAAATATCCTATTCAATATGTTTTAAACGATGCATTGATTTTAAACATACTTCGCAAAATATAAAAGCCCGCACAAGGCGGGCTTTTATATTTTTGATTTAAATTAAACATTAATTCAAAGCATCTTTCAGGCCTTTACCAGGCTTGAAGCGTGGCACCTTTGCTGCTTTGATTTTCAAAGCAGCGCCCGTGCGTGGGTTACGACCTGTACGTGCAGCGCGCTTGCTAACGCTGAAAGTACCGAACCCCACCAGGGTCACTGTGTCGCCTTTTTTGAGGGTCTTTTTGACAGCTTCAATGATAGAAGTGAGCGCACGTGTTGCAGCTGCTTTAGAAATGTCAGATTTGGTTGCGATATGTTCAATAAGTTCGGTTTTGTTCACGTTGTTATTCCTATTGTTGATTTGATTACCAGCAATGCTGATTTGGCCAGTTTACTTAATTTATTTGAGAAATAAATACGCCAATTGGCGTATCCAACGCTGTGTTTTTACAGGGAGAAACACACGGTTTTTTGTAATAACGACCTGCACTTCGCACACGGCAAACAACCAAAAATTTGAGCGCACTTATGAGGGAAATTGAATGGCGCCCACGCTCGACACAGCCACCCAAGCCTTGGATGATTTACTGCATCAAGCGCTAGCACTTGGCGCATCTGATGTGCACTTTGAAAGCGGCGAAGATTTCTTTCGCGCACGCTTTCGCATCGACGGTTTGCTTCGCATGGGTGCCACGCCTGCGCTGTCGTTGAGAGATGCCATCGTGTCACGCATCAAGGTGTTGGCACGCATGGACATCGCGGAAAAACGTCTTCCCCAAGACGGCCGCATTCAGTACCCGTACTTGGATCAGCTCATTGATTTGCGTGTGAGCTCACTCCCCACTTTGCATGGCGAAAAAATAGTGGTGCGCATTCTGAATTTCAGCCGTGAACGACCGGGGCTGGCCGCATTGGGTTACGAGCCTGATGATCGCGCCAAGCTAATTCAAGCCATCGGTTTGCCGCATGGATTGGTTTTGATGACTGGCCCCACAGGCTCAGGCAAAACCTTGTCGCTGTACAGCTGTCTTGAATTACTCAATCGCACAGAAATAAACATCTCAACGGTTGAAGATCCATCAGAAATTCATTTACCTGGTGCCAACCAAGTCAACATCAACGAGCGGGCGGGGCTGACCTTTGCCAACACCTTACGTGCACTACTGAGGCAAGACCCCGATGTGATCATGGTGGGCGAAATTCGTGATTTAGAGACTGCCGACATCGCCATTCAAGCCGCCCAAACTGGGCATTTGGTTTTATCCACCCTTCACACCAACGATGCCCCGGGAACGTTGGCGCGTTTACGGCACATGGGCGTTGCCGCTTTCAACGTGGCAGCCAGTGTGAGCCTCATCACCGCACAACGTTTGGTGCGCCGTTTGTGCGACCACTGCAAACACCCCATGGACCTTGAACAAATTGATTTCTTTTTTCAAAGCCTCAGCGAAGCAGATCAACTGGCCATCCCTGCGCAGCTGCGCAACCACGCCTCGCCATATAAAGCGATGGGCTGTGATGCCTGCGATCAAGGCTACAAAGGTCGCACCGGGCTTTACCAAGTGATGCCCATCAGCAAAGCCATGCAAGCGCTCATCCTACGAGACAGCGACACCCAAGCCTTGGCTGCACAAGCGGCACTCGAAGGTGTGCGCACCTTGCGTCAAGCCGGCTGGCTCAAGGTGTTGCAAGGCATCACGTCTGTGGAAGAAGTCATGGTGCTGACGCACCATGGCTAAGCATCACTACAGATGGGCCGGCATCAATCGTGAAGGTCAAGTCGTGAGCGGAGAGATGCAAGCCGAGACCACACAAGCCGTGACGGCACTTTTACGCGAGCAACGCATACGAGCCACACGCATTCAGCGCCACTACCAACTGCCTACCTGGCTGCATATCACCACTGCCCCACGCACCTCTGCGCGCGACATCACCCAATTCACGCGCCAATTGGCTACCTTGCTACAGGCTGGCGTGCCTCTGCTGCAAGCCTTTGACATTTTGGAGCGCGGCACAAACCACGTGACGATGCAAGCCATGATTCGAACACTACATCAGCGCATCGAAGGCGGCATGGCTTTGAACCAAGCCTTGCGCGAGCATGTGCCGTTCGATACCTTGTATTGCAACTTGGTCGCAGTCGGCGAATTAGCGGGCATGCTCGACACCATGTTGGAACGCTTGGCCAAGCATCTTGAAAAATCCGAAGCTCTGCGTGCGACTGTTAGCTCGGCCATGATTTACCCCACCGCGGTGTTGGGCATTGCCACAACCGTGCTGATTCTGATCTTGGTATTTGTGGTTCCCGCGTTTCAAAACATCTTTGCTTCGTTTGGCGCTGAGCTGCCGTGGCTCACACGCGTCGTCATTACCTTGAGCGAAGGACTGCAACGCCATGGTTTGGTCTTGCTGTTCGCGTTGGTCATTGGGGCGTGGTGGATCAAGACACAAACTACCAAACGTCTGCATTGGCAGCGCTATTTACATGGGTTGCTGTTGCGCCTACCGATTGCAGGCACGCTCACGCGCCATGCGTGCACCGCGCGCTGGACGCGCACGTTGGCCACTTTATTTGCCGCAGGTGTGCCACTGACGGACGCTTTAGCGGCAGTGCAAGAAGTGACGGGGAATTTGCTATTTCAATCCGCCACGCAAACCATCCAAGCGCAGCTGATGGAAGGTCGCGCTTTGTCAAACGCATTGGCAGACACGCAAGGTTTGTTTCCCAACATGGTGGTGCAAATGTGCGCGATTGGCGAAGAGTCAGGCGCACTGGACCACATGCTGGAGAAAACCGCAGAGCACTATGAACGGGAGGTCGACACCACCGTCGCACGACTGTCTACACTCTTAGAACCTTTCATCATGGTGGTGATCGGCTCATTGATTGGTGGCTTGGTGATGGCTTTGTATCTTCCAATTTTCCAGCTGGGTCAAGTGGTATGACCTGGGACATCGCACTCGCCTTTGGGTTGGGTCTGCTATTTGGCAGTTTTGCAAACGTGCTCATCCACCGTTTGCCACGCATGGTCATGGCAGATCATTCAGTTGAGGCACATGCGCCCCGCTACAACTTGTGTTGGCCAGCTTCGCATTGCCCACACTGCCAAACGCCCCTCAAACCGTGGCACAACCTACCTGTTTTCAGCTATCTCGCACTCAAGGGACGATGCCGTTTTTGCAAGCATTCCATTGCTTGGCAATACCCCGTCGTCGAAATCACGACCGCTTTCATTTGGGTGTTTTGCACTTGGCACTGGGGCTTGGGCACCACAGGCTTTTGTTGGGCGGCGTTTGGTACGGCGTTGTTGACCCTGTCTGTGATTGACTGGCAAACCACACTGCTGCCTGACGATCTCACACAGGCATTGGTGTGGGGTGGATTGATCGCTTCTGCGTCGGGAGGGTTAATGCTGCCCCTCACACAATCGGTGTGGGGTGCCGCGGCGGGTTATCTCTCTTTGTGGTCCATCGCCACTGCGTTTGAACGCATCACCGGCAAGCCAGGCATGGGTGCAGGCGACTTCAAGCTGCTTGCAGGTTTAGGTGCATGGCTTGGACCGTTAGCATTGCTGCCTGTGGTGATGCTAGCAAGCCTCAGCGGCGCTGTGGTCGGTTTGTTTTTGAAGTTCACCAACCGCCTCGATGCGGATGGATACGTGCCATTTGGCCCTTTCTTGGCGGCGGCAGGCACCATCGTTGCCACGCTTGGCATGGATCCCATTGCTGTGTGGATGGGGTGGTGATTTTTTGCATAGACTTGGCCCCATGACATCACACACACTTCGCATCGGCCTGACGGGGGGCATTGGCAGCGGCAAAAGTACCGTTGGCCAAATGCTGCAAGCACGCGGTGCGGCGGTGATTGATGCCGATACCATTGCCCGCCGCGTGACGGCCCCGCACGGCGCAGCAATGCCCTCGATTGCACGAGCGTTTGGAACCGAATTCATCACCAAAGAGGGCGCACTCGACCGCGAACGTATGCGGGCGCATGTATTCCAGCACCCAGAGGCCAAACAAGCACTCGAAACCATCATCCATCCGTTGGTGAGCCAAGAAACCCAACGTCAAGCGCAAGAAGCCCTCGCTCACGGGCATCGCACACTGGTGTTTGATGTGCCGTTATTGGTGGAGTCGGGCGCACGTTGGCGCGCACAAGTCGACCGTGTGTTAGTCGTGGACTGCTCGGTAGACACGCAAATTCAACGGGTCATGGCACGCAATGGATGGGACCGCGCAACAGTTAAACGCATCATTGCAGCACAAGCCTCGCGTGGACAAAAATTAGCGTCAGCTGATTGGGTCATCAGCAACGAGAACATCACGTTGGAAACACTTTACAAACTGGTGCAAAACCTACCAATCCCTACAGCTTGAATTCAAAGAATATGCTCTTTGAACGGGTATGATCTTGACAACTACCTATGTCCCCCTTCAAGCTGGTTTTCGCGTGATTCTGTACGAACATCCCTTCAATGAACGTGTACGCACTTACCTGCGTTTGGAACACCTGTTTCAACGTTTTGAAGAACTGACAGCACGCGATCATCCCGTGGACAACCACTTTGCGCTCATCACTTTGTTTGAGTTGGTTGATGCCGGCGGTCGCACCGATCTCAAATCGGATGTCCTCAAAGACTTAGAGCGTCACAAGCAACAATTCAACGCTTTGCGCGGCAACCCTTCGGTGTCTGAAACTGCATTGCAACAGTTGCTCGACAACATCGATCATTGCTTCAGTGGCCTCAACGGGGCGGTAGGGAAGATTGGTCAGAACATCACCGAAAACGAATGGCTCTCTGCTTTACGCAACCGTGCCGCCATTCCCGGCGGCACCTGCTGCTTTGATTTACCTGCGTACCATGCTTGGCAACAACTCAACCCCGATGTCCGTCGTGCCGACATCTTGCGTTGGTTCGAAGTGTTCCAGCCCATGAAAGATTCGGTCAACTTGTTGCTCTCGCTCATGCGCGACACAGGCACCACACAAAAGATGATGGCCATGGGTGGCCAGTTCCAACAATCGTTGGCGCAAGGCAAGTTCCAGCTCATGCGTGTCGCCATTGACCCCGCATTGGGCTTCATCCCAGAAATCAGCGGCAACCGATTGATGATTTGGGTACGCATGATGCGCCAAGACGGCGATGGTCGTTTGCAACACAGCACCGACGACGTGCCGTTTGAAATGGCGCTTTGCGTGTAAGCCATGCAAGATGCCGAGCTTCGCATCGTTGTTTGCCCACAGTGCGGCGGCCCTAGCCGTTATGAAGCGGCCAACAAATACCGTCCGTTCTGCGGCGAACGTTGCCGCAATATTGACTTAGGTGCCTGGGCCAACGAAGAACACCGATTGCCCGACGAAACACCGCAAGACGACGCGGATTTCGAAAACACCCAAGTGCACTGAACGTCAACACAACTCAATCGCTGTGTGTCACCCCCACAAAACCGCGCTCTTGCGCAAACCACTGCAACACGGGCAAGGTTCCCGGTAACACGGGCTTCACCGCCACTGGCAATTGCTGCCACGCAAACGACTGAGACTCCAACATCTGCAACTCGCCCATCCACTGCGTGACTTTGCAAAAGTTCAGTTGCACCAAGGCGTGGGGGTAGTCAATGCGTTCGGTTTTCCAGACGGTGCAGTCTTGGATGGTGATACCAATTTCCTCTTGCAACTCGCGGCGTAGCGCTTGCTCAACGGTCTCACCCGCTTCGAGCTTGCCGCCCGGAAACTCCCAATAGCCTGCGTAGGCTTTACCTTCTGGGCGACTGGTGAGTAAGAAGGCATGGTCTGCACGCACCAACACACCCACCGCCACCTGCACCAAACTTCGATCCGCCGAACGCGGTTGGTCTGCATCGACCACGCGCACTTCCAAGTGACTCATGACTTTAGGCTGTGTGCTTTCCCGCGTAGTCGCGTGCAAACTGAAATGCCACGCGACCACTGCGAGAACCGCGCTCCAAGGCCCACACCAAAGCCTCGGGTTTAGCGGCCTCAATCTCGGCGGGTTGGATACCGAATGAGGTCAACCACTGCGCAGCAATGGTCAGATACTCATCTTGACTGAAGGGATAGAAACTCACCCACAAACCAAAGCGCTCTGACAAAGAAATTTTCTCTTCAACGCCCTCACCCGGATGCACTTCACCATCTTCCGTGTGCGTGTACGTGAGGTTTTCCTTCATGTACTCGGGCAACAAATGGCGACGGTTGCTGGTGGCGTAAATCAACACATTAGGCGTTGCTGCGGCGATCGAGCCATCCAAGATGGACTTCAACGCCTTATAGCCAGGCTCGCCATCTTCAAAGCTCAAGTCATCACAAAAAATCATGAACTTTTCTGGGCGTTCAGACACCAACTCGATGATGTCAGGCAAGTTCGTCAGATCGTCTTTGTCGACCTCAATCAAACGCAAACCTTGTGAACCGTATTCGTTCAAGCAAGCTTTGATGAGTGACGATTTGCCTGTGCCGCGTGCACCCGTGAGCAACACGTTATTGGCGGGCAAGCCCTTCACAAATTGCTCGGTGTTGCGTTGGATTTTTTCTTTTTGCCCGTCGATCTCTTGCAGGTCCACCAAGCCCAACTTCGCCACATGACGCACAGGCTCTAAACCACCACGCCCGTTGTTGCGTTTGCGGTAGCGAAAAGCCACGCTGGCTGACCAATCGGGGGCCGCCATGGGTTGCGGCAACACCTGCTCAATGCGAGCCATCAACGCCTCGGCACGTTGTACCAAGCGTTCGAGGGGGTGGAGAGCGTCCGTCATCAGCTGCGGTAGTCGGCGTTGATGCTGACGTAGTCGTGGCTCAAGTCACACGTCCACACGGTGTCGCTGGCCGTGCCACGACCCAACACCACGCGCACGGTGATTTCAGATTGCTTCATCACGCGCTGACCATCTTCTTCGCGGTACTCGGGGTGACGACCACCTTGCACAGCCACGTGCACATCGTCCAAATACAAATCAATACCCGTTTGATCGAGGTCGGTGATGCCTGCATAGCCCACCGCCGCCAAGATGCGGCCCAAGTTAGGGTCGCTGGCGAAGAACGCAGTTTTCACCAAGGGTGAATGCGCAATGGCATACGCCACTTGACGGCACTCTGCGCTGGTCTTGCCACCTTCCACACGCACGGTGATGAACTTGGTCGCACCCTCTCCATCGCGCACGATGGCTTGGGCGAGTTGACGCGCCACTTGCAACATGGCTTGTAGCAAGGCTTGGCCTTCTGCACTTTGCAAGCTGGTGATCGGTGCATGGTTGGCTTTGTTGGTAGCGATCACCACAAACGAATCGTTGGTCGAGGTGTCGCCGTCTACGGTGATGCGGTTGAATGAACCTTCGGCCAAAGCCAACGACAGCTCTTTCATCAACACAGGAGCGACGCACGCATCGGTGGCAACATAGCCCAACATCGTGGCCATGTTGGGGCGAATCATGCCAGCGCCTTTGCTGATACCCGTCACGCTGACGGTCGCCTCACCCAGTTTCACTTGCGCGCTAGCGGCTTTGGGCACAGTGTCGGTGGTCATGATGCCTTCGGCGGCATCGGCCCATTGCTGTGCGCTACCTGCTTTGCCTGCGGCGGCAATGGCAGCAGGCATGCCCGCGATGATGCGGTCGTGCGGCAGCGGCTCCATGATGACACCCGTTGAGAACGGCAACACTTGATTTGGGGAAATATTCAAAGCCTCAGCCAAAGCAACACACGTTTCACGCGCACGCTTCAAACCTTCTTCGCCAGTCCCTGCATTGGCGTTGCCTGTGTTGACCACCATCGCACGAATGCTTTGCCCTGAATCCAAATGTTCACGACACACCTGCACAGGCGCTGCACAAAAACGGTTTTGGGTAAACACACCGCTGACCGAAGCACCTTCGTCGATCAACACGACCGTCAAATCTTTGCGGCCAGCTTTGCGAATGCCCGCTTGCGTGACACCGATGCGCACACCGGCAATGGGGTGCAAATCTGCGGGATTAGGAGGATTGAGATGAACTGCCATGTGATTTAAGCCAACTTACCGTGGCATTGCTTGTATTTTTTACCGCTGCCGCATGGGCAAGGTTCGTTGCGACCAACGGGTGGCATTTGCGCTGCAAATGTTGCCTCGTCGGCTGTGGTCACCGCTTGACCTGACTCATCAGGTGCGGTGTAAGTGACGTTGTGCAAATTCTCTGCACGGTCTTCCAACTCGGTAGCCGCTTGTTCGATTTGCTCGTTCGATTCAATCTTGACCGTCATCAGCACGCGAGTGACTTCATTCTTCACCAAGTCGAGCAATTGACCGAACAGCTCAAACGCTTCGCGCTTGTACTCCTGCTTGGGCTGCTTTTGAGCGTAGCCGCGCAGATGGATGCCTTGACGCAAATAGTCCAACGCGGCCAAATGTTCGCGCCAATGGCTGTCGATGTTTTGCAGCAGCACCACGCGCATGAACGGTGTGAATTGCTCAATACCCACTCGGTCGAGCTTGACTTGGAAGGCCGCATGCGCAGCCTCAATCACTTGCTCAAGAATTTCTTCATCGGTGATGGCGGATGCCTGTTGGACCGTTGCATGCAATGGCAACTCAATGAGCCACTCATTCAGCAAAGCACGCTCCAAACCTGCAATATCCCACTGCTCTTCCACCGACTCTTCAGGCACGTACTGGCGCACCAAATCGGTAAAACTGCCTTCGCGCAAGCTGGCGATTTGCGCCGTCAAATCAGTCGCATCCAAGATGTCATTGCGCTGCTGGTAAATCACACGACGTTGATCGTTCGACACATCGTCGTATTCCAGCAATTGCTTACGAATGTCAAAGTTACGCGCTTCAACTTTGCGCTGCGCGCTTTCGATGCTGCGGGTGACGATGCCAGCTTCAATCGCCTCGCCCTCCGGCATCTTCAAGCGATCCATGATGGCTTTGACGCGTTCACCAGCAAAGATGCGCATGAGCGAGTCATCCAAGCTGAGATAGAAGCGTGATGAGCCTGGGTCACCTTGACGACCCGAGCGACCACGCAACTGGTTGTCAATGCGGCGCGACTCATGGCGTTCTGTGGCGATGATGCGCAATCCACCCAAGGACTTGACGTAGTCGTGATCCTTGGTCCATTGCACGCGCAACGCGTCGATTTGCTTTTGTTTCTCTGCGGCATCCAAAGCCTCATTGGCTTCGACTTCTGCAATAGATTTTTCAACGTTGCCACCCAACACAATATCGGTACCACGACCGGCCATATTGGTGGCGATGGTGATCATCTTGGCACGGCCTGCTTGGGCAATGATGGTCGCCTCGCTGGCGTGCTGTTTAGCGTTGAGAACTTGGTGCGGCAACTTGGCCTTGTCCAGCATCTCGGCAATCAGCTCTGAATTTTCAATCGACGTGGTGCCCACCAACACAGGTTGACCGCGTTCGTAGCATTCGCGAATGTCGTCAATCGCAGCTTTGTATTTTTCTGCGGTCGTCTTGTAAACGCGATCCAATTGGTCTTCACGCTTGCTCACACGGTTCGGTGGAATGACCACGGTTTCCAAGCCATAAATTTCTTGAAACTCGTAGGCTTCGGTATCCGCCGTACCCGTCATGCCACCGAGCTTGGTGTACAGGCGGAAATAATTTTGGAAGGTAATGGAGGCAAGGGTTTGGTTCTCGGCTTGAATCTCCACACCCTCTTTCGCTTCCACTGCTTGGTGCAAGCCATCGCTCCAGCGGCGACCTGTCATCAAACGACCGGTGAACTCGTCGACGATGGTGATCTCGCCGTTTTGCACCACATAGTGCTGATCGCGGTAATACAGGTGGTTGGCACGCAAGGCTGCGTACAAGTGATGCATCAAGCTGATGTTCGCAGGGTCGTACAACGACGCACCCTCAGGCAACAAGCCATTGGCGCTCAAAATGCGCTCTGCGTTTTCATGGCCTTGCTCGGTCATGAAAACTTGGTGTGACTTTTCATCCACCGTGAAGTCGCCAGCTTCGATGATGCCTTCGCCTGTGCGCGGATCTTCTTCACCGATTTGACGCTTGAGTAACGGCACGATGCGGTTGATGGCCACATACTGCGCTGTGTGATCTTCTGCTTGACCACTGATGATGAGCGGTGTGCGCGCCTCGTCGATCAAGATTGAATCGACCTCGTCCACGATGGCATAGTTGAGTTTGCGTTGAACGCGGTCGGCGGCTTCGTAGACCATGTTGTCGCGCAAGTAGTCGAAGCCGTATTCGTTGTTGGTCCCGTAGGTGATGTCAGCACGGTAAGCGGCTTGCTTTTCTTCGCGAGGCATTTGCGGCAAGTTAATGCCCACCGACAAGCCAAGCCAGTTGTACAAACGCGCCATCCATTGCGCATCACGACTGGCCAAGTAATCGTTCACCGTCACCACATGCACACCGTTGCCGGTGAGGGCATTCAGGTACACGGGCAATGTGGCGGTGAGGGTCTTGCCTTCACCGGTGCGCATTTCAGAAATCTTGCCGTGGTGTAGAGCAATACCACCCAAGAGCTGCACATCAAAGTGACGCATTTTCATGACGCGCTTCGATGCCTCACGCACCACGGCGTAGGCCTCGGGGAGCAGCGCATCCAGCGTTTCACCTTGAACGATGCGTGATTTGAATTCGTCGGTTTTGCCACGCAAAGCGTCATCACTGAGTTTCTCCAGCGAAGGCTCCAAGGCGTTGATCTGCGCGACAGTTTTGCGGTATTGCTTGAGTAGGCGCTCGTTGCGGCTACCAAAAATATGAGTCAGAAAAGAGAGAGCCATGCGAGCACTGCGGGGGGCTTGTTTTCAAGTGAAAACAAGGGTCGCAAAATCCTTTTTGAAAGGCTGGATAGAAGCCGAGAATTTTAACCGTCAGCCGCCCCATAATTGCTGCATGGCCACCCGCTCAACGCCCCATCCCGACACACTTGC
>Ga0228701_1001916_pt1 | contig 13312 bp, 12 predicted proteins | sample McNCre117_Aug_MG_2_FD_178017 | JGI IMG/M metagenome (GOLD analysis project Ga0228701, IMG submission 178017) | Freshwater microbial communities from McNutts Creek, Athens, Georgia, United States - 11-17_Aug_MG | ecosystem: Environmental > Aquatic > Freshwater > Creek | place: USA: Georgia...
CGTTCCTGTTTTAAAGGAGAGGTCAAATCCGTTGAGATTGCATATAAAAAAGCAAAGGCGATCATCTTACCTACTTTCAGCGGGCATGGAATTTCTATTAAAGCTGCGGAAGCCCTATCTACAGGTCTCCCAATAATTGCTACGTCCAAAGCTTTCCGTGGCATGAGCGACCAAAGTCTTAAACTTAATGGACTAACAATAGCAGATTGCGCTGACAGCTTTGCAGAAGCACTGCGCCAATGTCTGTCAAATGAAACAACTAGCATATCGCGCGAAGCCATTAGTGGATCTACGATAGAATATTACAATAATAACTTCTCGCACCATAAATATTGCGCAAATCTTGAAGAGATTGCCGGCCAATTTTTATAGAAAATTTTAATTCTCAATAGTTGAAATAATAATTATTTATCAACTTAACCCTTTAACGACGATTTCAAATAACCAAAAAAATATTCTTATCGAGGAAAATATTTGAGACCTTATAAAGGCCATTCTCTGACCAAAAATACAGACAATATAGTAGAAGGTTAAGCCAAGGACATAATTCTGCGGCTTATCTCTTGCTTTTGAGGTTCAACCCAACACATATTTTATATAAGTTATTAATTTAATGGCGGTCCCGACAGGATTCGAACCTGTGACCTTCGGTTTAGGAAACCGCTGCTCTATCCTGCTGAGCTACGGAACCGCATGATCTCACCTCTATCACAGAGCCATTATTTGAAAAGATCACGACGCGCTTAAAGGTGAGACTAGCATAAAATTTTTTGGAGAGAGTGATGTTTGAGTCTACCAAATTACCACATAAAATGACCAAAGAAAGCTTTGTGTTATTTGAAAAACAATTTCGTGAACGCCTGCTTGATGCACAATTTGATCTCGCCAAAGAAAAACGGGCAAGCATTTTGGTCCTGATTAACGGCTCTGACGGCGCCGGAAAAGGAGAAGTTGTCAACCGTCTTTATGATTGGCTTGATGATCATTTTGTAGAAACTCTTTGCTATGACGGCCCAACAAGCGAAGAACGAGCTCGACCATCAGCGTGGAGATATTGGCGTGATATGCCTGCCAAAGGCAGAATAGGATTAGTTTTAGGCTCTTGGCACCATCGCGTACTGCGCGCTCGAACGCTAGATAGACTCGATCAAACATCATATGCAGCCGTTCTTGAGGAGATGAATCGAAGCGAAGAAATGTTACGGTTAGAGGGCGTACATCTTTTAAAGATATGGCTGTCCTTGGATGAACGCAAAGCGCGTCAACGCTTTGATAAAAAACGCAAGTCTAACGGCGTTCTACGACGACCGCTTGTGATCGAATGGAAAGAAATCACCGGACGCAAGGAACGCGAGCGCCTGAATTCTGCCGCCCTAGAGATGATTGAACTCACCTCAACAGGAGATGCGCCATGGTCTGTTGTCCCGGCAGCGGATCCCCACTATCGCGATGCCGCCGTTGGCGACTTATTGCTGCAGGCGCTCAAACGCGCAACAAGCGACGCACCTGTTTCAATGCGCCGGCGTAGCATTGCTGCGCCTAACCTTAACGTGCCCAAACCAAGCTTGTCTTCAACGCTTAATCTTACCTCTCAGGTCGCTCCAGAGGAATATCTTCATCAATTACGACAGCTCCAAGAACGGCTCAATCAAAAAACAACCGCAAAAAAATTTACCACGCAAGGGCTTATTCTTGCCTTTGAAGGCAATGACGCCGCCGGCAAAGGCGGAGCCATCCGTCGCGTCAGAGAGGCGCTTGATCCTAGGCGCTTCCGAGTCCACGGCATTGCAGCGCCAACTGATGAAGAACGCGCCCACCCCTATCTTTGGCGGTTTTGGCGACACATCCCGCCGAGGGGAGACGTCGCGATATTTGATCGTAGTTGGTATGGACGCGTCCTCGTCGAACGCGTCGAGGGCTTTGCATCACAAGATGATTGGATGCGCGCCTATCAAGAAATAAATGATTTCGAACGCCAGCTGGATGAAGCAAATTACTGTGTGATAAAATTTTGGCTTGCTATTTCGCCCGATGAGCAGCTTCAACGTTTTCAGAGCCGCGAGAAAGAAGCATATAAAAGATACAAACTCACACCTGAAGATTGGCGCAATCGAGATAAATGGCAGCTTTATGAAGAGGCAATGACTGAAATGATCGACCGTACAAGTTCTCGACATGCCCCTTGGACGCTCGTAGAGGCAAATGATAAAAAATTTGCCCGTCTTAAGGTTCTTCGGACAATTGTCGAAAGACTAGAAGAGTCAATCTAAACTTTTCAGCTCCACTTAGACCTAGGCTTGACGTAGGCATAAATAACTTCAATGTCGAAACGGTAGCTTCCGTCTTAATAACTGGATCATCAATGACCAAACATATTCGTAAAGCTGTTCTGCCAGTCGCAGGTCTGGGCACTCGTTTTTTGCCGGCGACGAAAGCAATCCCAAAAGAAATGCTAACTGTTGTCGACCGGCCTGTGGTTCAACATGTCGTCGACGAAGCGAGGGAAGCCGGCATTGAGCATTTTATCTTTGTGACAGGCCGCGGGAAAGCTGTGATCGAAGATCATTTCGACATGGCCTATGAGCTTGAAGATACATTGCTCAAGCGAAATAAAACGAATGAATATCAGGCGTTAATGGCAGAACTGCCAAAAGCAGGCGCAACGAGCTTTACACGTCAACAAGCCCCGCTGGGTCTTGGCCATGCTGTCTGGTGCGCGCGAGAGATCATCGGAGAAGAACCTTTTGCGGTACTCCTCCCAGATATGATCACCTTAGCCGCGAGACAAAATGGCGCGCGTTGTATGGCTCAGGTCGTTGCCGCCTATGAAAAACATGGCGGCAATATTATCGCTGTTGAAGAAGTCCCTCCTGAAGAAACCCATCAATATGGCGTGGTGGCGACAGGAAAAGATTATGGGAAGAGTTTTGAAATAACTGGCATGGTCGAAAAACCACCGCAAGGAACTGCGCCAAGCAATTTAATTATATCTGGACGCTATATTCTCGAGCCCGAAATATTTTCTTTTCTTGAAAAGGGAGAAAAAGGCGCTGGCGGCGAAATCCAACTAACAGACGCAATGATCCGTCTAGCCAACACACGCCCCTTCCATGGAGCAAGATTTGATGGCCGAACTTATGACACGGGTTCAAAACTAGGATTTCTCGCTGCAAATATCGCTTTTGGACTCGCACGTCCTGACATCAAAGACGGTCTCCGCGCTGAGCTTACAAAATTACTTGCAGAATAGAACGGATAATAATCTTTAAGAATTTTCTTTAAGCGGTTCTGGCTATCCCTTGCCTGCAGGGATTGGATCGAGAGGACTTAGTCTTTCTTGGGCTGGATACGAATAATCACATCGCATCCAACAATTTCCATACCCTCCGGGGGTGCAGGCAATCTAGCGAACTCAACCGATCCATCTGCCGCGTCAAACATGCGACCAGTGGCTTCATCCATAAAATGGTGATGTGGCGAGGTGCGGGTATGAAAATAAGTTCTGGGACCTTGCACAGCGATTTCTCGTAACAGACCAGCGCCAGCAAATTGATTGAGGGTATTGTAAACAGTTGAGAGCGACATCGATAATCCGGCTTCGCGCGCCTCCGCATGCAGCGCTTCAGCGCTGACATGACGATCGCCCTTGCCAAATAACAGCCGGCTAAGGGCTAATCTTTGGATTGTTGGACGCAGGCCAGCCGAGCGCAATCGCGCCTTAAGCTCCGCAGGCCTCTCGCTTGTAGCCGCCTGGTCACGCAAGCGTAATGGACTGACAAAACTCGGACCGGCGGTCTGCTGGGTCATTGGTTCATATTACGAGCAGGCTCGCTCCCTAAAAGCATGACAGTGCTTTAATAGACGGCAGCGCACTGGCCGTGTCAAACAAAATGGCGGAAGATGTAATCTTTCCAAACAAGATCGCCGCGGAGAATGAAATGTCAACAACAAATATGATGGAAACTCTCTGCCTAAATCGTCGACAGTTATTTATGAGCTTGCTTGCGTTCCATGCTGTCACTCAAACGGCACGAGCAAGTCCGAAAAAAAACGCACATTTCGATCTTTTTCTCGAAAGCCTCTGGCCCTCTGCGCAAGCTGCCGGGGTCTCTCGAGTGACATTTGACGCCGTGATACAAAACTTGACCCCGGAAATCAGTGTCTTAGCAAAACCAAAGGCTCAAGCGGAATTTACCATATCCATACCGGCATACATAGCAGCGGCTGTGACACCAGCAAGAATAGCTCAATCGAGAAGGATGGCCAGGCAGCTCGAAACTTCACTCAGCCGAGCCAGACAGCGACACGGCGTTCCAGGCGAGATGATCGTCGCAATTTTAGGACTCGAAAGCAATTTTGGCGACGCGACCGGCAACGCAGACATTTTAAGGGTATTGGCGACGCTGGCTTGGAAGGGGAAAAGACCAGAGACATTTAGCGCTGAATTTATTGACGCCCTTGTCATGCTAGACAAGGGATATGCCGCAAGAAGCCAGCTGCATGGTTCATGGGCGGGCGCGATGGGCCAACCTCAGTTTATGCCGTCCGCCTACTTAAAATACGCAGAAAGCGACGCCGGTGACGGCCCCCCTGATATCTGGCGCTCAACAGCTGACGCCGCCGCCTCTGTTGGGAACTTCCTCGAAAAATCTGGATGGATCGCCGAGTTGCCAGCCATCTTGGAGGTAATGGTGCCCGAGAGCTTTAATTATAGTACGTTAGATCTTGATTTCGCACGCTGGCGGGAACGTCAAATCACGCCAGCTGACGGGACATCCATGCCAACTGCCGGCGCAGCTAGTCTTTATTTGCCGGCAGGAAGCAGCGGCCCTGCTTTCCTGATCACGGATAATTTCGAAGTCATCCGAAAATATAATATGTCTGATGCTTATGCTCTCGCAGTCGCCTTATTGGCAGAACGCATTACCGGACATGCAACGCCAACCATCGCATGGCCAAAGATTTCGCCGATTGAGAGCGCAAAAATCAAATTGATGCAGCAAAGTCTCGCACGTCAGGGGTTCTATCAGGGATCTTTCGATGGAAAGCTTGGTCGCGCCAGTCGAAACGCAATTCATGCTTTTCAAATCAATCAGGGCATAAGCCCGGCCGACGGCTTTGCCACAAAAGAATTATTGGCGCGGCTCGGCATACGCTAATACTGAAAAAAACCTATTTAATATTTAACAGCGCGAGATCATCTCACGGGCGCTGAAACAAAGCCAAAGGCGACGCGACTTAAAAGGTTATTGCCAAAGCGCTCTTTAGCCTGTCGTATCGCTTGTCCACCAAGCCGACCGTAAAAACCAAGCGCCTTATCATTATCGGCCAAAGCCCAGACTATCGTTGATAGATAACCATGTTCCGCCAACTCATGTCGCGTCATGTCGAAAAGCTGTCGACCAAATCCAAGACCCTGGTGCTGAGGAAGTAAATAGAGTTCAAAAATCTCACCAGAATAGGGCATGGAAGGAACGCGATTGCGGCCAAAAGTGGCATAGCCCATGATATGTCGATTATACTCCATCACAAGCAGCCCTGACCCTCGCATGATCGCGGCATGCCACCAATCAGCACCACGACGCGCAACCATACGTTCAAGCTCCACGCCCGGGATGACGCCCCGATAGGCGTCCCGCCAAGAAGCGTCATGGACCAGCGAAATTTCCTCAGCGTCGCCGAATTTAGCATGACGGATAAAAACAGCCGTTTTCACCATAAGAGGGATGTTAGGACCCAACACATCACTTCTGCAAGAGTACGCAGAGCTGCGATACGAAAATATTGCAGGAAGATAGTGGTCCTGCATGAGATTTTACCAAGCGATCCACTCCACACTTGCCAGCGGGTGATGCTTTCCCTATGATTTTACCTTAATCTCTCATCAATAATGAAGAGCGTCGTGACATTGCTAGGCAACGCTATCCGTTTCAGAAGCGTAATGGAAAGTGAGGATGAACATCTCGTTCTTCCTAAAAGCGTTTTTGCCTGCCTGCTACTTCTCCACCCCTGATCGTCCGCCGGGCTTGAGCCCAGACTGTCAGGGGGCGTTAAAGCAGGCAAAACACAAGCCCCCTATATTTGGGCATAGCGGGATATTTGATCATGAATGATGCAGCAATGACGAACGCCAAATATGGCGATCGAGTATTGATATTCGACACAACTTTGCGTGATGGCGAGCAATGCCCCGGCGCCTCGATGACATTTGAGGAAAAGTTAGAGGTTGCTGATCTGCTTGATCAGTTGGGCGTTGATATAATCGAGGCAGGCTTTCCGATAGCGAGCGCGGGTGACTTTGAGAGTGTGCGCGAAATTGCAAGACGCGTGAAAAGGTCATCTGTTGCCGGGCTCGCACGAGCCTCGGAAAAGGATATTGAAAGATGCGCAGAAGCGCTTCGCAGCGCCCAGCATCCAAGAATTCATACATTCATTTCCACATCCCCAGTTCATATGAAATACAAGCTTCAAATGGAGCCAGAACGCGTGCTTGAGTTGATCGCGTCTTCTGTTGCAAGCGCGCGCAATAAAGTCGCTGACGTCGAGTGGTCTGCTGAAGACGGCACGCGCACAGAATTTGATTTTCTTTGTCGCTGCGTTGAAGTTGCAATAAACGCTGGCGCAACAACAATTAATATACCTGACACTGTGGGTTATATCACGCCCGCGGAATACCAGACTCTTTTTAAAAATGTGCGTGAGCGCGTGCCAAATTCTGATAAAGCGATTTTCTCCGTTCATTGCCATGATGATCTTGGCTTAGCTGTTGCTAACTCTTTAGCTGGCGTTTGCGGCGGCGCTCGACAGATCGAATGCACAATTAACGGAATTGGCGAACGGGCCGGGAACGCTGCTTTAGAAGAAGTGGTAATGGCGATGAAAACTCGTCAGGACGCTTTGCCATTTCATACTCAGATTGACGCAAAACTTTTAACACGCGCCTCAAAACTTGTGTCCGCTGTTACATCGTTTCCAGTGCAATATAATAAAGCGATTGTTGGCCGCAACGCCTTCGCGCACGAAAGCGGCATCCATCAAGATGGCATGCTTAAGAATACTCACACCTATGAGATTATGACTCCTGAAAGCGTAGGAGTTTCAAAAACATCTCTTGTTATGGGCAAGCACTCAGGTCGTCATGCCTTCAGAGAAAAACTGAAAGAGCTTGGATACGACCTTGGCGAGAATGCGCTACAAGACGCCTTTAATCGTTTCAAGGATTTAGCTGATCGTAAAAAGTTCGTTTATGACGAAGACATCATTGCGCTTGTGGACGATGAAATCGTCAATGCGCACGATCAAATAAAAGTTTTGTCTCTAATGGTGATGGCAGGCACACAGGGGCCACAATCAGCAGCATTAACACTTGATATCGACGGCAAGAAAGCAACACATCAGGCGACGGGCAACGGTCCTGTTGACGCAATTTTTAATGCTATAAAAGCACTCGCGCCGCATGAAGCAGAGCTGGAACTCTTCCAGGTCCACGCCGTTACAGAAGGAACTGATGCACAAGCTGAAGTATCAGTGAGACTAAACGAAGATGGTAAATCCGTTACAGGTCGTGGTGCAGATCCCGATACGCTTGTAGCCGCAGCTCGCGCATATATTGCTGCACTCAATAAATTAATGCTTAAACGCAAGCGGGGAAATCCAGAGGCTCTGGAAGCTGTTTCCCAGCCCTGAAAACGACGTTTTGTTACGGACGGCCTGTCGCTCAATGCGGATTAATTTCTCCAAAGCTGAGCCCTCATGCGCAACGAACGATCTCATTAACGACGACAGGGAACCTGTGTGAAATAGTCACGATTGGGCAAAGCTCCATCTGAAACACTAAACATTGATCGAGAAACTCCGTAAGAATCCTGATAATAGGCATCTAATCTCTTATTAACGTTTCTTTCATAGTCAGGTTTGACATATAAAGTCTTACCTCGCGTGTAGTGTACCACTGTGCCATCTCGAACAACGAGCTTGCCATTTTTGAATACATAGGCAGGATTACGAAACATTTCCGCCTTGTTTTTCTGGAACCTATAAACAACAATATCAGCGATCGCGCCCGCACCGAGTTCACCTCGATCAGTTAAGCCATAGAGCTTACGCGGAGCAGCGCGCGTCATTGTTGCAATTTCATACATTGAATATTCACGCTTGATGCTTGGTAAGTTTGTTAACTCGACAACTTCCGCAGGCAATCGAGACAACATCTCTGCACGCTTATCAGCACTCATAAGAAGTTCAAACAGATCTGGGTACGTTGTGAATGGTGCGCCATTCGGATGGTCGGTTGTAAAGAAAACCTGCATTGGATCTTTGACAAGCAAGAAGAGCTCTAAACCCGCAGCCCATTGAACAGCGTTATAGAAATCTGAGATTCGATATTTATAAGGAACGACTCCTGCTCCGTTTCCCTCTCCATCTAATATTGCGCCCTTCTTAGGATTAGCCGACGGAAGACTATTTAATTGCTTTAAGACATCCGTCGACACAGTTACTGTATTGGCAAACATGACCTGACCGACGTCAATCGATACATTCTTATTGGCATTAAGTTTTTCAGCAAACTGAGCAGATGAAGAAGAAAATTGACGTTTTCCATCCATGCCGTAAGCGTAAAACTGCGCATGGGCCAGGTGTAATGGCAGGCCTTGCGCAGCATCAATCGTCGCCAATGCAGTTTGCACATTACCTGCCAAGCCCAGATTGCTCATATGAAGATGCAATGGATGTGGAATTTTGGTTTCTAGAACTGACTTTTGTAACCGCGTAAAAATATCACGGGAGGTCAGGCCGTATTCTGGGACCTCATCATCAAGCGTAAAGCTACGCACATTATCCTTACAGGCGCATACACCGCCTGGATTAGCACACTTAATACCAATCGCACGCGTCGCTTCAAAGGTAGAACCAATATAATCTACGACTTCTTGATTAGATTTATTCCCACGCATCGCATTGAGTAGAAAGTCTTCATTACCCAAGACGGTTAGAAAACCCTTATCAATTATTGGTATGTCAGCAAGCTCCAAATGCGCGTGCAACGCATTATGTGGCAGGATTGCTGGCTCAATTACCGTAGTAAAGCCGAGCTGTGCATAAAGACGGCCCGTTTCGAAAGTCGTCCAGCCAACTGATGATAAAGCTGTATGCTTTGGTCGCTTCTGATGTCCAGGATGAGCTTCAGGCAACAATAGTCGGGCCGTATTCACCCCGCCGCCAGCGATGTGCGAATGAATGTCAATTGCACCAGCCATGACCACATGACCAGAAACATCATAATCAGCATCAGGCTTCTGTGATTGAGGCGCAGGGATGATTTGTCCATTTTGGACCCAAATATCCCCGATGACGTCAATACCATTTACTGGATCGACAATGTTACCGCCGCGAAGTCTGATAAGCATGAAGAGTCCCCCGGCAGATACAAAAAAGATCGACGCAACACGTCTCGCTTGCAATTAAGAGAAATCGTCAAATGAGCAGGTGTAAATAGCTTTTAGTACATAAACCATCTCATTAATTGTCACAATTTTTATATCCTGAAACTACACATTTTGATGATAGTGCTTGTGCTGTCGCCACGTCTTCAAATGACATCTTTTCAGATAAGCGATCCCTTATTTGACGTGCTTTTTCATTACCTTCAGCCGCTGCTATATTCAGCCACATATACGCAAGCTTGAGATTTGGCGGTAAGCCTTTGCTACGCGATCCGCTCTCAGAAAAATCATCCCCTTGATAGAGTTGCCCGACAAAGCTTTGAGCGTCAGGAATTCCCTTCTTAGCGACATCCAAGGCTTTGGTTAGGGCGAGGGTCAAATCTTTGGGATAGCCAGCACCGCGGGCATACATGCGAGCAAGACCAAGACCAGCCTCAGCAAGCCCTGCAGCCTCTGCTTCAGAATATAACTTCACAGCCTCCTTATAATTTCTAAACTGATTTCTTGTTCCTTCATCGGTGAAGAAAACTTGAAAATCCTCCTCACGGAAGTCTTTGCCGCAACTCTTTTCCAGATTAAATAATTTTGGGTTGGCCTTGTCCGCTTGAGTAAAATTAGCATCAGCATAAATATCGGCTATCGCCAGCTTTATTTGGCTTACTGTGCGCGCATCCATCACTTCGCCGCCTTCGATCGAAGCTTTCAACTCCTTAAGTTGATTTTGTCGCGCAAGCAGCAAACATTCCCAGAACCGGCCGGTTTTATCTGTTTGCATGATGTCGTGACGAGGGGCAAAAATTACTTTTTCCTCTGACTTTATTGACTGCGGAGCTTTCTGCTCGCTCACGGGCTCTGTTTGAGGCTTAGCCTCTACTGGTTCAGGCTTGGGTTGAGATTTTGCTTGTGTCTTGGGTTTTTTTTGCTTGGGCGGCCTACGCGCAACAGACGCTTTCGGGCGCGCCTGTGTTAAGGCCGGCGACGCGGGAGCTGAAGGAGCGGCGGATATAAGAGGCGCTGTCGTCATGGGCCCTGCGGCGATCTGCGTCGCAACATCAGACCCAACGATAAGACTTTTCCCCTCAGCAAATGAGCCAAGGCTGAAAACCAGCGGCGCGACAATCAAAAAAAACGCTGATGTGCGTCTAACCTGCATCATGACTTTCCGCAAAACAGAGAAAGCGCATCCTCTTTCGCCGTTCCTATAGCGGAACAGCAATAATTATCAGTGCAGAAAAGCACTGATAAATCAAATACCGCCTGACGAGCTCCAAGGAGGAGACAGCCAAGTCGCGCCGCGTTGAGAAGACATGTATTCCAGCGATGCGCGGGCATTTACCCTAAAACTGTAACGCTATTAATTACAGATATCTAAGCATAATTCTAGGGCCCTGCAATGCATGATGGCGTCCAAACTCACAACTCATTTAATTTTTAACGGCAAAAACCACAGCAAGAGCACGTCATTGCATAGGATATTGTTTTTATTGATCTTTAAGCGAGGCTGGCCCTGCGCTTTAACCCTTTTTTTGGCGCTACTCTTTTTCCGACGCTGCCGCCATATGCTTTACTTTCCTCAACCAAGCTCAGCGGCTGCGTAAAACATCTCAGCCCAGGCATATGACTATTCAAATAAGCGAAACCGGGGGAGCGCATGAACATCTATTAAGGCCTGAAGGAAGCGATCTCTAACCTCTTTGGGGCGTCGACATTATCTCTCTTGCTTTCTTCTTGGATTTAATCAGGTCGATATTTTGCATCATTCGTCGAACCATTAAATGCATTAAATAAAATGAAAATGTCGGATTTTCTGAAGCTATTTGAACAATATCATTATAATTTATCGACAGTAATTCGACTTTTGTTTTCGCAACCGCGGTCATTGTTCGACGGCTGCTCTGTGTAAAAAGACCCATTTCGCCAAACAATGCGACTGGCGACAAAGTTATGTCTGCCTCCAGAAGCCTAACCTCTCCCTCTAGAAGCACATAAGCCACTTCGGCCATATCCGCTTTTTGATACAAGCAGTCGCCAGCCGAAAGACTGACGGCAGAGGCATATTCTTCCAACCATGAATAATTAAAATTCTGATTAGAAGCCTCGCCCGATGCCTTACGAATATTATCGATTAGTCGAGATACTTGTCTCAGCCTGATCATGTTGATTGGCATCATCAAAAGATTAAGGGCTGCCATTGGGTAAATGGATTTTAACGCAAAATAAGATGCAAACAGGCCGTTTGCGACGACCGCGGCAATACGCAACGGCGCCATGGTTTTGGAAAAAAAAACAAGCACGCTGGCTGCTGAAGCCAAATAACCAATAAATTCTATTAAATAAGGATGCATGATAAGATTACAAAAATCGTTGGAGAGATAGGCAGACCAAGTAGAATTATCGCTAATTGCTGCGTCTGTCTTGCAAAATTTGCGCGTAGCCCCCCCATTCTAGCCAAGCCTTCAGAGCTTTTATCGCCCGTGCCACAATCGGCTGAATCGCGCCGGGGGACGGCCGACGCGTCAAAATAGATAAGCACCTAATCATGTGCGGCCCGCCTTCGCACAGTCACGCGATGCCGCCTGCGCACAATAGTCCCATGGACCAGCTCGACGTTTTCAACGCGAAGCTAGGACCTGGGAATTGACTAATTGATGGAATTCTCGTGTAAATTTCACCCGACCTACATAAACTTTGAACGACCTGGCCGAATTTCGTGCTAGAGATGCGGTCCTGAATCTAAAGAAAGTATTTGATATGTCTCAATGGTTCGAAGGTAAGAAAAAATTACTTGCTGGCGCTTGCCTCTTTCTTATCATCGCTGGATTAGGAGCGTGGACATTACTCTACCAAACCTTGCCCGGAGGCGTGTGGCATCAAAATCGTATTACTGGCGCGACATGCTACATAACGGTCCATTGCTGGACGCAGGGCAAAGATCCATTCGGCAAAGGCCTGAAACTTCCAACCGATCCCTTTGGCAAAAACGTAGAATAAGCCCGGTCAAGATAGCGCCTGTTTTACCGGTCGACGGAGACGTCAACGCTCCGCGATTGATCATAACATCTACAAATTTAGATAAGCCCTTGAAAACAATGTTCATATGTAAATCTGTGAACTCCTCGCCGCTATTGGACTCTCACAACATTGACTTATAACAAGAAATGCCCTGCGGCATCATGGATCGTTGTATAAATGTAAATTATACGCCATCAGTGCCGACATGCTTCATCCCTCTATTATCCGAGCGCTTTTTTACTCTCTTGCAATTGTCGGCGCCGGCGCTATGGCGATCATTTATCTTGCAACCCAACAATCAATGATTAGTCAATAAAATCTCGTCTCTGCGCCCGAGACTTCTCCAAAGAACTAGTCCTAATTAAAATTAATTATAAATGATCTTTATAGCGTCATACAAAAAAAGATCTCATTACAAAATTGATATTAGGAAATTATCTTATAGCCAATCAACGCATCTCCCCTATCATTATCTATAAATCACTGGTGATTTTTAAATGGCCTTTCAAAACTCCTTGCTTTTGGCCTCTCACCTCCCGTTGGCCTGCCTTTCTTTGAAAATATCGCTGTCAGCAACTTTCTTTCCGCATTCCTACATGGAATGACTCTTCACAACGGCGAAATAAATATTATTACACACAATCTACAGACGCCAACTTTTGAAAATACAATCGACCCAGTTGAGAATGGCGGGCCGTCTTTTAGGCAGAGTCAATGAATTATTTTCGAATATTATTGCTACGGACGTCAATTCAGAACTACAGGAAATCAAGAGAAAAATATCTAAAACTCTCTTTTGTCACTGGGGAGAGATCTTTTCGAATGCTGAATTATTTAAAAGCTTAGAATAGCTCTAT
>Ga0228701_1001917_pt1 | contig 13311 bp, 14 predicted proteins | sample McNCre117_Aug_MG_2_FD_178017 | JGI IMG/M metagenome (GOLD analysis project Ga0228701, IMG submission 178017) | Freshwater microbial communities from McNutts Creek, Athens, Georgia, United States - 11-17_Aug_MG | ecosystem: Environmental > Aquatic > Freshwater > Creek | place: USA: Georgia...
AGCCAGATTCGGGCCATGGTCACTGGTCCCTCCTCCACACCCGGAACTGTGGTCAAAGTGGCTCGCGATGCGGGACTCAGCATTGACCGCTACGGCAAATTGCAATTTGACGAAGCCACACTTGACAAGGCACTCGACAAGAATTTCGACGAAGTCGTGAAAATGTTTTCGGCGGGTACCAACAACAAAAGTTTGTACAGCGCTGCACCTGCAGGTCTGGCTGGCAGCGCAGTCAAAAAACTCGATGAAATGCTGCGCACAACGGGCATCATCAGCCTGCAAACGCAAAACACCGAAAAACAAGTCACCAAATACAAAGCCGAGTTGACCCAACTGGATGACCGTATGCAGAAACTGCTGGAGAGGTACACGCAACAGTTCTCCGTGATGGACAACATCGTTGGCAACAGCACGGCAACCCGCAGCAGCCTCAAGAGTACCTTTGCTGCCATGAACGGCCAATCATCTTAAAGAATTCAAATATTTTAAAAATCCAAACGAAAAAATTAATAAAAAAATATTTAAAAAAAACCCTCAAGTTCAGTGCCAGACAGCCGAATCCTCAGACGTAGCACCATTCCATTTGCCAGATCGCTGGCGATTGGCACATCGTCAGCCAGGAAGTCGTTTCCAGAAAGGCCATCCCATGAGCACCGATATCACATCTGTCAGCACGTCTCGCATACCCAATGGCCTCGCTGCTGCTTCGGCCCTCACTCCTCATGCAACCGCAGCTGGCAATGCCACTCCAGCACAAGCTGTTGCTTTACCTGACAAACCGAAAATTGATTTTGATCCCGCGGCAGCTCAACGTCATCTGCAAGAAGCCGTCGAACGACTGAACGAACAAATGAAAAAAGGCGCTTACAACCTGAACTTCACCGTGGACGCAGCGACAGATCAGGTGGTGGTCAAGGTACGCAACAGCCAAACAGGTGATGTCATTCGCCAGATTCCGAATGAAGCCGCACTGCGCTTTGCTCATAACATCGAAGACATCAAAGGTCTTCTGAATGACGAAAGGACATGAAGAAAATTTCAAAAAAAATCGATTGACATCTAAAGATTATCCGCACGATGTCGAATCACTCAGTAACAGGAAATCACAAAGACTTTCTGTGAAGACCAGGCAGGTCCTACTCCCTTCGGGTCCCTGCCAACCTTTTGAAATATCTCTTCAAGGAGTAAGACCATGTCAGTTATCAACACCAACACCAAGTCGCTGGTTGCACAAAACGCCCTGACGGTGAACAACCGTACGCTGAGCAAAACCATGGAACAACTGTCGACCGGCAAGCGCATCAACACCGCTGCGGACGACGCTGCTGGCTTGGCCATCAGCAACAAAATGACATCGCAAATTCGCGGCCTGAATCAAGCCGTGCGCAATGCCAACGACGGTATCTCGATGATTCAAACGGCTGAAGGCGCCACCCAGGAAATCACCAACATGCTGCAACGCATGCGTGAACTGGCTGTTCAGTCCGCCAACGACACCAACACCGACAACGATCGCAGCTCGCTGGATCTGGAATTCAAAGACCTGTCCACAGAGATCAACCGCATTGCCGACATGACCCAGTTCAACACCAAGGGTGTGTTGAATGGCGGTTCGGGTGGCTCTGCCAGTGTGGTCATGAAATTCCATGTGGGTGCCAACACCAGTCAAACCATTGATGTCACCTTCAAGAACATGAAGACCGCTTCGGGTGGCGCGCTCTCGAGCGTGGCATGGGCCAGTGGTTCTTCCGGCTTCAACGTTTCGTCGCAGACGTCCGCCAACGCGGCACTGCAGACCATTGATGACGCCATCAAGACAGTCGATGATTTCCGCGCAGACATGGGTGCCAAAATCAACCGACTGACCTACGCCGCCGACAACCTGGCCAATGTGGCCCAAAATACTGCCGCATCCCGCAGCCGAATTCTGGACACAGACTATGCTCAGGCGACCACAGAATTGGCTCGCTCACAAATCATCCAGCAAGCAGCGACGGCCATGTTGGCCCAAGCCAATCAGCAGCCACAATCGGTGCTCTCGCTGCTGCGTTAACCGGTAAGCCACCAAGCCGGGAACGAAAGTTCCCGGCCCTTTTCAGGAGAAGTCACATGACCGCACAAGCCCAACGGATCGTCCTCACTTACGGGACGTTTGATCTGTTTCATCCCGGTCATGTACTTTTGCTCAAGCGTGCTCGCGAACTGGGCACCCACCTGATTGTTGGATTGTCGACAGACGGGTTCAATGCACAAAAAGGCAAATCATCCACCATGAGTTTCGAGGAGCGAAAAATTGTTCTCGAAGCCTGCCGTTATGTGGATGAAGTGATTGCCGAAGAAAACTGGAATCAAAAGCTTGATGATGCACGACGACTGGGTGTCGATGTGTTTGTCATGGGTGATGACTGGACCGGAAAATTCGACTTCATGAAAGAGGTCTGCTCTGTGGTTTACTTGCCTCGCACACCAGAAATCTCCACCACAGAAATCAAACGCCAGGTCTCCTCAAGCGCGCAATCCGTATCGGCAACCTGACGGCTGAGCAGCAACAGCAGCGCCAACCATGCAACCCATTGACGGACTGGCCGCTCACACGGTTTTTTGCATGTGGACGGGGACCAACCCGATGTCCTCTGACAGGATCCAGGCACTTTTCTCGATCTTCAACCATGTTCATTGCCCTGTTGCCTATCTCAACAGCGCCTCTTACCTGACATGGCAACTTGACGATGCGCCGTTTCATCCGGCCTTTGAATACCTGAGCGAAACGCACAAGTCGGACTACCTGCGTGTGTACATGATGCACCACCACGGCGGCGGCTACACCGACATCAAGCACACACAGCACAGTTGGCGCCCCCACTTTGAGGCCTTGATCCGCAGTGACAAATGGTGCTTGGGCTACACCGAAATCGGCCCCAATGGCGTGGCTCCCGTGGGCGGTGCATTGCAAGACGTACTGGCCACTCACCATGATCAGTTGATTGGCCTGTGCGCGTTCATATTCCGCAAAGGCACACCACTGACGCAAGCGTGGATGGACCAGACCCATGCCTTGCTTGATGAAAAATTCGACAGTTTGCGCCAACACCCTGCGCGCCATCCCCAGGACCGGCAAGGTGCCGTATTTTCCGATGGCTCCCTGTCACCCTACCCATTGCAGTGGACAGAGCTGCTGGGCAACATCTTTCACCCCCTGATTTACCGCTTCCGCGACCAGGTCTTGCACGCGGACATCGCCCCCAGCTTCCGTCAATACCGCTGATCTCTTCCCATAAAGCAGTTGGCACAAAATCTGCTTTGCGAGTGTGTACCGTCAATAAACCGGCAACAGACATCCGCTGACTGAACAGCGGGCCTGTGGCCGTCAATGGATGGATTCACACCACACCTTTGGAGGAGCTTCGCCATGCAGACCGACCCGATACAGGCCCAACTGTCACGGTTTATGAATCCCGGGCGCTGTGATCCTCAAAATCTTACGGTCACCCAGCCGTATCTTCCCCCACTGGAAGAGTTTTTGCCTTATTTGCAAAAAATTTGGGGATCCAGAACTCTGACCAACAGCGGGCCATTCCACAAGGAATTAGAAAGCGCCCTGGCCAACTACCTGGGCGTGCCTTACATCAGCCTGTTCACCAATGCCACCATTGCGCTGGTGACTGCACTGCAAGCGTTGCGGATCACTGGAGAAGTGATCACGACACCCTACTCCTTTGTCGCAACATCGCATTCGCTCCTCTGGAATGGCATCAAACCCGTCTTCGTTGACATTGATCCCAACACGTTCAACCTTGATCCTGCAAAGATCGAAGCAGCCATCACGCCACAAACCACGGCCATCATGCCTGTTCATTGCTATGGCCACCCCTGCGACACAGCTGGCATTCAACAAATTGCTGACAACTACAACCTGCGGGTGATTTATGACGCAGCGCATGCTTTCGGCGTTCGTCAAAACGGCGACAGCGTCCTCAATGCAGGCGACTTGTCAATTTTGAGTTTTCACGCTACCAAAGTATTCAACACTTTTGAGGGGGGTGCCATCATCTGTCAAGATGCTCGCACCAAACAGCACATCGATCACCTGAAAAATTTTGGCTTTGTCGATGAAGTGACCGTGGTCGCTACCGGTATCAACGGAAAGATGAGTGAGTTCAATGCAGCGCTTGGATTGCTGCAGTTGAAGCACATCGATGAAGTATTGGCCAAACGCCAAGCCAATGATGCCATCTACCGTGACCGTCTGTCGGGTATCACCGGTATCACCCTGCCTCAATGGCCCGATCAGGCTGATGTCAATTGGTCATATTTCCCTGTGCGTATCAGTCCGGAATTCCCATTGTCGCGCGACATTTTGTATCAGCAACTCAAAGCCAACAGCATCCTGGCTCGACGCTATTTTCACCCCTTGATCAGTGAATTCCCCATGTACCGAGGGCTGCCCTCTGCGCAGGCCAGTGGACTTCCTCATGCACACAAGGCGTCCCGCGAGGTGATTTGCTTGCCACAGCATCCTGGTCTGTCATCTATCGACGTACACCGAGTCTGTGACGTCATCACCACGATCGCCAATCAGGCTAAGCTACTGCCACTGGCAGCTTGACCAAAACAGTCAAATTAAATCTTCAACTGTTTTGAACAACGGCTTATCCCCTGCGTTTAAGCCCTACCTGACTCTCTGATGAATTTTCCTGGAAATATCCTCATGCCACGCCACGCACTTGTCACTGGGTCGGCCGGAGCCATCGGCATGGCAATGGTTGAGACATTCAAAAATGCGGGTTATGCAGTGTGTGGGCTGGATTGTGTTGCCAACACACACTCTCAGCTGGACCATGCCATCAAGGTCGACCTGAATCAATTGGTTCATGACTCAAATATCCGAAATTCGGTCATTTCAGACATCACCGACTGGCTGGGTGTCAACACCCTCGATGTGCTGGTGAACAACGCCGCCTACCAATACGTCAGCCAGGACCATCCGATCCCAGCAGACGAACTGAGCAAGTCCTATGGCATCAACGTGATCGCGCCCTACCTGCTGATCACAGAACTGGCGCCTCGGATGTCGCCCCATACGGGCAGTGTGGTCAACATCGGCAGTATCCACAGTCGCCTGACGAAGCCCGGGTTTGTGGCTTATGCCACAACCAAGGCAGCGTTGGCCGCCTTGACCCGAGGATTGGCACTGGATTACGAAGATCGGCTGCGCATCAATTGCATCGAGCCTGCTTCGGTTCAGACACCCATGCTGCTTGACGGCTTCAAGGCCTTCCCTGAGAAAAAGATGGCACTGGAAGAACATCACCCACAAAAAAGAATTGCGACACCGCACGAGATTGCTGAAATGGCCCTGGCCATATCTTCCAAGGGGGTACGGTTTCTTCATGGTGCATGCATCGACATGAGCGGCGGCATCGGCAGCCGTCTGCATGACCCTGCCTGACTTGCCAGTCATTGCCACGCACGACAGATATTCCTGAAGTCATGACCGCCCTTGCATCTCCTTCACTGAGCGCCGACCTCCCATGCCGGACCTTGTGCAGCATCAAGGCTGAGCTGGGCGAAGGATTGCTATGGGACGCCCAGCGCAAGCGCTTGCTGATGACCGACATCCTCACGGGCCGACTGCTGGAGATCGATATCGACTCATCCGTCACCCGCAGCTGGGAATTCGACCAAGCTCTGGCGTGGATCTTGAATACACAACGCGAAGGCGTTTATGTGCTGGGTTTGCAGTCTGGCTTGGCGCTGTTCAACATCGAGCAGCCGTCGAATCTGAAATGGATCAACCAGGACTTTCCCGGCCAGCCCGGGTGCAGATTGAACGATGCCTGTGCCGATGCCCGGGGCCAGGTCTGGTACGGCAGCATGAACAGCACAACCCCTTGGACCCAAGACGGCCAGTTGGCCAGTTTCACGGCAAGCCAAGGGGTGCGTATCCACGACAGCGATTTCACCGTCACCAACGGTCCTGTGGTGTCACCGGATGGCCTGTACCTGTACTTGAATGATACCTTGCAGGGCACGGTCTACCGCTATCGCTTGTCTACCTCGGGTGACGGTGTGTGCGAACGAGAAGTCTTTGCCCAGTTTGACAGCACGCAAGGTTATCCGGACGGCATGTGCTTCGACACCCAAGGACATCTGTGGGTTGCCCTGTGGGGTGGCGCAAGCCTCGCGGAGCTCAACCCTGAGGGTAGCCTGCTGCGCCGCGTACCGGTACCAGCCAAGAACGTTACCAATGTCTGCTTTGGTGGGCCTGAGCTGGACCGGCTGATCGTATCGACTGCTGCCCTCGAGATGAGCCCAGAGGAGCGACGGCACTACCCCGGTTCCGGTGATGTATTTGAGGTCATGCACCATGGGCGCATCGGTCTCCCCCCCCATTCTGTGACTCTGGATTTGCCATGGATTTGATTTCGGTCGTTGTCCCCATCTACAACCTGGACGCCTACCTCTACCAGTGCGTCAGCAGCATTGTGGGTCAGTCCTATCGCCATCTGGAGATTGTTCTGGTAGACGATGGCTCCACCGACAACGCGTTGGAAATCTGCGAGTACTTCCGCAAATCCGACCACAGGATCAAGGTCATCGCCCAGCCCAACGGTGGTCTGGTCTCAGCCCGTAAAGCGGGGCTGAACGCGTCGACCGGAGACTACGTGTTTTACGTCGATGGAGACGATTGGATTGAACCCGACTGTCTGGCGCAATACCACCACCTGGCAAAGGCGCACAACGCGGACATGGTGATCGGTGACTACAAGCGTGAGTTTCTGGGTAATTTCCTGACCATTCGCAATCTCCTGCTGCCGGGTGTGTACGATCGAAACCGCATCGAGCGGGAGATTCTGCCCACCATGATCAGCCGTGGGCCGTTCTTCGGCCACGGGCTCAGAACCTATTCCTGGGGCAAGCTGTACAAACGCAACTTGATCGCGGATTTACAAAATCAGGTTCCCGAGCAGGTGATGGTGGCCGAAGACGCTGCCTTGGTGTACCCGGCCATTGATCGCAGTCAAACCATCGTGGTGACCGATGTCGCGTTGTGCAATTACCGCCAGCGGCCCAACTCGATTCTGAAGTCAACCCAGTTTGATCACCGCGAAACAGACCGCATTGCCGCGGCCTTTCGGTACATGGCCAAAGCCCTGAAAAGCCAAGCTTCTCCGCACGACTACACACAACAGCTGCAGGCGTATTTCGCGGCCATTGTCACCATCCGCTCAGGGGGATTTCTGCGCAACAAGGCCCTGTACGACACATTGGAGGTGTTTGGCCCACTGGCCGATGGCGCTCGACTGGCAGTCTACAACTCCGGCTCGTTTGGCCAGCATGTGTACCGACACCTGCAGAACAACCCAGCTTTCGTGGTGGCGGGTTGGTACGACCAGGACCACCGCGAAAACGCCATCTTGCGCATGCCGGTCAGCGATCCCGAGACTTTGTTGCACACGCCGTTTGACCATCTGCTGCTGCCATCCTTTGATCCAGCCTTGCACGACGAGGTCACCGCACTGTTCCAGCGGCTGGGTTTGGATCACAGCAAGGTGCGGCCCATCTCCATCAACACCCACCGGCTTGAAGCAGTCATTGCGACCATCGGCTACGACCCCATGAATTTCTGCCCCTTGAATGAAAGTACGCAGCCATGACCCTCTCCTCACGGCAAACCATTGGCATCCTCGGTGGCAACCCTGAAACCGGTGCCCTGGTGCAAGTGGCCAATGCCATGGGCCTGCGCACCGTGGTGCTAGACCCGTACCCCCACTCCCCAGCCAAGCTGCATGCTGCAGTGGCCCGTGATGTGGACGTCACCGACCTGGATGCAGTTGATCAGGTGATTCGCGAAGAAGGCATTCAAGGGGTGCTGGTCGGCGTTGCCGACCCTCTGGTCCCGTTCTACCAAAAGATTTGCGAACGCAACGGTTTCTTTTGTTACGCGACCGAACCCATCATTCGGGCGCTCACTTCCAAATCGCAATTCGCCGACACCTGTCTGGCGCACGGTGTGGCGGTGACGCCGCATTTCGAAGTGGATCTGTCCTCACCCGACGCCATCGAGTCCCTGGACTACCCCGTGGTGGTCAAACCTGTAGATGCAGGCGCGGGGGTGGGCATCTCCGTGTGTCGCACCCCCCAGGAATGCCGCGACGGCATCGCCAAGGCCCTGTCGGTGTCCATCCGCAAAGAGCTGCGGATCGAGAAGTTCATGCCATGCGATGACATGTTCGCCTACTACACCTTTGTCGACGGTGTGGCACACTTGTCGGCACTGGCCGATCGCCACAAGACGGACAAGCAGGGCCAGTTCAGCTCGGTGTGCATTGCAGCCGAATACCCCAGCCGGCATGTCAGCCGGTTTATGCAAGAGGCACACCCCAAGCTGGTGGACATGTTCCAAGCCTTGGGCATTCGCAATGGGGTGCTGTTGATCCAGTTTTTTGTCGACGACAGTTCTTTTTACGCTTACGACCCGGGTTTTCGTCTGCAGGGCGAGGCACCGCATCTGTACCTCAAGCACTTCAACCACTTTGACCACCGCGAGATGTTGCTGCGTTTTGCCATGACCGGCAGCATGTGGCCAGGCGATTTCCAGTCGGTCAACGACCCGGCTTTCAAAGGACAATACGCCACCACCGTGTGGGTGTTGCTCAAGGCGGGCCGCGTGGGCACAGTCGCTGGCATGGACGCTGTGCGCGCGCACCCGCAAGTGATCGAGGTGCTGCAACGCTTCCAGCCCGGTGATGTGGTGAGCACTGACATGGTGGGCACCGAGCGGCAGGTGTTCGCTCGCATTTACACCACCGCTCAGACGCCCCAGGCGTCTGAGGAGGTGTTGCGCTTCATTCACAACACCGTGGTGGTACAAGACGAGAACGGGGCCAACATGGTGCTCGACCGCTATCAGAAAGGGCGTGTGTAATGGGACGTGACCTTTTCACTTATGGCCACCGAACGGCGGTGGTGACCGGTGGCTCGAAAAACATTGGCTTGGCGATTGCCGAGCGGTTATTGCAAGCAGGCTTGCAGGTCGCCATCGTCAGTTCTAACGCCGAAAATTTGCAGGCGGCCAAGGACCATCTGCAGGGACTCGGTTACACCGCGTCATCTTGGCACGGGGATGTGTCAGATGTGGATGCGTTACCTGGCCTGCTGGAGCAGATTCACGCCCACCATGGATCCATCGACATCCTGGTGAACTGCGCGGGCATCCTAGACCTGAGTGAAGTGGAAGACACCACCGAAGAGATGTGGGACCGGGTGCTGGACGTGAACCTCAAAGGCACGTTCTTTCTGACACAAAAATGCATTCCTTACCTGAAACAAGGAACCGCTCCTCGCATCATCAACATCGCGTCCAACGCAGGTCGGATGGGCGGTTATGCCAACGCCATGTCTTACACCGCATCCAAGGGCGGCATGATTTCCCTGACCTATGGCCTCGCACGACGGCTTGCGCCATTTGGCATCACCGTCAACTGTGTGGCCCCCGGAACCATCGAATCGGACATGTCGCGCATGCGCGATGCGCAAACCCATCAAAAGTTGCTCGAGAAGTTTCCCTTGGGTCGCATTGGCACCGCCGATGAAGTGGCTTATGCCGTTTGTTACTTTGCCAGCCAAGAGTCGGGCTTTTCCACCGGCGCAGTGCTCGATGTCAACGGCGGCATGTTCATGGGCTGAACTGAAAGGACAGTATGAAACTCTTTGATCTGAGCGGGCTGCGGGCCCTGGTGGTGGGCGGTGCAGGCGATCTGGGCCGCGCCATGCTGGAAGGCCTGCTGGAAGCCGGCGCACAGGCTGTCGCGGTCGACATCGCCCCCCAAGTGAACAATCTGGCCGCCGACTTGCGAATGAAAGGACACGATGCGCATGGTTTGCAGGTTGACATCCGCGACCGCGCTGCCATCAAGGCATCCGTGCAGGACGCGGTTCGCCTGCTGGGTGGACCGATCGACATTCTGGTCAACGCCGCGGGCATCCAGCGCCGTGCACCGAGCGAACGCTTCACCGAGCAGGACTGGGATGATGTGCTGTCGGTCAATCTGACCGCAGGGTTTGTGTACTCGCAGCAAGTGGCGCCCGACATGATCGCGCGAGGGCGGGGCAAGATCATCCATGTGGCGTCCATCATGAGCCAGTTTGGTGGCATCACCATTCCAGCTTACGCCGCGTCCAAAGGTGGGCTGGCCCAGTTGACCAAGGCGCTGTCCAACGACTGGGCCTCCCATGGCATTTGTGTGAATGCCATTGCGCCCGGCTACATGGACACCCAGCTCAATACCGCATTGATTGCCGACGAAAAGCGCAGTGCAGAGGTCTTGCTGCGAACACCGGCCAAGCGCTGGGGGCAACCCTCGGACATGAAAGGTGTGGTGGTGTTTCTGGCTTCAGCGGCCAGCGACTTTGTCACCGGCACCGTGATCCCGGTGGACGGCGGGTATTCCGCGCGTTAAAAACCCGAACTGAACAGGATTTGCCATGAAAACACTGGTGTTGGGCGGCTGCGGCTTCATTGGGCGCCATGTGGTCAAGGCACTTACCGCGCACAAAATCCCTGTGGTGGTCTTGGATGTGCATGCCGATCCCTTGTGCTCCAGCGCGCATTGCACCTACGTGCCAGGTGATTTTTCCGACACCGAAAAACTCGAAGCAGTGATGCTCGGTTTCGGCATCACCCATGTCGTGCACCTGGTGTCCACCACTTTGCCCAAGACTTCAAACGAAGACAAAGCCTACGACATCCAGAGCAATGTCATACAGACCTTGCGCTTGCTTGATCTGTGCGTCAAGCACAAAGTGCAGCGGCTGTTGTTCATGTCTTCGGGCGGTACGGTCTACGGTGCGCCGCAGCAAGTCCCGGTGACCGAGGATCACCCCAATCACCCCCAGTGCTCCTACGGCATCAGCAAACTGGCGATTGAAAAATACCTGTTTTTGTACCAACACCTGCACGGTCTGAACTATGTGGTGTTGCGCGCGGCCAACCCTTACGGTCCAGGCCAGAACCCTTTGTCAGGACAAGGTGTGGTGGCCAACTTCATCCACAAAATGCACAGCGGGCAACGACTGGAGGTATGGGGCGATGGTGAAACCGTGCGCGACTACTTCCATGTGGGCGATCTGGCAGATCTGACCCGGCGCGCCTTGCTTTCGTCCACGGTGGGCGTGTTTAACGCTGGCAGCGGTGTGGGCTTGTCCTTGAATGGTTTGATCCATGTGTTGCGGCAGACGCTGGACGTGCCTGCCGACGTGGTGTACCAAGCCGCGCGCGGTCTGGATGTACCGGCCATTGTGCTCGACAGTTCGGCGGCCTTACGCACCTTTGGATGGCGCGTCAGCACACCACTGTCATCCGGGATTCAGGAATATGAGGCGTGGTACCTGTCGCAGTATGTACGGCGCACGCCGCAACCTTGTTCGGATCTGATGATCTCAGCGCACTGATTCAATCAGGTACAGAGGGCGGTTGCCAAACTCGCCCAAACCTTCCATGCGCTGCCACAGGGGATGCGCCCTGTCGTTCAGTGCCACGGCTTCATACGCGTGGCTGTCGGGACTGTAGATGCCGACAGTGGCAATGTGTGCGTCGGCGCCCAGCAGACCTTCCACAAAATCGGTCATTTCGCCTTTGGTGCCGTTGGCAAACATGGGTTGGAGGGTATCGCCTTGCCAATTGAAACCCAGCTGCAACCAGACACAGCCACCTTTAAGCAACAAACGCTGCAGGTGTTCGCCCATGGCGATCTTGGCTTGCTCCATGTCGCTGATGTGCCCGTCAAAATACCGACCGACATGGTGCAGGACATTCAGGCACACCACATAATTCCAGCGTGTGTTGGTCTGCGCGAATTCGTAATTCAGCGCATGGGCGCTGAGCGCACCCAGCTCCGGGAATGCCATGGCCGCCTGTGACAAAAACGCGCCATCAATTTCGTTGGATTCGAATGCATCTACGCTCAAAGCGCCGCGAAGCGCGGCCTCAATGCTCATGTACCCCTGATTGGCACCGATATCAAGCACCTTCTGCCCCGCAACGCTCTTATGTGCGCACATGAAGGCAGCCCGTTCTGGATCCAAAGTGATGCTCTTCGCAGGGGCTGCGTTGGTCACTTGGCGATTCAGCGCACCTAAAACAAACGGGTGATACGTTTGGTAAATGTCTTCGCGCAAACAGATGTCGAGTTGTGACATGGGAATCCTGATGATGTCAAAGCGATGATGCGTCTACCCAATTGACTTGGGAAAACCGTGTGTTGCGATGTTCGTAGTCGGGAATGGTCTTGTAACCAGGGCCATAGAGTGAGCTCAACAAGGCATCGCTGGATTGCGGCCCCCAAAAACTGTGACCGTCAAAGGTGTAACGTTTGAGTGGAAAGAGATCGCTATGGCGCAGGGGATGTTTGAGCATGACCATGAACATGTAAACATCCTCTTTGGATACATCTGAACTCATCTTTTGGAGATGAAGTTTCTTTTCCTGGAGGGAGTTTGCATTCGTTTCGTACACATCGGTATCCATGATGCCAAAACGATGTTTTTTCTCGAAAAATGCCAACGCTTCTTCGACCTTGTACATCTCCACCCCATGACTCGGGATTTTCTTGATGCGATAGAGATCAACACTCAAGCAAGGGTACTTCAGTAAGCGATTATCCGGGTTGTACAAGCCACTGTCTTGCGCATGAGTTTGGAGATTCTTGATCCGATTCCATGCAGGAAAGTACAGTGGATCGTTCTTGATGCCATGCACAATCAGATGACTGGGCAGCTCTGCTTCGAGCACACACATGGCCTCATCATAAGTATCATCAAACAGGAACAGGTCGAAGTCGTCATCCCAAGGTACGAACGACTCATACAAGGCCGCGCCGATCAAAGTGCCATTGGTGATGAAATAAGGCAGCCCATGACGCTCCAGAATGCGACAAACTTGGATGCCCATGTCGAGCACGACCTCTTGTACTTTTTTAATTTGGTCAGGCCCATAGTCTGGATGGGTCGGAAAATCTAGGCTGTAAAGGGATTCACGCAGCGCGGTCATAAGGTCTCCGGATGGAATGAATTGCCACGGGGTGCTTTCAGGCGGCCATTGGGTTCAGTTGCTGCTCAGCCCCTTGACACCACCTCAGCATGCGCTGGGAAACTTGTTTCTCACCGCGCTCGGCAAGAATAGGGGCTAAAAAATGCCGCGTATTGATGCGACGGCGCTGTTTATCGGCAGCGCTCAGTGGCGTGTAGGTGCTGAACAAATTACGCCGCGCAACGCTACCGAACAAATCACCGATGAAAAAAACCTCGCCA
>Ga0228701_1001920_pt1 | contig 13303 bp, 11 predicted proteins | sample McNCre117_Aug_MG_2_FD_178017 | JGI IMG/M metagenome (GOLD analysis project Ga0228701, IMG submission 178017) | Freshwater microbial communities from McNutts Creek, Athens, Georgia, United States - 11-17_Aug_MG | ecosystem: Environmental > Aquatic > Freshwater > Creek | place: USA: Georgia...
TCCTTGACCGAGCGCTACTTTGCGACCGACTGTTGCACCGACCAAAAGTGTGAAAGGCAAAACATAAAGAATCGCAAAGTACCAAACGGGACGAACAGAATCTGTTTTAGAAAACAGTGATGCAAGCAAAGCAAACAATGTGTAAGCAGCTGCAAAGGCTGCACGAGCAGGTGCAACCAAGGATGAATCATTATCTAATCGTTCAATTGTGCGTGAAATTCCATTTCGGATTGCAAGGACTGGAAAAATCAAAGCACCTAAAGGCAGATAAGAGAGATATCCATCTAAACCAGATGGTGGCAGCGATAATGAAAATGGAATCTGATGCGCACCAATCCAAATCCATAATGCGGCACGCAATGGATCTCCGGTATTTCCTGTTGCGCTACCTGCGGTAGCCCATGCAAGAAGGGCGATAAAGGAAGTTGGTAATAAAAGCCATGCAACGCTGCGCAGGACCTGGGGCAATGCTGCTCCCAGTACCCGCGACATCATTGTTATCGGCCCATAATTGCGCGTAACAAACGCGCGGTTTCACTCGGTGTCTGACCGACCTTTACGCCGGCAGCTTCCAATGCATCCTTCTTCGCTTGCGCTGTTCCTGATGAACCAGAAACGATTGCACCTGCGTGACCCATCGTCTTGCCTTCAGGGGCGGTGAATCCTGCAACATAACCAACAACTGGCTTAGTTACATACTCTGCAATAAATGCAGCTGCACGCTCTTCAGCATCTCCACCAATTTCACCGATCATTACAATCGCTGTTGTCTCGGGATCATCTTGGAAAGCACGCAAGCAATCGATATGTGTAGTTCCAATTACTGGATCTCCACCAATACCAACCGCTGTGCTAAATCCGATGTCACGGAGCTCATACATCATTTGATAGGTAAGAGTTCCTGACTTTGAAACCAAACCAATGGGACCGGCACCAGTGATATCTGCGGGAATGATTCCAACATTTGATTTTCCTGGGCTAATCAATCCTGGGCAGTTAGGTCCGATGATCTGAGTTGTTCCCTTTGTCTGCGCATATGTGTAGAAGCTTGCAGAGTCATGAACTGGAATTCCTTCGGTGATCACAACAACCAATGGCATAGTCGCATCGATTGCATCGATAACCGCTGCCTTTGCAAACTTTGGTGGAACGAAAACTACTGAAACATTTGCACCTGTTGCAGCCATTGCTTCGGCAACTGTATTGAAAACTGGAAGTTGGTGACCATCAATATCAACGACCTGACCACCCTTTCCAGGTGTTACGCCGCCAACAATCTTTGTTCCTGAGGCCAACATTCGGCGGGTGTGCTTAGTTCCTTCAGAACCTGTCATTCCCTGAACAATGACCTTGCTTGCATCATTAATAAAGATAGACATTACTTCGCCGCCAATTCTGCAGCGCGATTTGCTGCTCCATCCATAGTGTCAGCCTGTTCAATTAATGGGTGCGCAGCCTTTGCCAAAATCGCACGTCCTTCAATGACATTGTTGCCATCTAGACGCACAACGATCGGCTTTGTTGCCTTTGGACCAAGTAATTCAAGGGCTTGAACGATTCCATTTGCTACCGCATCACACGCTGTAATCCCACCAAATACATTTACAAAAACACTCTTCACTTCTTTGTCACCCAAAATGATTGCAAGGCCATCAGCCATGATCTGAGCTGAAGCACCGCCACCGATATCTAGGAAGTTTGCTGGACGAACTCCACCATGTTTTTCACCTGCGTAAGCGACAACATCAAGTGTGCTCATAACAAGTCCGGCACCATTTCCGATGATTCCAACTTGTCCCTCAAGCTTTACATAGTTGAGGCCTTTCTCCTTTGCGGCAGCTTCCAATGGATTTTCTGCTGCAGTGTCGACAAGTGCTTCATGATCTGGCTGACGGAAATCTGCGTTGTCATCAAGTGTGACCTTGCCATCGAGAGCAATAATCTTTCCATCTTTAGTCTTAACTAAAGGATTTACCTCAACCAAAGTTGCATCTTCACCTTGGAAAACATCCCAAAGCTTTAACAAAACCTGTGCAACTTGATCAGCAACATCTGCCGGGAAAGCCGCTGCTTTAACAATCTCTTGAGCCTTTGCAAGAGAGATTCCATCAACTGCAGATACTGGAATCTTTGCAAGCTTTTCTGGAGTTGAGTGCGCAACCTCTTCAATATCCATTCCACCTGAAACAGATGCCATGACAAGGAAGGTGCGGTTTGAACGATCTAGCAAAATTGATAGGTAGTACTCGGCTTCAATTGGTGCCGCTGCTGCAATCATTACTGTGCGAACTGTGTGACCCTTGATATCCATTCCAAGAATTGCCGCTGCCTTTTCGCGAGCGTCTTGTGGGTTCTCTGCAAGCTTTACTCCGCCAGCTTTTCCACGTCCACCAACTTTTACCTGCGCCTTAACAACAACCTTGCCGCCAATTGCTGATGCAGCTTTTTCTGCTTCATCAGCTGTTGTTGCGATCGCTGCAGCTAAAACAGGTACGCCATGTTTTTCAAAGACATCTCGGGCTTGGTATTCAAAGAGATCCACTGGGGCTCACAATCTATTAATCGCCGGCTTCTTTACTGGGCAATCCTATAGTTTCTCAACGGGTGCATAACGCAGCAGCAAACGCTTCTCCCCGTATTGGCCGAAGTTAATTGTGGCCTCAGCTTTATCTCCTGCGCCTGCAACAGCCACAACTGTGCCTAATCCAAATGTGTCATGTGACACACGCTCACCAACGGCTAACTCCATTGCAACACTCTTCTTACCTGTTGCTCGCGGAGGTGGAGTTGTTGCGGTGCGAGTGCGTTTCACTAATGATGGTGACACAGATGTGCGCGATTGATTTCGCCACTCAATTACCTCTTCTGGAATTTCATCAAGGAATCGCGATGGTGGGTTGTAATTAGGTGCACCCCATGTAGAACGGTATTCAGCTCGTGAAATATAAAGTCGCTGACGTGCACGAGTTAAACCAACATATGCAAGTCGACGTTCCTCTTCAATTTCATCCTTTTCGCCCAATGTACGCGAGTGAGGAAATATTCCATCCTCCATTCCTGTTAAGAAAACAGTGGGAAACTCCAGACCCTTTGCAGTATGAAGTGTCATCATTGTGACAACTCCCCCGTGATCTTCACCTTCTGGAATTTCATCTGCATCAGCAACCAATGAAACCTTTTCCAAAAATCCTGCCAATGAAATCTCTTCATCCTCGCCTAGATCTTCAAATGGGCGTTCTTCATATTCCATTGAAACAGCCACGAGTTCCTTGAGGTTTTCAACTCGTACTTCATCTTGTGGATCGGTGCTGTCAACAAGCTCTTTCAACAATCCAGATTGCTCTAGAGCCGCTTCAACAACTACTGATGGCTTTGTTTTGGCTTCAACTAGAACAGCAAGCGCACTAATCATTGCTGTGAATTCATTAATCGCAGCTGCAGCACGCGCAGGTACTGAACTGTTCTCCGTAACTCGCAAAAGACCTTGCCAAAAAGAAATACCGTTTTGCTGAGCAAATAAATCAATGTAATCAAGTGAGGTGTCGCCGATTCCACGCTTTGGAACATTGATAATTCGGCGCAGAGAAATCTCATCTTCCAAGTTGGTAAGCACGCGCAAATAAGCAAGTAAATCTTTTACTTCACGACGCTCATAGAAACGAAGGCCGCCAACAACTTTGTAAGGCAAAGCATTGCGCATGAAGACTTCTTCAAAGACGCGAGATTGAGCGTTAGTTCGATAGAAAATTGCGGTGTCGCCAGGTGTAGAAACACCTTCGCGTTGAAGGGATCTAATTTCATCTGCGATGAAGTTTGCTTCATCATGTTCGCTCTCGGCTACATATCCCGTTAAAGGTGCACCCGAACCTGCATCAGACCACAAGTTCTTTTCTTTGCGGCTTTCATTTTTAGTGATTACCGCATTTGCAGCATTGAGAATATTTTGAGTTGAACGATAGTTTTGCTCCAACAGTACTGTGCGAGCACTTGGATAATCGAGTTCAAACTGCAAGATATTTCTGATCGTTGCTCCTCGGAAACCATAAATTGATTGATCTGCATCTCCCACTACGCACAATTCAGCAGGCTGCTGTCCTTCGAGTTCGCTTCCAACTAACTCTTTAACTAATATGTACTGCGCGTGATTAGTGTCCTGATACTCATCAACTAACACATGACGAAAGCGTGATCTGAAGCGAGCCTTGGCTTCAGGGAAGCGTTGCAAAACCTCAACCGACTTCAAGATTAAATCGTCAAAATCCATTGCATTTGCACGCATCAAACGCTGTTGGTAGACCGCATAAACATCGGCAACTACCTGCTCAAATTGATTGGTTGTGGCATTCAAATAATCTTGGGGACCAAGTAATTCATTCTTTGCGTTGGAAATCATCGATTGAAACTGACGTGCTGGATAACGTTTTGGATCAAGGTTTAACTCTTTGGCGACAATGGTGATCAATCGTTGTGAATCTGCAGAATCATAAATACTGAATGAATTGCTATATCCAAGTCGAGCAGCTTCTTGGCGAAGGATTCGAACACAGGCGGAGTGAAAGGTTGAGACCCACATTGATTTTGCGATAGGACCAACTAATTCAGCAACGCGCTCCTTCATTTCACCAGCAGCCTTATTCGTGAAGGTGATTGCAAGTATTTGATATGGAGCAACATTTCTGCGAGACATTAAATAAGCAATTCTGCGAGTTAAAACTCGAGTCTTTCCAGAACCTGCTCCTGCAACCACAAGCAGTGGTCCACCTGCATGTGTTACCGCCTCCGATTGTTGAGGATTAAGCCCCTCGAGTAGCGGATCGATTTCAGTCATAGGCTTGAGTCTATTAGGCTTACTGCATGGAACCGATCGCAGATAACGAGATCAAGCGCGTCTTGGTCGTAAATGCCCACCCTGATGATTCTGATTTTGGTGCTTCAGGAACAATCGCCCAATGGGTGAAAAAGGGAATTGAGATCTCCTATGTTTTCTGCACCAATGGTGACCAAGGTGGAGAAGAGTCTGGTTTCACAAAGGAAGAGATGCCTGCAATCCGCCAGCGTGAACAACGCGCAGCAGGTGCAGCTATCGGTGTTACAGATATAACTTTCTTAAATTATGTCGATGGGCATTTAGAGCCAACACTTCAACTTCGCAAAGACATCGTGCGACAAATTCGAATTTCACAACCAGATCGCATCGTGTGCCAGAGTCCAGAAAGAAACTGGGATCGCATTGGAGCCAGCCATCCAGATCATTTAGCTGCAGGAGAAGCCACTATTCAAGCGGTGTATCCAGATGCCCGTAATCCATTCGCATTTACAGATCTCATGGAGAAAGAGGGTCTGCAACCTTGGCGCGTAAAGGAGGTCTGGGTCTCAGGTTTTGCGCAACCAGATCATTGGGTTGATATCACCGATACCTTTGATTTGAAGATGGCTGCACTACATGCCCATGCATCTCAAACCGCACACAATAAGGATTTAGAGAAGATGGTCCGCGAGTGGGGTCAACGCAACGCTGGCATGGGTGGATTACCAGAAGGCAGAATTGCTGAAGCCTTCAAAATTGTTAGTACCGCCTAATATTTCTAGAAATTACAATTTATTTTAATTTGTAACAGTTGCGCGGTTAATTGAAATAGCTTGATTTGGTGTTCCATCAGCGCCACCGCCCTTAACTCCAGCTGCAGCAATAGCTTTTACGATATCTAAACCTTGAGTGATTGTTCCCCAGATTGTGTAGTTAGGTCCCAAAGTAGTATCTGCAAAGACTAAGAAGAACTGGCTTCCATTTGTCCCTGGGCCAGAGTTGGCCATCGCAACTGTTCCAGCTGGATAGTTATTTGCGACAGGTTGAGGAAGGTTTTCATCACGGTATGTGAAGTTTGGTCCACCAGTTCCTGTTGCTGTTGGATCTCCACATTGCAAAACAAATAAACCTTGTGTTGTTAGGCGATGACACAAGCTGTTATCGAAGTATCCACCTTTAGCCAAAGTTGTCATCTGTGTAACAGTGATTGGTGCCTTTGCGCCGGCAAGTGCAATAACAATATTTCCGCAGTTTGTCTCAAGTGAAAGAGTGCGCGGCATGCGCTTTGGAAGTTTGTCAGCTGGAGCAATATTTGGTGGAGTATGTCCTACAGCTTTTGTTGGCTTACATTTAATCGCTGGTACTTTTTGTTCTTTAGCACTTCGTACCTTTGCTTCAGCCATTGAAGATGGCGCGACGAGAACAGAGATTGCAGTTGTTGCAACCATCAATGAAATTAATGTCTTGCGCATGGGGAGATAGTAAATGGCAAACCTGAGAAAACCCTTAAATTATTCCCATTCAATGGTGGCAGGCGGCTTGCTCGTCACATCAAGGACCACACGATTTACCTCGCGGACCTCATTTGTTATGCGTGTAGATATCTTCTCAAGAACTTCATAGGGGACTCTTGACCAATCTGCTGTCATGGCATCCTCTGATGACACTGGACGCAAAACAATTGGGTGTCCATAAGTGCGGCCATCGCCCTGCACGCCAACACTGCGAACATCAGCTAACAAAACAACTGGGCATTGCCAAATATCTCGATCTAATCCGGCGGCTTTTAATTCGGCTCGTGCAATTGCATCTGCCTCTCGTAAAAGATCAAGCCGCTCTTGTGTAACTGAGCCAATGATGCGAATTCCAAGACCAGGTCCCGGAAATGGTTGACGCCAAATAATCTCTTCAGGTAATCCAAGTTCAAGACCCACTTGTCGTACCTCATCTTTAAATAAAGTGCGGAGTGGTTCAACTAAAGTGAATTGAAGATCCTCTGGCAAACCACCAACGTTGTGGTGAGATTTAATATTTGCAGTTCCAGTTCCGCCACCTGATTCAACAACATCCGGATACAGCGTTCCTTGGACTAAGAATTCAACATCTCCTCCGGCAGCAATGTCGCGGGCAGCGGCCTCAAATGAACGAATAAATTCGCGTCCAATAATCTTTCGCTTTTCTTCGGGATCTGTTACATCCTTTAGTGCGCGCAGGAATTGTTCCTTTGCATCTATGACAACTAGTTGAACCCCAGTTGATGCAACAAAATCACGTTCTACTTGCTCTGCCTCACCCTTACGCAACAAGCCATGATCTACAAAAACACAGGTCAGTTGATTGCCAACAGCTCTTTGGATAATCGCAGCTGCTACCGCTGAATCAACTCCACCTGAAAGTCCACAGATAACCCGCTTATTACCAATTACCTGTCTTGCCTTTGCAATCTCGGTTTCTGCAATATTTGCAGTTGTCCACGTTGCATCACATCGAGCAATATTGATTAACCAATTTTTCAAGATTGCCTGACCGTGTTCACTATGTAAGACCTCAGGGTGGAACTGAACTCCAGCGAACTGTCCGGTTGCATTTTCAAATGCTGCGATAGGTGTATCTGCGGTGTTTGCACTTACTGTAAAACCTGCAGGTGCTTGGGTTACCGCATCACCATGAGACATCCATACCTTTTGTTGCGCAGGCAATCCTGCAAAAACCTTTGAATTTATTTGAACGGAGGTTTCTGTACGGCCAAACTCTGATTTTCCGGTCTGGCTTACAACTCCACCAAGCGCCGCTGCCATTGCTTGGAAGCCATAGCAAATTCCAAAAACTGGTACACCTAAGGTAAAAATATCTGCATCAATATTTGGCGCATTTTCTGCGTACACACTTGATGGACCGCCCGACAAAATGACCGCACTTGGATTCTTTGCCTTTATTTCAGCAGCAGTTATTGATGAAGGAACGATTTCAGAGAAAACATTAGCTTCGCGTACGCGGCGTGCGATTAGTTGCGCATACTGCGCACCAAAATCAACAACAAGAACTCCGCGCGTTTCAGCCACGATGAATAAGAACCTCTACGCGCTGGAACTCCTTCACATCTGAGTATCCACACGTTGCCATTGCGCGACGTAAAGCACCAAATAAATTCATTGATCCATCAGATGTATGTGAAGGTCCGAGCAGAATCTCTTCAAGAGTTCCCACTGTCCCTACATTTACGCGCTCTCCACGAGGGAGTTCTGGATGATGTGCTTCAGATCCCCAGTGCCAACCAAGTCCTGGAGCTTCTACCGCTTTTGCAAGTGGTGAACCCATCATCACTGCATCTGCACCACATGCAATCGCCTTTGAAATGTCGCCACTGCGACCAACTGCACCATCTGCGATTACATGAACGTAGCGTCCACCAGATTCATCTAGGTATTCGCGACGGGCAGATGCAACTTCAGCAACGGCAGATGCCATTGGTACTTCAACTCCTAGAACCTTGCGAGTTGTATGTGCAGCACCGCCACCGAAACCAACTAAGACACCGGCAGCGCCAGCACGCATTAAGTGCAATGCCGCCGTTGATGTTGCAACTCCTCCAACAATTACTGGAACATCTAATTCATAAATAAACTTCTTTAAATTGAGAGCTTCTGTTTCTGCCGCTACATGCTCTGCCGAAACCGTAGTTCCGCGAATTACGAAAATATCGACACCGGCTGCAATCACCGCTTTGTGGAATTCAGCGGTTCGTGCTGGCGATAACGAAGCTGCAACAGTTACTCCAGAATCGCGAACTTGCTGAATACGTTCCTTAATTAATTCAGGACGAATTGGAGCGCTATAAATTTCCTGCATGCGCTTTGTCGCATGCTTATCTGGCATTGATGCGATTTCGCCAAGTGGAATGCGAGGGTCCTCGTAGCGAGTCCACAATCCTTCAAGATTTAAAACACCAAGTCCGCCAAGCTTTCCGATTGTGATTGCAGTTTCTGGTGAAACAACTGAATCCATTGGAGCGGCCAACATAGGAAGTTCAAACTTGTAAGCATCGATCTGCCAGCCAGTTGAAACATTCTCAGGGTCACGTGTGCGACGACTTGGCACAATCGCGATGTCATCAAAGGAGTAAGCGGTACGGGCACGCTTTCCTGGAGCAATTTCGATGTTATTCATCAGCGGCCCTTCTTTTGATAATTAGGTGCATCGGCAACATGGGCCACATCGTGTGGGTGACTTTCCTGTAATCCTGCTGCTGTAATTTGAATGAGGCGTCCTTCGCGACGCAAAGTATCGATATCTGGGGCTCCTGCGTAACCCATACCAGAGCGGAGTCCGCCAACAAGTTGATGCACAACTTCGGCAACCTTTCCGCGGAATGCGACCTTGCCTTCAATTCCTTCAGGAACAAGTTTGTCTTCAGACAAAACATCATCCTGCATATAACGATCCTTTGAATACGATTTTTGTTCACCACGAGATTGCATCGCACCAAGTGATCCCATGCCGCGATAGGCCTTGTACTTAACTCCGTTGATCTCAACTAATTCACCAGGAGACTCTTCGCATCCGGCAAGCAATGAACCAAGCATTACTGAGTTTGCGCCAGCGACAAGTGCCTTAACGATGTCTCCTGAATATTGAAGTCCGCCATCTGCAATTAATGGAATACCAGCCTTGTTGCACGCCTTTGATGCTTCCAAGATCGCGGTTACTTGTGGAACGCCAACACCTGCAACTACACGAGTTGTGCAAATTGAACCTGGACCAACGCCAACCTTTACCGCATCTGCTCCCGAATTAATTAATGCCTGCGCACCTGCACGGGTTGCAACATTGCCACCAATAATTTCAGTGGTTGGTGAAAACTTCTTAATGCGGGCAATCGCATCTAACACTGCGCGGTGATGACCATGTGCTGTATCAACTACAACAACATCCACACCTGCTTCAATTAATGCTTGTGCGCGAGCAAATCCATCATCGCCAACACCAACTGCCGCTCCTGCTAATCCAACATTCTTAACCAGCTTCACATGTGTCACTTGGGCTTCAATTGGAAGGTTGCGGTGAATGATTCCAATGCCACCAGCTTTTGCCATGGCGATTGCCATCTCAGATTCGGTAACAGTGTCCATTGCTGAAGAAACTAGCGGTACTGCTATTGAGATATTGCGAGTTAATTGAGTAACTGTGCTGACTTCAGATGGAACAACATCTGAGGCATCGGGCAAAAGGAGTACATCGTCATAGGTCAGGCCAAGCATTGCGACCTTATCTGTATCGCTCATGCCGCCCCCTTGTGTCTCTCGAAGGCCGAAGTCTATCGGGGCTTTAGCGGCCTACTGCACGCTCAATTTCATCGCAGGCATGGGTCAAATCCTGAGCAACTACGACATCAGCACAAATATCTGGGTCCCAACCTGGACCTCCAACAATCACACGTGGGGCTGGTCGAATAGCTGGAAGATCTGTTAAAAACTTTGAATCAGAGTTGCCGCTCAATTGAGCCCACAAAAACACCGCCGGAGGGGCTGACCTTTTCACCATTCCTGAAATCGCCTCAAGAGGAGTTCTTGCTCCTAAGAAAAAGGTTTCAACATTTTTTTCAGCCAAGGCTGCAGCGAGTGCATGGAGCGCTAAGCAGTGCACCTCTTCACCTACTGCAGCTAATAAAACTGGATGAGCATTAACCGCCTTCTTAATGTCAGATACACCTTCGCGCAGAATTCGTTTGATAATTTCAGTGAGCATATGTTCAACTTCGATGCCTGATCCATTTGCTTCCCACTCATCACCTACTAAAAACAAAAGCGGGACAATAACTTCAGTCCAGGAGGCGATAACACCATGTGAAGCAATGTCTTTTCGCAGTGCAGTTTCAATAAAGATTTGATCCAGTGATTTTGCTGCCCGATGTAAGGATTCAACTAACTCTTCGCGAACTTCAAAGTTATCAACTAACTTTTCGATCTTGATCGCACCCTTATGGGCCTTTGCTTTTTCAGCTGCATCACAAGGGGCAACACCAGTAGTTATTAATCGACGCATCAATGTTAACTTTGCTAAATCATTTGGGCAGTAACGACGGTGCTCACCAGCCTCATGACTTGATGGGCCTAAGCCATAGCGGCGATCCCAGGTGCGGAGGGTCGCTGGGGCCACGCCTAGGCGGCGGGCAACGGCTGCGACCGTTAAGAGCTCCTCTTCCATGGGGTAATCGTGGCGTGAAGTGGGCCAACTCACCACCTGAAAACGCCATATGAACAACTTTTGGAGCGTTGGCACTTGAACAACTTATGACTCGGTTGTACATTATGGGCATGGCCGAAATTTCACGCTTACCCCGCCCCGTTGCAGATGAATGGGAGTGGCAGTACCAAGGTTCATGCCGCGAGCTACCAACTGAGATGTTCTTTCATCCAGATGGAGAGCGCGGACCTCGCCGACGTAACCGCGAGAACACAGCGAAAGCGATCTGCGCTTCATGCCCAGTGATTGCAGCATGCCGTGCGCACGCCTTGGCAGTTCAAGAGCCTTACGGAATTTGGGGAGGTCTTTCAGAAGATGACCGCCTAGCAATTCTTGGCAAAGAGATTACGCCAGATATTTCACACGCTTCATAAATCTTTCTTACCTCCTAAGTTAAGAAAAGAAAGGCCCCACGGAAATCTCCGCGGGGCTTCTTTCTTGTCCTGAATTATTTATTCAAGAGATTAATGTGAGTGTCCACCTGGACCATGTGAGTGTCCATGTCCACCAGCAGCATCAGCAGCTGCCTGCTCTGCCGGCTTCTCGTAAACAACAGCCTCTGTTGTAATAAACATTGCAGCGATTGATGCAGCGTTTGCAAGTGCTGAACGAGTCACCTTAACTGGATCGATAACACCATCAGCGGCAAGATCGCCGTACACATCTGTTGCGGCATTGAAGCCTTCGTTGTGCTTCATTGCGCGAACCTTTGCAACTACTACGTAGCCTTCAAGTCCTGCGTTTTCTGCAATCCAACGAAGTGGTTCATCGCAAGCCTTGCGAACTAAACGAACTCCAACAGCCTTATCGCCTGTGAATCCAAGATCGCCTTCAAGTGCATCAGCAGCATGCACAAGTGCAGCGCCTCCACCAACAACGATTCCCTCTTCAACAGCGGCACGAGTTGCAGAGATTGCATCCTCAAGACGGTGCTTCTTTTCATTTAATTCAACTTCAGTGTGAGCGCCCACCTTAATTACGCAAACTCCACCAGCAAGCTTTGCAAGACGCTCCTGAAGCTTTTCCTTGTCCCAAGAAGAGTCACTTACTTCGATCTCCTTGCGAAGTTCAGAAACGCGAGCCGCTACCGCAGCCTTATCGCCGGCACCATCAACGATGGTTGTTGCATCCTTTGAAACAACGATGCGACGTGCCTTACCTAGATCTTCAAGTGTTACACCTTCGAGCTTCATTCCAAGCTCTGAAGAGATTACTTGTCCACCAGTAAGAATTGCGATGTCCTGAAGCATGGCCTTACGACGATCTCCAAAACCAGGAGCCTTAACAGCAACTGATGCAAAGACTCCGCGCATACGGTTAACAACCAGCGTAGAAAGCGCTTCGCCTTCAATATCTTCAGCGATTATTAGTAGTGGCTTTGAAGCTTGAGCAACCTTTTCAAGCAATGGCAAAAGATCTGAAAGAGCTGAGATCTTGTTTGCTGAGATCAATACGTAAGCATCTTCAAGAATTGCTTCCATGCGATCTTGATCAGTTACGAAGTATGGAGAGATGTAGCCCTTGTCGAACTGCATTCCTTCGGTGAATTCAAGATCGAGTCCAGTTGTTGATGCCTCTTCAACTGTAATAACTCCATCTTTACCAACTCGGTCCATTGCTTCAGCGATCAATTCGCCAATTGCGCGATCCTGTGCAGAAATCGTTGCAACATCTGCAATCTGTGGCTTTCCACTTACAGGTGTTGCCTGCGAGCGCAACTTTTCAGAAACCGCTGCTACGGCCGCTTCGATGCCCTGCTTGATATCCATAGGCTGTGCGCCAGCTGCAAGGTTACGAAGTCCTTCTTTTACCATTGCCTGTGCAAGAACAGTTGCTGTTGTAGTTCCATCACCTGCGACATCATTAGTCTTTGTCGCAACTTCCTTAACTAGCTGAGCTCCCATGTTTTCTGCAGGATCTGAAAGTTCAATCTCCTTTGCAATTGTTACACCGTCATTTGTAATGATTGGTGCACCAAAAGACTTTGCGATAACTACGTTACGACCCTTAGGTCCTAGTGTTACCTTGACGGTGTCAGCAAGAATGTTGACACCACGTTCCATGGCACGACGTGCGTGCTCATCAAATTGAAGGCTCTTTCCCATTTACTTCTCGATTACAGCGAGAATGTCGCGAGCTGAAAGAACGAGTAGATCTTCTCCACCGTGCTTGATTTCAGTTCCGCCGTACTTGCTGTAAAGAACTACATCGCCAACCTTGACATCCATTGGAACGCGTACGCCATCATCAAAG
>Ga0228701_1001926_pt1 | contig 13270 bp, 12 predicted proteins | sample McNCre117_Aug_MG_2_FD_178017 | JGI IMG/M metagenome (GOLD analysis project Ga0228701, IMG submission 178017) | Freshwater microbial communities from McNutts Creek, Athens, Georgia, United States - 11-17_Aug_MG | ecosystem: Environmental > Aquatic > Freshwater > Creek | place: USA: Georgia...
GCATTACGGCCTGAACGGCTGTATTCAGTTTTTTGGATTACCAATGGCTGACCATTGAGCATAACAACGTTACCTACGCGGAGTTCTTGAGCAATTTTCATCGCGATATTTCCTGAGATTTCACAAAGTCTAATATTTTACCCTCTAATGGCCCCAAGGCTCTTAACTTTGCTGCCCAGGCTTTAGAGTGGCTGGTCCAAGTGTCCAAAAGGGGCCACCAGGTTTCTGGGGAAGCCCATTTCATGGCGGGTATGGCTATGGTGCTTAATGTACTTGAAGCATCTTCAAAATAAAGCTTTAAAAAGGCCTCCAGTTTGATTTCGTGGGCCGAATCTTCTTGTGGGTAAATATCCCACAAAAAAGGCTTGCCTGCCCATTGAGCCCTGACAAAAGAATCTTCTCCTCTGACCAGATTGAAGTCGCAGTGAGCGACTAGCCAGTCGTAATCTTCTTGAGGCACAAAAGGTAATTGAATTAAACGAATGTTTTTGAATGCGTGATCAAAAAATCCTCTAGAAATATTTTGGTTGGCACAAACCAAAACATCAACAGAGTTGCCAGTACTATGGGCGGCTTGATCCAAAGAAAGTAACCAAGCTTCAAGGGGCGCGTGTCGATAGTTAAAGATGGATATTTTTTTTGAATGAGAGCGACATAAATTCCAGCTGGATGCCAAACTTTCTGGAATATCTCTACGACAAACTACTTCATCCCAGTCGCCCAAAGTAACCCCACCAGTTTTATTGGTAAACCCTGGGAAGTAAAAGTATTTATTGAGGCCGTTATTTTGGGGGGAAGGTAGCAGGTGCATCCCATCAGCCCACGATTCAGCCGTGAGATATTCCAGATTGATCCATAGTGGTTTTTTAACCGAGAGTGCCATGGCATCGATATATTCTTTGGGAATCGTGCAGGCAAACGCTTCGATGACCACATCCGCAACAGTATTAGGATTCTCAATCACGTCTATCTTGGTGGCATCATGCCAAGGTAATACGTCGATGCCCAGGCTGGCACCAAAGCGAGTGGCGTTGCCATGGGCAATTTGGTCTAATACCTTTAAATCATCGCAAAATAAACGAATGCGGATATCATCACCATGTTTAGACATCTGAGACAAACTTCTGGCCAGGCGCCAACAAACGCCAGCGTCGCCATAGTTATCTACGATTTGACAGAAAATATCCCAACGCATGTCGAATAACGCTTCAGCAATCCTTTTGGATGATGTAAAAAAACTACCTGGTTTACCAGGGGTTTACCGCTTCTTTGATGAAGCGGGGCAAATCTTATATGTTGGTAAAGCAAAAGACCTTAAAAAGCGGGTTAATAGTTATTTTCAGCGCAATCTAAGCTCACCTCGTATCGAGCGGATGGTGAGCAAAATTCATACATTGCAAACCACGGTTACAAGAACTGAGACGGAAGCTTTATTGCTAGAAAACAACCTCATTAAAGAGTTGTCTCCACCGTTTAACATTTTATTTAGAGATGATAAGTCATATCCGTATGTGATGATCTCTGGGCATGACTATCCTCGCTTAGCTTATTACCGCGGCCGAGTTGAAAAACGTCATCAATACTATGGACCATTCCCTAATGCTTGGGCCGTTAGAAACAGTATTCAAATATTGCAAAAAGTATTTCAAATTAGAACTTGTGAAGATACAGTTTTTAAAAACAGAAGTAGACCTTGCCTGCTAAACCAAATTCATCGCTGTAGTGGACCTTGCGTTGGTCTTATTAGTGAAAAAGATTATGCCGATGATGTCAATAAGGCGATTCGTTTTTTAGAGGGGGATCATGCCAGTGTGATGGCTGATCTTGAAAAAGCAATGCTCATTCATAGTGAGCGCATGGAGTTTGAGCAAGCTGCAGCTATGCGAGATCGCATTGCCGATTTATCAAATATTCTTCAGCAACAATCCATGGATACAGTTGCTGATGGCGAAGGTGATGTGGATATTTTGGCTATTGCTATGAAGGGTGGTTTGGCTTGCGTTAATTTGGCGATGGTGCGTGGTGGGCGCCATTTGGGGGATAAGGCTTATTTCCCCAAGATGGGCCGATTTAAAGAAGATGTCATGCCTGATGCGGATGAGGTCATGCAAGCATTCATTGCGCAGCACTATTTAAGTGATGATGCTGAGTCCTTGCGTTTAATCCCCAAAGTCATGGTGATACAGGACTTTAAAGATACGCCTGAGAATGATGAGTTGCAGGTGCTACTTCAAGAAAAAGCCAGTGTTGGCAAGGTGAAAAAAATACAAATTTTGAGGCAGCCCCAAGGCCAAAGAAAACATTGGTTAATGATGGCGCAGGGTAATGCAGCGATTGCATTGACTAAGCGTTTAAATGAATCAGGTGGCCAAGAAGCTAGAACCCGATCATTGATCGAGACTTTGGGCTTGGATATTGAAAATGCCGAAGATTTAAGAATTGAATGTTTTGATATTAGTCACACCTCTGGTGAAGCAACGCAAGCATCTTGCGTGGTGTATCAAAAAAACGATATGCAAACATCGGAGTATCGACGTTTCAATATTAATGACATTATTCCTGGTGATGACTATGCTGCGATGAGGCAGGTATTGCATCGTAGATACGCTAACTTTCAGGAGTTGCCGCCAGAGAAGCAGCCACATATTGTTTTGGTCGATGGTGGGCGTGGTCAAGTAGAGATGGCTAAGCAGGTCTTTGATGAGTTGGGGATGGATCTTTCATTAATTGTGGGTATTGCTAAAGGTGAGGGTAGAAAGGTTGGATTGGAAACACTCATCTTTGCTGATCAACGCGAGTCCTTGGTGTTAGGTTTGGAGAGTCCCGCTTTATTGCTTACTGCGCAAATACGTGACGAGGCGCATCGTTTTGCTATTACAGGGATGCGTGCTAAGAGACAAAAGGCAAGAAATGTTTCTCGCCTAGAAGAGATTGAAGGTATTGGTGCAAAGAGGCGCCAAAAACTACTCGTCAGATTTGGTGGTTTAAGGGGTGTGATTGGTGCGACTGTGGAAGAGTTACAGCAAGTTGAGGGTATCTCTAAAGCTTTAGCTGAACAAATTTATAAGCAGCTGCACTAGAAATTCCTTTATCCTAGCCGCATGCCGTTTAATTTACCGATTTTTCTCACTTGGTTACGAGTAGCTACCATTCCTTTGGTGGTCGGCATTTTCTATTTACCGGAAGCCTATTTAACGTTTCCAGAGAAAAATCTTTGGGCTACGATTTTCTTTATTGGTGCAGCAGTAACAGATTGGTTAGATGGTTACTTAGCTCGCAAGTGGGGGCAGGTGTCTGCATTTGGTGCTTTTTTAGATCCGGTGGCTGACAAGCTCATGGTGGCAGCTGCACTATTGGTCTTACTTAATTTTGATCGTGTAGAAGCTTGGGTGGCTTTGGTCATTATTGGCCGTGAGATTACGATTTCTGCTTTAAGAGAGTGGATGGCTCAGATCGGTGCGTCTAGAAGTGTGGCGGTTCACTTTGTTGGTAAGTTAAAAACAGCTGCTCAAATGGTTGCGATCCCATTTCTACTCTATGACGATACGCTCTTCAATCTATTTCACACATCTAGCATAGGCCGTCCATTAATTTGGGTGGCAGCGGTTTTAACGGTTTGGTCGATGTTCTATTACTTGCAAAAAGCTTGGCCATTAATCAAAGCGAAAACGGATTTATAAGCTAAAAGCCATAAAAAGCCTGGAAAATCGCTTAATCATGATGTTTTTAAGCTAATCCAAGCAGCTTTGGGGTAAATCACTGATTGCATTGGTTATTTGACATAGTCCAAAAATATGTTAAAGTATCGGTCTTGTTGTTATGCGGGATTAGCTCAGTTGGTAGAGCGATACCTTGCCAAGGTATAGGTCGAGAGTTCGAGCCTCTTATCCCGCTCCAAATTACGAGGGAAGCTTAAAAAGCTTCCCTTTTTAATTCCTCCCTGGCGGGATGGCAGAGTGGTTATGCAGCGGCCTGCAAAGCCGTGTACCCCAGTTCGATTCTGGGTTCCGCCTCCACTAACTTATTAATTTTTAAATAAAAATTTACCGAATAATAACTTTGGTGATTAGTCACGCTTATTCTTGGCGTGATTGGTGACTCATAGAGTCTTATGGGTTTGAACGGAAGATGTCGGGTAACCCGACATTTAATGGGTGGGATCTATAATTGAGTCCGTGAGAAATTTTCGATTAATTCCCCAATTATTAATTGTTTTGGCATTGCTGATTTGTCAGCAGTTTGCTATTTCTCATTCAATCTCTCATATTCATCAACAAATTGAGCAAATCAATCAAGATGGTCATACGTCTGATGAAGCTAATTGTGATACATGCCACGCATTAGGCGGCCTGAATCATTTCTTTGTTGGGTTGCCATACACAATACTCATTCAAGCAAATATTGCCCCAGTAAAAAATAATTTACTGAATGATTATTCTGATTCAGTAGTCGAAACTAATTTCCAAAGTAGGGCTCCTCCTTTTTATAGCTAATTAATGTCATGCCTCTTTTGAGGAATTAATTGTTATTTGAAGGAATTGCCATGAAGGTATTTGGAAAAGCCATTTTATTAATGGCATCAGTTAGTAGTTCATATGTTTTTTCTCAAGAATCCCTCAATCAAATACAGCTTGATGCTGTTGAGGTAAAAGACACCCATTTAGATGGTGGATTCAATGTAAAACTTACTTCTGATGATTTGGCTAATAAAAATAATCAGAATTTAGGATCGTTGCTAAATGGTGAATTGGGTGTTTCTACCACTGGGTATGGAGCTGGAGCATCTAGACCAGTTCTTCGTGGATTAGATGGAACTAGAGTTCAAGTGCTTGAAAATGGTCAATCCATTTCTGATGTTTCCGCTATCTCAGCTGATCATGCCGTTGCTAATACGATGGGGCAAATTAAAGAAATAGAAATATTGCGTGGCCCAGAGGCATTGGCATATGGATCAGGAATTGTTGGTGGGGTTATTAATGTCATCAATAACCGTATTGCTAAAACCCCACATAATGAATTTATTGCTGATGTGGATATGGGTTATGAAACTGCTAATGATAGAAAAGTGTCTTCTGTTAACTTGGGGGCATCTTCCAATTCGATAATTTGGAGGTTAGATGCTAATACGGATCATGCGGAAAATTACAAAATCCCTGGTTATGCTGAATTAAAAGGACCAAGTGCGGGTTGGTCTATTAATACTAATAGTCCTCAAGATGTCCCATACGCTAACCGACTACCGCTTTCCTATAACAAACAAGATAGCGTCGGTTTGGGCGTTTCATATGTGGCACCAAGTGGATATACGGGGATATCAATTGATCAAATCAAACATGACTATGGCGTCCCAACTGTTGAAGGCAGTCAGATCCATCAATATCAAACAAGACTGAATGTCGAGCATCTGACAAAAAAACCATGGAATGGAGTTAATGCGTTACGAATTAATTTCTCAGCGAATGATTATCGTCATGATGAACTTGATGCTGGTAATGTGACTCAAACCCACTGGACTAATCGTGGCTTAGGAGGAAAAATAGAACTTGAACATGAACCTTGGCATTCCATACAAGGTAGGTTTGGGGCTCAGGCTTCAACATCTAAGTTACAAGCTATTGATAGCAGTAGTGGAGATGCTGCCATTGTCCCATCAACCAAAACAGACTCAACGGCGCTGTATTGGATAGAAGAATCTAAAATTAATGCTCTAAAGATATCGGGTGGTGCTCGTTATGAGTTTCAGTCTCTAAACCCCAATAAAAATACATCTTACGCAGGCAATCCCCCTGACTTTAGCCCAATAAACACCTCTTATTCACCAAGTCCAATCATTAACCGCCAATTTGGCCTCTTATCCTATTCAATGCTTGCTGATTGGAGTTTAGGTTCAGGTTATGGAACATCATTGGGGCACACAAGATCTCAAAGAGCTCCTTCAGCAGTCGAGCTTTATGGTTATGGATCTCATGACTCCACTGCCACATTTATCGTGGGTAATTCAAACTTAAAACCTGAAAATTCAAATAGTATTGAATTGAAATTCTATAAATCTGCTGGACTATTTCAGACAAAAACCAATTTGTATTGGATTTATTTCAATAACTACATCTATGGAATGAATACAGGAAGCTATAGCCGAGCGAATAATAATTTTTCAGTTGTTACAACTAATCAAGCTCCAGCAAGCATTAAGGGGATTGAATCAGAGTTGAGTTACTTCTTCGCTGACAAAAATCTATTAGCTAGATTCTTTGGCGATATGACTCGTGGGACTTTTGATTTTGGTGGATATTTACCTTTGCAACCTGCTCCAAGATTGGGGCTTGAGTTAAAGCATGAACTTAATCAAACAACAACACAACTCACTTACCTTCATTCTTTTACTCAAAATCGATTGGCCAACTTTGAAATAGGGCAAACACCTGCTTATAACTTACTTAATATAAACATTAGTTATAAACAGAGGATTGAAAATTCAACTTGGACTAGTTATATCAAAGTAACTAACTTGCTAAATCAAGATATTAGATACTCAACAACCCCCGAAACGATAAGGCTCTACGCTCCACAAATGGCCCGGAGTGTGTTGGTAGGCGTGAGGTTGAATTATTAGTAATAATATTGGGTTTACAGACATTTCATAAGTTGCGTAATATATGCGTAGCTAAAAGGTTTAATGAATGAATATCAATTCCGACTACAAGCAACGAGTGGTGCTTAATCAACATGATTTGCCATGGGTTTTAACGCCTGAAGTAGGAGTTGAAAGGAAAATGTTAGAGCGTATAGGCGATGAAGTTGCTAAGGCTACTTCAATCGTTCGTTATCAGCCGGGCTCAAAATTTAAATCACATACTCATGAGTTTGGTGAGGAGATATTTGTTTTGGATGGAGTCTTCAGTGATGAAATCGGCGACTATCCTTCCGGCACATACATCATGAATCCACCGGGGTCTTCACATGCACCTTTTAGCAAAGATGGTTGTACTCTGTTTGTAAAACTAAGGCACTTAGGTATGGAGCAAGTTGAGCGGGAAGTCGTTGATACTAAAAATGCTACTTGGTTTCAAGGAATGGTCTCTGGCTTAACAGTTTTGCCTTTGATGAGACAGGGTACTGGTTCAACTTTAGTTCGTTGGCAGCCTCAGACTTATTTCAATTCTCATAAACATTATGGTGGAGAAGAAATCTTTGTCATAGATGGAGTCTTTGAGGATGAGCATGGACGTTATCCTGCGGGATCATGGATTCGAAGCCCTCATATGAGTTTGCATCAACCATTTAGTAAAGAAGGGTGCACAATTTTTGTTAAGACAGGGCATTTTCTGGAAAGTTAATTTGTCGGGAATCCCGACATTTTTTTTCAGTTTTTCTACGCCATCTCGCATTTTCAATTAGTAGCAAAATCACTTTTGAAAATGCTTTTCCCCTAGATTGAGTAGGGCCAATACAAAAGTTTCAAAAATCACCTAAGATTCAAAGATGAGTAATTTTTTTGATCCAGCAATTCTCTTTTTTGTTTTTGGCGTCTTTGCTGGTGCCGTGAAATCTAATCTAGAAATTCCTCAACCCATAGCTCGTTTTCTTTCCTTATATCTATTGATGGCTTTGGGTTTGAAGGGTGGTTTTGCTCTTCATAAATCAGGATTTACTATTGAGATTGGTTTGGCCCTTGGACTAGCGGTATTCTTGGCAATTCTTATTCCTCTGATAGGATATTTAGTTTTAAGAACCAAGCTAAATAATTATGATTCGGCTGCTATTGCGGCCACTTATGGCTCAGTAAGCGCTGTTACTTTTATTACCGCAACACAAGCGCTTGATCAATATGGCATCGCGTTTGGTGGATATATGGCAGCGGCAATGGCACTAATGGAGTCGCCAGCAATCATCCTGGCAATTTTGTTGGCAAACAAGGCGAGAGCGTCAACAATAAATTCAAAGAAACCTAACAGAGTATCAAAGATTCTTCATGAATCATTTACAGATGGCGCACAGCTTCTTTTGTTGGGTTCGATGATTGTTGGTTTGGTGAGTGGTGATAGTGGGCAAAAAATAATGGCGCCATTTTCAATTGATTTGTTCAAAGGGATGCTTGCCTTTTTTCTACTAGATATGGGATTGATGGCAGCAAAAAATTTTGGAGGATTAAAAGGTAAGCCGATAATTACTTTGCTATACGCTATTGGAGCTCCTTTAATTCATGCGTCTATCGCATTGAGCTTATCTAAGCTACTGGGCTTGCCTCTAGGTGATAGGGTTTTATTGATGGTACTTGCTGCTAGTGCTTCTTATATTGCCGTACCAGCAGTGCTAAGGCACGCACTGCCTGAAGTAAATCCTGCTTTGTATATGGGAATGTCCTTGGGGATTACCTTTCCTTTCAACATAATCTTGGGTATTCCGCTTTATGCTTATGTTGCTCAGTTAACTCTCTAGATAGGATCAGTTATCCACTATCTTACCGATTTAGTTTTAATAATTAATTAGAGCTATTCATTATTCTATTTTTAAGGGCTTGAACAGATGATGTTGATCTCTTGTACATTATTTGAGGCATGCTTTAATTAAATTAGCTACTTTTTCGTATATGGGGTTTTATGAATAATAAAAGTGACAAAACGATTGAATCCATTGAGTCTAATTTAAGGCCTTTGCCGCGCTGGATCTTTATGAGCCGTTGGCTCCAGGCGCCTCTTTATATTGGCTTGATCATCGCTCAGGGTATTTATGTTGTTCAGTTCTGGAATGAGCTAGTTCACCTCATTCAAATGATGGTGAATAAGGGCGGTACTACTGAAACTGAAATCATGCTAATTGTATTGGGATTGATTGATGTTGTAATGATCTCAAATTTATTGGTAATGGTCATTGTTGGTGGTTGGGAAACTTTTGTCTCTAGGCTTGAGTTGGAGAATCATCCTGATCAGCCTGAGTGGTTGTCTCACGTCAATGCCGGTGTATTAAAGGTGAAGCTGGCTACAGCTATTATTGGTATCTCATCAATTCATCTTCTTAAAACATTTATTAATGCCCCAAGCATGGATGATAAGACCTTGTTATGGCAAACTTTAATCCATTTAACTTTTGTTGTTTCAGCATTGGCAATTGCTTATACAGAAAAATTATTGGCTAAGCACTGACAAATCAATTCTAGATTTATTTTCTTATAAGATAAAAGAGGGGGTATTGCCCCCTCTTTTTTATCATGACTACGGTGAAGAGTTATTCGAATCTATCAGCATTCATAACTTTGCTCCAGGCGGCAACAAAATCATTTACAAACTTCTCCTTGTTGTCATCTTGGGCATAGACTTCAGCATAAGCTCGTAAAATAGAGTTAGATCCAAATACTAAATCAACGCGAGTTGCTGTCCATTTTGTTTTCCCAGTTTTACGCTCAATAATGTCATAGCTATTGCGGCCAGTTGGTTTCCATGAATACCTCATATCAGTCAGATTCACAAAGAAGTCATTGGTCAATGCGCCGATCTTATCTGTAAATACGCCATGCTTCGTATTGCCATGATTTGTTCCAAGAACACGCATGCCACCAATTAGCACTGTCATTTCTTGAGCTGTGAGCCCCATTAATTGGCTGCGGTCTAATAGTAGCTCCTCTGGCGTTACAACATAGTTCTCTTTCAACCAGTTTCTGAAGCCATCCGCCAAGGGTTCTAGGACGGAAAAAGATTCAACGTCAGTCATCTCTATAAGAGCATCGCCACGACCCGGTTTAAATGGTACTTTGACTTCGAAGCCTGCATTTTTAGCTGCTTGCTCGATGCCAATATTACCCGCAAGAACAATAATATCTGCAATACTTGCGCCAGACTCTTTGGAAACCTTTTCGTATACAGTCAAGACTCTTGCAAGGCGCTCGGGTTCATTGCCAGCCCAATCTTTTTGAGGTGCCAAGCGAATCCTTGCGCCATTTGCGCCGCCGCGCATATCTGATCCACGATAAGTACGAGCGCTATCCCATGCCGTTGTGACCATCTCACTTATGGATAAGCCACTAGCCTTGATCTTGTTCTTTACTGCCTCAATGCCATAGTCTTTTGAGCCAGCAGGGATCGGATCTTGCCAGAGCAGATCTTCTTTAGGAATATCTGGTCCAAAGTATCTTGATTTTGGCCCCATATCACGATGGGTTAATTTAAACCAAGCTCTTGCAAATGTTTCAGAGAAGTAGGTCTGATCATTAGCAAATTTTTCAGAGATTTTGCGATACTCAGGATCCATCTTGAGGGCCATATCTGCATCAGTCATCATTGGCATACGACGAATGTTTGGATCTTCAACATCAACTGGCATATCTTCTTCCTTAATGTTGATCGGCTCATATTGCCAAGCGCCCGCTGGACTCTTGGTCAGTTTCCAGTCATAGCCTAGTAATAAGCGGAAGTAACCGTTATCCCAGTGAGTTGGATTGCTTGTCCATGCACCTTCAATGCCACTGGTGACGGTATCTCTACCGATGCCACGAGTCTTATGATTAGCCCAGCCAAGACCTTGCTCTTCTATTGGCGCAGCCTCGGGGGTGGGCCCTAAATTGGCGGCATGACCGTTTCCATGAGCTTTACCTACAGTATGACCACCAGCTGTAAGGGCAACAGTCTCTTCATCATTCATAGCCATGCGAGCAAAAGTAACCCTCATATCTTTAGCTGTTTTAAGGGGATCGGGATTTCCATCAACACCCTCTGGATTGACGTAAATTAATCCCATCATGACTGCGGCAAGGGGGTTTTCTAAGTCTCGTTCACCCGAGTAGCGTGAGCCTTCGCCACCACTTTTTTGTAGCCACTCCTTTTCAGAACCCCAATAAATATCTTTTTCTGGATGCCAGATATCTTCGCGGCCAAATGAGAAGCCGTAAGTCTTAAGACCCATCGATTCATAGGCGATTGTGCCTGCTAAAATCATGAGGTCTGCCCAACTGATTTTATTGCCATACTTCTTTTTGATAGGCCACAAGAGTCTGCGTGCTTTATCAAGATTACCATTATCTGGCCAAGAATTTAGTGGCGCAAAGCGTAGGTTTCCAGTACCTGCACCACCGCGACCATCAGCTATACGATAACTACCCGCAGAATGCCAGGCCATTCGAATCATGAGGCCGCCATAGTGCCCCCAATCTGCTGGCCACCAATCTTGACTATTTGTCATGAGGTCTCGCACATCTTTCTTGAGATTAGTTACATCAAGCTTTTTTAACTCATTACGATAATTAAATGATGGCCCCATGGGGTTAGTTTTAGTGTCATGCTGGTGAAGAATATCCAGATTGAGAGACTTGGGCCACCAAGCCATCGGTGTATTTTCTAAATGTGTGTTGGCGCCATGAGTAACTGGGCACATTCCTTTTGAGGTCATGTTTATCTCCTTTGGTTATTCAATTATTTTGCTGTCCAGTAGTAAGTACTAAAGATTTGTTCTAGCTGATAGCCTAGAACATTTAATTTTTTTGATAAATAATCTGTGTCATTCATGCCAAACTCCTTCAATAGTTGGTTTTGGTTTGGTTATCTTCCTTGGTATTTAATTATTAATCAAATTGATTAATTTAATATTAATTATCTAAATAATCGATATCTAAATTACATTTTTGAATTTAATCGTCTCCCGATATAAGGGTTTGAGTTGTTAATACAGCATCATCTATATGCAGAGTTCTTTAAATTGCCTTACATTCCTTAAATGGTTAAACATAAATACTATGATTTGCTGTTAGCAGCTTTTATCGCAGCACTACTTTGTTCGAATTTAATTGGTGCTGGCAAGGTGGCTGTGATTGATTTGCCTTACTTAGGTACGGTGAGCTATGGTGCTGGCATCTTATTCTTTCCGATAACTTATCTATTTGGAGATATCTTTACAGAAGTCTATGGTTATAAATATGATCGCAGGGCTGTATGGGCCGGTTTTACTGCGCTTATCTTTGCAGCAATCATGTCGGTTATTGTTTTATCACTTAGACCTGATGCCTCCTCTTATATGAGTCATTATCAAGATGGATTGGAAACAGTCTTTGGTAATACGTGGCGAATTATTCTTGCGTCTTTGATTGCTTTTGCTTGCGGCAGTTTTGTAAATTCATATGTGCTTGCAAAGATGAAATTGGCAACGCATGGTCGTTATTTATGGACTAGGACGATTGGATCAACACTGCTGGGTGAATTGGTTGATTCATCCATTTTTTATATAACAGCTTTTTACGGCATTTGGGCAGTGGATCAGATTATTGCCGTTGCTGTGGCTCAATACTTGCTTAAATCTGGTTGGGAAGTTGTCATGACTCCTGTTACCTACAAAATAGTTGCTTGGTTAAAAAAGGTTGAGCATGAAGATTATTTTGATTGGAAAACGAATTTCACGCCTTTTTCAATTAAGTTATAGACATGGTTTTTCAGACTGTATTAGTAACCCTATTAAATAAAATGATTTGGAGCATGATGAAATTCTTTAAAAATGTATTTTTGATGAGCATTGCTTCGTTAGCCTTAATTAGTTGTTCATCGCCTAAAGTGCAGGATTATTCAGGGCAGCAACCTAAATTAGATTTGTCCGAATATTTCAATGGTGTTATTGATGCCCATGGTATTTTTACAGATCGATCAGGAAAGGTTATTAAGCGATTTAAGGTTGTCATGGACGCTAAGTGGCGTGTTGTTGATGGTAAAAAAGTTGGAGTTCTTGATGAATCCTTTACTTATTCTGATGGAGTAAAGCAAAAGAGAGTATGGACTTTAACTGAGGTTTCCCCTGGTAAATACTCGGGTGTTGCGGATGATGTGGTGGGAGGCGCCTTAGGTGAAGTGGGTGGAAATGCGCTTAACTGGACCTATACACTTGCTTTACCTGTTGATGGGACTGTTTACAACGTTCAGTTTGATGACTGGATGTATCAGATGGATGAACATGTGATGTTGAATAAAGCCAAAATGAGTAAATTTGGCTTTTATTTAGGGGAGGTGACTTTAGCCTTCTATAAGCGGCATTAATTCAAATGAAGAAAATAATTAATTTCATTATTTTTCAATTGATTTGGTTTGCATGCATTTATGGAGCTGCAACCAACCATGAATGCTTAGCTATTGTTCTGGGATTATCTGGGGTTGCGATAAACGTATATCAAGGTAAGGAACTAAGAAGAGATCTTGATTTATTAGTTAAGGGCACCTTACTCGGTATATTTATCGATACCCTTTTAATTCAGTTGAACCTCATTTCATTTACTACCAATTATTGGAAGGCTATATCTCCT
>Ga0228701_1001930_pt1 | contig 13255 bp, 10 predicted proteins | sample McNCre117_Aug_MG_2_FD_178017 | JGI IMG/M metagenome (GOLD analysis project Ga0228701, IMG submission 178017) | Freshwater microbial communities from McNutts Creek, Athens, Georgia, United States - 11-17_Aug_MG | ecosystem: Environmental > Aquatic > Freshwater > Creek | place: USA: Georgia...
AAGAATACTCTAAAAAAGCAGCCACATTTTCAACATAGGCCATAGACTTTCTATTTTGACCATCACCAACCATCAAAAATTTTCCTGAAGCAATTTGTTTTAATAGATTAAATACATTACCTCTATTACTTTCACCGAAAACAACTGTAGGCCTAAGAATTACTAACGTTCTATTTTCAGAGTCTTCCGCTTGCCACTCTTTGTATATTTGTTCAGCCTCCCACTTTGTACGACCATAATCATTAAATGGTGAAATTTTTCCAGATTCATTTGTACCAAGTCTGGCAAAACCATAAACAGCTACCGAACTAGTAAAGATAATTTTTTGAATATTTTTTTCACGAGCAACTTCACAAATATTTTTTGCTCCACCAACATTCACCTCATCGTATAGTTCTAAAGGATAAACATCATCACGGTGTTCTGCAGCTAAATTTATTAGCATAGAACCTTCTGTGACAGTCTTGCGCAGGTCTTGGATATCTCGCACATCCCCTAAATGAGTCTCATCAGGAAAAAATAGGCTAACGGATTTATCTGTGATTTTAAAAGGTCGCCTTGCCTGTTTTAAACGATGGCACAAACGAGTACCAATAAAGCCCGCCCCACCAATAATATTTAACACAATATATACTCCATGAATGAATTAACAATGGGGAAGGGTTAAAGTGGCATAACCAACGCTTTGACAACTTGAGCATTGACAGAGACAACATCAAATTTATTCTCTGCCAGTTGACGTGAGGCTAGCCCAAAAGGGATTGATAAAGTGGGGTTAATTAAGAAACGCTCCATAGCATTAGCTAGCGCCAGAACCTCCATAGGAGGAACTAAAAAACCATTAATACCATGACTTACTGTTTCTCGACAACCACGCCAGTCAGTTGTTATAACAGGTTTAGCCATCGCAAGCGCCTCTAATATAGATCGCGGCACCCCCTCCAAATAGTAAGTTGGCAAAACATATACCTCTGCTTCAGCAAGAACCGTACGAATATCTGATTGAACTCCATCGTAGCGCACTATCCCCTCTCGCTCCCAAGAAGCAATCTCTTCACGCGTGATCGCACCTGGATTATGATCAATAGGCCCAACAAGTATGAAGCAAGCCTCAGGATAACGCACCTTAAGCAATCTAGCTGCTTGTACAAACTCGCGTATACCCTTTTCACGAATCATTCTAGAAATTAAGAGAAAAGTTCCAGGCACAACCTTATTGGGCTGAGGTCTGAACAGAGTAAGATTTACTCCTGATCCGTTAATACGCATTGCCTTATCTCGAACCAAGAGGCCGTGACTTACAAAATAATCTAAATCCTCATCATTTTGAAAAAAAACATAATGGTTTTGTTTCATTGAAAACTTATATAGGATCTTAATAAAACTAAGTAACAAGCGCCTCTTTATTCCACCAGGAAGAAAAATAGCGCCCATGCCAGTAATCATAGAAACGACGCGAGACACGCCTAGCAAACCTGCCACTAATGAACCATAGAGAACAGGTTTAATCGTAAAATTAATAATCGCATCTGGCTGCTCATCCGCTAAGATGCGCCGGAGATCTAATATTGATAAAAAATCATTGAAGGGATTGATTGATTGCCCATCCAATCGCCACTCCAGCCAACGTACACCAAGGGATTCAAATCGAACAGTTGCCTCATCACGCGGAGTAATAGCAATAACTTCAACACCACTTGATTGCAATGATAGTATTAACTCTGTTCGAAAGCGTAAGAGGTAATCGCTAGTATTATAGAGGATAGCAATTTTCACAAATGACCTACTTTATATTAGAAAATTTTTATAATGATTTAGGTTTAATAAATAATACCTATAAATACAATTAAACTTGAGAGTGGGTTTATTTTATGGAGATTAATTTTTGCGTATAACTAATTGAAATTTATTTTTATGTTAACAGGTTGCAAAAAACACTCTCAAGATCTTAATTCGCAAAAAATTATAATCAACAATACAACCCCATACTTGTATCTATTACTGCCAGAAAAAAATCCAAGGATAAAATTGGTAAGGTAACCAAGCATAAGAATTTTTTGCAAACAACAGCCACACAAACAAAACAGCTGCACTATATCCCAACACAAAGATAGTCCAGCCTAAATTACGCCCATTAATATTACCCAGCGCATCGGGCAAACGACTCCAAACAAAAAGTTGTAGCGGAATAAAATACAGCGCAGCGCGATCAACTGCTGTGGATGATGGCGATATAACTAAAAGAACTAAGAATAGTAATGCCACTAGCGACATCCAAGTCCAAAATACTTGCTGATTTAAGGGCAAACTAAAGCGCCGACGTAACCCCAAGAAAACCAATGCTGGCAAAGCATTCATACTTACTCTAACAGTAGCGCCTGAAGATTCATACTCCGCCACAATATATTCTCTAAATAATGCTTCGACACTATCTTCTAGCAACAGCGCATACATGCCAAAGGTCACCATAAAGACGAATGGCAAAGAAATCCACAGTCGTGCGTTACTGGCAAGCACTGCTATTGGCGCCAGAATTATTGCTGACTTATGGAACAACGCAGCACAAAATAACCAGAATAAAAAGCGTGGCAAACTACCACGCATTAGCGCCACCATCGCGACCATAGCTAACCCAATGGCCACTCCTTGGCGAGTGTAACCCATTGCTACTACGGTGATAAGATAAGGAGTTGCAACTACCAGCACCAACCAAGGACGCAATTGTGTGCGTGCAAAGGTAATTAAACCCCAACTAAAAATAGCGGCACAGACGGTGTTAACCAAATATATACCGCCACCCAAATTCGCCCCAACCCAGTTTAGAAATGCATATGCAGGGTCACCAGAGCTGAAAGCTTTAAAAAATAATTCGCCCGCCATTTTATCGACATGCTCTTGATACGCTGCCCAATCTGCTCCAACCTCATGGCGCAAACCGATTACAAGCACAATAAAAATGTAGATCGCGCCGAAAGAAAAGAGCTCTAAAACATCTTCGGATGACTTAATACTCCAAGTATGCTTTATTGCTAACCAAGCAAAAATCAAAAATATAAGCCAATAAATTACCATCACCACCCCTAAAACTTTGCCTAAAACACCACCCCCATCTAAGAAGTGGCACTTTTAGTTTCCAACGACTAAACTAATACTCAAATTACTCTAAAAAAAGAGTTGGCAAACAACTACTATCCTTTTACGTAGGGCAATTTATACATCACAAATTCTGTTAGTTAGGCAGCAGGCTATAAATTAAACTTTTAATTAGTTCTAAATAAAAAAATAAGAAATTAACCGAGCCTGTGATTTGAAATCGTTTGCAGAATACCTGCAGTTTCTTTACCAAATCTTTCCCAAGTAAAATTTTTAAAATGGGTAGCAGCACTATTTCCCATTTCAATCTGTAGAGAAATTTTATTCTTAATACTGTTCATAGCATTAGTTAAAGAGTAAGAGTTAGGCTCAAAATAAATCCCAAACTTTTTGATTTCGTAGTAATCATCTAAAGCAACATTTTTATTACAAAGAATTGGCAATCCCGCCGCCGCTGCCTCAAGCATCGCCCTTCCAAAACTCTCAGATAAGGATGGAAAAACAAAAACGGTACACAAGTGAAAATATGGCAAAGGATCTACATAGCCATGAAAATAAATATTCTTAAATCTTTTTTTCGCTTCTGCAACCTCAGATAACATATCCTCATATACCTCGCCACAAATATGAAGTTCGCATTTTTCATCAGAAACCAACTGCCAAGATTCAAGTAATATGTGACTTCCCTTCATTTTTGTGACATTACCCAAATACAAAAAACGGGTCTTTCCATCAAAAAAAGAACGTGAATCCATTTGAATCTCAGGTAAAGAGCGGGGTTCATACCCCATTGGCGTAACATAGATACTACTAGTCGACAAACCCATTTGTACGTAGCTCCGCTTAGCTTCACATGTATGTGCAATGGCCTCATCCACCTCTCTTACAGCATCAGTGGCTTTTAATAACCCGCTTATTGACCAAATAGAAGGCCAATTTTCAGCGTCTCCATAGAGCATTGTAAGCACTTGAATATTAAAATCAGGCGCCATTTCAGCTATATGCAGAACCACATGATAACCGGCAGCTTTAGCCGCTCGAATAGTTTTCGGCATACGTGGCACAAGATAAAGGATCTGACCGGCTGGCACAATACGCTTTGAATAATATCTCGCACATACGCCATCAAAAATCAACTCCTGCATATATCTTGCAGGTAAGTTTTTCCATATAAATTTTTGACATGCTGAAAATGCTCTGTGCATATAATTACCAGTCCAATGAGCATTCCTAATCCATGATGAGGTTACACCTTTTGCTGAACGCACCGTACAAACTCCAGCAACCCCTGCCTCAACAAGAGCCTCATAAATAGCCCGAACCTCTAACCCTTTTCCTGACCGACGACCATAATCCGCCATAAAAGCTAAATCAACTTTAGGCCGCCCCACTTCTTTAAAAAGATTACGGTACCTCTGAATCATAACCTGATCGCCAATGTAGTCTTTCTTGTGGGCACGTAATTTTATAAAATAGTTACGCAAGTACTCACAATCATTGAACTCCATTAATAACCCTGAAAGATCAGTGGCTGTTCCTGCAACTCTAAATACCGCGGCAGGATCATCTGAATTACCTTTTCCAAGAGTGTCAAATCCAATCAATGGAATACCTGAAGCTAGAGCCTGTAGCCCTGCAATACCGCAGTCATTACCAACAGTTGCGACAATCAACCCATCTAGTTGCTTATAAAAAAAAGTGGGCTCAGATACGAATCCATGAAATACAACGTTATCATTCAAGCCCAAAGAGTCAACCATACTCTCAATGACCTGACGATCTGGTCCGTCACCTCCAATGTGATAATTAAATGCAACACCTTTTTCTTTTAAAATTTTTAACGCCAGTAAAATTTTGTCAAAACGTTTTTCAAAAAGGCGCAAGCGCGCAAGTGACCCCCATTGAATTGCTCCGGTAAAATTATGTGTATCTTGATGCAAAGTCTCAGGAACTGCAAATGGTATAAATATTGTGCGCTCAGGATTGATATAAGAATGAACCTTAACTAACTCTGATTCGTCAATTTCAACAATCAAACGATCGCAAAATCTCCATGAAATCCTGAAAATTTTTCTACTAATTTTTTTAAGCAAATGTTGATTTGTATGAAAAGTTTGAACTAATCCACCAGTCCAATTAAAGTATCTGAATAACCAACCCCAAATAATGCTGAACAAAGCAAATTGAGTCAGATTTACATGGACTACATGATATGACCTAATTTTAAGTTTAAAAAAAAGCCAAACTGATAAAATAGGAAAAAAAGTGTATGAAAAAATTCTTCTTAGACGAAACCCAAAAGAAATAGTTGGAAGAATTGAGGCATAGAGGCAAATTAATCGAATTCGTCTATCTAATTGTGCAATTCGCTCAGCATCTTCAGTGCACCTTTGAATTAAAAATAAATCAATATCAAATTCACCCACCAAACCATTACACAACCGGAGGATTATATTTTCCGCGCCACCATGCCCTAACGTCGGAATGCAAAAAATGATCTTCTGCCTCATTGCAGACCTTCACCTATCTTTATATTTGAAAGAACAAGTCCTACAGCAAAACTAACTAATCCGACAAATGCAATCGGAAGCATTTTAATATCAACACTCGCCGAAAGATTAACCGTTAGTAGTGATACAAATAGGGTGAAAAATATAACCCCCAAAATTGAAATAATATTTATTTGTTGAAAATACACCTGCACAAGAAACTGAAAGGCTATAAAAATAGCTCGATATGAACAAACTAAAAAAATTAATAAAATTTGTAAACCACCCCCCATACCAAAAATATTATTATCGGTTTCCTTAAGAAAAAATGGCGAGACCATTGCAAGCAAAGCTCCAAATAGCAATATCACAGCAAGATTAAGAATAAATGGCTTGATCGATATCTGACAATATTTAGATCTTGCAAAGGCATTACGTTGCAGTTGCATAATCAAGGATGATGACAGCATACCAATTGGCCCAAAAAGTCTAAAAATATAGGCGTATATGCCAGACAAAGCTCCAACACCTAATGACTGGGTAACAGCTAAAGGTGCTACATCAAGCATTTGCATTGAAACTCTCGCTAGAAATGCCTTTTTTCCCAAGTCACTTGGAAGAAATAGGAAAAATTTAATGTCAGCAGAATGAAATCTAAATAACAAATAGATAAAAGCAGGCAATCCCAACATAGAATAAGAAAAAAGTAGTACTGTAAATATATTTACAGATTCGCCAATATAAATACTCAAAACCAACCATATCCAAACGAATACTGACATCGACGATGATATAACTTGAGGAATCACAATATAACCTGCCTGGAAACCAGCTCGGCAGGCCATTTCAGATGCATTGAACCCAATAAGTGCAAAAGGGAGCATCACAAAATGTATAGGCCTCAAATCCCAATCGACAATTAATTGATTTAAGATTGCAAAAATTAAGGCTGTAAATAATATTAAGATAACAAACAGATAGCCAACAACAGGCACATTTAAAACACCTCGCTCTGCCGATTTTTTTGCTACCCATACCTGAAAATATTCAGGCAAACCCAGAGCACTTAAACTAGAAATTAAAATGAAAAATCCATAAATAGTTGAAAATTTACCAAAATCTGAAAACCCTACTTTATCAACCAAATATGTTGAAGCTAAGAAGATTATGATCGAGCCTATGGCCTGAATGCCCACTAATAAAATTGAACCTCGGATCAACTGACTACGCATTTCAACTGTTCAGAGAAAGTACCTGGTAAAAAACCTAGACTACGAGCGCACTTAAGCAACTCCACCAACTCCAAATAAAGTTCTGGCGCATAATCGAAAGCATAGGAATGAGTTGCAACAACAATACTGCCACCAGAATTTGCCGCATCGTGAAGGTTTACAAATATTTCCTCCGCTTGCATACCTGGACTAAATGGTATCGACTGCAAAAGGGCAATCTCTCCAAGAGAAAGTGCCTGATTTAGTCGCGACTTTCGTCCGCGAGATATAACGTCTATGGCAACTCGGGAAAGACTAAATAACGTCCTGATATTCAATTGCGTTTCCCATGGCTTTGGGCCTATAGAGTGAATCAAATTTAAACCACAAAGTTTTAAAATTTTCATCCACGACTTTTTTATTGAATTATTTGGGGGCGAGAACCATTTAATTTTTGTACCCAAGGCATCTTCAAGATTACTCAAAATAACATTAAACTCTTCAAAACTTGGCGGCTCAGCTTCACACTCAAATCCTTCTGGAGATTGATTATGCGTAATGCCATGTAATGCAATTTCAACCTTACCTTCAATGCACCATTTTCTCAGCAATCCCATAAGTTGCTCATTGTCATAGATTGAATAGCGAATTTTATCAATGTCTTTCTGTAACCATAGCCCTCGAACGAATTCCAATTTTTCTTTTTTTGATTGCAACAGTAACTCTGACTCGCGAACCTTCCAATAAATCTCTCCAACAAATGGTGTTACGCAGAGCGTAGGCTTAACCAGATAAAAAATTGGCTCATACAAAGCCTCTAAACGTTTGGGATCTGTGAACCAATTAATATCATCATCTCTTAGTGAAATTATTTTTTTCATTTTTATAATTAGAAACCTTAAAACTTTTCAATAAACAAGGTTAATAAGAAACAAATACTTCTCTAAAATTTAACTATCTAGCAAAGATTAGGTAATTACGATTCTATTTAATTAAAAAATTTTTATTTATTTTAGAAAGTTAACTCAATCAACTATAAGATCTAATTCGCGGTATTTATTTTGATACAAGCAGCTCATGGGCAACTGCCACCAGTAAGTTGCATATTTGTAGTACTAATTTGATTTTTTGCGACACAAAATATCACAAACCGTATCAACAAACTCAGAGGTCATATGTGGCCCAATTGGCAAACTCAGCACTTGTTTAGCCATCTTCTCAGCAAGAGAGAATTCATTAAACTGGAAATCCATAGCATATATATCTTGTCTATGAGGGGGAATGGGATAATGTATCAATGCTCCAATATTCGCATCACTAAGCAACTTCATCAATTCATCGCGCCGTGATTGGCGAACCACAAATAAGTGCCAGGCAGGCTTGGCCCACTCAGGCACATACGGCAAGGTTAACTCACTACCTGATAGCATATTTAAATACTGTTGAGCAATAGTTTGGCGCCTACCATTCCAATCATCTAGATGTTCTAATTTCACCCGCAGAACAGCGGCCTGAACTGGATCCAGTCGACTATTAAAACCTCGTGCTTCATTCACGTACTTTACTCGAGATCCGTAGTTACGCAAAATGCGAATTCTATCTGCAATTTCAGGATTATTGGTTGTAACTGCACCTCCATCACCTAGGGCACCGAGATTTTTTCCAGGGTAAAAACTCCAGGCTACCGCATCACCATGGGCCCCGATACGTTTACCTTTATACAAAGCCCCATGAGCTTGCGCACCATCTTCCAACACACGCAAATCATACCTATGAGCCAAAGAAATTATAGGATCAAGATCAGCAGGTTGACCATAAAGATGCACAGGAAGAATTACCTTGGTGCGGGCAGTAATAGCCGCCTCAATGCGCAAAGGATCTATGTTATATGTACGCTCATCTGGCTCGACAGGGATTGGTATTGCACCACAATGACTGACAGCTAACCAAGTTGCAATATAGGTATTAGATGGAACAATCACTTCATCACCTGGGCCAACGCCCATAGCTAATAAAGCTAAGTGAAGTGCGTCAAGGCCATTAGCCACTCCAATAGCATACTTCGCCTCGCAGTAAATAGCATATTCAGATTCGAATGCATCCACTTCTGAACCGAGAATATACCAACCACTATCAAGTACACGCTGAATAGCAGCATCAATATCAGCCTTTAACTCCTGATAAGCCGCACGAAGATCAAGGAAAGGTATTTTCATATTTTAATTACTAGATTGAATCATATTAACTCGATGACATTCAGCTAGAAATTCATCATAAGTACGCAAATAGTCATCTTCCTCATAAGATCTTGAAGCGAAAACCAATAAAACTGCATCAGAACTGTAACGATACTGTGTACCCCAAATCATCTCAGGCATGAAAACCCCCATATCTGGGCGATTTAGTAATACCTCACACCTATTTTTACCATCATCTAACAAAATACGGCATGACCCATGAAGACAAATCAAAAATTGTTGGCACCGCTTATGGGCATGCTCACCACGGAGCTCGATAGATGGTACTCCAAAAACAACAAAATAACGCCTTGGGGAAAATGGTACTTCAGTTGGAACCTCACCTACAGTTAGCGACCCGCGCGCATCCATCACACTTCTCATTAAATACAACTCGCTTTTTCCTACATCAAGCGAAACTCGCGCTGGGCGTTTGACATCATCAAAACTTAGCGCATCAAGCAATCGTGGATCAGGTCTTTGATCGTTGGTCACGGTATTTACGTAACCTACCACACAAGCAGGATTACCCTCCACAATTGCATTTGCTGGTATTGAACGAAGAACCACTGCGCCAGCACGTACCCACGCACCTTGCCCAATTATCACCCCCTCGGCGATTACACACGCAGCATCAAGCCTCGCATTAGCACGAACCACGATCCCATTCCCTGCAAGCACCACACGATGTCCCAGGATAATGTTTGTCTCAAATCTAGCACTTTTGGGAATAATGCAACCCTCTCCAAATACATTCATATCATTATTCATACTCAAAAATCCATAAAATCAGCCATTAAGTAACGCTAAAATCGCTATCAAGAAACTGCATCTAAACTCTACATAAAATAATTCTCGATCTGTCAGCACAGCACAAAATTTAAGTCCTATTTGGAGATAAATGTTAGCTAAACATTGTATTTAGCTACACTATTTTTGTATTTTATACACTGCGCATCTTCATATTGCTCTCTATAGAAAATTTGACTAAAAGAGTGCCAAGCTCAGCAGTGACTTAAAAATACCCCCCAGCGCTCCTGTGCAAACCCAGAGGAACCAAAATAGGATTAGTTTTGGTATCGCAAAATATTCGAATTCTAGCTACCAATCCGCGAATAATTGATGGAAAAATCTCTTAATCGCTTATAGGAACGTATCTAACAATGCGCGCAGGATTCCCCATCACAACAGCACCCATCGGTACCGATTTAGTAACCACTGATCCTGCCCCAATCATCGCGAACTCTCCAATAGTTAGCCCAGGCAAAATAACTGCCCCAGCACCTATTGACGCCCCACGTTTAATTGTAGTTATTGAAAATTGTTCAGGATATTTTTTACTTCGAGGAAAATGATCATTGGTGAAAGTAACATTGGGGCCAACGAATACATCATCTTCAATACGTAAACCATCCCAAAGCTGAACGCCTGATTTGATGGTAACGCGATCCCCTACTACAACATCATTTTCAATCAATACATGAGAGCAAATATTACAATCAATTCCGATTCGGGCACCTTTCAGTATTACAACGTATTGCCAGACTCGCGAACCAAAACCTATATTTGTAGAACTCACATCGGCGAAAGCATGGATATTAGTCTTCATACTTATTACTAGCTTGTTGAGAAATTAAGACACATTATAGAGGTTGGTATGATGATTAATACCGACATCATGCGAAAAAACAGTCTTCACAAATATCACAACTATGTTTTTATATGAAAGCTCTTATACCAATCGACCCATTTGTCAATTCCTTTTGAGAGTTCAGTGCTTGGCGCAAATCCAATGTCTCGCTTAAGATCTTCAATATCGGCATAGGTGGCAACTACGTCCCCTTTTTGCATAGGAAAAAAGTTCTTCTTTGCCACCCTTCCAAGAGAATTCTCAATGGTCTTAATAAAAATCATTAGTTCAACTGGCTTATTATTCCCTATGTTATAAATCTTGAATGGGCAATAGCTACTGCTCGGGTCAGAATGCTCACTACTATAGCTTGGATCAGCTACTGCAATACGATCAAGCACCCGTACTGTACCTTCAGCAATATCATCGATGTAAGTAAAGTCTCGTTGCATCTTGCCCATATTGAAAACATCAATCGGTCGATCTTCAAGAATAGCTGAAGTGAACAACCATGGCGACATGTCTGGTCTACCCCAGGGGCCATAGACAGTGAAATAACGTAAACCAGTAGTTGGTAGATCATAAAGATGACTATAGCTATGAGCCATAAGCTCATTAGCTTTTTTACTTGCGGCATAAAGAGAAACAGGGTGATCAACGTTATCATGCACAGAGAATGGCACATTAGTATTAGCGCCATATACGCTTGACGAACTAGCATACACCAAATGCTCGATACCATGATTCCGGCAGCTTTCCAAAATATTACCAAAGCCTACCAAGTTAGTCTGAATATATGTATGTGGGTTTTTTAGAGAATAACGCACACCAGCCTGCGCAGCTAAATGCACCACACGATTTGGCTTTTCACTGACAAAAATATTTTCAATAATCTTGAGGTCTGTAATATCGCCCTCGACAAAATTAAAGTTTTGGTAAGGCTTTAACTGTTGCAGCCGAGCTAGTTTCAGCTTCACATCATAATAGTCATTCAAATTATCTATGCCGAGAACTTGATCACCGCGTTTAAGCAGAATCTGTGCCACATGCATACCAATGAAGCCTGCGCAACCGGTAATAAATACTTTCAATTAATTTCCACCAAACAAATCACGGGTATAGACCTTATTTTCAACATCACTCAATGCCTCGCATTTTCTATTTGCAATGATGATATCTGCACCTCTTTTGAAAGATTCCAAATTATTAACGACGCGAGAGTTATAAAAATCAGACTCACATAATAGTGGCTCATAAACAATAACTTCAATGCCCTTTGCTTTGATGCGCTTCATCACTCCTTGAATACTAGAATATCGAAAGTTATCTGAGCCAGCCTTCATAATCAAACGGTAAATACCCACCACCTTCGGTTTTCGCCAAATGATATCGTCGGCAATAAAATCCTTACGCGTCGCATTAGACTCTACGATCGCATGGATCAAGTTTTGAGGAACATCTCGATAATTAGCTAACAATTGTTTTGTATCTTTAGGCAAACAGTATCCACCATATCCAAAGCTAGGATTGTTATAGTGGCTGCCAATACGTGAATCAAGACAAACACCATCTATAATTTGTCGAGCATCCAACCCATGAGTGGCAGCATATGTATCCAACTCATTAAAGTAAGCTACTCTCATTGCGAGGTAAGTGTTGGCAAAAAGTTTAATAGCTTCAGCTTCTGTAGGGTCAGTAAATAATGTTGGAATGTTTTCCTTAATCGCACCCTCTTGAAGTAACTCAGCAAAAATTTTGGCTCGCTCAGACTGTTCGCCTACAACAATTCGTGATGGGTGTAAGTTATCGTAAAGAGCTTTACCCTCACGCAAGAACTCAGGTGAAAAAATAATATTTTGACAATCAAATTTCTTTCTTAATTGCTCAACAAACCCAACAGGAATAGTAGATTTAATTACCATCACGGAATTAGGATTGATTTCCAAAATATCCCGAACCACCGCCTCGACCGAACCAGTATTGAAATAGTTTGTTGTCTCATCGTAGTCTGTGGGGGTTGCGATAATTACAAAATCAGCACTCTTATAAGCCTCATCTTTATTAAGAGTCGCTTTTAAGTTGAGGTTTTTAGATTGAAGGTATTCTTCAATCTCAGCATCCACAATCGGAGAAGCTTTGCGATTGATAGAATCAACACGCTCAGGAATGATATCCAAACACACCACTTCATGATTCTGAGAAAGTAGTATTGCATTTGACAATCCAACGTAACCAGTTCCAACAACTGCAATTTTCATGAATGATTTCTTTTAATCAATTTTTATATTGTTTTGTATTAATTAAGTGATCTATTAATACTTAAGCCTGCTAATTCCCGATCCGGGGTGCGATCTCTACATCTCAACATATACTCACTCCGCTCATTCATAACCTACCATTTCAGTAGACTCACTACTCTTCACGGATGTCTGCTTTTCTGCTACCACCACCTCTTTCCTCAAGGACTCAATCTCCTCACGAAGCTCCTGGTACTCCTGCATTTTACGTTTCAAAAAAGTAGCCGTTAAGGCTGTTTTTTCAGCGACGCCCTGAGGTGTGAGTAAATAAGCGTACACCCACTTGTTTTTATTATTA
>Ga0228701_1001932_pt1 | contig 13240 bp, 12 predicted proteins | sample McNCre117_Aug_MG_2_FD_178017 | JGI IMG/M metagenome (GOLD analysis project Ga0228701, IMG submission 178017) | Freshwater microbial communities from McNutts Creek, Athens, Georgia, United States - 11-17_Aug_MG | ecosystem: Environmental > Aquatic > Freshwater > Creek | place: USA: Georgia...
ATTTTTGCCGAGTTTGGAAAACCAACCGATGACCGCCAGTTGCCGGATTGGGTCATCAAGTGGGCTGCGGATACCGCACTGCCAAAGGGGCGACAGCCGGCACCATCAACTTGGAGCTAGGGGCGCGGCCGACTTCCGGGCGCACGCCCAAACGTTTATTCGGGCTTTGCGAATAGCCCGATGAATCCCTCGGTGGCGTTCAAACCGCCATCTGGAAGAACGATTAAGGCCTCCACGGCCGAATCTGGATTAGCGCTGTTGTACTTGCTAAGTTCGTCGATAGCGCGTGGCCCCATCGCGAAAACTGCTGTTGCCCAAACGTCTGCGGCAACCAAATCGCGAGCGACCACGGTGGCCTGCAATAGGCTGCCAGCGGCTTCCTTGCCCGGCGCCTTTGGGTCCCAGATGTGGCTTCCGCGCTCTGCCGAACCGCTCGTGCATACCGCGCGGTAGTCGGTGCCTCGAAGGTCTAGCACTGTGAGTAGGCCGGCATCCTCGCTTGCAACAGAAACGGGTTTGTGAATGGCAACGCGCCAACTCACTTCGTCGCTGGTCTCGTCACCGATGAGGATGTCGCCACCCGCATTCAGAGTGATGTTGGTCACGCCGTTTTCGAGCAAGTAGTTGAAGGCGGCCTTGGCGGCCCAGGTCTTCACGAGACCAGATGGGTCGAAAGTGTTTTGCGGGGTGAACGCGCTGAACCAGCCATCGGTGGTCTTCTCCCAGTCCTCGCAGCTGTCCCAGATTTCTGAAACAACGGGTGGGCATTCGGCCAAGGTGGTTTGTCCAGCGGCCAAGCGGCTGATCGGAGACTCCGGCTTATAGGTGCTGAAGGTGCGGTCGGCTTCGTGCAAAATATCGCCGGCACGCTCTAGGTGATGGCCGAGCAAAGCCGGTTCGAGTGAGCTAAATCCCTTGAACGCGAATACCGTGCCCATGCATTCTTCGGTGTACAAAAACAGACCGTCGCGGAACGAGAAACGGCTCCCAGGTCTTGGCTCGCTCGAGAAACTGGTTTCGGTCATGCGGCGAGTTTAGCCAAGCTTTGTGATTGCCGAGCTCAAGGCTTGCTTGAATGCATCGGTGGTATAGGTCGCGCCACTCAGGTTGCCAAAGTTGGTTCCCTGAGCCGAAATAGCGGCCTGAACCAGCGATGGGAAGGCCTGATAACGCCCGTTAGTGGCGGTCGAACTGCCGATGTCGATCTTGGCGATCTTGCCCGCGGTGCGAGTCACCGAAAGTTGAACGGTACCGAATGGGTACGAGATGTTGGCGCTGGTTACGGTCTTGTCCGGCTTGCCAGTTGGGGCAGGCGCGGTGCTCGAGCCGGCTGTGGTGCCCGAACTTGGTGCCGCCGAGGCGAATGCACCGGTACCTGCCGAGAAGTGCTGGGTCAGGGTGACGCCACCCACAAGGGTCGCGAGGACAATTGCCGACTGGGCTACGGTGTTACGAACTTTTCTTGGCATCTGCACCCCTTAGAACTTCGCCAGCGCAGCCGAAAGTGCCTGCTTGAAGGCATCGGTTGTATAGGTTGCGCCGCTCAAGTTGCTGAAGTTGGTGCCCTGCGCAGCAATGGCGTACTGAACCAAGTAAGGGAACGCTCCCTGGCGGCCACCGGATGCCGATGAGCTGCCAGTGTCGATGGCAGTAATCTTGCCGTTCGACTTGGTGACGGTGATCGAGATGGTTCCAAAACGGTAAGGAATCGAACCGCTCGACTGAGTTACGCTGCCCGAAGCCGAGCTGCTGCTGCCCGACGATGCGGTGCTCGAAGAACTGCTCGAACTGCTGGTGCCTCCGTTTGACGACGTTCCAGAAGAGGTGCTACTCGAGCTAGACGTGCCACTGCTAGCCGCCGGTGCCGACGCTACGGTGTTGCCAGCGCCCGAAGGCTTCGAAGCCGTAGTCGACGAGGTGCCGGACGAAGCTGCGGTCGATGCGGCAGCCGAAGCGCTGGCCTGTGGAGCCGCACTCGGGGTGGTGGCGGTTGGGGTTCCACCGGCGGTGATGGTTCCCGAAGTGATGTTTCCAGCAGCGCTGCCAGACGCGGTTGGGCCGCCGGCGACGATTGCGCCACTTCCGAAGCTGTTGACCTGCGCCGAAGCGCCGGCTACATAAGAGACACCTAAAACGCCCAGGCTCGCAATGGTCGAAAGGACCTTAGTTGAAGTTCTCACCAGGCAAACTCCTCTGCGTGAATCTGCGATACCGGGGTTCCGGCGCGCTTCAGGCTCTTCTCAACTGCGTGAGTCCAACCGGCAGGACCACAGATGTAAACGTCTGATTCATCCACCGATGGCGCGATCAACTTGATGCGGTCGTGGTCTGGCATGCTCTCCGGGTGCGCTGGCATCCAAGAGCTGTCGCTTCCGCGGCTACCTTCTAGAAGGGTTAGCTTGAAGCCACGGCGCTGAGCCAGCTCGCGAAGCTCGCCTGCTAGGGCAGCATCATCGGTGTCGCGAACGCGGTAAATGATGTTTAGGTCGCCAGGACGGGCAGCCATCGACTCCGCAAGCGCGCGGATTGGAGGGGCTCCAATGCCTGCACATATGAGGGTCACCTTTTCGCGGGTGCGACGATCCTCGGTGAAGATTCCGTAAGGGCCTTCGAGGATGATTCGAGTTCCAGGCTTGATCTTCTGGAGCAGCGCGGTGTCGTCGCCGCGGTTACCCACGGTGAAGCGAATGAAGTTTGAGTTTGGAGCTGCCGAGAGGCTAAATGGGTGCGCACGCCACCATTCGCCGTTGGTTAGCACGCGAAGGATGAAGAACTGACCGCTCTTGTGACCGAACTTCTTGAGGTTGCGGCCGCCGACGTAGATAGAGGTAGAGTCTGAAGATTCGCGAACGGTCTTCACAACCTTGAGACCAGAGGTCATCGACAAAAAGATTGGCTCGAGGAAGCGGAACCAGACGATGTTTCCGGCTACGAAGATGTAGAGCGAGATCCAGTAGAACAAGGCAAGTGGCTTACCTGCGATGTCGGTACCGGTCGAGATCTGGTGTGGGATTGCGAGGAATACCGAAAGGTACGAGGTTAGGTGGATGATCCACCAGGCCTCGTAGCTGAGCTTCTTGCGAGCAATCTGAAGCGAGGTAACGACCACAACGATCATCAGCGCGAGCGAGATTGTGGCGGTGAGCATGTCGTTTACGTGAAGCAGCATGTTCACGAACTCGTCCCAAAGGTTCTTGCCGTCGAGCTTGGCGTAGTTGACAAGCGAGGCGATGAAGTGGGCGACGATTAGGTAAAGGATCGGCTTGCCGAGCTTCTTGTGCTTCGCGGTTGCGATGTCGAGGCCGTATAGGCGGTCGATCCAAGGCACACGAGCAACAAGAAGCATGTGGATTAGAAGTAAGTCGGTGCCGATAAGCGCGGTTAGGCGGCTGATGGCGCCAGATGCACTGGTGATGTCGTTGATGCCCTTGGCGCCGCCGTCCACTAGGAACATGCCGATCACTGCCACAACGCTGGCCCAGGCGATGACCTCAACGATGTCCTTGGCGCGCATCACTCGCACGAGCTTTTTCTTGCCCAGGCGTACCCGGGTGTTTGGCTGAGTGAAGCGGTATTCGGAGGTCATGCTTCCATCTTGGCGGAGGTATCTGGAAGTTTCCTGAAAGAAGTCTGGGATAAGCATCAGAAAAATCACAGGATTTGGCAGGCGCTTTTGTGTGGGTAAACAGGTAAAAAGTCACTCAACTGAATCAATCGCGAAACAACACCGCAACAATGCCTCCGTAACTTCTAATCATGGGTGATCTATTTCAGAACTATCCGGTAGCTCCCGCCCCTAAACGGAGCGAGCGCAAAGCCGGCAAGCTGCCGCCCTTCGATGAAATGTTTTCGGGGGTTGGCAAGGTACGCGGCAACTATCGCCAGATAGAGAGCGTGCTTGCGAGTATGACCAAGTCGGAGCTAATCGGGCGTACCGAGGCTCTGGCGAGTTCCTATCTCGCCCAAGGCGTTACCTTCGACTTCGCCGGCGAAGAGCGACCATTCCCGCTAGATGCGGTTCCGCGCGTAATCGCTCGAGAAGAATGGTCTTACCTAGAGGCCGGCATCAAGCAGCGCGTCAAGGTTCTCGAGGCATTCCTCGCAGACGTTTACGGCAAGCAGAATGCCATCCGCGATGGCGTCATCCCAGCCGGACTGATTGCAACCAGCGAGCACTTCCACCGCGCCGCCGCCGGCATCGACCCGGCTAACGGTGTGCGCATCCAGGTTTCCGGTATCGACCTCATCCGAGATGAGATTGGCGACTGGAAGGTTCTGGAAGACAACGTGCGTGTGCCATCTGGTGTTTCGTACGTGATCTCAAACCGCCGCGTTATGGCCCAGACTTTGCCGGAATTGTTCCAGCAGATGCGCATTCAGCCGGTGGGCGAGTACCCGAACAAGCTTCTCGCCGCCCTTCGTGCAGCTGCTCCGGCCGGAGTCACCGAACCGACCGTCGTGGTTCTCACCCCTGGTGTTTACAACAGCGCCTACTTCGAGCACACCCTGCTGGCCCGTCTGATGGGTCTAGAGCTCGTTGAAGGCCGCGACCTCTACTGCAACGGCGGCAAGGTTTACATGCGCACCACCGCCGGTCCGCGTCAGGTAGACGTTATTTACCGTCGCGTAGATGACGAGTTCCTCGACCCGCTAGCCTTCCGTTCCGACTCGGTCCTGGGCCCTCCGGGCCTCTTGACGGCCGCCCGTCTGGGCAACGTAACCATCGCGAACGCGGTCGGTAACGGTGTTGCCGACGACAAGCTCGTCTACACCTACATGCCGGAACTGACCCGCTATTACTTGGGTCAGGAGCCGATCATTCCGAACGTTCAGACCTGGCGTCTCGAGGAGAAGGATGCGCTCGAAGAAGTGCTCGACATCCTAGACAAGCTGGTTGTGAAGCCGGTGGATGGCAGCGGCGGTAAGGGGCTCGTGGTTGGCCCACGCGCTAGCAAGCGCGAGCTCGACGACCTTCGCAAGCGCTTGATCAAGGACCCTCGCGGTTACATCGCGCAGCCGGTCGTGAACTTCTCGACCATCCCGACTCTTGTGGAAGACGGCCTACGCCCTCGTCACGCAGACCTTCGTCCGTTTGCCGTCAACGATGGCAACGACGTTTGGGTACTTCCTGGCGGTCTGACTCGCGTGGCCCTCCCGGAAGGCGAGCTCGTCGTGAACTCGTCGCAGGGTGGCGGTTCGAAGGACACCTGGGTGGTCGGTTCCGATCGCATCACAACCCGCGAGTACATGCCAACTAACTCTCAGGTGTCGGCAATCGTCGCCGGTCAATCCTCGGGTAATGCGGGCTTCTCCCAACAGCCAAACAACAAGTTCAATCCGTATCTGAACCAGGTGCAGCAACAGCAGCAGACATTGGTTCGCGAATCGTTAGGGGGTGATGTGGCAAATGCTTAGTCGCATCGCTGAATCACTGTTTTGGATCGGTCGCTACGTTGAGCGCGCCGACGGCACATCGCGTCTTCTAGACGTGCACCTGCAGTTGCTGTTGGAAGATCCATGGGTTGACGAAGACCCAGCCTGCCGCTCATTGCTTAAGGTGATTGGTTCTACCACCGAATTCGAAGGCAAGCTCGATCGCCAGGCGCTGATGAATGCCCTCACTGTTGACCGCAACGACCCATCGTCGATTGCTTCCTCGCTTGGTGCGGCTCGTGAAAACGCTCGCCGCGTTCGCGAAATCGTGTCGACTGAACTTTGGGAGTGCCTCAACACCACCCGTTCACGCATGCCTCGCAAGGTTGCTCTAGACCGGGCTCACGACTTCTTTGGTTGGGTTCGCGAGCGCACCGCGTTGGCGATCGGCATCGTAGAGTCGAGCACGAGTCGCGATGAGGCATGGACATTCTTCACTCTCGGGCGAAGTCTTGAGCGCATCGATATGACCGCGCGACTCTTGGCTACCAGTGAACTAACTGAGGCTAGCGGGCCATCCTGGACCACCATTTTGCGTTCCTGTGGAGCCTATGAGGCATATTTGCGCACCTACCGCGGCATCCCATCCGCAACTAACGCCGCAGAGTTCTTGCTGCTAGACCGCATCTTCCCTCGCTCAGTTATTTTTGCGATCGCTAGGGCAGAGGCCTGTCTTGCCGACCTGGCTCCTAACGCAAGTCGCGTTGGCGTCACCGATGACGCGCTTCGCATTCTCGGCCAGATGCGTACCAACCTCGAATACCGCTCGGCACCGGCAATCCTCTCCAACCTGACCGCTGAAATGCTCACACTGCAGGCCGGGGTAAACGAGGTTTCGGAGTCCATCCGCAGCCGTTATTTCCCAGTGAACGTAATGCCATCGTGGGTGGGTGAGATGTCATGAGCCGCTATCGTGTAGTGCACAAGACTGGATTCCGTTACGCCGGTCCAGTTGCCGCCTCTTACAACGAGGTTCGAATGCTTCCGGTTAAAGACGACACCCAGCTGCTGTTCGCCTCAAAGCTCGAGATTCGCCCTCATCCAGCCAGCCACGAATATCTCGATTACTTCGGTACGCGCGTTGTGATGTTTGAGGTGCTCGAACCGCACTCGGAACTCGAGATCACTAGTAGCAACACTGTTGAATTGCGGCCAGCTCCCGAACCCACCGAGGGCCTGAGTTGGGAACAATTGGCTTTGGTGATTGATAGGGATTTAGTGCTCCGAGACTCTGTCACTCAGAGCAAGCGCACGCAGATCCCTGCCGACCTCACAAAGGCTGCAAAAAAGCTGGCTGCTGCGTCTGCCACACCAGCCGATGCGGCTCGGGCAATATGTGGTTTCATCCACTCAAACATGAAATACGAGTTCGGAGTGACCGGAGTTCAGTCGAACGCTGCGGAGGCCTGGTCGAAGCGCATCGGAGTCTGCCAAGACTTCACTCACCTGACGCTGGGCGCACTCCGCGTGGTGGGCATCCCAGCCCGCTACGTAAGTGGCTACCTGCACCCACAGCTAGACCCACGCATCGGCCAAACCGTTGTCGGCGAATCGCACGCCTGGGTGGAGTGGTACGCGGGAGAGTGGGTCTCGAACGACCCAACCAACAACTTGGTTTACACAGACCGACACATCGTTGTAGCACGAGGGCGTGACTACGACGATGTGCCGCCACTTCGCGGAGTATTCGCCGGTGAGGGTGCATCAGAGTTGTTCGTTTCGGTGGAGATTACTCGCGACGTTTAGGCGTATTCTGGGCACATGACTGCACTACCGCTCAAGCGCACTTTCACCGACTCCTACGGCGTAGAAATAACCTTCTTTGAATGGCCAGTGGCGAATCCTCGCGCTGTCGTTCAGATTGCCCACGGCGTTGGTGAACACTCACGTCGTTACGATCACTTAGCCGCCGCCTTCAACCGCGCGGGATTCAGTGTTTACGCGGCAGATCAGCGCGGCCACGGCGAGACCGGTTTCTCGATGGTCAACGCTGGAATCACCAAGCGCCAAGGAAATCTAGGCCCTGGTGGCATGAAGGCAACCGTTGAGGGTGTCCGTCATCTGAGTGAGCTGATCAACGGTGAAAACCCAGAGGTTCCGCTCGTGCTATTTGGGCACAGTGGTGGATCGATGATCGCGCAGCACATCTTCAACGACTACTCGCACGAGTACGAAGGTCTGATTCTTAGCGGATCGACCCTGCTGCTTCCGGGCGTGCTGAAGACTGCTGGTTTCAACAAGAAGTTTGAGGGCGAGGCTGCCGCAAAGGGTGAGCCAATGGCAGCCGGTTCTGAATGGTTGAGCCGCGACCTAACCGTAGGCAAGCAGTTCAAGGCCGACCCTGCAAACTTCGAGGATGACGCTGCCAAGGCTTTTGGCATTTGGAACGTGCTGCAGGTTTTCACCTACCCGAGCAAGAACATCGATCACCACGTGCCGATTCTTCTGGTTGCCGGAAGCGACGACCCGCTTGGCGGCGAGCGCGGAAACCTGCTCTTGGCAAATGCCTATCGCAAGATGGGAGTCGAAAACCTCGAGGTCATTATTTACGACGGCGCTCGTCACGAAGTGGTCAACGAAATCAACAAGGAAGACGTCATCGACGACTTGGTTGCATGGGTCGCCACCCATGCTGCTCTGCCCGAAGAGGGCTAGTCGTTACTCAGGCTTCTTTAGCTCTAGCCCGTGCTTCGCGGCGAACTTATCCGGACGCGGAATGCGGCACGCAGCCACTGCATCTTCGATGTTGATTGCAAGTAGGTCGTGGGTCTCAGGGTGCTTTTCCATGTAGCGAACAACATATGAGCAAACCGGAACAACCTTGTCCTTGCCCTCTGCGCGGACGGCGGCTAGCGACTCGCGAGTGAGGATGGCAGCCAGGTTCTTGCCCTGGTGCGCTGGATCGACCTCGGTGTGCACAAAGTGGATCTCGCCGAGCATCTTGCTGTAGTCGGCGTGACCAACTTTTTCGTCTCCCAAGAAGATTTCGTAGCGGTGCTTCTCTGGGTTGTGAACAACAGTCGGTTCCATGCTGTTAATCTCTCTATGTGAATACGATTTCAAACCAAGTGGTTATTGGTAATAACCTTCCTGCCTTGAAGTCTATGCCCGATGGCTGTGTCCAACTCATTTACGTTGACCCACCGTTCAACACCGGTCGGGTACAGACCCGCGGCACCACAACCACCACCCGCAGCGAAACCGGCAACCGTGTCGGCTTCAAGGGTGAGCGCTACGAAATCGTACGTGAAACCGTTCTTTCTTACGACGATGAATTCGCCGACTACTGGGGCTTCCTCGAGCCTCGACTCGAAGAGGCCTGGCGCCTGCTCGCTGAGTCCGGCACCCTTTACCTTCACCTCGACTATCGCGAGGCTCACTACGCGAAGGTGCTGCTAGACGCACTGTTCGGCCGCGACAGCTTCCTGAACGAAATCATCTGGGCCTACGACTACGGAGGCAAGGCCAAGAGCCGCTGGCCGGCCAAGCACGACACCATCTTGGTTTACGTGAAAGACCCTAAGAAATACTTCTTCAACTCCGATGCCGTGGATCGCGAACCGTACATGGCGCCGGGTCTGGTCACCCCAGAAAAGGTGGCCAAGGGCAAGCTGCCAACCGATGTCTGGTGGCACACCATCGTGAGCCCAACCGGCAAGGAAAAGACCGGCTACCCGACCCAGAAGCCGCTTGGCATTCTGCGCCGAATCATTCAGGCTTCGTCCAACGAGGGCGACCTCGTACTCGACTTCTTCGCGGGTAGCGGCACCACCGGAGCCGCCGCGCTCGAGCTGGGCCGCCGCATCGTTCTGATGGATCAGAACCCGGAGGCCATCGGCGTGATGCGCGAGCGATTTGCTGCGCACAACGTTGCCTTCAACGAGACTTTCCAGAGCTAACTGACGCTCGAGCGTACCCGCGTAAAAAAATGGGCCCCGACCGAAGTCGGAGCCCATTTCTTTTTGAACTATTAGTGCATTGCTGCAGCGGCTGCGGCCTCTGCTTCTGCCTTCTCCTGAACACCACTCTTGGTGCGCAGTGCGATCTCCTGGATGAAGAATGAGAGCAAGAATGCAACGGCAATCACGACTGTTGCGCTCTGGAATACCAGAACAGCCGACTGCGCGAATGCCTGCTTGATTGGGTCGCCAAGCTCCGGGCTCACGGTCTTTAGGAACGATGAGTCGGTGTTGATCATGTCGCCAAGCTTGCTGCCGGCAGTCTTGAACACTGCGTTTTCAGGCTTAGCCAAGAGCGCAGGGTTCTTCATGATTGCGGCCTGGATGCCCTTACCAATCTCCGGACCCTTGTCGGCAAGCGAGGTGAACAGCACCGATAGGAAGATTGCAACACCGGCGGTTCCACCCATCTGGCGGAAGAAGGTAGCCGAGCTGGTAGCAACACCAATGTGCTTGGCGTCAACCGAGTTCTGGGCAACCATGTTCAGGGTCTGCATTAGCTGACCTAGACCGGCACCTAGAACGATCATGCCGATCGAAATCTGCCAGATTTCCCACTTGTAGGTGAGCTGGCTTAGGTAGAAGTAAGCGACGGTCATGAAACCGGTACCTGCAATAAGGAAGCGCTTGTACTTGCCGGTCTTACCGGTGTAGCGACCGCTCAAGATCGAAGCGGTCATCATGCCTAGAACCATCGGAAGCATGAGCAAGCCAGCCTCGGTTGGGTTCGCACCGTAAACAATCTGAAGGATCAGCGGGATGGTCATCATGCCACCGAACATTCCAACACCGACGATGGTTCCCATTACGGTACCCATGCTGAAGGCGCTCGACTTGAATAGCGAAAGCGGAAGGAGTGCGTCTTCGCCCATTGCGCGCTCAATTGCGATGAACGCGACGATGCCGATGCCACCGATTGAGTAAGCGGCGATCGAGTTGGTCGACTGCCAGCCCCACGCGCGACCCTGCTCTGCCACGATCAGAAGTGGTACAACGGCAACGATGATCGAAACCGCACCCCACCAGTCGATACGAGCATTCTTGGCCTTGGTGTGTGGGATGTGAAGGAAGTTAACAACCATGAACAGTGCTGCAACGCCGATTGGCAGGTTAAGTAGGAACACCCAACGCCATCCGGTGATCCAGAGGATCTGGTCGGCACCTGCAAAGAGACCGCCAACTAGCGGGCCAAGCACCGATGAGGTTGCGAACACGGCCATGAACATACCCATGTAGCGAGCGCGCTCGCGAGGCGGGATGATGTCGGCCATCACGGTTAGCGCCAGGGTGAATAGACCACCGGCACCAACACCCTGAAGTGCACGCCAAGCGGCAAGTTCGTACATGGTGTGCGAGAAGCTCGCGAACACCGATGCAACCACGAACACGCTGATGGCGAAGATGAATAGGCGACGACGACCGACGATGTCACCGAGCTTTCCGTAAAGCGGGGTGGTGATGGTCGAGGTGATTAGGTAAGCGGTGGTTACCCAAGCCTGTGCGTCTAGACCCTTTAGGTCATCGGCGATGGTGCGCATTGCGCTACCGACGATGCTCTGGTCTAGCGAGGATAGGAACATGCCAGACATGAGGCCGATTAGGACCATCTGAATCTGGCGGTGAGTCATGTGGCCGGTTTTTGCCGACTCCGCGGCAGCGGCTTTTCTTTCGTGACGTGACAAAACGCAGGTCTCTTTTCTTGGTTTGTCTAGGCTTAGATGTGTGATGAAAGCTAAGCGGTTCTTTTGGAACAAATCTCTAATTTGGGCAACAGCATTTACGGTTGCTTTATTTCCAACTGTTTCTAGTTTCTCACAGGCTGCTCAGGCTGCATCGCCAACTCCCACAGCCAGCCCAACATCCACAGGAACTTCATTGGTTTCGGCTTCGCCGACGCCGACTTCGACACCTGTTGGGACGCCGACGCCTGCCGCAAGCGTGACGCCGACTCCGAAGCCGACCACGACTCCAACCGTCACCCCGGCACCTACCGGCAGCCCGACTCCAACCGTCTCGCCAACCCCAAGCTACAAGCCGGGGCTCTATTCCATCGATGCGCCGAATTCGCTTTGGGTGGTTGTGGATAAGAAGCGTCCTCTGAACCCCGCTAACTACGTGCCGGCGAGCCTCGTGGCCCCGCGCTTCGATGACGGCGCCGGATACAACCCGAATCGCCTGCAGTTGGCCAAGGTTGCCGCGAAGGCGATCAAAGTAATGGCTACCGCGATGAAGTCGGCGGGTGCGGGAACTCTCGCGCTGGCAAGCACTTATCGCAGCTACAACACTCAGGTTGCGGTTCACAACAAGGATGTGGCGGCCCTCGGTCTGGTTGCCGGTGAAAACCTGGCGGCTCGTCCGGGTTACAGCGAACACCAAACCGGTCTAGCGGCAGACCTAGCCGCGGTGGGCCAGGGCTGTTCGATCCAGGTCTGTTTTGCCACCACAAAGGCCGGCAAATGGCTAGCCGCCAACTCTTGGCAGTACGGCTGGATTCTGCGCTACCCGAACGGTCGCACGCCAACCACCGGTTACCAGTTTGAGCCTTGGCACTTCCGTTACGTTGGCATCGAACTGAGCACAGAGATGCACCGAACTGGCATCGCGGTTTTGGAAGACTTTTTCAAGCTTCCGGCTGCGCCAACCTACTAGCCGAGCACGCCATCCACTAGGGCCTTGGCCTCGACCTGAACCTGCTTTAGGTGCTCTGCGCCTAGGAACGATTCGCCGTAAATCTTGTATACGTTCTCGGTGCCCGATGGTCGAGCCGCGAACCAAGCGTTCTCGGTCGAAACCTTCAGACCACCGAGGGCAGCACCGTTGCCGGCAGCGTGAGTCTCGATCTTAGTGATCTTCTCGCCGGCTAGCGACGATGCGGTAACAGCCGAGGCGCTGAGCTTGCCCAATTTGCTCTTCTGCTCGAGGGTTGCTGCGGCATCGATGCGCTCGTATGCAGGGGCGCCGAACTGTGCGGTTAGTTCCGCGTAGCGTTCGCTCGGCGACTTTCCGGTGACCGCCTTAATCTCGGCAGCAAGCAGAGCCAAGATCAGACCGTCCTTGTCGGTGCTCCAGCTCTTGCCATCGAGGCGAAGGAAGCTGGCACCAGCCGATTCCTCGCCGCCGAAACCAACCGAACCATCCATCAGGCCAGGAACGAACCACTTGAAGCCAACCGGAACTTCGATGAGCTTGCGGCCGAGTGACTCGACAACGCGGTCGATGATGCCCGACGAAACCATGGTCTTGCCAACGGCAGCATCAGCGTTCCAGCCTGCGCGGTTACGATACAGGTAGTCAATCGAAACCGCTAGGAAGTGGTTCGGGTTCATCAAACCGTGGTCGCTGGTGACAATGCCGTGGCGGTCGGCGTCGGCGTCGTTTCCGGTCGAGATGTCGAAGCGGTTCTTGCCCTCGATGAGGCTTGCCATCGCATATGGGCTCGAGCAGTCCATGCGGATCTTGCCGTCCCAGTCGAGGGTCATGAAACCAAACTGGAAGTCGACATCAGGGTTCACGACGGTCAGGTTTAGGCCGTATCGCTCGCCAATCGCGCCCCAGTAGTCAACCGATGCGCCACCCATTGGGTCGGCACCGATGGAAACCTGCGCACCTTTGATTGCATCAAGGTTTAGCACCTCGCCCAGCTGCGAAACATAGTTTTCGCGGAAGTCGAACTTCTTGGCATTTGGAGTTGCGCGGCGAACCTCGCGGAGGCCGCCGAGGATGATCTCGTTGGCGCGAGCCGCAACCCAGTTAGTTGCATCGGAGTCTGCCGGGCCACCGTGAGGCGGGTTGTACTTGAAGCCGCCATCGGTTGGAGGGTTGTGGCTTGGAGTGATGACGAGGCCGTC
>Ga0228701_1001935_pt1 | contig 13228 bp, 15 predicted proteins | sample McNCre117_Aug_MG_2_FD_178017 | JGI IMG/M metagenome (GOLD analysis project Ga0228701, IMG submission 178017) | Freshwater microbial communities from McNutts Creek, Athens, Georgia, United States - 11-17_Aug_MG | ecosystem: Environmental > Aquatic > Freshwater > Creek | place: USA: Georgia...
GAGACAAAAATAGACAGGCAATGAGGATGAAACGCATGGCTTAGAATTTAGGGATTTCAATAATTTTTCCGCCTTGTAGGGCAGACTCGTGAGCTAATATGCCGACAGACGTCCAGTTGGCCGATTGCGGTGCATTCGGGAATGGATCGCGGTCTGCGGCAAGGGCTTGTAGGAATTCATTGACCAAATGAGGGTGAGAACCCCCGTGTCCACCACCTTGGGTGAAGGAAAGGTGGGTATTTTCATCTTCGTCATAGACGCCTTTGGTGGTAAATCGTTGGATTTCTTCTGGTAAATAGTGCGCAAAATCCGGCGTAGGAACTTTAGAAGGAATTTCGGGCTCAGGTTTTTTGGCCGTATGTACGACTAATTCTTCGCCTTCGATTAATGGCCATTCCACGGATTTTTTGGACCCATACACTTCGAAACTCTCGCGGTATTGACGCGCTACATCGAAAAGTGACCTATAAACCATCGCGCTTAAGTCCGAATCACGGAATTTGATGTGTGCTGATTCTACGGCGAAAGGCGAATTGTAGTGGTTGATCAATTCCTCGCGAATGGTTCCGGAACCAAAACACGACACGTATTCAGCTTCCAAACGCAATAAGCCGGCAACAGGTCCCACGCAGTGTGTCGCATAGTGCATCGGCGGAAGACCCGGCCAATAATCCGGCCAGCCGTCCATGTCTTGTTGGTGAGAGGCCTTTAAAAACTGAATTTTCCCCAGCTCTCCTTTCTCATAAAGTTCTTTGATGTACAAGAATTCGCGGGCATAGACCACGGTTTCCATCATCATGTATTTCTTGCCCATACGTTTGCTCGCCTCGACGATCGTCTTGCATTCCTCCACGGTGGTAGCCATGGGAACGGTACAAGCGACGTGTTTTCCCGCGTTCAGTGCCTTTAACGTTTGTTCGGCGTGTAGGTGAATAGGGGAATTGATATGCACCACATCGATGTTGGGATCTTGAATCAATTTTTCAAAATCGGTATAGCGATGTTCGATGCCATAAGCATCTCCGATGGAATTAAGTTTTTCTTCGTTTCGCTGGCAAATGGCATACATATTTGCCAAAGGGTGTTTCAAATAAATGGGGATGAATTCAGCTCCAAATCCCAGGCCGACGATGGCGACGTTGTATTTTTTCATAGGTTTAGTTAATACTTGCGATGGCTCGCTGGTTAATTCCCCAGGTTAAAACCTGGGGTTATAAGTTATCTTTTATGTTTTTAGCCCTGGGCTTCTGTGTTAAAGTCCCCAGACTTAAGTCTGGGGTTATACGTTTTCTTTTGTTTTATAACCCTAGGCTTCAGCCTAGGGACTGTAGATGAGCATAGGATTTCTTGATCAGCTCTCGTTCATTTTCAAACATTTTCCTCCAAATATGGGCTGCCGGCAGTTTAATCCCAAAGGATTCCACGACAATCCAGCCTGGGTAATTCAATTCTTCTAAGGTAAGGAGTAGTCCGGAAATATCTACCTGTCCTTGACCTAAAATTCCGCGGGTACTTTCTGAAATTTGAATGTGTGGAGTTAAATCGGAAATTCGTTTCAGCGCCTCGGAGGTGTTTATTTCTTCGATGTTCGCATGGAAAGTATCGAACATGATTTTCACGTTTGCGTGGTTGACCTTTTTCACCAAAGCGTATAGTTCATCGGCACAGGAAACCAAGTAGCTCTCGAAACGATTGAGGTATTCGAGGCAGATGGTGATGTTTTTGGATGCGGCATAATCAGCCGCTTCACGAATCCCGTCAACGGCCCAACTAATTTCTTGTTCGGTCGCAGGTTTTCCGGTGAAAACACCCAAAGCGGAATGTATGGGTCCTGAAATATAAGGGGAACCGAGAAATTCGGCGATATCAATCGTTGCTTTGATGTAGTTTAATCCGGCTTGACGGATGTTGGGATCTGGGGAAATGAGATTCTCATTGGGCCCTGCAATGCCACAGGCAAAAATCTGCAAACCGAGTCCGTCCGCCTCTTGTTTCCAAGGCCCCCAATGTGCTAGATCTGTATTGAATATGGGTATTTCAATGCCTTGATAGCCGGTTTCGGCGATGAAGGCTAATTCGGCTAATACGTTTTGATCCATCTCCGGCCCGTAGACGAGCAGGTTCATTGCGATGGGGTGTTTCATGTTGAATAGGTTTGCGGGGCAAGATAATAAAATTAGAACTAAGAGTTAAGAACTAAGAACTAAGATGTTTTATTAAGCTCTTTAAACTTTGGCAAACCGTTAAGGATTGCCAAAGGACTTCGGACTAATTTCCTTCGGACTTACCCTGCTTTTGCAAAAAAGGCTGTATCATCACCGTCAGCACCAACAGGCCCGTCCCCCAATAAAATCCTTGTGACATCACCTCCTTTTGACCGAAAATAAAGACGGCCAAGATGATTCCGTAGACCGGCTCCAGCGTGATCACTAAGTTGATCGAAAATACTGAAAAGACTTTGTATAGATGGATCGTCTCCGTGTAGGCATACACCGTACAGACAATCGCTAAAATCCCAATCCATAACCAATCCCAGTCGAGCGGCACATAGCCGATCCCACCTCCGAACAAACCATAAGCCCACACCAAACCCGTCATCACACCCGCCGCCGCCATCTCGTAAGCCGTAATCAGTTTGGGGTCATGGGTATGTGTATAATTCCCATTTATCACCGAAAAAAGTGCACCAAAAAATCCAGCGCCAATGCCCATCAATAGGCCAAGCCACTGGGCTTGTTGGACCGAAAAAATAATCCCCAAAGCCACAATCACTAATACGCCTAAGAAGACTTCCACCCAAGAAATTTTGACCTTTTTCGCCAAGGGTTCCATGACCGAAGTCCAGAAGGTTTGCGTGGATAATCCCGCCAAACACATGGCCACCGTACTCACTTTGGCCGCGCCAAAAAACAATAACCAGTGCAAGGAGATGAACACCCCATTGAGCAACCAAACACTCAATACCTTTTGGCTTATTTTAAAGGAGCTTTTGGAATAATATAAAATTCCCGCCAAACCGAGTGCCGCGATCACACAACGGAAAAAGACAATCGTCAAGGCATTCGCCTTCGTTGCATTTCCCAATATCGCCGTAAACGCATAAAGCACCACAATGAAGTGGATTTTCAGGTAGTCGAGGAGTCGAGGAGCCTGTTTCATCTAGCGGGGTATGGTGTAATAAAGCCCGACCCCAACGGCCGAAAAGACGATGTTTGGCAACCAAACGGCCAACATCGGTGGCATGCCACCGCCCTCCGCAATTCCTTTACTCATCATAAAGAAGAGGATGTATACAAAGGCGAGACAAAATCCAAGGGCGATTTGAAAACCCACCCCGCCACGCGATTTCCGCGCTGAAACCAAGAACCCGATAATCGTCAAGATGATGACCGAAAAGGGATTCGCAAAGCGTAAATATTTTTCAATTAAAAATACCTCAATTCCATCCGCACCGCGCGAACGAACCAAGTCGATGTGTCGATTCAACTCCGGTAACGTAAAGGTCTCGTGCAACAAGTGCTTGTTCTGAAAATCTTTCGGCAGCAAGTTTAATGTCGTATCAATCTTGGTTCCATATTTCAGGCCACTTGTTCCTCCGCTAAAGGTCCGAATCCGGTAATCGTGGATGGTCCATTTTTTCGCCAGGGAATCCCAAGTGATGCGGTCCGACATCAATTTTTGGTTAATCTCGTTGTCGGCAATTCGCTCCAAACTAAATCGATAACCGGTGTTCGAGGAGTTGTCGTAGCTCTCGATGTATGCATACACATCGGGCGAAATCTTGATATGTACATCGCGTTTGTCGAAGAAATAGGTACCATTAATGTATTCGTGCTCAAATGGCACACGAATTTTATTGGCATTGGGAACGACCCAACCAATCATGCCGAAAGTTCCTAAGGCGATGATGGAAGATCCTATCAAATAGGGACGCATTAAGCGCGTAAAGCTGACTCCCGAACTTAAAATGGCAATGATTTCCGTTTTGGCAGCTAGGTTAGCCGTGAAAAATACGGTTGCGATGAAGACCATCAGCGGACTGATGTAATTTGCCCAGTAGGGAATAAAGTTCAAGTAATAATCAAAGATAATGGCCCGTAAAGGCGCCTCTTTGCGAATGAAATCATCGATTTTCTCCGTGTAATCGATCACCATGACGATTAATACAATGAGAAAAACCGCAAAGACATAGGTCTTCAAGAATTTTTTCAGAATGTATAAATCGAGAATCTTCATTATTTATTTGGCCGGTATTTGACCCCAGAAAACAAATGTATGAAAATAACACGGGAGGTGCGGTAATTAAAGGGAACCAAAATCAAGGAGATTGTGGTAATCGGGATGACATAACCCATAGCATCCGGATCGTTGAACAGATTGAAAATCACGATTCCTCCCACGAGCATGATCCCTACCGTAAAGGCATAGGAAACATACATCGCCCCATAGAAGAAGCCTGGCTCCACTTCATAACGCAATCCGCACGATGAACAATGCTCTTCCATTTGCGCGAAATTGAAAATATTCCACCACTTAAATTTGAATAAGCGCCCCTCGTGACATTGTGGACAACGCGCATTGATGGTGGCTTTTAATTTCGAGGAATCAGACATTTGGATAACAATTTTGAGCCTCAAAGGTAAAGAAAATTAGAGGATTATTCGTAACAAAGGTCACGTTCCAAGGGCTTTTCGTATCTTTGTGACAAACTAAACTTATCAACACATGTATCCATTTGTTAAATATGTTCACATAGCTCTTTTTGTGCTGGTGTTCGTTTTAGGTATCAATGTCATTGTTCGTGCACTTCGTGGTCGCTCAAGCAATGCCTTATTTACAGAGGCTGATCGCAAAGCGGGATTGTTCTTTATGATCTCTTTGCACACGCAATTGCTGATCGGTTTGGCTTTATATTTCTTTTTAAGCCCAATTACGGCTGCCGCTTTTGCTGATTTCGGTGCAGCCATGAAAGACTCGCAAACTCGCTTAATCGCGGTGGAGCACATTTCGGTAAACATCATTGCGGTTGTATTGGCGACGGTTAATAATGCCAAAAACAAGAAGGCGATTGCCGATGCTGTGAAACACAAAAACGCGTTAATTTTTACCTTGGTTGCTTTGCTTTTGATTTTAAGCCGCATCCCTTGGAAATTACTTTTTTAAGATTGAATGAAGAATAAGTGCATCTTTTTGGACCGTGACGGGGTATTAAATGTTGACCGAGTAGATTATGTGTACCGGATGGAAGAATTTATCATTCCACCGGGCGTAGGAGAGGCTCTCCGCGCACTCAAAGATGCCGGGTATTTATTGATTGTTATTACGAACCAAAGTGGCATTGCCAAAGGAATCTACAAACGCGAAGACGTTTATTTGATTCACAACGCAATTCAAGATGGTACGGGTGTCGAGCTAGACGACATCTATTTTTGCCCCTATCATGAAAAGTTCGACAGCCATTCGCTCACGCGCAAGCCGGGATCGTTGATGATCGAAAAGGCGGCGGCCAAATACGAAGTCGACATGGACGCCTCCTGGATGGTGGGCGACCACGAACGCGATATTACGGCGGGTACGCGTGCCGGCCTTCGGACCATTCGTTTAGCTCCTTCGGGAACCGAAACGAAGGCCACCCATTTAGTGGATGATTTATTAGCAGCATCAAAAATTATATTAGCATGAACAAGGTTTATTTAAGCGACGCAGGCCCGAAAGTTTCCCCAGCCATCTACGGATTCTGGCGCTGGGAAGAAGGCAAAGGTGACATGGAAAAAATTGTCAATCTATGTTTGGAATTGGGGGTGAATACCTTCGACCACGCAGATCGTTATGGTAATTATACCTGTGAAAAACGCTTCGGTGAAGTATTAGCTAAACAATCTTTCAAGCGCTCCGACATCGTCTTGTTCTCCAAGTGCGGGGTGAATACACCTCCTTTGTACCGCGTTCAGCATGTGAATACCTCTGCTGAGCACATCAACAAATCCGTGGAACAATCCCTGCGCAACTTGCAGACGGATTACCTCGACGTATTTTTGTTGGATCAGTTGGACCCATTATCTGATCTGGAATCCACAGCCCTAGCGCTGGAAAAATTGAAATCATCGGGTAAGGTAAAGAACATCGGGGTTTCGAACTTCTCAGTTCACCAACATCAATTATTAGTTTCTTACCTGAACATTCCGGTTGTTTCCAATCACATCGACTTGAACTTATTGAATACTTCGGCATTGGACAACGGTGCCATCGATTACATCAAGCAGAAATACATGCGCCCTTTGGCGACATCTCCGTTGGACGGTGGCCGTATCGAAAATGGGACGGATGAATTAGCGCTTAAAGTCCGTAAAAAGTTATTGGAAGTTGCGGCCCGTTACGACGCGAACATCGAGTCGATCGCCGTGGCATGGCTCGTAAAATTAGGTGCTTTACCTTTAATCGGTACCTTGGAGGAGAATCGGATTCGCAACATTGTGAATTCGTTCCAAATCAATCTGAGTCATGAGGACTGGTATGAATTATACCACGCGACCAAACCGATTCGTTCGATTCAAGACTAATCATCGCCCCGGGTTTTCCTGGGGCTTTTTTATGTGATTTTTTGCTGAATCTTGACGCCTAGGGGCAACATCAAGATGAAAAATGTCACATACCAAATAGGCACTCCTACCCAAACTAAACCCAATCCCCAAAGCAACAAATACAAAGGATAGGTAAACAATAATGCCGCGAATAATACCGAATCGTAAAAGACCGTTTCCTTCGTTTTCGCATCCACGCTTGATTGAATTAGTCGGTAAAAAGGTAGGTTCAGGTAATAGAACAAACTTCGCTTAATCTTGACCTGTTTAGTAGGAACATGCACCAGCCCGCGCATTTGTTGGCCCACCGCCGCATTAAAATCCAAGCGCTGTTTCGCCTGACCCAAAGCCTGCTCCTGCTCAAATTCCTCCACATGTATTTCGACTACCTTTCCGAAAGCCCGAAAGTCATTGTAAGCAATCCCGATGACATGAATCATGGGTCGAATGCCTTGTTGGTGTGCCGCTTCCAAAATCCTAGTCGCGCCCTTTTTGAAGGGTTGAATTTCATGGGTCAACAAGCAGATTCCCTCGATGAAAATCAGTACTCCCCCACCTTTTTTCAGAACCTGTACCGCCTCATCAAAAGTTCCCTGATTTAAATGCAAATGCTCACGTCCTTCCCGGGCTCGGTGAATGGGAATCATCCCGATGGAACGTAATAGGAATCCAAACAAAGGCTTCCGAAAAACATCCCCTCGGGCCAAAAAGTGCATTTTTCGCGGATAGTAGGCGCCGATGATGACCGCATCTAAAAAGGAATCGGGATGGTTAGCAACCACCAGCAAGGGGCCAGATTTTTGTAGGATGCGTTTGTTTCGAATGTGTACTTCTGGGGAGAAGATCCACAGGCCGAGACGGACAAATAATTTTAGGATGACAAGCAAATTTTCAATATTTTGAGCAAGGTTTAAAAATTATTGGATGCAAGCAAGTTTTCTCTCAATCTATCTCTTGCCCATGGCGATTGCCATTATCATGGTAGGCTTGGGTTTATCATTGACTCCCACTGACTTCAAACGCATCATACAATATCCCAAAGCGATGATTATTGGGCTCATTACGCAGATGGTAATCTTGCCACTGATTTGCCTCTTGATTGCCCAGTATTTCGAGTTGTCACCCGTATTGGCCGTTGGCCTCATGTTGCTTGCCGCCGCACCCGGCGGACCCTCCGCGAATTTATATAGCCACATGGCCGGGGGAGATGTTGCGCTAAATGTAAGCTTAACGGCCTTGAATAGTGTCTTATCGATTTTCAGCATTGCTTGGATTGTCAATTTTTCGCTAGCTTATTTCATGAAAGCGGAGGCCTATGTCCCCATGCAATTTCAAAAGGTTTTAGAGGTCTGTGCGATGATCATAACGCCGATCTGTATAGGTATGTTGGTGCGGCATCGTTTTCCGGATTTTGCGTTGCGGATGGACCGACCGGTAAAATTGGTTTCGGGTTTGTTTCTTGCGCTGCTGATTATTCTGGCGGGTTTGAAGGAAATCGATCATTTGATGGAGGATATTCAAACGGTGGGTGCTGCCGCGCTATCGTTTAATATGGCCTGTTTGATGGTGGGTTATTTCCTTCCCCGACTCTTCCAGCTTCCCCCCAAACAAGCGGTAGCGATCTCGATGGAGGTGGGAATTCACAATGGGTCATTGGCGATCTACATTGCCTTGAGTATTTTGAACCAAGGGGAAATGACGATTCCGGCGGTGGTTTACAGCTTAATCATGTTTATTACGGCGGCAATTTTCGCTTTTTGGTCTCAAAAAAAGCTTACGGAATAAGTTTTGCCTAATTTTGTGGCCATGAAAAAATTAATTCTCCTTTGTCTTTTCCCTTTGCTTTCCTATGCACAAGCACCTATCCCAACGGAGGTGATGTTTGGAAATAAGCGAGCCAATTTACTTTTAATTCTTAATCGTCCCATCGATACGAAAGGGCGTTTTCATTTTTTTAATGTGACTGTCGGCGCGGCCGATTACCAAAATACCCCGTCCGAAACGGAAATCGTTTTGAATAATTCCTTGACCTATGCATTGGGCAATAATTTTCATGCAGCAGCAGGTGCGCAATGGCATTTTAAATTGGGATTCGTCCCTACAATTGGTCTGCAATATTTGAAGGCGCGCCCCGATTTCTTATTGGTTATTTTCCCTACCTTTAATATGTTGCCCAACAAGAATTTAGAGACGGTGGGGATTTTAGAGATCAAGCCGGCTTTGGGTAAGAACACCCGATTGTATACTCGTCTTCAGGCGATGTACAACCAGGATATGACCCTGGAATCGCATGCCCGCAGCGCGTACAGTGTTCGTGCAGGGATTAGCGTGAAGCAATTTACGGTGGGGCTAGGGTCCAACTTGGATTATTATGGTCCCATGAAATTTGATAAAACCAACCACGGACTTTTTGTCCAAATGCGCTTATGATCAATAAACTAGCCATTCAATTACGCGAGATGCAAGATTTGTCGGAACATTGGGAAAAGAAGAATCCGGATGTTTCCGTAGAATCTGTCGGATGGCATTTGTTGCATAATTTACAAGTTATTAATGGCGTCATTGCTACACTCGCTTTGTCTGACCCCAATGCTTATTCCCCTAAGTTTTCCTTTCTTAAATGGGGCATTTTGCTGACAAAGAAAATGCCCCGTGGCAAAGCGCGGGCACCCAAGTCGGTAATCCCAACGCAAATTGATAAAGCGGAATTGGATGCTGCCCTCGACCGTGCAAGTTTGAGTGTGTTGAATTTTTTGAATCAATCGCCCAAACAGTATTTTACGCATCCGATGTTCGGGGATTTGAACACGAAATTAACATCGCGTTTTTTGTGGATTCATACGGAACATCACCTTAAAATCGTTCGTGATATTCTTCGATAAGCGTGTCTAATTTTGACATTATTTCGGGAGTCAATTCCGCAACTTTTCGCCGGGTAGCTAGATTTATCGGGAAGCCCATTTTTTGCAAAACATATTTCGCGCTGATCGGATAGCTTTGGTGCATGAGTTCCATGTGGGCCGACAAGAATTCCTGTATATCTCTGTGCTTCTCTGGTGCCGCACACAGTTTCACAATTAAGTCGGGGAAGTAATTTCCTTGAATACACGAAAGCCCTTTGGCTCCAGAATTAAGCGAATCAATCGCGTGTTCGATGTAGGCATCGTAGAGTCCAAATACATAGTTTTCACCTGTCTTTATCTTTGCCCGCACTTCGTCGATTTTCAAGGAAGTATCCTTGTGATAAACGATTCGGCCTGTCGCAAGTAAATGCTCCAAAACCGGAATACTCACCAATCGTTTATAGGGTAATGGGCATTCGTAAATACCAAAAGGTATTCCGGGCGTCAGCCCTAACCATTCCTGCATGCGTTCTAAAAACAAATCATCCGTTTCATCCTCTGTCACAAATTGGTTGTTTAAAACAATCACCGCATCTACTCCCAAGGCATAGACTTGTTTGGAAAATTCGGCCATTTGGGGAATGCTGCCCCCCATCGTTCCCGTGGCGACTACGGGTACGCGGCCCGCTACTTGTTTGAAGACGGTGTCTATGATTTTGAGTCTTTCTTCGGGGCTCAACTCATACATTTCGCTCGAAAGGCAATTGGCGAATAATCCCACGGCTCCTGACTCTAAATAGAATTCGGTTAAACGGCACAAACCCGGATAATCAACTTGTAAGTTGGCTGTAAAAGGGGTCAACATGACCGGAATAAATCCTTCGGGCAGCTTCATCGTTCTCTCTTGAATGTTTGAACCAAAACACCCACGACCAAGATGGTCGTCGTACCAATCACAACAGTCATTTTCGTATCAAGCGGACTTTGTAAATTTTCCGGTAGATTATCTTTGAAAGACATCCAAGCTATGACGATGACCCCAGTAATGGCCGCGACGACAGCTGCGCCATTCGAGACCTTTTTGGCCAAAAACCCCAATAAAAATATCCCGAGCATCCCACCCGCAAAGATTCCGGATAGCTTCCACCAGACATCCAATAAGCTCTTCACACCGATCATGCTGATTCCGAAAAGTATCCCCAAACAACCCATAATGATGGTGGATATTCGCAAGACTTTCAATTGTTTTTGAGGGCCTAAATCTGGCTGGATATAGCGCAAATAAATATCTTTCAAGAATACAGTTGCTGAGCTGTTCATCCCAGAACTCATCGTGCTCATCCCAGCTGATAGTAGGGCGGCCAACAATAGCCCAAGTAAACCCTGCGGAATCTGGGTCTTCATGAAATGTGGTAAAACGCGGTCGGCATAATCGCTAGCTTGAAGCGTATGCACCGATAGGTTTTTCTCCAGCGCGACCTGTTGCTTCAGCTCCCAAATCAAACCTGGATTCAATTCATAAAAGGCGTATAGTGCACTGCCGATGAAGAAGAAGAGAAAGGAAACTGGGACATAATAGAACACGCAAAGCCAAATACTTTTGGCGGCATCCTTCGTGTTTTTGGCGGTATGATAGCGCTGAATGTAGTTTTGGTCGACACCAAAATTTGTCAAATTGATGAAGAATCCATACAGCAATATCACCCAAAAAGAACTTGTATGGAAGTCGGGTTGAAAAGTCCCCAAACTAAATTTATCCTGCTGTTGTCCGATGGCTATCACCTCCGTCAACCCAATTTGATTCAAGATAATTCCCAAAATCATCAAGGCCCCGAGGGTTTTCAAAATGGCTTGAATCACCTCCGTCCAGATGACGGCCTCCATTCCTCCTAACACCGTATACAGGATGATGACCAGGCCAGCTACCAGGATAATCAAGCGCATGTCCACGCCGGTCAATGCATTAATCGTTAGCGCTAACCCGTAAAAGATCGTACCCATTCTTGCCAATTGTGTGAGGATGAAGCAGACCATCGCATAGGTCCGAGCCCAAGCACCAAAGCGCTCCTCCAGATGAGAATAGGCGCTAATCGCATTTCCGTTCCGATAAAAAGGTACGAATAACTTGCTCGCCACCCAGGCTGCCAAGGGAATGGAAAGGCTAAAAACAAAGGGATTCCAATTGCTCCCAAAGGATTTTCCAGGGTCTCCCAGAAACGTAATGGCACTCAAAAACGTAGCATAAAAACTTAAACCCAAGGCCCAGCCGGGTATTTGTCCGGAGGCTGTCGTGAACTGTTCTGAACTCTTATTCCGTCTGGAAAAATAGATCCCAACCCCTATCATGCAGAGTAAATAAACAGCAATAATGATAAGGTCTAATAGGGCCATCTTACAAAATGAAGATCACATGTTTAATTTTCTTTCGCTTCCAGGTATAGGTAATATGCACCTTCGAGTCTGAGGATTGGATCACCGCCGGATAGGAGAATTCGCCATTGGCTTCATTTTCCAACACCGCAATGTCTTTCCAATTTTGTCCATCCGAGGATATCGCGACATTCAATGGACTTCTACCCTTCTTGGTGTTGTTGTAGACGATGATGTGCCGACCGTCCTTGAGGGTCACCGCGTCGATACCCGAGTTAGGATTTAGGAGTGAGGTGGGGGCTAATGCCGACCACGTTTTTCCCTGATCTGAGGAGGTGCTTTGGAGGACGAAATCATTTTCCGACCGACAAACCAGCTGCAATTTTCCGTCGGGAAGTTTTAAGATACTGGGTTGGATAGCAGAAGTGGTGACCCCATCGTTTAAGGCATCGGTTCTCGACCATGTTTTCCCGCCATCTTTTGTGAATTCCATGTGTAATCGCCAGTCGTGATCCTCGGAACTTGAGGGGCAAAGGAGGGTTCCATCCGCTAATAATTCGGGTTTGTTTTTGATGGGGCCGTAGATGTCTTTGGGTAGAATTTCTTCGGCCGACCATGTTTTGCCATCGTCTTTGGAGCGTTTCAAAGCCCCCCACCATTCGTCGGGAGCCGGGCCAACTTTATAGAATAGGATGAGTTCTTTTCCCGGCATTTGAAAGAGCACGGGATTCCAGGTTGGGTAGCGTTTTCCACTCGCTTGAATCCCATTGGCGATCTCAACGGGCGTGCTCCATTTGCCTTGATTGAATGCGCTAAACCAAATTCCCACATCCGGATTTTTCTCATGGCTTCCTCCGAACCAGGCTGCTTTGATACCCGATGGAGTTTCGACCAAAGTTGATGCATGGCAAGATGGAAAGGGTGCTGTTTCGTAAATAAATGCGGCTTGTTCAACCTGTTGGGCATTTGCACACAGACAAGCCATGCCGAAAAGGCACAGGAATAGGAATCGTTTTTTCATAGGTTTAGATACGCAGGGCTTTGAGCCACAGCGATTTGACAAAGCTAAATGGAAAAAAACAAATTCAAATAAGTATAGGCTAAATTATCAGTTAGCTGATTTCAATTCCAAAATCAGTAAGTAGACCTGCAAGCCCTTCTTGGGAAAATTTGGCCTTTTTTAGCCGATTGATTGTTGGAGAGATTCGATAATTGTAGGCTGTTCGTAAGTCGGCCTTCTCCAGATTCGTCCGATCAAACAAGGCGCCCGCCAAATCGCAATCCTCGAATTTGGCCTCAGTGAAATTAGCTTCCGTGAAATCGACTTCGTGGAGGGAGCATTCTTTCAGCGACATGCCTTTCCCATTGATTTGATAGAAAGAGGAAAGGTTCAGCACACAATTTTGAAAATGTACTTCGAAGAGGAAAGGGTTG
>Ga0228701_1001942_pt1 | contig 13194 bp, 15 predicted proteins | sample McNCre117_Aug_MG_2_FD_178017 | JGI IMG/M metagenome (GOLD analysis project Ga0228701, IMG submission 178017) | Freshwater microbial communities from McNutts Creek, Athens, Georgia, United States - 11-17_Aug_MG | ecosystem: Environmental > Aquatic > Freshwater > Creek | place: USA: Georgia...
ATAAAATACACCTTTGTCTTCAACCACTTCAAACATTATTTGTATTTCATTATCTCCATTTATCAATCGGCGGATTTCTTTGTTTAGTGCGGCAGCTTCAATGCCTGGAGAATCGTTGTTTTGTTTCTTTTTGATTCTAGTATTTACTGATATTTTTTGTTCTAATGCTCCAATGAAAAAATTCTTAAGTTTTGAATTTGATTCAAGAATTTCATTTGCATGATGATGGAAATACTGGTCAAAAATTCTTAATTCAAGTGTATTTGTTTGAAGCCATCTGTTTTTTTCTTCTTGAAGCATTATTTTATGAATTTTTGTAGTGTTAAACCTATTTTTTCTACAATCCCTACTACTAGGGCATTTCCCATGAAAAATGCCCTTTTTGTATCTGTTACCCCATTCAACAAAGTATGATTTGGTGGGAACATATTTAGTTTTTCTAATTCAATTGGAGTTAATCTCCTATATCCAAAAGGAGTATCAATTACATGTTTAAATCTTGATGGTGATGTTCCACCTTCCCCAGTAATTATAGTTCTAGATTCATTTTCTAAATCATCAGGAAAAGTCATAGATCCTTCACTATAGTAGTATTCAAATCCATCTTTAATTCTTTTTTCTTTTTTAGAACCTTTAAGATATTTCCATCTTTCTAAATCTGAATCCGGAATATAAAATCTTTCGTCAACTTGTGATTTAGTAATTATTTGGCCTAATTTTTTTCTTTTACTTTTATCTATTTTTATTGGGCTAGTTTTTACAGTAGTTACCTTCCCATTCAATAATAAACCAGAATTTTCAAATACATTACTTAAATTTTTTGAATTAAATTTTTCTGTTATTGTGAGAAGATCTATTCCTAAATTTATCTCTTTGTGAAATATAGAATTTTCATAATTAACCGGGAATGATTTAGCAAAAACTCCATGCTTTGATATCCAATCAATAGGCGTATAATTTAAAACTTTATTATAGAGTTCAGTTGTGTTATGATATGCCAAAATATAAATTCTTTTCCTTCTTTGTGGCATGCCATAATCTGCTGCATTTATCACCCTCCATTCTACAGCATATCCAAGTTGATTTAAACTCTCAAGTATTATAGCAAAATCTCTGCCTTTTTGTTTGGAAGGCGAAATCAATAGTCTATCTACATTTTCTAAAAACAAATATTTTGTTGTGTTTTTCCTTTCTGAAATTATTTTGTGAATACTCCACCATAGAACACCTTTTTTCCCTTCCAATCCTCTGGAATTAACTAATGAAGTTGCGACTGAATAATCTTGACATGGAAATCCTCCAACCAACAAATCATGATCTGGTATCTTATTAATATCAATTTGGGTTATGTCTTCATTCGAATGGTTTTGAGTACCCCAATTTTTCACGTATACATTTGAAGCATGTTGAGAAATTGTTTTAGGTTCCCATTGATTACTCCAAACCACTTTATATCTTGTATTAAGTTCTTTTTCGTAATCTGAGGAACTAGATTTGCCTTCCCAACCTTCTAATCCTAATCTAAAGCCGCCAACGCCAGCAAATAATTCTAATACCCTAATTTCTTTTTTCATTTATTTAATAGTGAATTTTCCTCTTTTGAAGTTAATCAATGAAAGATTGAAAAAAAATTAATTAGCTTAAATAAGGTTCAAGTATTTTTAGGTGGAAAATTTGCTATTGAAAATTAATTTTATTCCAGTCATACTCCTAATTATCCTCTCCACCGGCTCTATTTTATTCACTCCTACATCCAGTAACCACGATCCATCTTTTTGTTCTGTTAGAAAATCAACCGTTGCCGGATAATCATCTTTTAGGAATAGCATGGCGCGCATGCTAAGTTTTAACTGGATGTGAAAGCGTTCGCCTGTTTCATTGAAACCAAATACGTCTGGTTTCAGCAGTTGGTGAAGCTCCTTAAATTTAGCATTTTCTTCTAATATTTCGAGGCTTCCCATGCGTTCCAGTTTGAAATATTTATTTTGTTGGGATTCGACCTCAAAGGCGCAAAGGGTTTGGTAATTGTCTGTAAAGCCAATCGGTTCGATGTGTCGGTCGGAGATGCTTTCGCTGCTGGCCGACTGGTATTTAAAAATCTTGACTTGTTTCTGGCTTTTAATTGCCTCTTGAATTTGGGATACGAGCTTGGCTATATGAACGGCCATGACTTGGTTGGCTCGCGTTTGGGATTCCGCCAAGTAGGGGAGTTTGGCTTGAATGGAAGCGGCCAAGGGATTGTTTTTGGCAGCGACCGAAAGGGCCTCATGGATGAGTTGGGATTCCTCCTTTGTGAAAGGTTCCGAAATGGTCTCCGAACGCAAATAGAATTTATGGTGCAGGTCTTTCTCTACCTCAAACCCGAGTTCCCCTAATAGATCGAGGTAGCGGTAGCAGCTACGCTCAGAGATTTCCAGGGACTGCGCGAGGCGTTTGATGGATTTGGCAGGAAAGGTTTTTAATAGGGTGATCAACTTGAAAACCCGCAGAATCCGATGTTGGTTGAACATAAATTCGGTTTTAAAATTTAAACTTAATGAATTGTTTTTTAGGGTTTTGGGGAAATGACTTGATTTGTCAGTGAAAGTTAGTGTTCAGTGGGCAGTCGTCAGTGGGCAGTCCGAAGTCAGGAGGGGGGGTAGATTAGGTGGTATGAAATGTTTGGTGTTATTGATGACCATGGAAACTAGACGCGAAGTATCGCGTCTCTACAAAAGGGATTAGACGAGGTATCGCGTCTTAAACTTTGGCAAACCTGAAAGGATTGCCAAAGAGGCTGTATAATTTTCCTGCCAAATCAGGTCGGGGAAATAGGTTTGACTCTAGCTGTCTTTGGCTTGAACTTATTTGCCAGAAACAAATTATATACACATGAAAAAATTAGTTCTAGTACTTGCTTTAGCGGTTATGAGTTTGTCGGTTAATGGGCAGTCGGCCGTGGTATCGCCGTGTAACGATAGTCTCTATACGGTATTGAAAACACGGTCCATCGGTCAAATGACAGATCGTGAGTTTGCGTATTTTAATCAGAAGGAAAAGGATTGTGCGGAGTTTCGTAAAGCGGTGATGCAGGAAGAGGTAAAAAAAGAGACCTTGGATTTAACGAAGAAGACGGTGAATACGTATTGGACGATTGCGATTATTGGGGTGGCGTTGTCGTTGGTGCCTTTGTTGTTATTGTAAGAAGGGGAGACGTGAGGTATCGCGTCTCTACAAAAAATGGCAACTAATTTTGTCACTGAAATTCCTCTTCGTGTTTTTAGGCTATTGGCTAATTCACTTTCTTGCAGTGAATTAATTACAGATATGCAAAAAATCATTTGGGCTTTATGTTTGTTGGCCTGCATGGGCTGTCGGGAAACGACCTTGGAATGGGGCCAAAAGCTAATGGCCGCTAAGAATTATGAAAAGGCCCAGGAGGCTTTGACCTTGTGGATACAAAGCGACACGACGCATTGGGAGGCCTATTATGATCGCGCGCGCTGTGAAACGGAGCTGTATCAATATTCGGAGGCCTTGGCGGATTATGAAAAAGCATATTCGATGCATCCTGATGCGAAGACGAGTACGGGACTAGGGAAGGGCTATTGGGACCTGAATGACACCGAAAAGGCCAAATCCTATTTGAATCGGGCCATCGGGATGGATCCTACTTATGCGGATGCGTATGTGAACCTGGGGATAATCTATACTAAAGAAGAGGCCTATCAGGTGGCATTGCCCTATTTGTTGAAAGCGAAAAGTTTATCGGATCAACCCTCCGATGAATTGTCCATGGCCTTGATGATTGTCTATTTTGAGACAGGAAATGACCCGGCGTGTTTGGAAATGATTCAATCCTTTAAATCTTCGGATACCTTGACTTCCGATGCCTATCAATTCCATGGACGATTGTATCAGCGGAAAAAGCAGTATCAAAAGGCGCTGAAGGAATTCGATGCGGCCTTGGATATTGATTCGACCAATGGTTTCGCGCGTTTGTGCCGGGCGGATACCTATGCCGCCTTGAAGCGATTTGATTTGGAAATCGGGGACCGGACGCGCATCATTCGGGAGATGGAATCCATCGACGATAATGCCTATTTAACGGGTCAATCTTATTACTACCGTGGCATTGCGAAAGGAAATGCAGGGGATAACCGCGGGGCACTACAGGATTTCAATCAAAGTTTAGCCATTGCGGGAGATGAAGCGGGCACGTATTTCAGTCGGGCCATCGCCAAAATCCATTTACACGACCTACCCGGCGCCTTGCGGGATTATCAAATGGCAAGTAGACTGGAGAAGAATGTGGCATTTGATCGCTATTTGACGGAAGATCCACAGGCATTTTCGGCATTTTTGGCCTACGCGAAAAAGCGGGGTGTTCAAATTAAACATTTGTAAAATGATTTTACCTAATTTGATCCACATCGGTGGAGATTTGAATGTTCAGGGAAACCAACAGGTGGATGAACACAGCTTTCCCAATTTGGAGGTGGTAAAGGGGAATTTGGTGTTGGCACATTCAGGCTTCCAACGGTTGCCCGCGAAACTTAATCAAGTAGGCGGGGATGTGGTGTTGTCCAAATCAAGTCCTGCTAGCCTTTTGGAGGATGTCAAGCGTCTGAAGAAGAAGGGGGTGATATTGGGGGCAGTAAAATATTGTGATTAAACATCTTTAACAGATAAAATATGGCTTATCTCATTGACCGCCCTGAGGAACCCTCGGAGCTCTTTTTGGCCGCGAGGCAAATGGCTGGCATGCAGCTTCAGGAGCAATTTACTCGATTCAATTTTTCGGCTCCCCCCGCTCATTTACCTGCGTTTCGATGGATTAAAGCGGAGATGACATTTCCATCTTTTGACCACCTAAGTTTTGCGCATAAAAACTCAATATTTTCGGTTCTGATTGATATTCGGCATGGAGAAGAATCTTCGCTTAGCGAACAACAAATGCGAAATTTATTGGATGCCTGCCGGGCGCACCAATTAATTCCATGTGTTTTCAGGATTGATTTTGATGATGAATTATTGTTGCCTAGGTCAACAGGTTGGAATTTGATTCATGGCCAAACGGGGGAGTTAATTGATCCACCTGGGCAGTCGGAGGAAGCTCCAGTGGTTATGTCGGCCTGGGAATTATCGAATTTTGCCATCCAGGTGGTTCGCGATTATGTAGAAAAACAGGGGAATGAGGTCTTATCCTTTTGTGATTTGCCGGAGGTGAATCCTCAAATTTGGTTTCGAGATGCGGATGGGAGGGAATGCTGGTTAATTGTGGAAAATACGGTCACGAATGAAGCCTTGGATGCTGCGAAATGGCAGGATTTCGAGCAATCTAATCCGCAATTAAGTGGGATGGATGGCTATTATACAGGCGTTCGGATCAAGTCTAGGAATCCTCAGGTCATGCGGGGAGATGGATTGATGGTGGATTTTAAGGGGATGGAAAAAATAGGAGAATAGCGATGTTGGGCGAGTAGAATTCTGCATCTTTCTTTGTCTATGTCATCCAAAGAATTCCTTTGTTAATTATCAGTTTTTTTGATTAGTAAACGTAATGAATTGACTAGTTTAGGTTTAAATAACCTAATAGGAATGGGGAAATATGCTACGGACATTGAAGCTCAAATTCGCTTACTACAGGCAAGAGGAATGCAATTTGAAATACCTTTTGGTATCGAAAAAGCCAAAGAGATATTATTAGACATCGGATATTATCGCTTAGGTTTTTATTGGCAGCCATTTGAGGAAGATAAAAATCATACTTTTCGTAGAGGGGTGAAATTTCAAGATGTAGTTGATTTATATTATTTGGATGCTGATTTAAGAGAGGTCCTATTTAGGGCCATCAAGCGAATCGAAGTAAATTTTCGAACTCAGCTCGTCTATCATGTATCAAACAACTACGCTTCAAATGCGCAATGGTATGTGGATTCAGAAATTGTACAAGAAAAATTTGTCCAAAAATTCAAGCAAAATTATTACACAGCTCAATTTATCAGTAGCAACAAGGCAATCAAAAGGCACCATACGAAATATCCTGCCGACCTATATGCCCCAGCATGGAAAACCTTGGAGTATTTGACTTTTGGCACGATTGAATTATTGTTTAAATCAATTAGAGATGAGAATGTTAAAATGGCAATTTCGCTCAGGTATGGCATTAATCGCTTGGATATTTTTAGTAATTATTTGAAAACAATTGTCTTCATTCGTAATATCTGTGCACACAACGAAGTGCTTTTTGACTCCAATACGGCTCAGGGAATCAAGATAACTCCGTTGATTCCTCTTTCGAATGATGATCGGCATAGCTTATATGGTTCCATACAAGTTGTCTTGTATTTTTTAGGTCAAATCTCTAGGAATAGAAAGCTGGATTTAGAAGTTCAGATGAAGAACTTATTCAGTAAGTTTGTTGATAATGCAATAATTCGAGGTGTTATTGAGCATGATATGATGATTAAATTATAAGTTTATTTTTTCTGTTTTGATTTATTTATTTTAAGTTTGTGTTGTCGTGCCCAACTATGCTTCGATGTAGAACTGCACGTTAAAAAGTATACATAACCCAGACTCGATCTGGGTTTTTTGTTTAAGGCTTTCGAATTGCCAGATTTTCTTTATCTTATCGCCAGATCAGAATTTTCATACTTTACATCTTAGGTCTAACTCAGAACAGTGAAACCAGTTTGTGTAAATCATTGTTCGAGCGATCTAGTAAATGTTGTCACTGAATTCATTACCCAATTTCCTCATTCAATTCCGAAATTGCCTATTTTTTTTTATCTTGAAGAAACAGTCTTTTTAGCCTATGAACCCAAGCATCGAACTCTACACGATCAAACGAAGAGACGTGCGTGTCTATATGAACCTCGGATTTGAGGGAGAGGATTTAAAATTTGATGGACATGATTTGGGAACTACTGTCGATGAAAATTGGGGGAGTTCCGAATATGAATATACAGCGACGGTTTTGGCGAAGGATCTGGGGCCTTTGTATGATTTACATGGGATTAAACCGGGAGCAAAAGAGGCTTTACTGGAGGCATTGGCCCCCTTGTTTTCAAATAATTCAGGTTATACCCAATTCAAGACTTACTTGAAGAAGCATGGGATAGCCTTTGATACATTTACTTATTAATATGAAATTTGATTTAATTGGCGATATCCACGGCCATGCCGACAAGCTTGAAGAGATTTTGACCCTCTTGGGCTATGTCAAGAAAGAAGGCGTTTATCAACATCCGGAGCAACGGACACTGGTATTTTTAGGGGATTACATCGATCGCGGGCCCAAGATTCGCGAGACACTTCATCTTGTAAAGGATATGTGCGACGCGGGACATGCCTTGGCCATCATGGGAAACCATGAATTTAATGCGATTTGTTTTCATACGAAGGATACTGTCAATGGAGGGTTCTATCGAAAACATAGTATCGTTGAAATTGATCAGCATATTGAAACCTTACGTCAGTTTAGAAATTATCAGGAAGAATGGGAGGAGGTATTTTTACCTTGGTTTCATCGCTTGCCGCTCTACATCGACAGGCCCGAATTTCGTGCCGTTCATGCTTGTTGGGACGAAGACCAAATAAACTGGTTGGCCGAAAACAACATCTACGAAACCATCCATGGTCAAAAGCGCATTGCTCAAAACGTTCTAGCCGATTATGCACGTAAGAAATCCCCTGTGTATGATGTATTGGAGGAACTGTTGAAAGGTAAGGAATTTGATTTGCCTGAAGGACAAGGTTTTGTGGATAAGGATGGGACAAAGCGGCAGCGTGCCCGGGTAAAATGGTTCCAGCCTGTTGAACAACGCCAACTGCATAAGGATGTGTTTTTGGGAATTGGAGAGGACTTTGGCAATTTAGTATTGAATGAAGAGATTCATGCCGCACTCCACAGATACGAGGGTGAGACCTCTGTGTTTTTTGGGCATTATTGGTTGAAGGGTAAACCCACAGATCCATTTGCTAAATCCATTTGTTTGGATTACAGCGTTGCCAAAGATGGGCATCTCGTGGCATATCGCCTGGATTCAAAAGAATTTGTGATAGTTTAGTGATGTGTGAAATAAGCGACAAGATTAAGTTTTGTACCTGCGTCAAAGGTCATTATTCCAAACTCCCACATTACTGGTTGTATTACCGGGTGGGGGAGAAGAAGAATAGTATTATGATGGGCATAGCCATCATGCCTCATTATTTGAATAGACCTGATTACATAGAAAATCAATTCAAGCTTGAGGGTCGATTAAATGATTCAGATGCTTTTGATTTTGTTATCCAGCCTATGAAGGGCGATCGGTTAGAAATTGTTCTAGATAACCTAACTAAGCAAAGAGTTGAATATCATTTTATCTATGATAATAATTGGGAGATGCATGATTATGATTATTTTGAAGTGACAAATCATCACATCAAAAAAATCGCCAAAGGCCCGATACGTTTTGAGGGTTCCTCTCAAGAATGATTTAGCTATTTCCACTTTATAAATTAAGTTTCGAAATCATGAATTGAAAATCATCTTTGATGAATTCCCAATATTTACCTCTCAAGCAGATTGGATTTAGGTCTTCATCGGCATATTGGAAATTGGAGAAATTATGAAGGATTAATGTTCTGTCATGGGAGTATGGGTAGCGTAAGGCATGTAGTTCAATCATGTCATGGATCGAATAGCGTGATACCAATTCGTGCAAATCCCAAAAGTCTTTTTTCCGACCACCCCGTTGAATAACATCGATTTTCATGGCAATGATTTCCTCGACGGTCGCTAAGCGAATGGAATCGATTAAAAGAAAAGGTTGGATGAATGGATCTGTGTAGAATATGTCCAACTTGAAGGTTTGATTTTTATTTTTTCCCAAATAGTACGCTTTCCCAATCGATGGAAGCATAGAGGACGTAGAAACGTAGGAAAAGGTTTGTCGGAGAAAGTAGTCAATCCGATCAAAATCGATGCTTCCATAGGGTGCATCGCTGAATAAATCAAGGTCTATGGATTCGCGATGGCCTACTTGTAAACTTAGTGCTGTACCGCCAACGAGCCGAAAGGGATCAAACACGGGCGCCTGCATCAAGATTTGAAGGCTATTTTTTAATAATTCATTGATCGTGTTGGTGTAAAGTGTTTGCATCCGGCGAATTCGCATGGAGGGTATAAGGTGCCCTGGGGGAATTCTTAAGAGCAGCTTGGAAAATAGCCGCTCCATAGAATTGCTTGATTTCCTTTATTTCAAGCTCATTGCCTCGTTCCATGATGCGGCGAATAACCGCATTTTTTTGCCTCTCCCAATCGATTTGACTGATATCCGTATCCCAAAAAACTGATTTTCTAATTAGGCTAAGATTGGGGGTCAAAGGTTTAAGCTTTTTCTTCGCTTCTTCAATTTCATAATAGGTCTGCAAAATCGCTAAGCTCCCTTCCGCCCAACCCAGTTTTTCCTCGATTTTAAGTGCGATGGAAATAGGTAAATTTCGTTTTCCCTTTGTAATCGCATGAAGCGTTTGCGGGTGCTCGCCAATCGACAAGGCAAGAGGTCGCTGCGCGATTCCTCGCTTTTTCAATTCCCTATCCAGAATGATGCCTGGATGAATACCCTTAAATTTAGCTAGGTAATCGCTCATGCAACAAATGTAAGCAAATTTGTTTACATATTTATTCCGTCCATTGATTCGAAAGGGTGATTATTCATACTTTTTCGAATGAGCAACTGTTCGTAAATACCGAACAGTTCAATTTAATGTGAAAATGAAGATATCGGTGTAGATTTGCCTAAGAAAGCAATATGCAAAACATGCATATTACTAATTCGAATGAGCAGTTGTTTGTTTTCCGTGTCAATTTGAACATAAAATCAAACGCAATTAGCCTACTTCGTAATCCACCCCACCATCACCTCCGCCGTTTTCTCCCACCCTTCATCCAACATCAAATCATGCGATCCGCCCTCCATGATTTCAATGGGTGCCTGGTAATGTTTGGCAGTTTGTTGGAATTCATCCACGCTTATAAGTCCATCTGCGGAACCACCAATGACCATCACTGGACAATCGATGCGATGCCTCACCGGGATAAATAGCCCCAAATACGCCCAAAAAGATTCGGCGCAGAGTTTGGGTTTGTAGACTTCCGACAAGGGGTTGTCGTTGAAAAAGAGTTTGGCGTATTTCCGAAAGGCCTTCAGCAGATTGCCTTGCAGCAAATAAGGAATCGCACCCGGATAGCGCCCAAGCGTCCGTAAACTCGGGAACAACACCCCGCTCGGGGGAACGGAGGAGAGCAAGATGGCCTTTTTGGCCTTACCCGTTTTCAAATAGCGCTGCACAATCATCCCACCCATGGAATGGCCGATCAAAATAGGAGGGCTGTCGAGTTTGTCCACGAATGCGCCCAAGGCTTGGACATAGTCTCCGACACCAAATGATATTGTTTTCGAACTCCCCATCTCTTCATGCCCCGGCAGATTTATCGCCAAGCATGTATAGCCTTTGGCCTCAAAATAAGGAATGAATTTCTCCTCCCAGCACCAAGCGCCGTGACTCATTCCATGCACGAAAACGAGGGTTTCCTTCATGCGACCGGCATTTTGCTCACGTAGTTTTTGGGAAGATGCTTCTTCAACTGGCCCACGAATAAATGAAAGTCGACCGTTATCGTATGCCGCGGCGTTTTAATCTGATTCAAATGCGGATGCGTCACCTCCCGCTGGCATAATTCCGCGATATTCTTCGGTCTTTGCCAAAGCCCCTTAATCGCCCGCGCCACAATTTTACTCTGCAATTCCGCCCCCGGCCAAATGCATCCCAAGGGCTGGAACATACCCACAAAAAACAGATTCTCGTATTTTTCATGCAGCATCTTCAAATACAAAGGCACATCCCCCTCGCTGTAATTCAAGAAGCTCTTCTCAAAGAAGGGATGCTCCAAAATATAGCCCGTGCAGGCAATCACCACATCAAACTCCTCCTGCGTGCCATCCTTGAAATACACCATCTTCCCCTCAAAATGATCGATGTCCCCCTTCGGAAACACCTTGCCATGCCGCAGTTTGTACAATAATTCATCATTGATCGTCGGGTGCGTCCCCGTGATCGCATGCTCCGGTTCCGGAAGCCCATAGTTCTTATTCGGTCCCGCGAAAATCTTGACGGTGAGCTCCGACAAGAAGAACTTGAGTTTCGTGGGTAAAAAGGCCATCTTGGAGGCCACGACATCACTCGGTTTGCCAAAGAGGAATTTGGGGACGATGCGGTAGCCGCGGCGCCAACTGATGCTTGTCTTCTGACTGACCCGACTCGTTTCCACCGCCACGTCGCAAGCGGAATTTCCTCCACCAATCACCAAAACCTTTTGGCCCCGGAAGGGCTCCGCTTTCTTGTAATCGTGCGAGTGCATGAATTTTCCGGTGAATTCACCCGGGTAGGAAGGCATGCGCGGCAACCAGTGGTGTCCGTTGCAGACCACTAAATGGCTGAAACGCTCGGTTTTGCTTTGGCCCTCATGTTCGGTCACGACGGTCCATTGGCCATCGTCATCGAGTTGGCATGATTTAACCAAGGTATTAAACTGTATATGAGGCAGGAGCTTAAAATGCTCCGCATAGCCTTGAAAATAACGCCGTAATTGGTCGTGCGACGGATAATCGGGAATGCCCTCTTCGAAATCATCGAAGGTAAAATCCTCGTATTGCGACAGGGTTTTGGAGCTGATGATATGTGTCGTTTCAAACACACTGGAATGTCCCACCTTTTCATTGTAGATCCAGTTGCCCCCCACTTGGTTGTTGAGGTCGTAGCAACGAACATCCAGTCCCTGGTCGATTAAATTCTTCACCGCGGTAATCCCAGAAGGCCCTGCGCCTATTACACAAACTTTAGTCATTTAGCTAGATACGTTTTGTTCAAATATAGCAAAATGCCAAAATAATCCTCGGATTTTAATAATTTAAGCGTTCACAAAATTTAGGATATGGACCCATTTAATATTAATCGCTTTCTCGAGGCCCAAGAAGATAGCTACGCCCAAGCATTAAGCGAGATTCAAGCCGGTCGGAAAGAAAGCCACTGGATCTGGTACATCTTCCCACAATTAGTCGGCTTGGGCTATTCGCACAATGCCGTTTACTATGGAATTAGTGGGGTAGACGAGGCGCAGGCCTATTTGGAACACCCGGTGCTCGGGCCGCGATTGATTGAAATTACACGTGCCCTTTTGAAACATAAAGATCAAGACATCGAGCAAATGCTGGGTTCCATCGATGCGATGAAATGCCGTTCTTGCATGGAATTATTTCAAGGCTTGCCGGGCGCGGATCCGGTGTTTGGGGAGGTATTAAATCATTTTTATGTGGCATAAAAAAACCAGGCATCTATTGATAACCTGGTTTCTTGTCTTTCTTTTCTAATTTCTTTTCTTTCGCTGTTTTCGCGGGCTCCTTCTTGTCCGCCTTCTTGGAATTCATGCCTTTGGCCATGGTATCGGGGTTTAAGCCCCCAAGTACGGCATAATTATTGGTTTTACCTTCCTTCGCTTTCCCTAAACCACCAACAAGCCCATCTCCCGCAGCTCCTCCACCAATTCACCCTCCCAAAAACGCTCAAAATTCCCGAGTCCCGACTTCGTAAATTTCGTCTGAAATTCCTCAAATGTCCCCGTTCTTTCCGGCCCCAAGGCTAAGTACGGTAACGTATTCACCAACCAATTGCCCATCTTTTCCGGCACCTCCAATTCCACATCCTCACGCCCCAGACTAAATGTCAAGGTTTGAGTGGGTTTGTCGTAGGTAGGAATAGGTCCGAGCCAACAAACCTTTGCGTTTGCTTTTGGAAACTTATCCTCCTTCTGGCTTAGTATCCGGGCGATGTAATTCTTCGGAATCTGCGTCCGCGGAATCTTAAAATCAAACCATTCCTGCAGCGGCATGTCCAAACCAATGCCATGCATGTAATTAAACAAGGACTTCTTCAGCCCCTCGCTAAATTTCGCATGATCCGCACCCGTCGGGTCCGTATGCTCCAAATCATTATTCGCAAAAGCTCCCGGCGTCGGATTCAAAATCTCAATCTGATAAGCATCCGGATTCAAGCCCACCGGGCTATGCGCCGTCAACGCAAATTGATGCCAAAAACCGGAATGCATCACCCCATTTTCGACCAATTGGCGAACCACTTCCAGCGAATCCACCGTCTCCTGTGCAC
>Ga0228701_1001945_pt1 | contig 13186 bp, 10 predicted proteins | sample McNCre117_Aug_MG_2_FD_178017 | JGI IMG/M metagenome (GOLD analysis project Ga0228701, IMG submission 178017) | Freshwater microbial communities from McNutts Creek, Athens, Georgia, United States - 11-17_Aug_MG | ecosystem: Environmental > Aquatic > Freshwater > Creek | place: USA: Georgia...
CAGATCGCCCGGTTTGACGTCTCGTCGCACCACGGTTCCGGCAGCGGTATAGGCTCCGTCCCCAATTGTAATCGGTGCAACGAACACGTTGTGCGAGCCGGTACGAACCTGACTGCCGATGGTGCTGCGGTGCTTGTTTACGCCGTCGTAGTTGGCAAAAATGGTCCCGGCACCGATGTTGCTGCCCTCGCCAATTTCGGCGTCTCCCACGTAGCTCAGGTGAGGCACCTTGCTGCCCGCACCGATCACCGCGTTCTTGGTCTCTACGAATGTGCCGATCTTGCCGTCCGCCCCCAGGTCGGTTCCCGGACGCAGGTATGAGAATGGGCCAACGCTGGCACCGGCACCGATGCGGCTACTGGTGGCGTGAGACTTGACAACCTTGGCACCCTCGGCCACCTGGGTGTCTACCAGCACACACTCTGGTCCGACAATTGCGCCTTCGCCGATGGCGGTGGTGCCGTGCAGGAAGGTTCCAGGCAGGATTGTTGCATCCTGGCCGATGCTAACGGTGACATCGATCCAGGTGGAACCCGGATCCAAAATTGTGACCCCGGCAAGCTGCCAGGCCCGGCAGATACGCCAGTTGAGTTCCGCAGCGACCTCGCTGAGTTGGGCGCGATCGTTGATTCCGGCAACCAGCCACTCGTCTTCGATTGCTACGGCCTGAACCCGGTTGCCCTCATGCAGCAACTCGGCTGCGGCATCGGTGAGGTACTTCTCGCCCTGTGCGTTGTGGGTTCCGACCTTGGCCAGGGCGCCCTTCAGCTTCTTTGCGTCGAAAACATAGACGCCCGCGTTCACCTCGTTGATTGCGCGCTGATGCTCGGTGGCGTCTTTTTGCTCGACGATCTGCAGGAACTCGCCATCGGTGGAGCGCAAAATGCGGCCATAACCGTGCGGGTCTTCAAGGAAGGTGGTGAGCACCGATGCGGCATAGCCGCCATCCAGGTGGGTCTGCAGCATGGTTTCGATTGTTGCGACATCCAACAACGGAACATCGCCACTGGTAACGACAACCACGCCATCGAAATCGGCCGGAAGGGCAGCCAGTCCACACTCGACCGCGCGACCAGTTCCCGGGATTTCGTCCTGTTCGGCAATGATTGCAGTCGGGAAGAAGGCTCGAATGTATTCGGTGATCGCCTCTTTTTCGTGGCGGACCACGGGCACGACGTGCGCCGCATCCAGGCTGTGAGCGGTGGCCAGCACGTGACCGAGAAGCGGCAGACCGGCAAGCTCATGCATGACCTTGGGCTTGGAGGACTTCATCCTGGTGCCTTGGCCCGCGGCTAAAACCACTACCGCCAGGTGTCGCTCGGTCATCGAACTCCTTACGCTTGTCGCTGCCCCACCAGGACTCGAACCTAGACAAACGCCTCCAAAGGGCGCTGTGCTGCCATTACACCATGGGGCAACGTGACTTTCGTCACCCTCTAAGTCTGCCAGATAGCGGACAGGTGTGGCGGCTTGCAGGGCATCGATGGCCGGCATTTTGTCTGCAATTGGTACATTGGTGGCATGTCTGGTCTCGAAAAAATGCGTAAACTGGCCAACCGCTACAAGAACTACTGGCGGATCTTCGGCGGGGCGTTCCTGGCGTTTTCGCTATTCGGAATAGTCGCGGCCTCGCTAAACCAGTCCACGCTTGCCGGGGTATTCACGGGCATCGCCGGACTCTGCTTTCAGTCGGCTTTCTTCCTAATCATCTACGCTCGCGTGAGCGAGATGTTCCTATACCAAACCGAGGCGATGGTCGAGGCAATCGAGGAATCGGTGAAGGCAAGGAAGAACTAGCCCAGAGCCTCGCTGGTTTCCAGCCACTCCAGCTCCAGCTGGTCGCGCTTGTCGTTGTATTCCGACTGCTTTGCCGAGAGCGCGGTTAGCCCCGCGTAGTCACTCTGATCGTGAGTCGAAATCTGCTGGTGCAGAGCCGCCTCATCGGAGGCCAACTTCTCAAGGGCGCGCTCGATACGTGCCAAGTTTTTCTCGGCCGCACGGAGGTCGGCTCCAGCAAGCTTCGAAGCCACACCGCGGCCCTGCGAATTCGACGCTGGCTCACCATGCTGAGTTCGCTGCGCCGCCGAATTCTGCGCGCCGCCAACTGGCTTCGAAGCCGCCTTGAGCGAATGCCGGCGCAGCTCCAGATACTGTTCCACTCCCCCGGTCAGGTGCCGAAGCGAGCCATCGCCGAGAAGTGCGTACTGCTGATCGGTGACGCGCTCCAGCAGGTAGCGGTCGTGAGTGACCACGATGAGCGTGCCGGGCCATGAATCCAGCAGGTCTTCCATGGCGGCCAAGATGTCGGTATCTAGGTCGTTGGTGGGCTCGTCCAGAATCAAAACGTTCGGCTCTCCGAAAAGCAGCCGCAGGAACTGCAACCGGCGGCGCTGGCCACCGGAAAGGTCGCCGATCGGCGTCTGCAGTTGTGCACTGGAGAACCCGAGCTGCTCGACCAATTGGCTGGTGGAAACTTCCTTGCCATCCACTTCGAAGAACGACTTCTCGCGGGCGATGAGGGTGAAGATTCGCTCGTCGGCGAACTCATCCAGCTCGCGGACATCCTGGGTCAGAGTGGCGATGTTCACGGTTTTGCCGCGCTTGATCCGGCCCGAGAGCGGCTCCAGATCTCCCGCCAGGAGCTTTAGCAGCGTGGTCTTACCGGCGCCATTCACGCCCACCAGGCCGATGCGGTCGCCCGGACCAAGCCTCCAGGTTACATTGCTAAGGATGGTCTTATCGCCGGCCGAATAGCTGATTCCCTCCAGGTCGACTACATCCTTTCCGAGCCGCTGCGTGGCAAGCTTTTGCAGGCTAATCGCATCGCGCGGTTCCGGCTCGCCGGCAATCAATTCGGCGGCTGCGTCCATGCGGAATTTTGGCTTGCTGGTGCGTGCGGGTGCGCCCCGGCGAAGCCAAGCCAGCTCCTTGCGCAGCAGGTTTTGACGACGAGCCTCGCTTGCCGCGGCCGAGCGCATGCGCTCGTTGCGCTGCAGAATATAGGCCGCATAGCCGCCCTCGAAGGGATCGATGATGCCGTCGTGCACCTCCCAGGTGAGGTTGCAGACTTCGTCCAGGAACCAGCGGTCATGGGTGACCACGATGAAACCGCCGGCGGTTGGCGCCCAGCGCTGCTTCAGGTGCGCGGCCAGCCAGGCCACGCCCTCCACATCGAGGTGGTTGGTTGGTTCGTCCAGCAGCACGACGTCCCATTCCTGGGTCAGCAGCACAGCGAGGCTCACTCGACGGCGTTGCCCACCCGAGAGTTGGCTAACCTTGGCATTCCAGTCCAGGTCGTTCACCAGTCCCGCGATGACGTCGCGCACCTTGGCGTCGCCCGCCCACTCGTGCTCCTCGCGGTCGCCCACAACTGCAGCACCGACGGTCAATTCCGGGTCTAGCGCATCCTGCTGGTCCAACATTCCAACCCGCAGTCCGCTGCGGTAGGTGACGCGGCCCTCATCGGTGACCAAACGCTTTGCCAAAACCTTCAGCAGGGTCGACTTTCCGTCGCCGTTACGACCGACCACGCCGATGCGGTCGCCCTCGTTCACGCCGATGGTGATGCCCTTGAATACCTCTTTGGTAGGGAATTCGTGACGGATATTCTCCGCACCCAGCAGGTGTGCCATGTGACTCCTAGTAGACAAGCTGGGCCGGACCGGCCGGCGAGGTGGTGACGATTGCCTGCTGACCGAAGGTAGTCATGCGGCTGGCGATTGCAACTGCATCGTTTGCGTCGCGCGCCAGAAGCGCGATGGTTGGGCCGGAGCCCGACACTATTGCCCGAAGCGCGAGGGCGCGTTCGGCCAGCTCCAGGATCTCGGCAAGTTCGGGACGCAGGCTGAGGGCCGCCTCCTGCAGGTCGTTGTGCAGCAGTGGCGCAATGTCCTCGGCGCTGGCACCGCTGCTCAGGGCCCTGACCAGCGCCGGGTTGATTTTGGCTTCGACGACCCACTTTGGGTTGTCGCCGCGCAGGTCCCGTAGTCGGTCCAACTCCGCGTATACCGCGGGTGTGCTCAGGCCAAAGTCGTTAGGTATCAGCACCCAGTGCAGCAGCGATTTTTGCGCAATGGGCGAAAGCTCATGCCCAGTCCCTACACCGACGGCGGAGCCACCGACCAGTGCAAATGGTACGTCCGCACCCAATTCGGCAGCGATCTGAAGCCGCTCATAGTCGGTCAACAGGCGACCCCAAGCCGATTCGGCGGCCAGAATCGCGGCAGCAGCATCGGCGCTTCCGCCACCCATGCCACCGGCAACCGGCACGTTCTTGTGAATCGTGATTGCCAGGCGCGGCACCTTGCGCATCTTCAACGCGGCACCGGTCGCCTTGGCCGCTTTGACAACCAGATTGTTTCGATTGGTGGGCACGGCATCTAGATGCTTCTGGTCCAGGTTGCCGGTGACCGCAACCTCCCAGTCGGCAGCCAACTCGGCTACCACGGTTTCGGCCAGGTTGACGCTCTGATAGAGGCTAGCCACCTGGTGATAGCCGTTGTCCTGGAGAGGCCCAACCTTGAAGAACAGGTTGATTTTGCCGAAGGCGGTTGCCGCGTGCACCGGCTCACAGAGCAACCGATCGAAGATGTCTTGGAGGATTTCCTCCCAGTAGGCCTGGCACGCTGCCAGCTCGGTGGCATCGTGCAGTTGCTCGTGCACCAGCGCAACGCGGAAGAGTCCGTGGCGAACCTTCTCGAAGGTGATCTCCACCCGAGTGTCGTTGTCGAAGCTGAAACTCAGCAACTGCTCCGGCACTATTCTGATGAGCCGTTCGGGGGCCTCCATCGGCCAGGAATCGGGGTCGTTGAATAGCCCGAACAGCCGAGGAAGGTCGGTGGCATAAAACCGAGCGGTTTGCGCTGTGATTCGGCCGTTCTTGGAGGTCTCGGTATGCCAGCGCTGCATCAGTAGCCCTTGGCCTTGGCGATCTTCACGAAGTCGTGAATGTCTAATTGTTCGCCGCGCTTCTGTGGGTCGATGCCGGCCGCAAGCAAGATAGTCTCCGCCGAAGCCGCGGAACCTGCCCAGTCGGCCAGGGCCTGACGTAGGGTCTTTCGACGCTGCCCAAACGCGGCGTCTACCGCCTCGAAAACGGCCACCCGCAGCGCCTCATCACCCATGGGTTCGGCTCGCTTCTCGAAGTAGACCAGCGCGGAATCCACATTAGGGACCGGCCAAAAAATGGTGCGGCCTACGTTGCCGGCCAGGTTGGAGTCGGCGTACCAGGCCAGCTTCAGGCTGGGAACGCCGTAGACCTTGTTACCCGGCTTCGCGGCCAAACGGTGGGCCACTTCGGCCTGAACCAGCACCAGACCCGACTTCAGGCTGGGGAACTGCTCCAAGAAGTGCAGCAAAACCGGCACCGAGATGTTGTAGGGCAAATTGGCAACCAGGGCATCCGGTGCCGCTCCGAGGTCGGTGACCTTCATTGCGTCGGCGGATACCAGCCTGAAGTTTGCTCCGGGAGCGCGCTGGGCTACAGTCGATTCGATCGCGGCGGCCATCTTCGGGTCGATCTCGACCGAGATGACCTTGTCTGCGACCTCGATCAGGCCAAGGGTAAGCGAGCCGAGACCCGGCCCGATTTCCACAACGGTCTCGCTGCCCGTCAGTTTGGCAGCGGCAACGATTCGGCGAATGGTGTTTGGATCGATCACAAAATTTTGACCGAGCTTCTTGGTAGGGACTACGTCCAGGCGAGCCGCCAACTCGCGAATGTCGTTGCCGCCCAGTAGTTGTGCTTCGGTGGCCATTAGGGAACCTGACTGCTGTCGATTGGTGCGTTGGGTGCGGTCGCCGAGTGGTGGCCGTCGATTAGGCCCTCAGACCAGGACCCGTAGACCCGTTCGGTGTTGGCAGTCAGCTGGGCCGCCCACTCGTTCACGTCTCGGTCAAGCAGCTGGGCCATGTAGCGCACGGTGATAGGAACCAGATAACTGGCATTCGGGCGGCCGCGGAAAGGCTCCGGGGTTAGGAATGGGGCGTCGGTTTCCACCATCACCAGCTCCGGGCGCGCCAGCATCAGGCTGTCCCTAAGGTGCTGGTTGCGCTTGATGGTGATGTTACCGGCGAAGCTCATGTACCAGCCGTTTTCGTTGCAAACCTGAGCCAGATCGGTGTCGCCCGAATAGCAGTGGAACACCACCTTCTCCGGTGCCCCAACTCGCTTCAGCGCCTCGATGACATCGGCGTGCGCCTCGCGGTCGTGGATCATCAGCGCGATGTCGTTTTCCTTCGCGATGCGAATGTGTTCCTCGAACGAGTAGCGCTGAAGCGCAATCTGCGCCTCTCCCTCGGTGCGGAAGAAATCAAGCCCGGTCTCGCCGATGGCGCGAACGCGAGGCTGGGTCGCCAGGTCTGCGATCTGGGCGATTGCCTCATCGAGACGAGCCCGAGTCTCGTAGAGTGGCGCCTCGTTTGGGTGCAGGGCCACCGCAGCCAGAACTCGGGGCTCGATCGCCGCAACTGCAGCCGACCACTTTGATGAATCCAGTGTCACGCCCACCTGAACACAACCCAGCATTCCGGCCTGGTTGGCCAGGTCTAGGTGCTCCAAATAGTGCAGGGGCTCGTCGCCGTCGGCAATCTCCATGTGGCAGTGATTGTCGTACGTGCCGACCTCGAGCGGTTCCGGCAGCGGCGGGTACTTAAGATTTTCGCGGTGCGCATTTGCGTCGTAGCTACGCCGAGTACGCATGTGTGCCGCCGGAATGCCGTCGACTAGCGCCTCGCCACTGGCTGCGGCGATGTCGGCGCTGGGGTTATCCGAGGCGCACACCTTGGGCTAGTTACCTTCGGTCTCGATACGAGGGAACAGCGGCTCCAGAACGGAAACCTTGGCTCCGGCGACCAACTGACCCCAGTTGGCGGCCTCGCCCAGCTTCTGAGCCGATAGGTCGCCCAGGCTGGTCTCGGCCAAGGCAGACCAAAGCTTCTGAGTGGCCTTTGGCACTACGGGGGCAAGCAAAACGGCCATGGCGCGAATGCCCTCTGCGGCGGTGACCAGGACCGTCGCCAGGCGCTCTCGGTTGGCCTCGTCCTTGGCAAGCGCCCAGGGCTCCTGCACGGTGATGTAGTTATTCAGTTCGTCCACCAACGTCCAGGTGGCGGTGATGGCCTCATTAATGGCGATTTCGTCGATGGCCGCATCGGCGTTCTTGACCGCGGCTGCGGCAACTGCCTTGACCTGCTCATCGGCCTCGCTGAGCGGGCCCGCGGCTGGAATTACGCCGTCAAAGTACCGGTTGATCATTGCGATGACGCGGCTTGCCAGGTTACCGAATCCGTTGGCCAGCTCAGCCTGGTAGCGGGCCGAAAGATCTTCCCAGCTGAACGAGCCATCGGAGCCGAAGGCGATTGCCTTCATGAAGTAGTAACGGAACGCGTCCGAGCCGAAGGTGTCGGTGATCTGGCTTGGAGCGATACCGGTGAGCTTCGACTTGGACATCTTCTCGCCACCGACCAGTAGCCAGCCGTGTCCGAATACCTGGTTCGGTGGAGTCAGCCCTGCCGCCATGAGCATTGCCGGCCAGATCACGGCGTGGAAACGCAGGATGTCTTTACCGACCACCTGTACAGTTGCCGGCCAGAGCGACTCAAACTTGGCCTTGTCCTCGGCGGTGTTCTCGCCGTAACCGATGGCGGTGATGTAGTTGAGCAGCGCATCAAACCAGACGTAGGTGATGTGGCTGTCGTCCCACGGAATGTCGATTCCCCAGTCGAACTTCTCCTTGGAACGAGAGATCGAGAGGTCCTCCAGGCCTCGGCGAACGAACGAAACAACCTCGTTGCGGGCGCTTTCCGGCTGGACAAATTTTGGGTTAGCGGCGTAGAAGTCCAACAGCGGCTGCTCGAACTCACTCAGCTTGAAGAAGTAGTTGGTCTCCTTGAGCTTCTCAACCGGGCGGGTGTGAATGGCGCAAACCTGCTGGCCCTCGTACTCTCCGACGCCGTCGATTAGGTCGCCCTCGGTCTTGTACTCCTCGCAACCCACGCAGTAGTTACCCTCGTAGGACCCCTGGTATATGTGCCCGGCGTCCTTCAGCTGCTGCAGGAAAACCTGCACGTTGCGCTCGTGGCGTGGCTCGGTGGTGCGGATGAAGTCTTGGTTCTGAATGTCGATGGTGTCGAGCAGCGGCAACCAGGCCTCGGCCACTAGCTTGTCGGCCCAGTCCTTTGGGCTGGTCTTGTTGGCCGCGGCAGTGCGAAGGATCTTCTCGCCGTGCTCATCGGTGCCGGTTAGCATGTAGGCATTCTCGCCACGCTGGCGGTGCCAACGAGTTAGGACGTCCACGGCCACCTCGGTGTAGGCGTGGCCGATGTGCGGGGCGTCGTTGACGTAGAAGATTGGGGTAGTCGCGTAGAACGACTTGCTGGAGGACATGAAATCTATTTTAAAGGCCTCGGGCCTTGCGTTCCTTTAGAACCAGGTCATAGAGCTCACTCTTTGATACTCCGGCGGCCTGCGCGACCTCGGCGACAGCCGGCTTTAGCGGGCTGCCGGCAGCAACCAGTTGCAAAACTTGGTCCACAACATCGATGGCCTGGTGTTCCGTGGCCTGCGCCCCGGCGATTACCACGACCATCTCCCCTTTTGGCTCGCCCTTCGCCCACTCCACCAACTCGGCCAGCGTGCCACGCACGGTCTGTTCGAATTTCTTAGTCAGCTCGCGACTGACGGTTGCCTGCCTTTCGGCACCGAGGACGGCGAGCGCCGCCTCCAGCGATTCGAGTATGCGGTGTGGGCTCTCGAAGAAGACCATGGTTCGGGTCTCGTGAGCCAGCGTCTCCCAGAGCCGCTGACGCTCGCCCTGCTTGCGCGGCAGGAAGCCCTCGAAGCTGAATCGGTCGGTTGGCAGACCGCTCACGGCCAGCGCGGCCAGCACAGCAGACGGACCTGGTATCACCGTCACGTCTACATCGGCGGCTACGCAACCACGGACCAGCTGGAATCCAGGGTCGCTCACCGTGGGCATCCCGGCATCGGAGACCACGAGCAGGTCGTGTTCGCGCGCGATTTCAACCAGTTGAGAGACGCGATCACCCTCGTTATGCTCGTGCAACGAGAAGGTCTTGGCATTTACGCGAATACCCAGTGCCTGAGCAAGCTTGAACAGGGTTCGGGTGTCTTCCGCGGCGATGTAGTTATGGGTTTGCAGGGCCTCCACCAAGCGTGGCGAGGCGTCGCCGAGGTTACCAATGGGTGTTGCAGCCAGAATAAGCACAGTTCATTCTGGCAAAACCTTGGGATTACGCGCTGCACGGCCGGGAATGTTGGTGGCGGCCGATACGATTTGGGCGTGACCGAATCTACGCCAGCACAGCCACCGAGGACCGTCGCCGCGTTCCGGCGGCTGCTCCCTAACGGCTACTGGCTGGTCACGCTGCTGGCGGGGTTTTTGCGCTTCTACAACCTTGGTTACCCGAAGGTTTTGGTATTCGACGAAACTTACTACGTCAAAGATGCCTGGTCGCTCTGGCATAACGGGTTTGAATCGAGTTGGGGTTCCCGGGCCAATGAGTTCTTCCAGAACGGGCATCCGAACCACTTCCTGGACACCGGAAGTTTTGTAGTTCACCCTCCGCTGGGCAAATGGTTAATTGCCGCACCGATGGCGCTATTCGGTGCCGGAAACTCTTGGACCTGGCGGTTCACCGTGGCCCTGCTTGGCACGGCGGCGGTGCTACTGCTGATGCTCGTGGCAAAAAAGCTCACCGGAAGCCAGTCGTTTGCGGTGCTTACCGGCTTGCTTTTCGCAATCGATGGTCACGCGATTGTCCTTTCGCGGGTGTCGCTACTTGATGGCATCCTGGCGTTCTTTGTCTTGCTGGCGTTCTATTTCCTCTTGATCGACCGCGAGAAATCACGCGCCCGCTACCAGGTGATGTCGATGCGAGCCGGTTTCGGCGTCATTTGGAATCGGCCGTGGCTGGTTGCAACCGCACTGGCCCTGGGCTTGGCAACTTCAGTCAAGTGGTCCGGAGCCTACTTCGCTCTGTTCTTCGGTGCCTACGTGGTTGTCAGCGAACTCCTGCTTCGGCGCCGCCTTGGGATGCGTCACTGGCTATCGGACGGACTGATTGGCCAGCCCTTGGCAAACCTGGCACTGATGGTTCCGGTGTACTTGGCAACCTACCTGGCCAACTGGCTGGGCTGGATCCTCACCAGCGGCGGTTGGGGCCGAGACAGCAAAGATAACTGGTGGCAGTCGCTCATTTACTATCACCAGCAGATCTACGGATTCCACGTCGGCTTGCACACTCCGCACGCCTATGCCAGTAACCCGCTCACCTGGCTGTTCATGGGTCGCCCGGTTGCCTTCTGGTATGAATCCAGCCAGTGTCCGCCAAATCCCAATGGGTGTTCTGCCGCTATTCAAGCCATAGGCAACCCGTTTATCTGGTGGGGAGCATTCGCGGCTCTCATCTGGCTGACCTATAGCTACTTCGTGGGAACTTATGCAGGCAGGGGGCGCCCCCGCACCCGAGGCGACCGAACCATCGGCCTAATCCTGTTGGGAGTGGCGGCCGGGTACCTGCCTTGGCTGATGTACATGGGCCGCACGGTGTTCCAGTTTTATGCCATCGCGTTCGAGCCGTTTTTGATTCTGGGCCTGGTCTACGCCCTCCGATCGCTTTGGTACTCGGGAACGCGGTGGCGGCGGTCGATCGTCGTTTATCTTTCCAGCGTCTGTCTAGTCTCGGTCTTCTTCCTTAATCTTTGGTGGGGATTCGTGACACCGTACTGGTTCTGGCTCAGCCACATGTGGTTGGGCAATCTCTGGATCTAGACTTCAGACATGGCAATCTACGCGGTTCAATACATCTACTCGGGCGAGCCAGACGAGCTGGCCGCAATCCGCCCACAGCACCGGGCATTCACGAAGGATCTATTCGAGGCCGGAGTACTGCTTGCATCGGGCCCACTTGTGAATCGGGCCGCGGCTCTGCTGCTGCTACGAGCAGATTCCTGGACCGATGTAGTCCAGATCCTAGACAACGACCCATTCGAAGTCGCTGGCCTAATCGGCGAACGCGACATCGAGGAATGGAACCCCATCTACGGCCCCTGGGAGGCAAAATAATGAGTTTCGACCCTAGCCAGATGCTGATGGCCACCCTTAATAATGGCCAGCAACTCCCCCGACTCGGCCTCGGCGTTTACAAGGTAGAGCAGGACATCGCCGACTCCCTAATCGTTAAGGCCATCGAGACCGGTTACCGCCGAATCGATACCGCCGCGTTCTACGACAACGAGCTCGAGATCGGTGCCGGAATCCGCAAAAGCGGCGTGGACCGCGATCAGATCTTTGTAACTACCAAGATCTGGAAAGACGGACAGGGCAAGGCCAACACCGCCGATGCCATCGAGGAATCGCTAGACCGCTTGAAGCTTGGCTACGTAGACATGCTTCTCATCCACTGGCCTCACCCGGCCATGGACCTGTACTGCGAGACCTGGGATGTATTCAACGACTACCTGGCCACCGGGCGCGTCAGGGGAATCGGTGTGAGCAATTTCGAGCCGGAGCACCTGGCCAAACTCGCCGATCACTCCGATGTGGTTCCTGCAATCAACCAGGTAGAGCTAAACCCATCGTTCCAGCAGCAGGCTGTGCGCGCCTACAACACCGATCACGGCATACTCACCGAGGCTTGGAGCCCGATTGCACGGGGACGAGACCTAGACAACCCGATCATCCAGGCGCTGGCCGCAAAACACGGCAAAACCGGCGCCCAGGTCATTTTGCGTTGGCACTTCCAGCTGGGAAATCTTGTGATTCCCAAGACCACGCACCCGGATCGCCTGCTCGAAAACATTTCGATCTTCGATTTCGAGCTGGACCCAGAAGACATGGCAGCCATCGCAACCATGGACACTGGCGTGCGAACGGGATTAGATCCGAAGTCTTGGTAGTTAGTAATCCACATGCGAGTACTCATTAGTGGAGCAAGTGGTTTAGTTGGCACCGAGCTGGCGCGGCAGCTAACCGAGCGAGGCGATGTGCCGGTACGACTAGTACGACGTCCGGCAACCGGGCCAAACGAAGTCAGCTGGGATCCAGCCAACGGATCCATTCCCGATGGCGCACTGGATGGAATAGACGCCGTAGTTAACCTTGCCGGCGCAACAACGGGCAAGCTTCCCTGGACCCAGAGTTATAAGCGCGAAATTATCGAATCTCGTTTGCAGTCGACCGCGACGCTAGTCAAGGCAATAAACGACGCAAAGGTGAAGCCCGCGGTATTTGTTTCGGGTTCTGCCAGCGGCTTCTACGGAGACACCGGCAGTCGGGTTCTGGACGAAACCGCGCCTAACGGAACCGGCTTCCTCGCCGAGCTTGCCGGCAAGTGGGAGGCCACAGCGGCCAAGGTAGACCCCAGCGTTCGCCTGGTACTGGTGCGAACCACCATGGTCATGAGTCGCAAACTCGGCGCATTGGGGCGACTGTTGCCCCTCATTAAAGCGGGCGTGGGAGGTCCACTCGGCAATGGAAGGCAGTGGTGGGCCTGGATTTCGGTGGTCGATGAGGCCGGGGCAATCCTGCACCTGATAGACACCGAGGCCGCCAGCGGCCCCTTCAACCTAACGGCTCCAGAACCAGCAACCTGCGCCCAGGTGGTGCAGGCGCTGGGCAAAGAACTGCACCGGCCAACCCTGCTGCCGGTGCCTGCCTTCGCGATGCGTATGGTTTTGGGCGAAGCCGCCGATGAGCTTCTGTTGTGCAGTCAGAAGATGAGTGCAGACAAGCTCCTGCAGAGTGGATTCAAGTTCAAGCATCCCCGGTTGCAGCAGGCGGCGGCCTGGGTTGTTGCACGCGACTAAACAGAATTAGAAAACCCGCTGGTGCCCGTTAGGGCATCAGCGGGTTTGTCGTTTATTGGGTTATTCAGCCTTTGGTGCGGCAGGCTTCTTAGCTGCTGGCTTCTTAGCGGCTGCGGTCTTGGCCGCGGCAGGCTTGGCTGAGGTGGTCTTTGCGGCAGGCTTGGCTGCAGCAGGCTTTGCAGCAGTTGCCTTAGCTGCCGGCTTAGCGGCTGCGGTCTTAGCCGCTGCAGGCTTGGCTGCTGGCTTTGCAGCGCCAGCCTTAGCGGCCGGGGCCTTAGGTGCAGTCTTGGTAGCCGGCGCCTTTGCCGCAGGCTTTGCCGCGGTGGCCTTCTCTACTGCGGCCGCGGTCTTGGTAGT
>Ga0228701_1001947_pt1 | contig 13169 bp, 11 predicted proteins | sample McNCre117_Aug_MG_2_FD_178017 | JGI IMG/M metagenome (GOLD analysis project Ga0228701, IMG submission 178017) | Freshwater microbial communities from McNutts Creek, Athens, Georgia, United States - 11-17_Aug_MG | ecosystem: Environmental > Aquatic > Freshwater > Creek | place: USA: Georgia...
CACCAAACGTGCCTTTCTCACAGCGCGGCCGTTTGACTGGCAACAGCTGGAGCGGCTGGGTTTGTTTGAGGCGTTTGTCACGCCCGACCAATGGCAGGCCACCCAGCAGACCCTGGTGCAGGACATTCTGGCGCTGGCTCCGCTGGCCGCACAAGAGACCAAGAAGTCGCTCAACGAGATCGCCAACGGCCACATGGACTGGCCTGTCCTGCGTGCCCGTGAAGAGCTCACCAGCACCAGCGCCGACTTTGCCGAAGGCCGTGCCGCCTTTGCCGAGCGCCGCAAACCGGTGTTTGTCGGGCGCTGATGCGCCATGCGGGGCCTGTCATCCGGCCCACACCTGGGCCTTGGCCACCACAAAGTCAATCAGTGTGCGTGCGGCCAGCGTCTGGTAGCGGTCGGGCATGCGCAGCAAAAACAGGCGGGTGCCAAAGATGCTCAGCCGCCAGTCGTCCAGCGCGGTGACGATGCGGCCTGCCGCCACGTCTTGCGCCACCACATAGTCGGGCACCAGACCCAGGCCCAGTCCGGCCTGAATCGCTTCCAGCAGAAATTGAAAGTTTTCGGAGGCCAGCGTGGGTTGCAGGGCCAGCTCCTGCCGCTCGTCGCCCCGGTAGGCCGACACGCGCAAGCCCCGCCCCACCACCGTGGAGGTGATGAGCGGCGCGGTGCTCAGCTCCTGCAGTTCGACGGGCATGGGGTGGCGGGCTGCATGGTCGGCCGAGGCACACAGGATGTGGCGCACCTGCGCCAGCTCGCGTGCCACCAGCCCCGGTGGCGGTTCGGACAGCACACGCACCGCCACATCGACCTCTTCACGCAGCAGGTCGTCAATGCGGTTGTCAAACACCAGCTCCAGCGTGATGCTGGGGTAAAGGCGCTTGAACTCGATCAGCCAGTGCGACATGACCAGTTGCCCAAACCCGGTAGGCACCGCCACCCGCACCGCGCCGTGCAGGCCTTCGCCCAGCTGGGTCATGGATTCCTGCGCGGCCAGCAGTTCGTCGCGGATCACCCGTCCGTGTGCGTAAAGGCGCAAACCCGCTTCGGTCGGGTCGATGCGGCGGGTGGTGCGGCGCACCAGTTGCAGGCCCACCGATTTTTCGAGTTGGTTGAGGTGGTAGCTGATGTTGGCGCGGCTCATCTTGCGTTTGCGGGCGGCCTGACTCAGGTTGCCCGCGTCCACGATGTCCACCAGCAGCAGCAAAGCGGTCACGTCCATGGCGGGCTTTGCATTGTTCAAAAATATTTGACGTAATGTAAATGACAATTGAAATTGTCAAAATTCAGCGCACAACTGACAATCGGCGTCAGTCGTTTTTCCATTTCAAGCCCTCACAGGACCCCCTCATGACCCAAGCTTTCATTTCCGACGCCGTTCGCACCCCCTTTGGCCGTTACGGCGGCGCGTTGAGCAGCGTGCGCACGGACGACCTGGGCGCTGTGCCCCTGCGCGCCCTGATGGCCCGCAACCCCGGGGTGGACTGGGCAGCGGTGACCGATGTGCTGTACGGTTGCGCCAATCAGGCCGGTGAAGACAACCGCAACGTCGCCCACATGAGCAGCCTGCTGGCAGGCCTGCCGATTGACGTGCCCGGTGCCACCATCAACCGCCTGTGCGGCTCGGGTCTGGACGCCATCGGCACCGCAGCGCGGGCCATCAAATCGGGTGAAGCCGGTCTGATGATCGCAGGCGGCGTGGAGAGCATGAGCCGCGCCCCGTTTGTGATGCCCAAAGCCGAGAGCGCCTTCAGCCGCGCCAACGCGGTCTACGACACCACCATTGGCTGGCGCTTTGTGAACAAGCTGATGAAGGCCCAGTACGGTGTCGATTCGATGCCCGAGACCGCTGAAAACGTGGCCACTGACTACAAGATCGAGCGCGAAGCGCAAGACCTGATGGCCTACAACAGCCAGCTGCGCGCCGTGGCTGCCATCCAGGCGGGTCACCTGGCCCGCGAGATCGTGGGCGTGAGCATTCCCCAGAAGAAGGGCGACGCCATCCTTGTGGACACCGACGAACACCCCCGTGCCACCAGCCTGGAAGCACTGGCCAAGCTCAAAGGCGTGGTGCGCCCCGATGGCACCGTGACCGCAGGCAACGCCTCGGGTGTGAACGATGGCGCTTGCGCCTTGCTGCTGGCCGGTGAAGCCGATGCCGCCAAATACGGCCTCACGCCCAAAGCCCGCGTGGTGGGCATGGCCACCGCCGGTGTGGCCCCTCGTGTGATGGGCATTGGCCCGGCCCCGGCCACCCTCAAGGTGCTGTCGCAGACGGGCCTGACGCTGGACCAGATTGACGTGATCGAACTCAACGAAGCCTTTGCAGCGCAAGGCCTGGCCGTGCTGCGCATGCTGGGTTTGAAGGACGACGATGCCCGGGTGAACGCCTGGGGCGGTGCGATTGCGCTGGGTCATCCGCTGGGCGCTTCGGGCGCCCGCCTGGCCACCACCGCGATCAACCGCCTGCACACCACGGGCGGCCGTTACGCACTGTGCACCATGTGCATTGGCGTGGGCCAGGGGATTGCCTTGATTCTAGAGCGGGTCTGACACCCTGCCCTTTGGGGACTGGGTAGAGGCTTTCAAGTTTGCGCGGCAAGAGCCGATACTCAATGATTCCATTGAATCCGTGAGCGTCATGAAATTCCCAGGGCTTTGTGCAAGTTTGGTGTTGTGGGCAGGCAGCCTGTTGCCTGCCTGGGCGGGGCAGTATGTGCTGTTGGCCGACCAGTCCAACACGGTGCCCGTGGCCGTGCGCGTTGAAAACGGCGAGCCTGCCTGCAACGTCGAAATCACGGTGCAGGGTCAGCCCCCGTTTGACCGCGAGGTGCGTGCGCCGCACTACGAGACCCGCGTGGTCATCACCCCCCAAGACGTGGAGCTGGTCACGGTGTCCTGGCGTGGCAGGCCCCGGCGGGTGAACGAGGCCGTGTTCAATGCCTGCCCGACGCTGGGCCAAACCCAGTTTTCCGTGGTGTCGGACGGCCGCCAGGTTCGGGCCAATTGGGACGTGTTGTTTGCTTCATTCAGTCCCGACAAGGCCGAGTGTGTCCGGACCGCTTTTCGGGCCGAGGGCGTGCGCACCGAGGGCTACGACCTGAACGACAGGCAAGTCACGCGGGAGGACTGGAAGATTCACCGGGCTTTGACCCAGTGTGACGGTTTTCTGGCACAGAAAAAAGCCTGGGGTGATCAGAACCCCAAAAGTTTTGCTTGCACGTTGGGCGGCGGGCTCAAGACACAGTGCGAAGGTTATTACACCGCCACGGTCAATGGCAAAGTGCAGCCCGTGTCGTATGAGACGGCGGTGCAGTTGCATCTGAACGGCGTGCCGGTGGGGTCGGGGGTGCGTGAACTGTCAGCCTCCCAAGCGGCCCGTGTCCGGCGTGTGCAGGCCGAGCAGGCCCGTGTGGCCGCAGAGGCCGCTGCCAAAGCCAAGGCCGAAGACGACGCCCGGGCCCAGCTCATCCGCCAGGCTGAGGAGGCCCGTGTGGCCGCCATCAAGGCCAAGAAAGACAAGGAAGCCGCAGATCTGGCCGAAAAGCTGGCTGTGCTGGCCCGCGTTGAGGAAGAAGAAAAAGCGCGCCGCAGCTGGTTGCGCAAACAGCTCGACAATTTCAAGGAGAGCAGTGGCATTGAAACCACGCCACGGCCCAAGCCGGTTGAAAAGCCCGAAGAAAAACCGGCCGCCAAAGCCCACGCTGACAAGAAGGGCGACAAGAAAGACGACAAAAAAGACGCCAAGCCGGACGCTGGCCACCATTGAGGAGGCCCCGGTTGGGGGTGTCAGCTTGCAGCAGGGTTCGCGTTTCGCCCGGCAGACCAGGCACTGCCCATGGAGGCGGTCACGATGCAGGCCATGGCCAGCACCTGCATGCTGTTCAGGTGTTCACCCAACACCAGCCAGCCCGCCACCGCGCCCACGGCGGGCTCCAGGCTCAGCAAGATGCTGAAGGTGTTTTTGGGCAGGTGGTTCAGGGCGTACATCTCCAGTGTGTAAGGGATGGCACTCGACAACAGCGCTACCGCCAGGCCCGATGCCAGCCATTGCGTGTCGAGCAGGGCAGGGCCTGCCTGCACGATGCCGAAGGGCGTGACCACCAAGGCCGCCGCCAGCATGCCCATGGGTGTGGCCAGGGGGCCGTAGCGTTTGGCCACGCGCTGACCAAACACGATGTACAGCGCCCAGCAAACGCCCGCTGCCAGGGCAAAACCGATGCCCACCGGGTCGAGCGCGGCTGTGTTGCCCCCGGGCAGCGGCAAGATCAGTCCCAGCCCGGCGATGGCCAGCACCACCCAGAGCCAGTCGGCGGGTTTTTGGGACGTCCACAGCGCCACCGCCAGTGGGCCGGTGAATTCAATGGCGATGGCCAGCCCGAAAGGCACGGTCTTGATCGCGTTGTAGAAAAGCAGGTTCATCACCCCCAGCGTCACGCCGTACAGGCCCAGCGGCAGCGCGTCTGCCCAGTGCCAATGTCTGCGCCATGGGCGCCAAAAGGCCATCAACATCAGGGTGGCAAACACCAGGCGGTAGGTGGTGGTGCCCTCGGCCCCGACAGCCGGGAACAGGCTTTTGGCAAATGAGGTGCCCACGCACAGCGACACCAAAGAGCCCAGCAAGGCGGTCACAGGCAAGAGGGGGAAGGACAAAGCAAGGGTCTTTCGGTGTGATGAGGTGGGCACCAGGTTTGCGCCGACCGATTCGAACAGGTGGAAACCCGGGGTGGGTTGGGTAAACCGGGGTCTTGAAGGGGCATCGGCGGGCATCATAGCCCCGCATACAATCCCCGGTTGGTCTGCCGAGCCGCCCGCCGGGTTTGCCGACAGAAGACAGATTTCAAGTTTTGTGGAGTTTCCCCATGTTCATTTCTTCCGCTTTTGCCCAAACCGCTCCTGCCGCCGCTGCCGGTGGCGACATGCAGTCCACCCTGATGAGCATGCTGCCTCTGCTGCTGATGTTTGCGGTGCTGTATTTCGTCATGATTCGCCCCCAGATGAAAAAGCAAAAAGAGCACCGCGCCATGATCGACGCTTTGGCCAAAGGCGACGAAGTGGTGACTGCAGGTGGTTTGCTGGGCAAGGTCAGCAAGTTGGGTGACGCCAACATCGGTGTGGAAATCGCATCGGGCGTCGAAGTGCAATTGCAGCGCAGCGCCGTGGTGCAGGTTTTGCCCAAAGGCAGCCTGAAGTAATTTCTTGTTTTTCGGCTTTTTCAGCGGGGCGCAGGGCGCCCCGGTTTTTCATCCTGCACGCGAGTCCTTATGAACCGTTACCCGGTCTGGAAATACGCGATCATCGTGATCGCACTGTTGCTGGGGGTGGTCTACACCCTGCCCAACTTCTTTGGTGAAGCTCCTGCCGTGCAGGTGTCTTCGGGCAAGGCCACCATCAAGGTAGACACCGGCACGCTGCAAAAAGTCGAAGACGCGCTCAAGGGCGCGGGTGTGACGGCACAGAGCATCGCCCTGGAAGGCGGCTCGATCCGGGCCCGCTTTGACAGCACTGATGAACAGCTCAAGGCCAAGGACGCGGTGCAAAAAGCCCTGATCCCGGATGCCGCCGATCCGCAGTTTGTGGTGGCCCTCAACCTGGTGTCCCGCTCACCTGCCTGGCTGACGGGGTTACACGCAGCACCCATGTACCTGGGCCTGGACTTGCGTGGTGGCGTGCACTTCATGTTGCAAGTGGACATGCAAGCGGCACTGACCCAGCGCGTGGAGTCGCTCACCGGTGACCTGCGCAGTTTGCTGCGCGAAAAAGACATTCGCCACGGCGGCATCAGCCGCAACGGCCAGACCATCGAAATCCGCTTGCGTGATGCGCAGCAGCTGGGCGCTGCCAAAAACCTGATCGCCGCGCAGTTTGCCGACTTGCAGACCCAAGACGTGGCCGATGGCAACGAGTTCCGTCTGAGTGCCAGCATCAAGCCTGAAGCTGCACGCAAGGTGCAGGAGCAAGCCCTCAAGCAAAACATCACCACCTTGCACAACCGGATCAACGAATTGGGCGTGGCTGAGCCGGTGATCCAGCAGCAGGGGCTGGACCGCATTGTGGTGCAGTTGCCCGGCGTGCAGGACACGGCCAAAGCCAAAGACATTCTGGGCCGCACCGCCACCCTGGAGGTGCGCATGGTGGACGAAAGCACCGAAGCACGTGCGGCCGAGCAAGCTGGGGGCATTGTTCCCTTTGGCGCGGAGCGCTATCTGGAGCGTGAAGGCCGCCCCCTGATCGTGAAGAAACAGGTCGTGCTGACCGGTGACAACCTGACCGACGCCCAGCCTGGCTTTGACAACCAGACACAAGAGCCGGTGGTCAACCTGACGCTGGATGCCAAGGGTGCCCGCATCTTCAAGGATGTGACGCGCGACAACATCGGCAAGCGCATGGCCATCATCTTGTTTGAAAAAGGCAAGGGCGAAGTGGTGACCGCGCCGGTGATTCGGGGTGAGATCGGTGGCGGCCGTGTGCAGATTTCGGGCCGCATGAGCACCACCGAAGCCAACGACACTGCGCTGCTGCTGCGTGCCGGTTCACTGGCTGCACCCATGGAGATCATCGAAGAGCGCACCATTGGCCCGAGTCTGGGAGCTGAGAACATCGCCAAGGGCTTCAACAGCGTGACCTGGGGTTTCCTGGTGATCGTGGCCTTCATGTGCATTTATTACGCCATGTTTGGCTTGTTCTCGGGCATCGCACTGGGTGTGAACCTGCTGTTTTTGGTGGCCATCTTGTCGATGCTGCAAGCGACCTTGACCCTGCCCGGCATGGCCGCGATGGCACTGGCGCTGGGCATGGCGATTGACTCGAACGTGTTGATCAACGAGCGTGTGCGCGAAGAATTGCGCAACGGGGTCAGCCCGCAAGCGGCCATCCACGCCGGTTACGACCGCGCTTGGGCCACGATTTTTGACTCCAACATCACCACGCTGATCGCGGGTGTGGCCTTGCTGGCTTTTGGCTCCGGACCGGTGCGCGGCTTTGCCGTGGTGCACTGCATCGGCATTTTGACCAGCATGTTCTCGGCCGTGTTCTTCTCGCGCGGTTTGGTCAACCTCTGGTACGGCAGCAAAAAGAAACTCAAGTCGGTGTCCATTGGCACGGTCTGGCGGCCTGAAGGCGGCACAGCGGTCAAGGCCGACTGAACGGGAGACACAAGATGGAATTTTTCAAGATCAAAAAAGACATCCCGTTCATGAAGAACGCGTTGGTGTTCAACGCGATTTCTTTCGTGACCTTTGCGCTGGCGGTGTTCTTCCTGTTCAGCCGTGGCCTGCACCTGTCGGTGGAGTTCACCGGTGGCACCTTGATGGAGGTCAGCTACAGCCAGCCGGCTGACTTGCAAAAAGTGCGCGCCACTGTGGGCACTCTGGGCTTTTCTGAAGTCCAGGTGCAAAACTTTGGTTCGGCGCGTGACGTGATGATCCGCCTGCCCGCTCAAAAGGGTGTGAGCTCTGCGCAGCAAAGCGAAAAAGTGTTGACAGCCCTCAAGGCCGATAACCCCGAGGTGATGCTGCGTCGCACCGAGTTTGTGGGGCCACAGGTGGGTGACGAGTTGGCCGAGGATGGCCTCAAGGCCCTGGCTTTTGTGGTGATCGGCATCGTGATTTATTTGGCTGTTCGCTTTGAATGGAAGTTTGCTGTCTCGGCCATCATCGCCAACTTGCACGATGTGGTGATCATCCTGGGCTTTTTCGCTTTCTTTCAATGGGAATTTTCACTGGCCGTGCTGGCCGCGGTGTTGGCGGTGCTGGGTTATTCGGTCAACGAATCCGTGGTGATTTTTGACCGGATTCGCGAGAACTTCCGCCGTTATCGCAAGATGAACACGGTCGAAGTGATTGACAACGCGATCACCTCGACCATCAGCCGCACCATCATCACCCACGGCTCGACCCAGATCATGGTGTTGTCCATGTTGCTGTTCGGCGGCGAGACCCTGCACTACTTCGCCATGGCGCTGACGATTGGCATTTGCTTTGGCATCTATTCTTCAGTGTTCGTGGCCGCGGCCATTGCCATGTGGCTGGGCATTGAGCGCGAAGACCTGATCAAGCCGATCAAAAAAGACAACGACCCGACCGACGAGAACGCTGGCGCGGTGGTTTGACGCCTCAGCGCAGCTCGCGCAAGTCATTGCCACTCAAAGAGCCTGTTGGACCTGCTGGGAATGAACCTGCGCAGGATCGGTTGGTCGCTTGAGAAAAGGCGTTACGCCGTGCCTATCCTTTGAAACAGCCCGCCTGGCAAGCGGCCGAGTTGCCCCATCAATTCCAGCTCCAGCAATTGGGCCTGCAGCTGGGCCGTGGGCCAGCCGCAACGTGCCTGCAGCGCGTCCAGGCTCACCGGGTCGTGGCCCATCAAGCGCAGCAGTGCATCTTCGTTGTCGGGTGACGAGTTCGGGGTCAATGCCAGGGGCACCTGGGCGAACGGGTCGGGCAGCCGCAGCTCTTCCAGCACATCTTGCGCGGATTCCACCAGTTTGGCCCCTTGTTTGATCAGTGCATGACAACCCTTGGATTGGGTTGAGTGGATGGAGCCCGGAATGGCCAGCACGTCGCGTCCTTGTTCCAGCGCCTGTTTGGCCGTGATGAGCGAGCCCGACTGCAAAGCCGCTTCGACCACCAGCGTGGCTTGTGACAAACCTGAAATCAGCCGGTTGCGGCGCGGAAAGTTGGGGGCCAGCGGCGGCGTGCCCAGCGGGTATTCGCTGAGGATCAGACCGTTTTGTGCGATGCGGTGGGCCAGTTCGCGGTGCTGGCGCGGGTAGACCCGGTCCAGCCCGGTGCCCACCACAGCGAGGGTGGCGAGCGCGCCCGCAGGTGACCCCAGCAGCGCTCCGTCATGCGCCGCGCCGTCCACTCCCAGGGCCATGCCCGACACCACCGTGAGCCCGCTGGCGGCCAGGCTGCGGGCAAATTCACGCGCATTGGCCGCACCTTGCGGGGTGGGGTTGCGGCTGCCGACCATGGCGATGGCCTGTTCGCGTTGCAGCAGGCCCAGTGCCCGGGTCTGGCCCAGCGCATAGAGCATCAGGGGCGGGTCAGGGATGTGCAGCAGTGGTGCGGGATAGTCGGCATCGCCCAGCGTCACCACCGTGCGTTGCACCTCGGGTGTGGCGGCATGTAGCCATTGCAGGGTGTCGTCGATCAGGGGCGTCAAGCCTTCAGGCGGGGTCAAGAGCGCACGGGCTTGTGCGTTCGAGACGATGTGACGCAAGGCGGTTTCGGTTTGTCCAAAAATCGCATCGGGTTGGCCAAAGGACGCCAGCAAGCGGCGAGTGGTTTCAGATCCGACACCGGGCGTGAGCGTCAAGCGCAGCCATGGTCCCAAGTCTTCGCGGGTGTTGTCCATCTCGTCTCCCTGTGCGGCCTGTGGCCGTCTGTCAGGGCATTGTGGGTCAAACGCCTGCCTTCGCCAAGGGATGGCGAGGTGTCAGCTGGCTTGGCGGCTGCGGTAGTGCGCCAGTGCGGCAAAGCCGAGGTGGTTCAGCAAGGCCACTGCCCAGCAAATGAAGCCGGTCCAGAGCGTGTGGCTGGGGTAGTGCGCACCGCGCAGGGTCTGGGTCAGGCCCAAGCTCAGGCCCAGAACAAGCACGATCCACAGCAGACGGCGACCGGTTTGACGCTGTGCTTGCAGGCCCGAGGCCAGCCAGGGCAGGCTCAAGGCCAGAAAAGCCAGCGCGGACGAAGCGTGCCCGCCCGGAAAACAGTGGCCGCCACCGCCATCGCTCAGGCCCCAGTGCCAGTGCGACACGTATTGGGCCGCGCCCCCAAAGGCTTGCAAATCCCAAGGGCAACTGGTCAGGCTGAGGCGTTTGAGGCCGCTGATGGTGATCAGTCCCAGGGTCGTGCCCACCACGATTTCGGTGCGTTGCAGGCGGTTCAGGCGGCGATAGCCTCCTTGGGGCCACCACACCATGACCAGCAGCACCCCGAACACCACCGTGGCCAGGTGGCGCGCCCGGTTGTGCAGGATCTCTTCCATCCACCAGTTGTCCTTCAGCCCAAAGCCCTGGGCATTGCCCAGCAGGTGCATGACAGACAAGTCCAATCCGGAGTAGTCCCAGGCCAGCAGACACAGCAGGGCGGTCAGGGTGAAACGGCCCAGACGGCGTGCGGGTGACAAGTCACGCCAGGCAAGGTAGGACGGTGGCGAAGGGTGCGGCATGCGAAACAGACGAGGGACTCAAGTGCGAAGGCTGAATTAAATCATGGGGTGATCTTGCAATCGACGGGGCCAAGGCCATCTGGGTTGCACGATGCCCCGATGCGATGAAGCCCCGGGTGGGGCGGTTCTTTCAGCGTCGGATCAGACCAGGTGTCTAGAATCAACCCCCAATTCCTCCGTACCCTTCCTCCATGAAACTGCTTTCTGCGCGCACGCCCTGGCACCCTGTCACTTTGCTGATGATCCTGTCAGCCTGGCTGGCGACGGCAGGGAATTTGCCGTTGTGGCTGACGGTGGCCCAATTGCCCGAGACACAGGGTTGGCGTGCGGTCACGACCCTGGCCAGTTTGGTGCTGATCCTGTTGGGTTTGTTGGGGGTGTTTTTGAGCCTGTTGGTCTGGCCGCGGTGGCTCAAACCCCTGGGCTTGCTTTTTTTGGTGATGGCCACGTCCAGCAGCTACTTCATGTGGACCTATGGTGTGGTGATCGACACCAGCATGCTGGCCAATGTGGCGCAGACCGATGTGCGCGAGGTGCGTGATTTGCTGTCGTGGTCGATGCTGGCGGCCTTGGTGCTGGGCGTGCTGCTGCCCGGTGTCTGGCTGTGGCAGCAGCCCGTGCGTGCGGTGGGGGCCAAATCGGTGTTCCTGCGTCAGCTGGCCCTGATGTTGGGCAGCCTGGCGCTGGCCTTGGTGATGGTGTGGCTGTCGTTTCAGGATCTGGCGTCGCTGATGCGCAACCACAAGCACCTGCGTTACATGGCCAATCCGATCAACAGCGTGTATGCGGTGGTGCGTTTGTCGGTGGGGGAGGCCGCGCAAGCGAACCAGCCTTTGCAGCCGGTGGGTGAAGACGCCCGTTTGCTGGCCACAGCCACCGATGAAAAGTCAGCCCCTTTGATGGTGTTGGTTTTGGGCGAGACCGTGCGTGCGGCCAACTTCGGTCTGGGCGGTTATGCCCGCGACACCACGCCGCAATTGCGTCAGTTGCAGGCGCAAGGCGATCTGGTCTATTTCTCCGATGTCACCTCGTGTGGCACCAGCACCCAGGCTTCCGTGCCTTGCATGTTCTCGCACTTGGGCAAGGCGGCTTATGAGCGCAATGGTCAGCGGTTTGAAACCCTGCTCGATGTGCTGCAACGGGCGGGTCTGGCGGTGCTGTGGATCGACAACCAGTCCGGTTGCAAAGGCGTGTGTGAACGCGTGCCGAATGTGAGCACCACGGCCCTGAAGGTGTCGCCATGGTGTGATTCAGGTGAGTGCGTGGACGAGGTGATGTTGCACGAACTGCCCAAGCAACTGGCTGCGCTCGATCCGGTGCGCCGTGCCAAAGGCACGGTGGTGGTCATGCACCAGATGGGCAGCCATGGCCCGGCGTATTACAAGCGCTCGCCCGAGGCCATCAAGCAATTCAGGCCTGAATGCACCAGCCATGCGCTGCAAAACTGCCCGCCCGAGCAGATCGTCAATGCGTACGACAACTCGGTTCTGTATGCCGACCACTTTTTGAGCCAGACCGTGCACTGGTTGCAAACCCAAAACCGCCCCTCGGCACTGATGTACGTGTCCGACCACGGCGAATCGCTGGGCGAAAAAGGACTGTTTTTGCATGGCATGCCTTACAGCATGGCCCCCAAAGAGCAGACCCATGTGCCCATGGTGGTGTGGTTGTCCAAGCCCCTGCAAAGTCAGCGCGGCTGGACCACAGCCTGCCTGAAAGCGCAAGCGAACAAGCCCTTGACGCACGACAACCTGTTCCACTCGGTGCTGGGTCTGGCCCAGGTGGGCACGGCCCTGGCGCAACCGGCTCAGGACATCTTTGCGGCTTGTTCCGCCGCCCGCTGACCGCTGTCATGCGGGTTTGCCGAACCCGCGCGCACCCGCTGGGCTGAAATTGGGGACAATACGCCCCTGATTTTTCTTTTTGTCCTGACCGCGCCATGGCCCTGCTTCCCATCCTTTGCTATCCCGACGCCCGCCTGCACAAGGTGGCCCAACCCGTGCAAGCGGTGGACGAGCGCGTCCGCACCCTGATTGCAAACATGTTTGAAACCATGTACGACGCCAACGGCATTGGCCTGGCCGCTACCCAGGTGGACGTGCATGAGCGCCTGGTGGTGATTGACACCTCGGAAGAGCGCAACCAGCCGTTGGTGCTGATCAACCCCGAAATCACCTGGATGGGCGACGAGCGCGTCAAAGGCGAAGAAGGCTGTCTGTCAGTGCCTGGCATTTACGACGGCGTGGAGCGGGCCACGGCGGTCAAGGTCACGGCGCTCGACCGCGATGGCCAGCACCAGACCCTCGAAGCCGAGGGGTTGCTGGCCGTGTGCATTCAGCATGAGCTGGACCACCTCAAAGGCAAAGTGTTTGTGGAATACCTCTCGCCACTCAAGCAAGGCCGCATCAAGACCAAGTTGGTCAAAGCCCAAAAAGCCGAGCGCTGAGTGACCATGCGTCTCATTTTTGCGGGCACACCCGAATTCGCTCAGGTGGCCATGGCCGCCCTGCACGCCGCCGGACACGAGATCGTGCTGGTGCTGACCCAGCCTGACCGCCCTGCCGGACGCGGCATGAAGTTGCAGGCCTCGCCCGTCAAGCAGTGGGCGCTGGCGCACAACGTGCCGGTGGCCCAGCCGCGCAGCCTGCGCCTGGACGGCAAATACCCCGAAGATGCTGCAGCGGCCCGTGAGACCTTGCTGGCCGCAGGGGCAGACGCCATGATTGTGGCCGCGTATGGCCTCATCCTGCCGCAGTGGACGCTGGATCTGCCGCCTCGTGGGTGCCTCAACATCCATGCTTCCCTGCTGCCGCGCTGGCGGGGTGCAGCCCCCATCCACCGGGCCATCGAAGCGGGTGACACTCAGACCGGCATCACCATCATGCAGATGGATGCCGGACTGGACACCGGTGACATGCTGCTGGTGCGCACCGAACCCATTTGGCCCGCCGACACCACCGCCGTGCTGCACGACCGTCTGGCTGCTTTGGGTGGGGAGG
>Ga0228701_1001950_pt1 | contig 13152 bp, 15 predicted proteins | sample McNCre117_Aug_MG_2_FD_178017 | JGI IMG/M metagenome (GOLD analysis project Ga0228701, IMG submission 178017) | Freshwater microbial communities from McNutts Creek, Athens, Georgia, United States - 11-17_Aug_MG | ecosystem: Environmental > Aquatic > Freshwater > Creek | place: USA: Georgia...
TTAAACGAGCAGCAGGAATGTATTGGCGTAGTACCACAAAAAAACTTAAATGAAATGCTGTCCCAATATTTGGGAGTAGCTCAACCAGGTGCCATCATTGTTTTATCCGTGTCTCCTTATCAATATTCTTTAGCAGAAATGAGTAGATTGGTAGAAACCAATAATGCTCAAATTGTTCAATTGAATACTTTATTTGATGCAAGTAATGGCAGTTTGATCATTACCATAAAAATTAATAAAGAAGAGGCGCAAGCTATTATCGCTACTTTCCAAAGATACGACTACCAAATTATTCATTATTTTGGCAATGCGCCTATCAATGATGATATGGAAGAGCATTACCACCATTTAATGAATTACCTAGATGTATAAGTTTATTTTCAAAATTTTTATGGCCGTTATAGGCATCGTGTCTTTTACTGAACAAGCCAATGCACAATATAGGGTACATGCAATTCAAATGCAAGGCAATGTTAAAACTAAGCCATACATTATCTTGCGTGAACTGCCTTATCAAGAAGGCGCCTTACTATCTAAGGATTCCTTATCTTCTTTGAATGTGATTGCGCACGATCAATTAATCAATACATCTTTATTTACAGAGGTGAAAGTAGACACCAAGGAACTAGATTCTGCTAATATAGATATTGTGATAACGCTAAAAGAAAGGTGGTACTTTTTCCCATTACCTTATTTTAGATGGGTGGATAGAAATTTTAGTCAATGGTGGACGGAGCAACACCGTAGTTTAGATAGGGTCAATTATGGCGTAAACTTAAAGCAAAGCAATTTTACAGGAAACAATGACAGATTGGTTTTGGGTTTGATTACAGGTTATACGCAACAAGCCATATTGAAATATTCGTTTCCCTTTATTGATCAAAAATTAAGATTTGGAACTGGCTTTGGATTTCAATATTACACTCAAAAAGAAATCAATTATACTTCTTTAAACGATAAGCAGGTTTTTTTAAAAACACAAGATGTAATTCGAAGCGGGTATCGTGTTAATGGTAATCTGTCTTTTCGTCCCAACTTATATGAAAGACACAATTTTCAAATAGGTTTAGGAAAAGAGGTCATTGCCGACTCTGCATTTTTATATGCACCAAAATATTTACCCACTGGTAAAAAATCAATGAGCTATGTAGATCTTAGTTATGCTTATGCTAGCCTTAGGTTTGACTACAATGCTTATCCAACTAAGGGTAATAGTACCGAGCTTGCTTTATCTCAAAGAATTGCACCCGGCGCATTTCTAAGTGCATTGCAACTTAGAAAAATAAAAGTGATGCCTTTGAATAAGTACAATTTTATTTATACCGAATCTAATAGTTTGTTCAAATTATTACCCAATGAAAATTATATGGATCAAAAATTATTGGGCTATGGCACTATGCAAATGAATGGATTAGAATATTATGTAGTAGAAGGGAATGCAGCTACTTTGTTTAAAGCTGCTTGGCATCATGCATTGGGATCCATCACCGTTAAAAATCCATTTACTACTGCATTTTTACCACAAGTAAAATATCAGTTTTGGGTAAAAGCCTTTACAAACCTGGGATATGTATATAGTGAACACCCCACTAATGCTAGTAAATTATCAAATACATTATTGAGAACGGCGGGCATTGGTATGGATATTATTAGTATTTATGATTTTGTATTCAAGTTAGATTATAGTGTGAACCAGCTTGGCGAGAAAGGTTTTTATTTACATGGAGGAATAAATTTTTAACTTTGCATCATGAAAGTAGCTATTTACAGTCGCGGTGTAGATATAGATCAACAACAATCACTTAGTGCATTGTTGTTGGAGCTGAATAGGTATGATGTTGAAATTTATGTCTTTGAAGATTTGATACATAAATTTAACCTACGTTCTGCTGCGGATAAAAAACCACTTATTCCATTTAGAACAGCTTTAGATTTACACAATACCATCGACTGTTTGATTAGTGTAGGAGGGGATGGTACCGTATTAGATGCGATTACTTTAATTGGCGACGCGAATATTCCGGTTTTGGGTATCAATTATGGTCGTTTAGGATTTTTAGCTTCTATTTCTAAGGATGAATTAAGTGCCATGGTTGAAGCATTAGTGCATCGTTCTTATGTAATCGACAAAAGAACATTAATTCATTTAGATGCTAATTTGCCAGTTTTTGGAATGGCACCTTTTGGTTTAAATGAATTTGCCATTCACAAGAGAGATACTTCTCCCATGATTAAAATTCACACCTATTTAAATGGAGAATTTTTAAATTCTTACTGGGCAGATGGACTTATTGTGGCTACTCCCACCGGTTCCACAGGGTATAATATGAGTTGTAATGGTCCAATTTTATTTCCCGAGTCTGCTAGTTTTGTGATTACACCTGTAGCGCCGCATAACTTAAATGTAAGATCTATAGTGGTGCCAGATACTTCTATTATTTCATTTGAAATTGAAGGAAGAACAGATGAAATTATTTGTGCCCTCGATGCTCGTAAAGAAATTGTATCTAAGAATATTCAATTGGCTGTAAAGAAAGAAGATTTTTCAGTACAATTTATCAGACTCAATGAAAATAGTTATCTATCTACTTTAAGAACAAAATTGACCTGGGGTTTAGATAAAAGAAATTAATATGCGAATTAAATTACTTGTCATTTTATTCATGTTTGTCTTTAGCCAATCTGCATTTGCACAGCATTTGGAATTAATGGAAGACAAAGGAGAATTGGGAGCCATGCTAGGATATGTTTCTTATAATGGAGATGTGGCTAGCGATATTCAATTTATTAAAATGAATTATGGCGCTTATTATAAAAGACAGTTGAATCCTTATATTGGGCTAAGATTAAATTACGAGAAAATAAATTTAGAAGCCAGTGATGCGGTTTCGATGAATGCGTATAACCTTGCTCGTAATTTCTACTTTAAAAGAGATTTTCATGAAGTAAGTGTATTAACGGAACTTTATTTTAATCGCTTTATCAATGGCAGAAAAAAATTTCGCTTTAGTCCTTATCTAGGTTTTGGAGGGGGATTATTGATAAGTACAGCGGTTGATCAATCCTCTAACGGAAAATCCACCAATCAGTATCCATTTGTACCCGTTAATTTGGGATTAAAATATAGTATCACGAATCATTTTAATTTGTTTGCAGAGTACAAATATCGATTTACGACTTCTGATTATATTGATCATTTGACTGATGCGCAATTATACAATGGCTATCAGGCAGGCAGATCAGGCAAGGATCAGATTGTTTCTGCACAAGTTGGACTTTCATATAATTTTAGAGCTATTTATGGCCCAGAGCCCATTAAGCGCAAGAAGCATCAAAAATTAGAAATGGACAGTCCGAATCAAAAGTCCAGCAAATTGGGCTTTTTGAATCCTTTTAAACGTAAATAAGCAGCGTATTTGCTTATTTTTGCACTATGGAAAATCTGGATTTGAATCGCCTTCCTAAACATATTGCCATCATTATGGATGGGAATGGGAGATGGGCTCAAGAACAAGGACAAGACAGGCTATTTGGTCATTATCATGGCGTGATAAGCGTCAGAAATATAGTGGAAGCCGCTGCCGAATTGGGTATCCAATACCTCACTTTGTATGCTTTTAGTACTGAAAATTGGGATCGCCCTACCGAAGAGGTAAATGGCTTAATGACCTTATTTGTAGAAACCATTGCCAAAGAAGTTCCAGATTTAAATAAAAACAATATCAGACTTCAATTTATTGGAGATACAAGTCCTTTGCCTCCTCATGCCAAACAAGCATTAGATCAAGCTACGGCCGATACGGCCCATAATACTGGTTTGACCCTTATTATTGCCTTAAGTTATAGCAGTAGATGGGAAATTGTTCAAGCAGCTCAAGCCATCGCCCAGGAGGTAAAATTGGGTCATATGGATCCAAGCCAAGTCAATGAAGCCATTTTTGGTGGTTTTTTAACTACAAAAGGCATTCCTGACCCCGAATTAATGATTAGAACCAGCGGGGAACACAGAATTAGCAATTTTTTACTATTTCAACTAGCTTATGCTGAATTGTATTTTACTGAAACACGCTGGCCAGACTTTAGAAAAGACCATCTAATAGCCGCTATTATAGACTTTCAGTCAAGAGAAAGACGTTTTGGTAAAACAAGTGCACAAATACAGCCAAATGTAGAAAATAAATAATATGTTATTTTCTGCTTTTTAACAAAGACTTTGAAATATTACGAGTAATTTGCGACACTTTAAAGATTATAAAATTTAGCCCCACCAGCAGATGCAGAAATTGACCCATTTTATCATAGGATTGTTCTCGTTACTAGTATTGTCTTCGACAGGTTTTGCTCAAGAAACACCTGCAAAAGACTCCCTTTCTCAGATCAATGTTAAGCTTCAGAATATCTACAATCAAAAAACCGTTACCAAATACAAGATTCGTTCTATTAAGGTGGTAGGGAATGAGTTTTTTGACGAGAACTTATTATTGTCTTTATCTACTTTAAATGTGGGCGATGAAGTGCAAATTCCAGGAGGAGATAATTTTGCTAAAGCCATTCATAAATTAATGGGGCAAAACTATTTTAGTGATGTAAGTGTATATATTACTGATTTGAAAGACAAAGAAATAGATGTTGAAATTAATGTAGTAGAACGTGCACGTTTATCTCGTTTTAATTTCATTGGGGTAAAAAAAACAGAGCGTGATGAGTTGTCTGGTAAGACAGGGTTGACACCTAATAGAGTAGTGACTGAGAATATGAAAATTACTGCCATTGAAGGCATTAAAAAGTTTTATGCAGAAAAAGGATTCCAAGATGTAAGAGTTACTGTCAAGGAACAAAAAGATCCTACTAGAAAAAATAATCTTTTACTTGACTTTGTAGTGGATCGTGGTCCCAAAGTGCGTATTAACAATATCAATTTTGGAGGCAACTTGATTGACGAGGTAAAATTAAAGAAGAGCTTAAAGGAGATTCATGAAAAGTCTAGAATGACTTTATATCCTATTAACGATAAGCCAGTGATTGTAAAAACTTCGCCTTATACATTTGATCAATACCTACAAGAGAAAGGATATTTGACTTTCACCAAGACACGTAAAATCTTAAATCCATACGTACGTATCAAATTTTCCTCTGCGAAATTCAATCCAAAAAAATACGACGAGAGCAAGGATAACTTATTGAATTTTTATAATTCATTAGGTTATAGAGATGCCATTATTGAAAAAGATACAGTGTATCATAATGCTGCCGGTAATTTGAATGTGGATATGCAAATGAAAGAAGGGCATAAGTATTATTTTGGTAACATTACATGGAGAGGCAATACCAAATATGCGGATTCTTTATTGTCGAGTATTTTGAACATCAAAAAAGGAGATATTTATAATAGAGAAGTATTATACAATAAATTAGGGAAGACACCTACAGCAGAAGGTGGTGATGTGAGTGGATTGTATCAAGATGATGGATATTTATTTTTCCGTATTGATCCAATTGAAACAGCCGTATACAATGACACCATTGATTTTGAAATAAGATTAATGGAAGGTCCTCAAGCAACGATCAAAACAATTCGAATTGCGGGTAATGAAAAAACGAAAGACTTTGTAATTCGTCGTGAAATTAGAACTATTCCAGGTGATAAGTTTAGTCGTTCTTTATTGATTCGTTCTCAACGTGAGATTGCACAATTGAACTACTTCGATCAGGAGAAAATTAAAATAGATCCGGTTCCTAATCCCGAAGACGGTACGGTAGACATTAATTATGGTGTAGAAGAAAAATCAAGCGATCAATTAGAATTGAGTGCTGGTTGGGGTGGCTATATCGGCTTGACAGGAACTTTAGGAGTTACTTTTAATAATTTCTCTTCTAAAAATATTTTTAAGAAATCGGCATGGGATCCTTTGCCAATGGGAGATGGACAAAAATTAAGTATACGTGTACAAAGTAATGGTAAAGCATTTAGATCTTATAATTTCACTTTCACAGAACCTTGGTTTGGCGGTATCAAACGAAATTCATTGACCTTTAGTTTGTATAATACTAAGTACGGTCAAACCTATAATTTGACTACGGGCTTATACGATCCTACAGCTGGAGATTCAAGATACATTAGCACTACGGGTGGTACGATTACATTTGCGCGACAATTAACATGGCCTGATGACTACTTCTCTTTTAGTACAGGTTTGAACTATACGAGATATTTTTTAAAGAACTATGCGATTGATCCTTACAACTTACCCCATTTTGATAATGGTACTGTAAATAACTTAAATATTAGATTGGCCTTACAAAGAACTTCTGTAGACCAGCCTTTGTTCCCAAGAACTGGATCTACGTTCTTATTGAGTGCACAGTTAACACCGCCTTATTCTTATTTCGATCCTAATTTTGCTAAAAAAGCAAATCCTTATGAATTATTAGAGTATCATAAGTGGAGATTCAATGGTGAGTGGTATGTGCCATTGGGCAAGCCAGCTGGAGAAGATCACAATAAACAATTTGTGATGAAATTCGCTGCAAAATTTGGCTTCCTAGGTAGATATGATCAAGATTTAAAAATTTCTCCTTTTGAAAGATTCCAATTGGGAGACGCAGGTTTAAGTAATCAGTTTGCATTATTAGGATATGATATTATTGCACAAAGAGGTTATCCAGTGTATCAGTCTTCGAATCCTAAAATCAATCCTGATCAGCAATCGTCTACTCAAAAGTTCACTATGTTTAATAAGTACGCAGTAGAACTTAGATATCCATTAAGCTTGGCGGCAAGTAGTACTATTTATGCCCTGGGCTTCTTTGAAGCAGCCAATGGATGGTACGACATGAAACAATACAGTCCTTTTAACTTAAGAAGATCTGTGGGTGTAGGTATGCGTTTTTATTTACCTATGTTTGGATTATTAGGATTTGATTATGGTATTGGTCTGGATAGATTGAATAATACCAATAGCTTAAAAGATGCAGGTAGATTTACCTTTATGTTAGGCTACGAACCAGAATAGATAATTGTGTTTAAACATTTTAAAATTTACAAAATGCAATTCAAGAAAGTATTTTTAATGGCAGCACTAAGTTGTTTGACTTTGTTGTCTGTACAAGCTCAAAGTAAATATGCGGTAATCAATACCAAGTATATTCTAGACAAAATTCCAGAATATAAGGAGGCTGATAAAAAATTAAAGGCCTTAGGCGATCAATGGCAAGCAGAAATTGACGAAAAACAGCAGTTTTTAGACAAAATGTATAAAAACTATGAAGCTGAGCAATTTATGTTATCTGACGAGTTAAAGAAAAAGCGTGAAGATGAGCTTTTCTTGAAGGAAAAGGAGCTTAGAGATCTTCAAAAAAAGCGTTTTGGCTATGAAGGGGATCTTTTTAAGGAGCGTCAGAAATTAGTAAAGCCTATTCAAGACAAAGTGTATAATGCGGTACAAAAAATGGCTACCGCTCGTTCATATGACTTCATTTTGGATAAAAGTGAAGGAATAACCATTATATTTGCAGACCCTAAATTGGATAAAAGCGACGACATTTTAAAAGAATTAGGGATCAATAATTAAACAAACACAACACAAAAAATAGACAAATGAAAAAAGGTTTTTTATTTGCAGCCATCTTGTTAGTAGCTGCTTCTTTCACCAACACTGCATCTGCACAAACTAAAATTGGTTATTTTGATGATCAAAGTGTAATTGCTTTATTCCCAGGTATCCAAGAAAAATTAGACACTGTATTACAATCTTATGCAAAAGATACTTTGCAAGATGAGTACAACTATACTTTAAAAAGTTACCAAGTTAAAGATAGCGTTTACAGAAAAGATTCTGCAGAATTAGCTAAGCGTCCTAAAGCTTTACAATTGTCTACTGATGAGTTAAATCAATTAAAATACAAATTGATCAACTGGCAACAATATCAACAAGAAATGATGCAACAAAAGCAAGAAGCTTTGTTGTTGCCATATAGACAAAAAATTGCTGCTGCTTTAAGTGAAGTAGTTGCTGAAAATAAATATACTTTGGTATTAAAGGCAGATGCTTTGTCTCCTTATGCGCAGCCTTCTATCGCAGACAACTTAACTATTCGTGTTGCGATGAAGTTAAAATTAACTTTACCTAAAGAAGTAGAAGAAGCATTCAGAGCTGCTACAGGCGGTGCACCTGCTAAAGCAGCAGCACCAGCTAAAAAAGGATAATTGTTTCATTAACAATATTTATATTAAGAACCTCGTTGTTATGCAACGAGGTTCTTAGTTTTACAGAAAGAAATCATTGTTATGTCGGCACCAATTGGCGTTTTTGATAGTGGTTATGGAGGCCTTACTATTTTGAAGGAACTCAAAAAGCAATTACATGCTTATGATTATATTTATTTGGGGGATAATGCAAGAGCCCCTTATGGTACTAGATCATTCGAAACAGTATATGCTTATACCTTAGAAGCAGTTAATTGGTTTTTTAATCAAGGTTGTGAACTCGTTATCTTAGCTTGTAATACGGCTTCTGCTAAAGCACTTAGAAATATTCAACAATTAGATCTGCCAAGAATGGCACCTGGAAAACGCGTTTTAGGTGTTATTAGACCTAGCAGTGAAGTATTAGGTAATTACTCTACAACCCAGCAAGTGGGCATTGTAGGTACCACAGGAACTATCCAAAGTGATAGCTATGTTATGGAATTGGCCAAATTCTTTCCCAACCTGCAAGTGTTTCAACAAGCTTGCCCTATGTGGGTACCATTGATTGAAAATGGGGAATATGATAAACCTGGTGCTGATTATTATGTAAAACAGTATTTAAACCAATTATTTAGTCAATCTGCCACCATTGATACCCTTTTATTAGCGTGTACGCATTATCCTTTATTGTTAGACAAAATTAAATTGTATGTTCCTAAGGGGGTAGAAGTCATATCACAGGGTGAAATTATTGCTCAAAGTTTAGCCATTTATATGCAAAATCACCCAGAAATGGACAAAAAATGCAGTAAAAATGGCAAAATCAGCTTTTTTACTACCGAAAACGAGCAACTCTTTGAGCAACAAGCTAGTTTGTTTTTTGGACAAAAAATTGAGGCAAAACACACAGATTTGGCTTAAAAATTCAAAAAATACCCTATTTTTGCCGTCCTTTCACGGGTAGTGGTATGGTGACTGCTATTAGAAACGGATTTTTGAACCAAAGTATTAACATCAAGGGCAATAGGAATAATCCTAATAACCCGATAAAAAAAGTAGTATATGAAACGTACATTCCAACCTCACAAACGTCGTCGTAAATCAGTACATGGTTTTCGTAAGCGTATGGAATCTGCTAATGGTCGTAAAGTATTAGCTAGTCGCCGTAAGAAAGGACGTAAGAAATTAACTGTATCAAGCGAGAAAGGATTAAAATAATTTTAATTCCTTAAGCAGAAACTTATAATTTTAAAGTCCTCTCGAAATATCGGGAGGACTTTTTTAATGCCCCATTATTTATCATGTTTACTTATCAAAAAAAAGATAAACTAAAAAGTAGAAAGCAAACCCAACAATTGTTTTCTAAGGGGCAGTCTATTAATGCATTCCCCATCAAATTAATATATACGATCGAAGCAGTAACTGCTGCTGAAACCCTCTTGCAAGCAGGGGTGGCTGCACCAAGTAGAACTTTTAGAAAAGCGGTACAACGCAATCGAGTAAAAAGATTATTAAGAGAGGGTTACCGATTAGAAAGGCCTGCATTTATGGCTAGTGCAGCATTGCAAAACAAGCGCGTTAATCTTTTCTTTTTATATATTGATTCGGTAGTCTTGTCTCAAGCAATAATACAAGAGAAAATAAAATTAGCTTTGACCAAGCTGCATGATAAACTAAAATGAATCTGCTTAAAAAAATAGTGGCGTTCCCTTTTTTAGCTTTGATAAAATTTTATCAGTTAGTGCTCTCTCCTTATTTAGGGGGCAGTAAATGTAGGTATACGCCTACTTGCTCTCAATACACTGCCGAAGCCATTAAAAAGTATGGCCCCATCAAAGGTGTCTTCTTAGGGGCCAAACGTTTAAGTAAGTGTCATCCAGGTGGGGGACATGGTTATGATCCCGTTCCTTGATCTAGGTTGTAAGATTATTTTGAAGTAGCTAATCGCTCTGCCACAACAGCCCAATCCACTACATTCCAAAAAGCGGCTAAATAATCAGCTCTTCTGTTTTGATATTTTAAATAATAAGCGTGCTCCCAAACATCCGCACCTAATAAAGGAGATCCTTTCACTTCTGCAACATCCATTAAAGGATTATCTTGGTTTGGTGTTGAACTTACTTCCAATTTGCCCTCTTTTAGAATTAACCATGCCCATCCACTTCCAAAACGAGTCATACCTGCATTGGCAAATTTTTCTTTAAAGGCATCAAAACTACCAAAACTTGCATTGATCGCTTCTGCTAAAGCACCTTGAGGAGTACCGCCACCCTTTGGAGATAAAGAATGCCAGAAAAAAGTATGATTCCAATGACCACCACCATTATTTCTAACCGCAGGGCTAATGGTACCTGCCGTCTTTACTAATTCATCTAATGACTTTCCTTCATTAGGAGTGCCGGCAACAGCTTTGTTTAAATTGTCTACATAAGCTTGATGATGTTTGCCATGATGTATTTGCATGGTTAATGTATCAAAATGAGGCTCTAATGCATCGTGTGCGTATGGTAACGCTGGTAAAGTAAATGACATATGATTGTATTTAAAAGTTAATTGATAGAAGACAAAATTAGTAATTAATACTGAAATAGCGCACTAACGCTTGGCCTTAAAGAAAGCTTGCATCAAAGCGGCACATTCTTCTTGAAGGATGCCGCCTATAATAGTAGTAGCAGGGTGAAATGGATTTTTTTCGCTTACACGACGGTAGCTATTTTTTTCATCGTAAGCACCAAAAACGATATGCCCAATTTTATTCCAATATAAAGCACCTGCACACATTAAGCAGGGTTCTACCGTAACATACAGCGTAGCTTCTGTTAAATACTTTTCTTGTAAACTAGCACAAGCACTTGTGATAGCTAGTATTTCTGCATGGGCAGTTACATCTTTTAATAATTGTACTTGATTGTGTCCTTTGGCAATGATTTTATCATGCATTACTACAACCGCCCCTACAGGAACTTCATCAGCGTCAAAGGCCCTCTGTGCTTGCACGAGGGCCTGACGCATAAAATATTCATGATCTAAAGTCATGTACAATTATAATCTTTGAATACGCATATTTCTGAACCATACCTGATTGCCATGATCTTGCAATCCAATATGTCCAGAAAAAACTTTACCAAAGTCTGGAGATTCCCCTTTTGAGAATTTACTTTTCTTAATCAATTCATTCCAATTAGCATCTCCCAAAGTAGTCGTCACTGTAGTGATACCATTTAATTTTAAAGTCAATGTTCCTTTTTCATTAATGATGTCAACGGTATTCCATTCACCTACAGGTTTTACGGCGCCTTCTACACCAGCAACTAAGTCATATAGGTTTCCTGCACGATGCTTGAAAATTTTTCCATCTGCATGACCCTCATTGTCTAGTACTTGCATTTCAGGTCCTGTATACCAGATATAATTGTATTTTTTTGGATCATCTTGTACAAAAAAGATAATACCGCTATTCCCTTTTTCAGAAATCTTCCATTCTAATTGTAGATGAAAGTCGTCGAAACTTTCATTAGTTACAATATCACCACCTCCTTTAATTTGCCACCCTTCTTTATGAGAAGGATCCAACATCAAAGTTCCATCTACTACCTGCCATGCTTCACCTACAGATGTTTTACCATAAGTATGCCAACCATTAGTTGTCTTCCCATCAAATAAAGAAATCCAATTTTTTTGTTGTGCTTTTGCTTGTGTAAATGCAAACAGCATTAAGCAAGCTAGTGTACGTTGAAACATGTGCATGTGTTTAATTGGTTTGTGAAATTATTTTTTCAAAAGTAAAACATACTTCACCATCGCTTCAGCATCAGCTTGGCTAATTTGTGGATGTGGCGTCATTGGAATAGCGCCCCATACACCACTACCACCTTTGATTACTTTTTCTGCTAACATTTTAATGTTCGCGTCATTGCTTTCATATTTCGCTGCCACATCTTTATATGCAGGTCCAATATTTTTTTCTGAAGTTTTGTGACAAGTTAAACAGTCGCTACCAGCCACTAATGCTAACCCTTTTGAATAATCAGGATTAGAAGATAAATCGTTTGATGCACTTGCTGTTGCAGGTGCTGCCGCCTCTTCTGTTTTACTTTCTTTGTTACCACCACATGCTGCTAAAATCATTAAGGCAGCAATTGAACCAAACACTTTTTTCATAATTGTATTTTTTATAATTGTTAATGTAATTAGATACCTAAAACCTTTTTGTTAAAAGCTTCATCTGATCCTGTGCTTGCAAAATCGTCAAATGCTTTTTCTGTCACTTTGATAATATTGTTTTGAATAAATACAGCACCTTCGGCTGCACCTACTTCTGGGTGTTTAATACAACATTCCCATTCCATTACCGCCCATCCTTTATAATCATAAGCGGCAAGCTTACTAAAGATACTTTTGAAATCTACTTGTCCATCACCTAAAGACCTAAATCTGCCCGCACGATCTATCCAGTTTTGATAACCACCATATACCCCTTGTTTTGCACTCGGCAAGAATTCGGCGTCTTTAACATGGAACATTTTAATACGTTCGTGATAAGCATCTATATAGCCTTTATAATCCATGCATTGTAATACTAGGTGAGAAGGATCATAAAGTAAACAAGCTCTTGGATGTTGGTTGACTTTATCTAAGAACATTTCATAAGATACCCCATCGTGTAAGTCTTCGCCAGGGTGAATTTCATAACAAAGATCTACGCCGACTGCATCAAATTCATTTAATATAGGCAACCATCTTTTTGCTAGTTCTGTAAATCCAGTTTCTACTAATCCTGCAGGTCTTTGCGGCCAAGGATATACTGTATGCCATAAAAGTGCACCACTAAAAGTAGCGTGTGCGTTTAATCCTAAATTTTGAGAAGCTTTAGCTGCATATTTTAGTTGCTGTATTGCCCACTCGGTTCTTGCTTTTGAATTACCTCGAACTTCTGCAGGTGCAAAGCCATCAAATTGTGCATC
>Ga0228701_1001955_pt1 | contig 13131 bp, 13 predicted proteins | sample McNCre117_Aug_MG_2_FD_178017 | JGI IMG/M metagenome (GOLD analysis project Ga0228701, IMG submission 178017) | Freshwater microbial communities from McNutts Creek, Athens, Georgia, United States - 11-17_Aug_MG | ecosystem: Environmental > Aquatic > Freshwater > Creek | place: USA: Georgia...
CCACACCACGCTGACCGAGCGGCGGCTGACCGCCCATGCCGTGGCCGAGGCGGCGATCCTTTCCGAAACCACCCGCCACCGTCTGCACGCCCGGCTCGACCGGCTGCTGCTGCACCCGTGGCTGGGTCCGATCATTCTGTTTGCCCTGCTGTTCGTGGTGTTCCAGGCGGTGTTCAGCGGGGCTGCGCCCTTTGCCGATGCATTGCAGGGCGGGGTCGATGCCGTGATCGGCGCGGTGCGCGCCGGGATGGTGCCCTCGCTGGTGCGCGATCTGCTGACCGATGGCGTGCTTTCGGGCGTGGGCTCGGTGGTGGTGTTCCTGCCGCAGATCGTGATCCTGTTCTTCTTTATCCTGGCGATGGAAGCCTCGGGCTACATGGCCCGCGCCGCCTTCCTGATGGACCGGCTGATGGCGGGCGTGGGGCTTTCGGGCCGCAGCTTCATCCCGCTGCTGTCGAGTTTCGCCTGCGCGGTGCCGGGGATCATGGCGACCCGTTCGATCTCCGATCCCAAGGACCGGCTGACCACGATTCTGGTTGCCCCGCTGATGACCTGTTCGGCGCGGCTGCCGGTCTATGCGGTGATCATCGCCGCCTTCATTCCCAATACCCGCGTGCTCGGCCCGATCGGTTTGCAGGGCGTGGTGCTGCTCGGGCTCTATGTTGCGGGGATCATCGCCGCGATGCTGGCCGCCCTGGTGCTGCGCCGCTCGGTCACCAAGGGGTCGGCCAGCGGGTTCATCATGGAACTGCCCAAGTATCAGCTGCCGCGCCTGCGCGATCTGGCGATCGGGCTGTTCCAGCGGGCCTGGATCTTCGTGCGCCGCGCGGGCACGATCATCCTGACGGTGACGGTGGTCTTGTGGCTGCTGCTCAATTTCCCGCGCGCAGGGCAGGGCGAGGATCAGGTCGATGCCTCGATCGCCGGCCATGTTGCCAATGGGCTCGCGGTGGTGGTCAAGCCGATCGGCTTTAATCGCGACATCGCGCTGGCGCTGATCCCGGCGATGGCCGCGCGCGAAGTGGCGGTCAGCTCGCTGGCGACCAGCTATGCCGTTTCGGCTGGCGACGATGCCCAGCAGGCCGCCGCGCTGGGCGAGCGGCTGCGCGGCGCCTGGAGCCTGCCGACCGCGCTGGCTTTCCTCGCATGGTTCGTCTTCGCCCCCCAGTGCATGAGCACCATCGCCGTTACCCGGCGCGAAACAAACGGGTGGAAATGGCCCGCCTTCATGTTGCTCTATCTATTTGGGCTGGCCTACATCGCTGCGGGAATCATCTACTGGAGCGCGATCGCTCTGGGTCTGTAGTCCGCAAGGGGTAAGGTAATGGCAGGCAGCGTCAACAAGGTTATCCTGATCGGCAATCTTGGTGCCGATCCGGAAGTGAAGTCGTTCCAGAACGGCGGGCGCATCGCCAACCTGCGGATCGCCACCAGCGAAAGCTGGAAGGACCGTCAGACCGGTGAGCGCAAGGAACGCACCGAATGGCACACCGTCGTGATCCAGTCCGAAGGGCTGGTCGGCGTGGTCGAACGCTTCCTGCGCAAGGGCAGCAAGGTTTACATCGAAGGCAGCCTGCGCACCCGCAAGTGGCAGGACCAGTCGGGCAACGATCGCTACACCACCGAAGTTTCGGTGGGCGGCGTTGGCGGCGTGCTGACCATGCTCGATGGCCCGCAGGGCGGCAGCGGCGGCGGTGCTGGCGGTGGCCAGCGCGGCGGCAATGACTGGGGCTCGGGCGGCGGCAGCAGCGGCGGCGCTTCGTCGGGCGGCGGCTTTGGCGGCGGCCAGCGTTCGGGCGGAAGCCCGGCCGGCGGCGGCTTCGGCGACGATCTCGACGACGACATCCCGTTCTGATCTATCGCATTTCAACGAATTTTGAGCCCCGAACGAATTTTGAGCCCCGCAGGGAAACTTGCGGGGCTTTTTCGTGGCTGAAGCTATGATGTAAAAATAGTTTGACATTTCCTTTGCAATGTAAAAATATATTTACATCAAAAGCTAGGAGGGATCGGCTATGTCGGGATTGAATTACAAAACCAAAATTCAGCTTGCGCATGGTCTTGCGGCTGGCGGTGCGATCGTGACGGGGCTGGCCGCTGCCAGGATCGCGCAGGCCAGCGCCCCCGGCGAAAATCTGGGGCTGATTTTACCGCTGTTGTTGATCGTGGCCGGTCTGGGCTGCGTATCAACCTTGCCTTGGTGGCGATCGATCGATGATGTGCAAAGGCAGGGCCATCTGGTCAGCTGGTTCTGGGGCAGCATGGCGGGGGCTTGGGTGCTGATCATGGCGTTTGTCGCGGTGTTCGGTAGGACCAGCGATCTCGCCCGGGGGGCTGGCGCGCTTTACGTTGCCCAAGGTGTTGGTTTTTGCTGCGCCTATCTGATCTGGCGCTGGCGTGGTCGGGATTCCGGTGAATGAAGAATGTGCTGCGTGAATTGCGTAAGGCGCGCGGGCTAAGTCAGGCAGAACTGGCTGAAACGATTGAGGTGTCGCGGCAGACCATCATCGCCATCGAGGCCGACAAATATGACCCCTCGTTGCCAATGGCCTATCGCCTCGCAGCCTTTTTTGCAGTGCCGGTGGAGGACTTGTTCCTGAATCCGTGGCGTTGAGCGCGCAGCGTCAGTCGCCCTGCTTTTTCAGCGCCGCCAGCGCAGCGAAGGGCCCGGTCTGATCGGGCTCGAGCAGCCCGGCCTTGCGCCGGGCTTCTTCTGCATGGGGGCCGGCGGCGAAGGGATCGATCGCGAGGGCCATGCTCTGCGCCAGCGCCTCGCCCAGATCGAAGCTGCCCTGGGCTTCCATTTCGATCTCGTCGAGTTCGTCAGCGGTGAGTTCGCGTTCCTCGTCGGGGCTGCCCGGCTGGAGCGGGGGCACGAAGCGGAAGCTCAGCGGCTCGGCGATCTTCGCGGGCAGGTCTTCGCCCGATACCGCGCAGCTTTGCACGATCGTCGCATCAAGCCGCCCTTCGGCGCGCACGGCGGGGCCATCGGGGATCAGAGTTACGCTCGCGCGCAGGTGATCGACCCGGACGAGGCCGAAGCGGCGGGCCAGCGCGGCGCATTCCTCGGCGCTGGCTTCAAGCTGCTGCGCGCCCGTGGGCAGGTGGCGCAGGTCATAGGGGCGGGAAAATTCGCTCATCGCGTGATCTTTCCGGCAAGCAGGGCGGCATCGTCAAGCGCGGCCAGGCTGCGGGCAAGGTCGCGCGCGCGGGTCGCGACGCTGTCGGCGCGGGCCTCTGCCACCAGCGAGACATTGCGGCGCACGGCATCGGCCAGCACGGCGGCGTCTTCGGCTTCAAGCCCGGCGCGGTAGGCGCCGATTCGCCCGCCCAGCGTGCTCATCAGGCGGCCGATGTGCTTGCCCACCACCATGTCGCCAACCCCGCTTTCGCGCAGCTGGCCGTCCATGTCCTCGACGAAGAGTTCGGCAAGCCGCGCCAGCGGCAGGGACAGCTCGGCGCTATGTTCCATCCGCACCATGACCACCGAAAGCACCAGCGTGATGCAATCAAAACGCCCGGCCACGGTGTCGGCCACGCCGCCGGCGGCATACCATTCGGGCTCGCGGGCGATTTCCACCACGCGGTGCCACAGCGGGCGCACGGGCGCGCGATCGTCGGTCTTCGGGCCAAACAGGCGGGAGAGCAGCGACATGGGAGGCGGGATCCTTCGTTCAGCGGGGATTAAACGGCTTTGCCCCAAGCGGCGCGGGGCTGGGCCATTGCGTGGCGGGCCAAGGCGGCTTAAGGCTGGCCGCGCGATAAAGGACACGAGGCCGGCGGGCAATGCCCGCGTGCCTGACGGAGCAAGTGCAGATGCGGGTAACGGTCAAGATCATGCGCGGCGTGGCGCTTGGGGCAATGCTGGTGGCAGGCCTCTCGGGCTGTGCCTCGATCAAGGATCACCGCGGCTACATCGTCGATGCGGCGCTGCTCGATTCGGTGACTCCGGGGATCGACAACCAGGCTTCGGTCGAACGCACGCTGGGCCGGCCCACGCTGGTCAGCCAGTTCGGCAAGAAGGACTGGTACTACCTCTCGACCTATACCAAGCAGGCCGCCTTCACCCGCCCGCGCGCCAAAGAGCAGCTGCTGATCAAGGTCAGCTTCGATGACAAGGGCAATGTCACCGCGATCCAGCGCTCCGGCATGGACAAGGTCGTGAACCTCGGCCCCGATGGCGATGCCACCCCGACCCTAGGCCGCGATCGCAGCTTCCTTGAAGATCTGTTCGGCAACATCGGCACGGTCGGCGCGGCCGGCATGGGCAGCCAGGGCAGCCAGGGCAGCGGTCCGGGCGGTCCGAACGGCAGCTAGGTTGAAGCCGCCGGGATCGACCATATATCCCGGTTCATGAACAGTTCTCGCGACAGCCACGGCCAGAGCCACGGATTGATCCAGTGGCACGGCACCACCATCATCGGCGTTTCCAAGGGCGGGCGCACCGTCATTGCGGGCGATGGTCAGGTTTCCATGGGCAACACGGTGATGAAGCCGAACGCGCGCAAGGTGCGGCGGATCGGCGATGGCAGCGTGGTGGCGGGCTTTGCCGGCGCAACCGCCGATGCCTTCACCCTGTTCGAGCGGCTTGAAAAGAAGCTTGAGGCACATCGCGGCCAGCTGCTGCGCGCGGCGGTTGAACTCGCCAAGGACTGGCGCACCGACAAGTATCTGCGCAATCTCGAAGCCCTGATGATCGTGGCCGACAAGGACACCATGCTGGTGCTGACCGGCAATGGCGATGTGCTGGAACCCGAAGGCGGGATCGCGGCGATCGGCTCGGGCGGGTACTATGCCCTGTCCGCCGCGAAGGCGCTGTTCGACTATGAGGACGATCCCGAGCGGATCGCCCGGCGCGCGATGCAGGTTGCCGCCGATGTCTGCGTATTCACCAATGACCGCGTCACGCTGGAAGAAGTCTGATCCGATGAGCGACAACCTGACCCCCAAGGCGATCGTCCGCGCGCTCGATGAACATATCGTCGGCCAGCATGAGGCCAAGCGCGCGGTTGCCGTGGCGCTGCGCAACCGCTGGCGGCGCCAGCGGATCGGCGCGGACCTGCGCGACGAGGTGACGCCCAAGAACATCCTGATGATCGGGCCGACCGGCTGCGGCAAGACCGAGATCAGCCGCCGGCTGGCCAAGCTGGCCGACGCGCCCTTCGTCAAGGTCGAGGCAACCAAGTTTACCGAGGTCGGCTATGTCGGCCGCGATGTCGAACAGATCGCGCGCGATCTCGCCGAAGAGGCGATCCGGCTGGAAAAGGACCGCCGCCGCGAAGCCGTGCGCGATGCGGCCGAAAAGGCGGCGATGGACCGGCTATTGAAGGCGCTGGTCGGCGAGGGCGCTTCGGAGGCGACCCGCGAAAGCTTTCGCCAGCGCATCGAGCAGAAGGCGATGGACGGGGTCGAGGTCGAGATCGAGGTCGAAGACGCCCCTGCCGCCCCGTTCGAGCTGCCCGGGATGGGCGGCAATGTCGGCATGATCAACCTGTCCGACATGATGTCGAAGGCGATGGGCAAGCAGAACCTCAAGCGCCGCAAGCTCAAGGTGCCCGATGCCTGGACCAAGCTGGTCGACGAGGAATCCGAGCGCCGGATGGATCAGGACGATGTCGCGCGCGTGGCGCTGGCCAATGCCGAAACCAACGGCATCGTATTCATCGACGAGATCGACAAGATCGCGGTCAGCGACGTGCGCGGCGGATCGGTCAGCCGCGAAGGCGTACAGCGCGATCTGCTGCCGCTGATCGAGGGCACCACGGTTGCCACCAAATATGGCCCGATGAAGACCGACCACGTGCTGTTCATCGCCTCGGGCGCGTTCCACGTGGCCAAGCCCAGCGATCTCCTGCCCGAACTGCAGGGCCGCCTGCCGATCCGGGTGGAGCTGAAAGCGCTGTCCGAAGCGGACTTCGTGCGGATCCTGTCCGAAACCCGCGCCAATCTGGTCGAACAATACCGCGCGCTGCTCGGCACCGAGCAGGTGACGCTCGATTTCACCGCCGATGCCGTGGGCGAGGTCGCGAAGATCGCCTGCCAGGTCAACGAAGCGGTCGAGAATATCGGCGCGCGGCGTTTGCAGACGGTGATGGAGCGCTTGCTCGAAGACCTGTCGTTCGAAGCCGAGGATCGCACCGGCGATACGGTGACCATCGATGCCGGTTATGTCCGTGACCGCCTGTCAGGGCTGGCGCAGGACAGCGATCTCAGCAAATATATATTGTAATCAGGGGGCGCGCTTTGTCACAACTTGGCCAAATCAAGGAACTGAGAAAGCGGCGTGGCCTCACGCAAAGCGAACTTGCCGAGCGGCTCGGTGTCGAGCAGTCGACCATCCACCGCTGGGAATCCGGAAAGCAGGAGCCTGGGATCAGTCATCTCGCGGGGTTGGCGCACGCGCTCAATGTCGGCGTTGATGAGATACTCGGCCTTTCGCATAACACTACAGATGAGGCAAAAGCCCCCATGCACCAGACCCCCGAAGACCGTCCGATCTACCGCCTGCTGACCGGCAAGGATGACCGCGCCTTTTGCGAGCGCGTGTCCGAGGCGCTCGAACAGGGTTGGCGGCTCTATGGCTCGCCCTCGATGACCTATGACGGCGGGATGGACTGCATCAAGGTGGCCCAGGCCGTGGTCTGGCACGAAGCCGAAGTGGTGAAGTGACCGGCTATGACGCGGCGCGCATATCTCTCGCTCAGGCGGGCCGTGGATCGCGACCTTGGAGGCAGGCAACGACCAATCTCTCCAGCCGTGTCGATGCTTCCAGCATTCGCGGGTGCTGCATGCTTGCATGCAGGTGCGGCTTTATACGTCTTCGGTATCGCACTTTGCGGTATCTCGGTGCTGGCTGAACTTTTCACGGTCTGGCGAGCGAGCAGATTGATTCGCGCTGGCGCCCGTTATGCGGCACGGCAATATGAACGACACGACAGGCATTATCTGCCAACGGAATACGCAGATAGCGAGAGCGCCTACCTTGCAGCGCGCCGCCACAAATCTACTCCGCCGCCTCGCTGACTTCTTCCGTCGCCTCGGCCTGACGCGCCCACATTTCGGCATAGAGCCCGTCGCTGCGCAGCAGTTCGGCATGGGTGCCGCTTTCCGCAAGCTGCCCGTCGTTCAGCACCAGGATCCGGTCGGCATCGGCAATCGTTGAAAGCCGATGCGCGATCGAGAGCGAGGTGCGGCCCGAGCTGACCCGGTGCAGCGTGGCCAGGATGTCCTGCTCGGTGCGGGTATCGAGCGCCGAGGTTGCTTCATCAAGCAGCAGGATCGGAGGGTTCTTGACCAGCGTGCGGGCGATCGCCACGCGCTGCTTTTCCCCGCCCGACAGTTTGAGCCCGCGTTCGCCCACTTCGGTATCGAAGCCCTTGGGCAGCCGGCCGATCAGGTCCATCAATGCCGCACCGCGCGCGGCGGCTTCCACTTCGTCCTGCCCGGCGCCATCGCGGCCATAGGCGATGTTGTAGCCGATGGTGTCGTTGAACAGCACCGAATCCTGGGGGACGATGCCGATGTGCTGGCGCAGGCTGGCCTGGGTCACATCGCAGATGTCCTGCCCGTCGATCAGGATCCGGCCCGAGGTCGGATCATAGAAGCGGAACACCAGCCGCGCGATTGTGCTCTTGCCCGCGCCCGAAGGCCCGACCAGCGCGACCTGCGATCCGGCGGGCACTTCGAACGACAGCCCCTTGAGGATCGTGCGGTCGCTCTCGTAGCCGAACACCACATTGTCGAACACCAGCGTCGGGCGGCGGATTACCAGCGCGGGCGCGCCCGGCGCGTCGGCCACTTCGACGGGGGTGTCGAGCAGGCGGAACATCTCGGCCATGTCGATGAGGCCCTGGCGGATCGTGCGATAGACCATGCCCAGCATGTCGAGCGGGCGGAACAGTTGGGTCAGGAAGGTCTGGACGAAAACCAGCTGCCCCGCGCTGTAGCGCCCCTGCGCCCAGCCCCAGGTGGTATAGGCCAGTGCGCCGGCCATCAGCAGGTTCACCACCAGCGCTTGCGCGATGTTGAGCAGCCCAAGGCTGTTTTCGCTTTTCACCGCGGCCTGGGCATAGGCACGGGTTGCCTGGGCATAGCGTTCTTCCTCGCGGGCCTCGGCGCTGAAATACTTCACCGTCTCGTAATTGAGCAGCGAATCGACCGCGCGCGACAGCGCCTGCCCATCAAGCCGGTTCATCGCCTCGCGCAGGTGCGTACGCCATTCGGTGATCGTGCGCGTGACATATATATAGGCCACCACGGCCAGCGCGGTCGCTGCGACCAGCTGCCAGCCGAAGTTGATATAGAAGATCACCGCCACGCCGATCAGCTGGATCACCGTGGGAGCGATGTTGAACAGCATGAAATAGAGCATGGTATCGATGCTCTTGGTGCCGCGTTCGATCACCTTGGTCACTTCGCCGGTGCGGCGGGCGAGGTGGAAGCGCAGCGACAGGCGGTGGAGCCGGGCAAAGACGTTTTCAGCCAGCTGCCGGGTCGCATCCTGGCCCACCCGCTCGAACACGATGTTGCGCAGGTTGTCGAACACCACCCCGGCAAAGCGCCCGGCCGAATAGGCCACGACATAGAGCAGCGCGAAAGTCAGCACCCGGGCACCGGTCACGTTCATCGCGTCGATTGCCCATTTCAGCAGATAGGGCAGCACGAACTGGGTCGCCGTCGACAGCAGGATCAGGCCGACCGCGATGACGATCCTGATCCGCAGCGCGCGGTTATCGCGCGGCCACAGATAGGGCAGGAAACGGCTGAGCGTGCCCCAGCCATCGTGGCGGGCATTGCGGGACGGGGCGGCGGGAAAGTCTGGCGGCATCGCTCTCATGTAGGAGCCTGCCGCCAAAACGGAAGGGAAAGCTAGAACGCGTCCTTGGGCAGATCGAAATAGATCCGCCGGGTCGAGAAATCGATCGCTAGCCGGTCAAGCGCGCGCAGATCGCGCATGCCGAGGAACAGAGCCGGCCGCTGATCGAGCCCGAGCGCGCGAAACGGCGGCGCATCGGTATAGGCGATCAGCACGTTGGCGAAGGACACCTCACCAATGTCGAGCTTGCGCGCGAGCCCCATGTCGGCGGTGACTTGCTGGCCGGTCACGCTGTGCAGCACAGTCGTCTCACCCTTGCTGCGGTGCGCCAGCGCATTGCGCAGCGCGAGGTTGCCGACCGAGGTTTCGGCCCCGGTATCGATCACCACCGAGGTCGCTACCCCGTCGATCCGGGCCTGGGCCATGATCAGCTGGCCCGACTTGCGCCGCGCGGTGACCACGATCTCGTAGCCGCCGTTGCCGCCGAGCGCCTTGGCATCGTTGACCGCGATCAGCCCTTTGCGAAAATCGATCAGCACCCGCTGGCCTTGCAGGCTGTCGAGCCCGAGGATTCCGTCGGCGCCCATGTCCGCCCCGTCGAGCAGCGGGGCGAGCAGCCCGTAATAGGAGCGCCGCCCGAGATCGAGCTGGTCGATCACCACGGTTGCGGCCTGCTGCGATCCGGCAAAGCCGATCAGCGTGGCGCGGCTGGTCGGCTCAAGCTGGAGCGTGGTCGCCAGCGCGCTGCTCAGCACGGTGTTCTGCGATCCGGTGTCGATCAGGAAGCGGAACGGGCCATGATCGCCAAGGCGCACCGGCACCGTCATGTGGCCCGAATGGTCGCGCCCGATCGCGATGACATCGACATCGGAGGCGGGCTGGCTGCCAGCCTGACCGGCGGCGAGCGGAAAGGCCGCGATCAGCGGCAGCAGGGGGGCAAGCAGCGGATGCATCGGCATGGCGCATCTCTCGTTGTGGTCGTGCCTTATAATATCACGCCGCCGCGCCGTTCGTCTTTATTTAAACTCGCGGGGGTAGGGCGTAGCGATGATCTCGTTGATCGACAGGGCGGCGCGCCGGGTGCGCGAGGCGCAGCTGCGGCGCGCGGCGGCAGGGATTCTTGCCACGCCCCCGATCCGCGGCAGCGACGATGGCGTGATCCTGTTCTCGATGATCGGAACGCGGGTGCTGCTCCCTTATCTGGTCGCGGTGAAATCGCTCCACGCGCGGCTGGGCCGCGGGCGGGTTGCGATCCTTGACGATGGGACGCTGACCGCGGCCGACAAGGCGCTGCTGGCCGAGCATTGCGACAATCCCCCGATCACGCCGATTGCGGCGGTCGATACCGGGCCGTGCCAGCGAGGCGGAACCTGGGAGCGGCTGCTGACCATTCTGGACCTGCGCCGTGCGGCCTATGTCATCCAGCTGGATTCCGACACTGTCACGCTGGGCCCCGTGCCCGAGATCACCGGCGCCATTGCCGCCGGGCGCAGCTTTACCCTGCGCGGCGGGGATGACAGTGCGCTGCTGCGGCTGGACGATGCCGCCGCCTATGCCCGCGCCCACCGCGATCCGGGCAAGGACCATATGCAATGGGCGATCGAGGCTGCGCTGGACGGCGTGCGTATCGCCAACCGCGGGCCGCTCAACTATGTTCGGGGCTGCTCGGGCTTTGCCGGCTTTGCCCCATCGACCGAGGGGCGGGGGCTGGCCGAAGCATTCAGCGCCGAGGCCGCGCGCCTGATCGGGCCGCGCTGGCACGAGTGGGGCAGCGAACAGGTCACCTCGAACTTCGTGATCGCCAATGCCGCCGATCCGCTGCTGCTGCCGCACCGCCGCTATCTCAACTATTGGCGCCAGACGATTCCCGGTGATGCGGCGCTGGTCCATTTCCTCGGCACCAATCGCTATCACGCCGGGCTCTATGCCAAGGCAGTGCAGCGGGTGATCGGCGCGCTGCGGCGCGGCTGATCCAGCCTTAGCGTTTCAGCACCAGCGCGATCATCTCGTTGAGCTGGGCGCGGGCGAACAACAACAGCCACCCGCCATAGACCGCGCCGCCCACGCCAACCAGCACGGCCAGCCGGGCGAGCTGCGCCAGTGGCGGCAGCGCGTGATCGAGCAAGGTCACCGCCAGCCCCATCGCCAGCGCGGCCAGCGTCGGCGGCAGCACCGCATCGCGCAGGGCGCACGCGCTGACCCCGATTACCGGCAGCGACCAGGCCGCGCCGATCGCGGTCATCACCGGATAGGCCGCCAGCCAGGCACCCGCGATCCCCACCGCGCCAAAGCGCACCCCTATATAATAGGCGATCGGCATCAGCACCGCGCCCAGCACCGAACAGCGTGTGGTGATCCCGGGGCGGCCGCGCGCGCTGACCGCCGGGCCGAACAGGACATAAAGCGTCATGAACGGCATCGCGAGCGCGAGCAGCCGCACGATCGGGGCCGCCGCCAGCCACTTGTCGCCCAACGCAACATGGACCGCCGGCTCGGCCACGGCGGCCAGCCCCAGGCAGAACGGCAGGGCGATGGTCATGATCAGCCGCACCGATTTGAGGAAGCCTGCGGCAACCGCGGCGGTATCGTCCTGGATCCGGGCATAGGCGCTGAACGCCACTTCATTGAGCGGCGGGACCACCTTGTTGACGAAGATCTGCGCGAGGAACAGGCTGGTGGTATAAAGCCCCAGCTCGTGCGGGGCGAACGCACGCCCAGCGATGACGATGTCGGCCTGGCTCTGGGCGAACCAGAAGATCTGCCCGATCATCACCACCCCGCCATAGTCGGCAAGCTTGCGCACTCCGCGAAAGTCGAAGCTGGGCCAGACCAGCGCCCGCGCCGCGATCGCCATGCCAAGGCCCCGGCTGGTGAAGCTGGCCAGCGGCGCGAACACCAGCGTCCAGACCCCGCAGCCCGCCAGCGCGCAGCCCAGCGCAGTGAAGGCCCCGATCAGCGCCGAGCCGACATTGACCTGCGCCTGCCGGCGAAAGTCCATCTCGCGCGAGAGCACGGTATAGCCCAGCGCCAGAAACGGCGTGGACAGATAGATCAGCGCCTGGACCCGCAGCAGGTCGGCCACCGCGCTCTGGCGATAGTAGGCCGCGATCCACGGCGCGGCGAAGAACTGCCCGGCGGCCAGCGCCGCATTGATGACCAGCAGTAGCCCGAACAGCTGGCGCAATTGCTGCTCGCCGCCATCGCGCTGCTGGATCGCGGCATTGGCAAAGCCATAGCCATTGAGCAGGCTGAGCAGGACCAGCACGACCGAGGTCATCGCGAACAGCCCATAGTCGGCGGGCGAGAGGATGCGGATCACCATGAAGGTCGAGGCCCAGGCTACCACCTGGCTGAAGATCTGCGTGCCCGAGCGCCAGATCACCGCGCTGCGAACCTGGCGGGCCAGTTCGCCGGGCGCGGGGCTGGCGGCGGTGCCGGCCGCGCTCAACCCACCAGTCCTTCGACCAGTGCGGTGAAGCCGCCTTGCGAGGCGCCCCGGCTGTGGGCGCGTCGGCGCCAGGCCAGCATCGGACGGGCGAGCGGCGGGATCAGCCGCCACAACAGAAAGGACAGCGCCCAGACCGGGCCATCGACCCGCGCCTTGACCCGGCGCAGTTCGGCCAGACCGCGCTGGGTATCGCCATCGACCACCCGGTCGATCGCGTGCTCGAAGTCGAGCGCCTCCTGGCTCTCGGCAATCAGCCGGGCCAGCAGGGCCTGTTCGGGGGCATCGGCGGGCAGTGCGGCGCGGGCTTTCTCATAGACCCTGAGATTGCCCATCAGCATCCGCCCGGCATGGGCCGAAGCCGAATTGGGCCGCACCCGGTAATCGCCCATCACCTGGTCGACATGGTGGGCATGGCCGCCGCGCTGCATCAGCCGCACCCAGAGGTCGAAATCCTCGGACTGGGCCATGCCGGTATCGAACCCGCCAACCGCATCGAAATCGGCCCGGCGAAAGGTGGTCCCTATATAGACGCCGAAACTGCGATCGAGCACGTCGGCCAGAGTCCCCCGGATCCCGTCGCTCGATCCCTGCTTACTGTTGAAGCAGAGCCGCTCGCGCGGGACCGCACCAAAGATGCGCGCGTTGCAGGTTGCGAGCCGGATCGCGGGATCGGCTTCGAGCAGCTCGGTCATGGTGGCAAGGTAGTCAGGCCGGATCAGGTCATCGCCATCGACCAGCGCGATCAGCTGCGCATGGGTCTGGGCGATCGCGGTGTTGCGCGCAGCAGAGACGCCGTGGTTGCTCGTCGCGAGGAAGCGGATGCGCGGATCAGCCAGATAGGGCGCCACCGCAGCGGCGACATCATCGG
>Ga0228701_1001956_pt1 | contig 13128 bp, 8 predicted proteins | sample McNCre117_Aug_MG_2_FD_178017 | JGI IMG/M metagenome (GOLD analysis project Ga0228701, IMG submission 178017) | Freshwater microbial communities from McNutts Creek, Athens, Georgia, United States - 11-17_Aug_MG | ecosystem: Environmental > Aquatic > Freshwater > Creek | place: USA: Georgia...
TAAGAAGGCTTTTTTGAATTTGCGTTTACGGGACGAGAAGCAGCGGGAGATTTTGGCCAATAATTTAGAGCAGTCGAAGCTGAATGTCTTTGCCTTGCAGGCGGGATTGGGTGCCAACTCGAATTTTAGGAATTTCTCGGATCAAATGATTTCATCTCAAGCGAATCGAACCTTTGTTTCAAGCCCCTTGATGACCTTAACGAATCCTTTTGCCTGGATGAGTTTTATCAAGTCGATTAAGAATGGGGATCTCAAACGAAAGGACTGGAAGGAGGCGTTTGAATTACAGCCTAAGCAGTTGGTTTCACCTCAGCAGTTTAAACAGGATTTGCGGAGAAATTAAGTTCCTGTCTCAGTTTATCAATATCTTGATTGCGTTTCACGTAGTTTTGGCGATTGTGCCAATGGGAGGGTTGTTATTTATCAATGACTTGATAAGAAGTTGTTTCTACTTTAGGTAGCTTTGAGCGTAACGCTGGCGGGGTCGCAGACCCCGCCAGCGTTTACCACCACCACGACTTTATTCTTCCTCTAGGGTGTAATTGCAATTTTGTTTAATCCATTCAATCGGCGTGGTATTCGTGACATCTCTAAATGCTTTGTAAAAAGTAGCCCGATTGTTAAATCCGGATTCAACGGCAATCCCTTCAATCGAAATTTTCAAATGTGAATTTTTTCGAAACATTTCCGTGGCATAATCAATGCGTAATTGATTTCGCATTTTGGGAAAGGGTATTTTTATCACCTTACTAAAACAGTCCGTTACATTTTTTTGAGGTATATCCAATGTACTTACAATATCATGTATGGAAAATCCGGGAGCTAGATACGGTTTTTCATCATTCAAGTAGTTCATAATTCTAGTTGATTCTGATAATAATTCGCTTTTGATGGAATCCGCATTTTCACTATTTCCCGTCAAGCGATTCATCATTCGGAAATAAAGATTTAAATCCGAGTTGTTCGAGTTGTCATAAATGAAATTGGGAAAAATAATGAATGATAAGGGAACCAAGATACATATAACTCCGAGGAATTCGGGACTGATTTGTTGACCATCTGAAATGTAACGATATAAGACAAGCGCTCTAATCGTAATAAAATTGATGACCAAAATGATGCCGAGCTGTAGTAAATTGTGATACGTTTTTTTACTCAGTTTTTCCTTATTTCGAATCACTAGTCGGAATAGGTATCCCATAGTTATTACCCCAATTAGCGGATTGTAAATATTATTTATCGTTCGTAAAAGAGGATAAGAAAACCAAATAAAATAGGGCTTGGCGGATGTATAGGTATCCTGCGTATAAATTTGAACTTTATCTTCAATCGGCAAAAAATAGAAAGGGATAAAATTAATCAAACACAATACGAATGGGGTAAAAAATAGAAAATAACGATTTAAGGTAAGCCCTTTTCTCAGGACACTTTCTATATATAGTAATGCCAAAGGCGCGATGATAAAGTTTATAATGGGATGGATCATCACCACACGTAGGGTGAGCGGATGCTGATCAAAATAAGCTAATGGAAAAGACTCTACGATAACCTTCAAGCAAACCGCTGGCAAGGCGATAATCGCATAAATAATTCCCTTATTTTTTTCAAAATGATTTCTCAGTAGGATAAATGCAACCAAGGAAACAAGAATAAGATTTGCGTTCAGCATTTGACAAGGTTATAAATTAATCTTTGATAAATTTAGTTTACAATAATTTAATTAAGACAATTCATAATCTGCTAGTTGTCATAAATACTTTTTTATAGACACTATTATTTAGTCTAATTCGATTTTAGCCATTATACGCACACACTTTTGTACTGACTTTTAATCTTAGTCCAAACAAAAATGTTCGCTATGAAGCTTATTTCGACTCGTTTGTTGCTCATCTGTCTCTGTATTTTTCTTGTGCAAATTGCCTTTGGCCAACAATTCAAAATGACCCAAGGCATCGCCATCACGCAATTCAATTATCAAAATGATCAAGGACAAGCACTGCAGGGGATGAAGTCGGGCTCAGGCTTAGCATTCCAATTAGCCTTTCACAAAGCTAGTCTCGTAGACACCACCCAGCTGAAACTCGAGCAAACTCCTTTTGCAATTTACTTATCTCAAAATGTCAAGGTCGCTAAGCTTTTAACCCTAATCAATTACGATCTAGGATTACAGTTTACTCAACTGAACGCAGTAGGTGACATCCAAAACAATGCATTTTCCTACCAAACTGATTATTTGGGAATGCATGGTAAACTCGGCATTCGCATTCCGCTTCCATTCAAGACAGCCATCAACCTACAAGGAATTGCCAGCGTGAATAAAATCGTTCATGGAAATCAGTTACTCATGAATCGCTATGAGGATTTAACGCAAGATCCTCAGTTTAGTCAAATTAAATTCATGGCTGGCTACGGCGCTGAGGTCGAGAAACGCTTTTCGGATAAATTGGCGGGATTCGTATCCTACCAACAAACCCAAACGCTCAATGATCAGCCCGAAGGTCAATCAACCTTGAACTTCAAGCCCACAGTATTTTCGGTAGGCATTCGCTTAATGAACTAATATGAAAAAATATCTACTCTTTTTACTTCTCATCAGCCTAAGCAGCCATGGTCAATACCTAAAGCTTTCCACGATTGCTTCATCCGGTATTTCCAAAGGAACCTATGCCTCCCAGGTTGTAGGCCAATCCAGTGTGGCTTCAGGTGTTGCAAACAATTTTCGGCAAGGTTTCAAACAACCATTTGGCGTAAATATTCAAAAGACCACGATCACGAATATGCTAAGTGTTGGAGAACCAGTGAACTGGTCGGTGGAAATCTTCCCCAATCCCTTCGTAAATAACCTAATTGTTCGATTAAACGGAGCGACGAATTTACCGACTCGCCTGGTATTGTATGACGTAGATGCCAACATTGTTTGGGAAGGTACATACCCCGAAAAGCAATCGGAAATACGCTTGGAAGACTTTAAAAACATCCTAGCAGGCAAATACATTTTGCAAGTTTTCCATCACGGAAAACCACAAACGAAGACACTCATTAAAACATTGCCATAGTTATGAAAATCAACATCAACAAATATTTATTCATCCTCTTTAGCTTAGTCAGCCTAAGCACATTGGCTCAGAGCAAAAAGTCGCTGAATTACCAAGCCGTTATTTTAGATCCCAAGGCGATCGATATTCCGGGAGCCAGTATTTCAGGCCAACCTTTAAACAAGGGAAATGTGTGTTTACGCTTTAGTTTGCTGAATGCCTCGGGCGGATTGGACTATGAAGAAACCCAACAAGTTGTTACCGATGAGTATGGTCTCGTCAGTGTTGCCATTGGGACTGGAATGCAAGGCACGAGTGCAAGTACGTACAAAACTTTCAATAACATCGTTTGGAATGCTAATGTGAAGAGTTTAAAGGTAAGTGTCAGTTACGATGGTTGCAGCAGCTTCAAGCAAGTGAGTACACAAGTCTTTAATTATACCCCGTATGCCTTGTATGCTGAGGCGGTGGATTATAATAACGTAAGAGATGCGCCGACGAAATTGTCACAGTTTTCAAACGACGCGGGTTACTTAATTCCAAAGGATTTGGACCCATTAAAATCAGACATCAAAAGCAACACAAAGCAGCTTCAAGTCGCGAATCAAACCATCGCCGAGAATAAGTTGGCAAGTGATGCCTCGTTTTTAGTGGTCAACCAAAGCCTGACAAGTTTAGACAAGCAGGTGGCGGATAATACGAGCTCGATTACGACCATGAACTCTCGTATTAATGACCAACAAAATCAAATAATCGACAACCGAAATCAGTTGGGCGGCTTGCAAGGCCAATTGAATATAACGAATTCAACCGTTAGTAATTTGACGGGAGTAGCGGAAGTAGTATCGAATAAATCAACGTCGACGAACTTAGGCGGGGCTAATACTTCAGACCAATTATATCCTACCCAAAAAGCAACGAAAACTTATGTGGATCAAGCGGTGGCACAGATTTCAAGCGGAACCATATCGGATGCAACCACATTAGCCGCGGGAAAAATTCAGTTGGCCGGTGATTTAAGCGGTACAGCCACAAACCCCACAGTGCCTGCCTTGGCAGGAAAAGAAAACACAAGCAATAAATCAACTGCTACGGATTTAGGAGCAGGCAGCCCATCCGACCAATTGTACCCAAGTCAACGCGCGACAAAAGCCTACGTTGACAACTCGATTTATGCGGCGGTAGGAGCAGGAGTCGCTGATGCAACAACCATGGCAGCGGGAAAGGTGAAGTTGGCCGGTGATTTAGCCGGAACAGCCACCAATCCAACCGTTCCGGGTTTGTTATTAAAAGAAGATCTTTCGAATAAATCAAATGCCACTTTAGGTACCAGCACGACCTTATACCCAACCCAAAATGCTGTAAAAACCTATGTGGATGCACAGATCGCTTCGGCGACGATTGTTGATGCGGATGCGTCAACGAAAGGGAAGTTACAATTAGCAGGCGATTTGGGTGGAACGGCCATGGCTCCTACGGTACCGGGATTATTGCTTAAAGAAGATGTTTCTCGGAAATCTACGGCAACCGATTTGGGAGCGGGAAGTACATCCGATAGTAATTATCCGAGTCAAAAGGCCGTTAAAACCTATGTAGATACTCAAATAGCGTCGGCAACCATCGCAGATGCGAATACGCTTACAAAAGGTAAAATAGCATTGGCTGGAGATTTAACAGGAACTGCAGCAGCCCCTTTAATCGCTGCGGATGCGGTTAACAGTTCAAAAATTCAAGATCGCAGCATTGTTACCGATGACATTGCGGACGCAGCTATATCGGATATTAAGATTTCAGGTGTTTCGGGTGGAAAAGTAACGGGTAACATTTCGGGTAATTCGAGTAATGTGACAGGCTTAATCGCTGTTGGAAATGGAGGAACGGGAGCGACGAGTTTAATAGGTTATGTCAAGGGAAATGGGACCTCAGCTATGACAACGGTAAGTTCGATTCCGGTAGCAGATGTGACCGGAGCTGTTAAAAAAGTGAACGGCATATTGCCTAATTCAGCTGGTGATGTAACTATACTTTTTGGTTCAGTTTCGACGGGATCAATAGCTAATCGTCCCATAAATGCAGGAACCAATGGAGATATTTACATTGTTTCAGCTGATATCAACCCGACTAATGACGGAAGGACTTATATATCCGATGGTAGTTCTTGGAACGAAGTGACTGCCAATGCTGCGACAACAGATGCACGTTATCTTCAATTGGCTGGAGGAATTATGGATGGAAATGTAAGTTTTCCATCAGGCAAAAAAGTCATCCTTGCGGATGCTCCAACGGGATCGACAGATGCGGCCAATAAAGCTTATGTGGATTCTAAGATTTCATCTGATGCGCCCAATGCAACCAGTAGTGTGCCGGGTAAGGTACAATTGGCGGGAGATTTTGGCGGTACCGCCACGGCGCCAACGGTACCCGGTTTGGCATTGAAGGCACCCATTAATAATCCAGCATTTACAGGAACGGTTTCAGGCATTACCAAAGCCATGGTGGGTTTAGCTAATGCAGATAATACGAGTGATGCGAATAAGCCGATAAGCACAGCTACGCAAACGGCCTTGGATTTGAAGGCACCTTTGGCATCGCCCACTTTCACTGGGACCGTTTCGGGAATTACCAAAGCAATGGTGGGTTTAGCGAATGTGGAAAACACAACTGACGCGAATAAACCTGTGAGTACTGCTGTACAATCTGCTTTAAATTTAAAGGAAGAGGCCTCCAATAAATCCAATGCGGCTTTAGGTTCGAGTACTACTTTGTTTCCTACACAGTATGCGGTCAAGTCCTATGTAGATGCTCAAGTAGCCTCAGGAGCGCCAGATGCAGACGCGACCACCAAAGGCAAATTGGCATTAGCGGGAGATTTAACAGGAACAGCGGCCTCTCCAAGCATTTCCCTAGGAGCTATCACGAGTGCCAAAATATTGGATGCAACGATTTTAACGGCAGATTTGGCGGATGCTTCCGTGACGGATGCGAAGATTGTTGGCCTGACGGGAAGTAAGATTTCAGGTAATATTTCCGGCAATGCTGCCAACGTAACCGGAACGATTGCCATTGCCAATGGAGGGACGGGATCAACGACTCAAAATTTTGTCGATTTGTCCACAACTCAATCTATTGCCGGAGATAAAACTTTCTCTGGAAATATAGCCCTAGGAGGGACTTTAAGTGTGACAGGTTCAACTACATTGACCGCAGCACCAAAACTTTCAAGTACCACAGCATCTCAAGCGTTATTTACAGATGCCAATAAGAATGTAGTTTCGAATGCTATTACGGGAAGTGGGAACGTGGTAATGAGCACTTCACCAACCTTAATAACTCCTGCCTTAGGCACTCCAAGTGCCTTAGTATTAACAAACGCTACCGGATTACCCCTGTCTACAGCCGGAGCAGTTTCGGGTACTTTACCGATCTCAAATGGTGGCACAGGTTTATCCTCCGTGCCAACAAATGGACAAATCCTAATAGGAAATGGAACAGGGTTTGCATTGGCTACCTTAACTGCCGGAACTGGTATTACGATAACGAACACGAGTGGATCTATAACGATTGCTGCCTCTGCCTCGCTTGTACGACCAACTTCAGATCAATTTTCAGCCACAGCCAACCAGACAAGTTTTACCTTAACCCAAACACCTTTAACGAATGCAAATTCATTGCGGAATGTTTGGATGTTTATTAATGGTGTTCGTACAAATAACTCTGCTTATTCTGTGAATGGAGTAACTGTGACCTATACACCTGCTCAAAATGGTAATTATGCAATACTCGCGAACGATCGAATTCAATTTGATTATGCCTATTAATCTAAATTGGATAAACAAAATGAAATTGATTTCACTTTATAAAACCCTTTTGAGTTTTTGGTTTCAATCAATGCTAGTTCCTAAAGTGCTTATTGAGCAGCTTAATACTTGTTCAGGCCGGCTTTTTATTTATATAGGATGAAAAAAATAGTTAAAAATACCGTGAAGTATATCGGCATACTTTTATTTACTCTTCTCGTGATTGGAAATATCCGTGCACAATCTGTGAACGTTAGTCAAAATCCCTCGGGTGCAATCTGTTCCGGAACGAGTGTTCAATTCACAGCAAATCCCATTGGTTTTACAAGTCCCAAATACCAATGGTATTTAAATGGAACTGCCATTCCAGGTGCTACGTCCGTTACTTATACCACCTCAACATTGAATAATAATGATCAAATATATGTTCAATGTAGTAATAACACGGTTAGTGAAATGGTTGCGGGTGCAGAATTTTATTATGATGCAACCAATCCAAACTCTTACCGAGGTGCCAGCTCAACTATAAAAGATTTAAGTGGAAACGGAAGAGATGGTACGATGCAAGGATATACGAGTGGAAGTTGGAGCTCTTCGGATGGGGGAGTTTTTAACTTTAATGGAACTAATCAATATATTTCTACGGGATGGAAGCCCTCCAACACCATGAGTTTTCAATTAGCTTTCCGAAGTCTTGAAGCGTATAGTGCCTGGTGGAATAGAGGCTTGATTTCTACTTTTCCTTTGCAAACGACGCCTTATTATGGGTTTTATATTGGTACTCGTCCCGTAGATGTCTCTGCTAATAATGCGCTACATTTTTATTATGATAATAATGTTAATGGTAATATAGGTACAACAAATTCAACGTTTAATAGTACGAGCACTTGGTATGTTTTAACCGTTGTAAGTAATCCAGCAGACAATGCTGGCGCTGGTTCCATTAAATTTTACCTAAATGGTGGTACCTCCCCCATAACGAGTACAACTGGAAAAACAACGCATGCAGGAAATATTGTGGTCGGTAGGTCTGGGTATGATAAAGATTATTGGTTAGGGTATATCGCCAATGTCATTGTTTACAATCGCGTACTTTCTACCCAAGAAATCGCTGCCAATTATAATGCCACCATTGGCAGGGTAACTGGGGCATCTTCAGCTTCTGTGATAAGTACCGTCACGAATTCGATCGTATTAAGTTCAGCTGCTGGCACGAATAGTCAGTCAATATGTAATAATACAGCCATTACAAATATTACCTATGCAACGACCGGCGCGACAGGGGCAACTTTTACCGGACTTCCTACGGGTGTAACGGGTACTTGGAATAATAATGTGGTCACGATTAGTGGAACACCTACGCAGGCGGGTACATTTAATTATACAGTTACCCTAGTAGGCGGATGCAATCCTACCACAGTTCAGGGAACATTAGTCGTCAATTTAACAAATAATACGATTACCTTAACCTCAGCTGCAGGTACAAATAGTCAATCATCTTGTAAAAATTCAACCATCACGAATATCACGTATGCAACGACCGGAGCTACCAATGCAACATTCGCGGGACTCCCTGCGGGAGTTACAGGTTCGTGGGGAAATAATACGGTGACGATTAGTGGAACACCTGTGCCAACTTCCGGTACATATAATTACACAGTTACCTTGACGGGTGGATGTGGCAATATTACTGCGACAGGAAGTATCACGATAAATGCTAATTCTGTGCCCAGTGTTCCCTTTACGCTTACTGGAGATGGTTGTGTAAATAGAACAGCATTAATGTCAACCAATTCATTTAATTCGTATGCTTGGTTTCTGAATGGATCTGAAATTTCAAATACGAATACTCGAACTTATAGCCCCACAACGGCTGGTAATTATTATGTTCGAGTGTTTAATGGCCAATGTTATGGCACATCTTCCGACATAACAATTAATACCTGTGGAATAACCCAAACGGGTCAAATGAGCGCGACAACTTACATGATTAACACATTGGGAGGAGCTGCCAACACGACAAACAAAGGCATGGATGATCGAGGATTAATTCTCAATGTGCCTAATTGAGTGTCTATTGTTATACTTCAAACTGAGGAATTAAAATTTAATTAAGAACACGGATTTTATCAAAACCGAAAGATTTTATCTTTTGGTTTTATTTTTTACCCTCAACCTCCTGCCCGTAACCCCCTTTTCCTTCCGACGAGAGAAGAATACATCATTGTGCTCCACCGTGCAATAATCTGAAATCTCGATCAGTGTAATCCCTAAATCGGGCAATCGAGCCGTATATGTAGCCTCTAAATCCAGATGCCAGCGATCTATGCGTTTTTCCTTTTACTCAAATTGAATTGTTAGGTAAAGGCAGTTTATCAGTTTTCTAGTAGATTTTGTGTGTAAACGCTTCTTTTTAGGTTATTTGAAGGCTTATTTAATCAGTTTTCTGGAACTGTTTCCGTTCGATTTTAGCTAGCTTTGAGCGTAACGCTGCCGGGGTCGCAGACCCCGGCAGCGTTTACCCACCCAATCACCGCAAGCATCCTGCCCGTAATTCCTTTTTCCTTTCGATGAGAGAAGAATAAATCATTATCCTCCACCGTGCAATAATCTGAAATCTCGATCTGCCTAATCCCTAAATCGCGCAATTGAGCCGCATTCGTAGCCTTTAAATCCACATGCCAACGTGCTCCTCGTTTTTCCTTGTACTCAAATTGTGCTGCCACCTCATCGCCCACTTCGAATCGATCCAGGCTGATGCAAGGACCAATATAAGCCAATATATCTGCCGGATTTGACCCGTCAGTAATTAGGGTAGAAGCAGTTTTGTGAACGATTTGGGCAACGGTTCCTTTCCAACCGGCATGTATGGCCGCCGCAACTTGACGAACTGGATCCGCCAATAAAATCGGGCAACAATCGGCTATGCCCACGCCTGCAAAAATACCGGGTGTTTCGGAAATAATGGCATCGTAACCACTTTGATAACCCGGAAGCCGGGTTTGCCAGATTTCAGACCCATGTACCTGGTAGGAGCGCGCCAAAGATTCCGGCGATATGCCTAAATCTGCACAAAAAAGCGAAAGATTTTGCGTAATGGCCTCCGGATCATCCTCCGTATGAACGCCTAAATTCAGCGTTTGATAGGCCTGGGAACTCACGCCCCCGTGGCGAGTCGATATACCCGCCACGAGCTGGGGAATGTGAGCAAATATGTGTGGTCTGACGACCCGACTATGCGTCATAACTTAAACCGTACTGCTTCAATACCTCATCCGGAACACCGTTCCACTGATTTGGCGTATTGCCCTTATATTCTAAATCGGCAATGCCCATTTTTGAGGTAAAAAATCCAGTGGCCGTCAAATTTCGCATCAAGCTAAAGAAACTTACCCCCTGCGATAAATGCTTCGGTGCCGTTTCCGGATAAGCGATATCATCTACGATGTTGATGCGTTGCGCAGCCGTAATTTCCGTGAATTTCTTACCAAAACGCTTGTTCGACTCGGAGTCCAACCAGCGTAATCCACCGCGCATCGGCGTTTTGAATTCCGGTTTGTCTTTCACAATAAATTCGATGAATGCCGTAACGCCCGATTGCGATGCACTGCCCGATTTCCCATCGGCCGGAATGATGATGTCCGACAAAATCGTAATCGTATCCAGTTCATGTTTATTCAAGAAAACCTCAGCTTGTAAGCGGGCTTCCATTTCAGCCTCTTCCTGCGTCCGACCGTTCGGTCTTTTCACCGGAACTTTGGCTAATTCCAAATTCTCAATCGCCTTCTCATCTGGATTGAACACGGCCAAGCCCAACGAACTCAAGCCCATATTTTTTAAATAGTCTCTTCTTTTCATTATAGGTTGCCTTTTTTGCGTTGATCAATGATGTATTCCGACGTGCGTAAGGACAAGGCCAAAATCGTCCATGTCGCATTCTTATCCCCTTGGGATACGAACGGTGCCGCATCCGCTACGAACAAGTTCTTCACGTCGTGTGCCTGACAGTTCGAGTTCAAGGCCGATGTGTTCTTATCGTTACCCATACGCGCCGTTCCCACTTCGTGAATAATTCGTCCTGGATCCGCCAAACCATAATTGCTCTCCGCACCTGGTTTTTTACCCATCGGTTCGCCACCCATCGCATGAATGATTTCCTCAAAGGTATCTTGCATGTGTTTCGCCTGCTTCACCTCGTAATCGCTCCACTTGTAATGGAAACGCAATACCGGAATACCATATTTATCCACCACATTCGGGTCTATCTCACAATAGTTATCCTCCCGAACTACCGGCTCGCCACGTCCCGCAAAACTCACATAAGATCCGTAGAACCTGCGGTAATCCTCCTTCAAGGTCGCGCCATATCCACCCGCCGCTTTCTTCAAACCGTCACGCGTGAAATTCTCCCGGCCGTTCAAGCCTTCAATGCCCCAACCGAAACCGTAACTTGGCATTCCCATACCTCCACCGTATTCGATGTGGTATCCGCGAGGGAAGTCTAATTTTGCGTTGTCCAACCACCATGGGGTGTAAATGTGCATACCCCCCACGCCATCTTCATTGTAACGCTTTCGGTTAAACAAGGACGGAATGATCGCCGAGCGCGATGCTCCCGTTGAGTCATTTAAATATTTACCTACCACGCCACTCGAATTGGCTAAACCATTCGGGAAACGAGAGCTTTTTGAATTCAATAATAAACGAGCTGTTTCTCCCGCACTGGCTGCCAAAACAACAATCTTGCCTCGAACCGTGTACTCTTGCATCGTACCTGTGTGTACATACGACACACCCGTTGCCAAGCCCGTTGCCGGATCTGTCAATACCTCACGTGCCATCGCAAATGGTAGCATTGTTAGGTTTCCAGTCGCTGCTGAAGGTTTGATTAATACCGACGAAGACGAGAAATCCGCATAGGCAGAACAACCCCGGTTACACTGACCGCAATAAAAACATTGGCCACGCTCCGAGTTGATCGGTTTGGTTAACATCGACATTCTCGACGGATAAGTTGGGATGCCCAAAGCCTTATTCGCCTTCTTGATCATCAATTCGTGCAAACGCGGTTTAGGAGGAGGCAAGAAATAACCATCCGGATTATTCCGTAAGCCTTCGTTCGTACCAAAAACTCCAATCATTTTATCCACCTTATCGTAGTAAGGTTTCATATCGTCATAGCCAATCGGCCAGTCGTCACCCAATCCATCAATACTCTTCCGCTTAAAATCGTCCGGTCCAAAACGCAAGGATATACGACCCCAGTGGTTGGTACGTCCACCCACCATCCGAGAACGGAACCAGTCGAACTTCGTTCCGTCTTTGCGGGTGTAGGGCTCTCCTTCGATGTCCCAACCGCCATAGGCCGCATCGAAATCACCAAAATTACGTAGGGAAGAACTGGAACCGCGGCGAAGGGACTCGTAAGGCCACTTCAATTGGGTCATGTCTTTGGGATCAGCAGGGTCGAAGGGTTGGCCTGCCTCAAGTACACAAACTTTGGCTCCCGCCTTCGTTAATGTATGTGCCGCCATACCGCCACCGGCTCCTGAGCCGACAATCACAACATCGAAAACTTCCTGTTGGGATTGGATATAAATGGACGAATTAATCATAGTTATTGATAAGTTTATAAGGAATGGTAAATGTATAAAATTTGACTTATTTTTGTTTTAATAATTATTAAAATAATTGGCCAAAAAAACACCCGATGGGCAGGAGCCTTTGAAAAAAGGAGAAACCCCACTTTCCAGACAGTTTAATCAGATTAAAGCCCGCTATCCGGGAGCAATTCTCTTGTTCCGCGTAGGGGATTTTTATGAGACTTTCGGAGAGGATGCGGTGAAGGCTTCCAAGATCTTGGGGATTACGTTGACCCGTAGAAATAATGGAACGGCCGACGATCATTTGGCGGGTTTTCCGCACCATTCCTTGGATACTTATTTGCCCAAATTAGTCCGCGCCGGCCAGCGCGTGGCGATTTGTGATCAATTGGAAAATCCGGCTGAGGCCAAAGGAATTGTGAAACGTGGCGTGACCGAATTAGTAACACCCGGGGTTTCTTTTAATGACCAAGTGCTTGACAATAAGCGCAATAACTACGTTGCTTCCATTAGCTATCAGGAAAAAGACGCGCAATTTGGCGTGGCCTTTTTAGATATATCCACCGGGGAATTTATGTGCTCCCAGGGTCCTTTGGCCTACGTGCAAAAACTGATTCAGAGTTTTATGCCGGCGGAGATTTTATTTCCCAAAAAATACCGTTCCATCTACCAAGAAAACTTTGGCGATCAATA
>Ga0228701_1001965_pt1 | contig 13065 bp, 10 predicted proteins | sample McNCre117_Aug_MG_2_FD_178017 | JGI IMG/M metagenome (GOLD analysis project Ga0228701, IMG submission 178017) | Freshwater microbial communities from McNutts Creek, Athens, Georgia, United States - 11-17_Aug_MG | ecosystem: Environmental > Aquatic > Freshwater > Creek | place: USA: Georgia...
CGGCACCAGTGAAAACCAAGGCCGCCGTATCCGTCACTCAAAAAACGGCTGCGGCAGTCACCCAGCCCAGCGCTGCCCCGAAGGCCAAAGTCGCATCCGCGTCTGCGGCCAAAAAGGTGTCAGTTGCCCCCGAAGCGAAATCTATGTCCGTCCAAAAAGTGGCGTCAGCCACCCCCGAAGCCGTTGCGGCAACGCCTGCCCCAGATCAACTCGTTCGCGCTACGCGTCCGTCGGCGCGTCTGGCCCAGATTACCGTGCCGTCCCTGCCCCCGGCCGTGGCCTCCACCGCTGCCAAAGCCAGTTTCTTGCCCAGCGCGCCTGCGCCTGTGGCGCCTTCTTATGTCCCCGTGAAGAAGGACCCCAAACTGGCCAACAATTGGAAAACCAAGCCGGTCCATGAGTTGACCGATGCGGAAGTGCTGGCCATGCCCGATTCGGAGTACATGAATGATGCACAGATGGCGTTTTTCCGCTTGAAGCTCGCTCAGCTCAAGCAAGACATTCTCAACAGTGCCGGTGAAACCACCGAACATTTGCGAGAAGACACTGTGGTGGTTCCCGATCCGGCTGACCGCGCCACGATCGAAGAAGAACATGCCCTGGAATTGCGCACGCGGGATCGTGAACGCAAGTTGCTCAAGAAGATTGAGCAATCCATCATCCGCATTGACGCTGGTGATTACGGTTTTTGCGATGAAACCGGTGAAGCCATCGGCGTGGGTCGTTTGCTCGCTCGCCCCACGGCAACCTTGTCTCTTGAAGCGCAGCAACGGCGTGAACTCAAGCAAAAGATGTTCGGTGATTGATTCGCCTTGTCCTTTGCCTGCCAAAGCCCCTTTTCAGGGGCTTTTTTGTATCTGAAGCTCTTGGCTTGTATTTGCCCAAGTGTTTTGTTTCCCATGCCTTTGTTATTTTTGGTTTTTATTTTTCCTTCAGAGGTTACTTTCATTGCGTTCTGTAAGTGCCTAATTTAGAACGAATTTTCCCTTGTTTGCCCCTGCAGTTTGTGCGCTAAGCTGTTGATTTCATTGAAAAAAATCACACTTTGCAGATTGTTTGCTGGTGATTTCCTGATACAGTGCAAAAAAGTGGAATTTGGTGGGAAAAAGTGCCCGTCAATCCGGTTTGCAACAGGAAAAGGTCTTCGCACGTGTTTCAAGGGGCTTCATCGCTGAGTCTGGATGCCAAAGGGCGGCTGTCTGTGCCGACCCGGCACCGTGACGTCCTGAGCGCCACGGCCCAGGGTCAGCTGACGATCACCAAGCACCCGCACGGTTGCTTGATGGTGTTTCCTCGCCCTGAGTGGGAGAAATTCCGCGAACGCATTGCCCAGCTGCCCATGTCTGCTCAGTGGTGGAAGCGCATCTTTTTGGGCAACGCCATGGATGTCGAGATGGATGGTTCCGGGCGAGTGCTGATCTCACCCGAGCTGCGTCAGGGCGCGGGCATTTCCAAAGACACTGTGCTGCTGGGCATGGGGAACCACTTCGAGTTGTGGGACAAAGCCACCTATGACGCGCAAGAGGCCGAAGCCATGCAGGGCGAAATGCCTGATGTGTTCAAGGATTTTTCATTCTGAACACCATGACGGACGCGCCATTGATCCACATCACCGTGCTCTTGAATGAGGCTGTTGATGCTTTGTTGCAAGCATCTGCGGGTGCTGATGGGGTCTATGTGGATGGCACCTTTGGGCGCGGCGGTCATTCCCGTCTGATCCTGTCGCGTCTGTCGGCGCAGGGGCGTTTGCAGGCCTTTGACAAGGATCTGGAGGCGATTGCCGAGGCGGGGCGAATTGTCGATGACCGTTTTGCCATTCGGCATGAGGGGTTTTCGCGCCTGGGTGACTTGCCGGAAGGCAGTGTGGATGGTGTGCTGATGGATTTGGGTATCAGTTCGCCTCAGATTGACAGCCCGGGTCGGGGTTTTTCTTTTCGTTTTGAGGGCCCGCTGGACATGCGCATGGACACCACGCGCGGCGAGAGTGTGGCTGAGTGGCTGGCAACAGCCTCGGTGGATCAAATCACGGAGGTGATACGTGACTATGGCGAAGAACGGTTTGCTTTTCAGATTGCAAAGGCGATTGTGGCTCGCCGACAGGAACGGGGCCCAATTTCAACCACCTCCGATTTGGCCCAGCTCGTGGCTGACACGGTCAAAACCCGCGAGCCGGGTCAGAACCCTGCAACGCGGACATTTCAGGCTTTTCGGATTTTCATCAACGCCGAGCTTGAAGAACTCGAACAGGCGCTAGATGCCAGCTTGCGCGTTTTACGCCCCGGCGGTCGTTTGGTGGTGATCAGCTTCCATTCGCTCGAGGATCGCATCGTCAAGCAATTCATCGCCAAGCATTCCAAAGAGGTGGTGGACCGCCGCGTGCCATTTGCAGCTCCTGTCAGGATGCGTCTGAATGCGCTCGGGCGTGTCAAGCCCAGCGAAGCCGAGGTGCGTGGCAACCCTCGTTCGCGCAGTGCCATCATGCGCATTGCCGAGCGCACCGAGGTGACAGCATGACGCGCTTGAGCATTTTGCTGTTGGTGGCTGTGGTGGCCAGTGCGATGGCGCTTGTGCACAGTCAGTACGAGTCGCGTCAGCTGTTCATGGCGCTGGATGCAGCACGCAAGGATGCCAAGCGCCTGGAGATCGAGCAGGACCGTTTGCAGGTAGAGCGCCGCGCACAGGCAACGCCCTTGCGCGTGGAGCAAATTGCACGCCAACAGTTGCAAATGCGCACAGCGTCGCCAGCCATCACGCAGTATGTGAATGTGAAAGATGCCGTGCCTGCGCAAGAGGTGCGTCCATGAGCAACCGCAGCGTGCAACTGTCGTCCAGTCCTCTGCTGGCGAGCAAGACGCCTGTTTGGCGCAGTAAATTCATTGTGGCGGCGATTGCGCTGGGGTTCATGGGCTTGATTGCCCGTGCTGCTTATGTGCAAGTGATCGCCAATGATTTCTTCATTCGTCAAGGGGAGGTGCGTTTTGCACGGACCTTGACCTTGCCCGCCAACCGGGGCCGTGTGCTGGACCGCAATGGCTTGTTGTTGGCTTCCAGTGTGCCTGCGCCCAGCATTTGGGCCAATCCGGAAGACATCGACCGAGATCCGGCCAAATTGCGCGAGTTGGCCCGTTTGCTCGACATGAGTCCTGCCGAACTGGATAAAAGGCTCAAGGACGATGAGAAAACCTTCGTCTGGTTGCGCAGGCAACTCGACGAACCGGTGGTCAAGGCCATTCAGGCCTTGGGTATCAAGGGGGTTTACGACATCCGTGAATACAAGCGCTTGTATCCTGAAGGTGAAGCTGCTGCCCACATCGTGGGCTTTACCAATGTGGAAGACCAGGGCCAGGAAGGCGTTGAGCTGGTGTTTCAAAAGCAGTTGTCCGGCAAGGCCGGTTCGCGCCGTGTCATCAAGGATCGTCTGGGCCGGGTGGTCGAGGATGTGGGTGAGACCGTGCCGCCAGAAGACGGTCAGGATTTGCAGTTGAGCATCGACAGCAAAGTCCAATTTTTTGCCTATCAGAAGTTGCGCGATGCCGTGGAAGAAAACAAGGCCAAAGCCGGCAGTGTGGTGGTGCTGGATGCCCAGTCGGGTGAAGTTCTGGCGTTGGCCAATTACCCCAGTTACTCGCCGGCCAAGCGTGTGAACTTGAGTGGTGAGCAGCTGCGCAACCGTGCCTTGACCGATACCTTTGAGCCCGGCTCCACCATGAAGCCCTTCACGGTGTCGCTGGCCTTGGAAAAAGGGCTGGTCAAGCCCGAAACACCGATCCAGACGGCTCCAGGGCGCATCAACATCACTGGCTCCACCATCACCGATGCCCACCCCCATGGTGTGTTGACGGTCAATGAGGTGATTCAGAAATCGAGCAACGTGGGCACTGTCAAGATGGCGATGCAGTTGCAACCCCGTGAGATGTGGGAAATTTTCACGCAAGTGGGCTTGGGCCAAAAGCCCCAGTTGCCGTTTCCGGGCATGACAGGTGGTCGCTTGCGGCCTTACAAAACCTGGCGTCCGATCGAGCAGGCCACCATGAGTTATGGCTACGGTATTTCGGCCAGTTTGTTTCAGGTGGCGCGGGCCTACACCATGTTTGCCCGTGATGGCGAGGTGGTGCCAGCCACTTTGATGAAGGCCGAGCAGCAGGTGCAGGGGACACGGGTCATCAGTGTGGAGACGGCTCGCGCCATGCGCAAGATGCTGCAAATGGCCGCAGGCCCTGGCGGCACGGGTCCCAAGGCTCAGACCATGGGTTATTCGGTCGGAGGGAAATCTGGTACCGCTCACAAGCAAGAAGGCAAAGGCTACGCGAGCAAAAAATACCGTGGTTTCTTCGTGGGTATGGCCCCGATTGAGGCACCCCGCATCATTGTGGCGGTGATGATCGATGAACCCAGCAATGGTCGCCATTTTGGTGGCGATGTGGCCGCACCTGTGTTCAGTCAGACCGTGCAACAAACCCTGCGCCTGATGGGGGTGCAGCCCGACATATCGGTGAAACCCCAGGTGGTGGCCAAAGCGGTGGAGGAGTCGTTCTGATGCAAACCCTGCACAGCCCTCTGGACGCAGCAGGCTGGTTGCGCCAGCACGTGACCGGGCAATTGCGCACCGACAGCCGTCAGGTGCAATCGGGTGACGCATTCATCGCCTGGCCCGGTGCTGCCACCGATGGCCGCCGGTTTTTGACGCAGGCACTGGCCCGAGGGGCTGCGGTTTGCCTGTTGGAGCAGCAGGGCCACGAAGTTTGGACGCAGTCAATGTCTGCAGCAGATGTGTTGCGGTTGGCCGTGATGCACGATTTGAAGTTTCAAACCGGTCCAATGGCCGATGCCTATTACGAGCAACCCAGCAAAGAGTTGAGCGTGCTGGCAGTGACCGGCACCAACGGCAAGACGTCCACCACTTGGTGGCTGGCGCAGGCGCTGGGGGCTTTGTCTCAGCCTTGCGGCTTGATGGGCACACTGGGTGTGGGCGTGTTGCCTGATCTGGTGAGCACCGGTCTGACCACGCCAGACCCCGTGCTGATGCAGCATCAGTTTCGTGCATGGGCCGATGCAGGCGTGCGGCATTGTGCAATGGAGGCTTCATCCATCGGGTTGGCCGAACATCGGCTCACGGGCACGCGCATCCAGGTGGCGGTGTTCACCAATTTCACACAAGATCACCTTGACTACCACGGCGACATGGGCCGTTATTGGGCTGCCAAAGAGGCCTTGTTTGACTGGCCAGGTTTGTCATCGGCGGTCATCAATGTCGATGACTCTCTGGGGGCTCAGTTGGCTACCCGTTTGATCCGCCAAGGTCTGGATGTCTGGACCTGTTCTCGGCAAGGTCCTGCGCGCTTGCAGGCGCTGGCCTTGACCGATCCCCATGGGTTGGCATTTGAAGTTCGGGAAGGCTCCGAGGTGCAAACCCTGCGCACCGGATTGATCGGTGATTACAACATCGACAACCTGTTGGGGGTGATCGGCAGTTTGCGTGCACTGGGCGTGGATTTGGCGCGTGCCGTGTCGGCCTGCGGTCAACTCAGTGCGGTGCCAGGTCGCATGCAGCGGGTGTCTGCAGCGCCCCGGCAGCCCATGGTGGTGGTGGATTACGCCCACACCCCGGATGCGGTGACCCACACTTTGTCGGCCTTGCGGGAACAAGCGGTGCTGCGCGGTGGACAGCTCTGGTGTGTGCTGGGCTGTGGCGGCGACCGCGATCCGATCAAGCGCCCGCTCATGGCCGCAGCCGCCGAAGCCGTGGCGGACCATGTGGTGCTCACCAGCGACAACCCGCGTTCCGAGTCGCCTGAGGCGATCCTGGCACAAATGCGCGCGGGCCTGCAGCATGCCGATCGCGCCGTGGTGCAAATTGACCGCGCTGCGGCCATCGCCTGGGCGGTGACGCAAGCAGCCGAAGCGGATGTTGTGCTGGTGGCAGGCAAAGGACACGAGACCTATCAGGAGGTCCAGGGGGTGCGCATGCCTTTTGACGATGTGGCGCAAGTTCAAGCCGCATTGCAGGGTCGCACCAGCGTGGCACAGGGAGTGGCCGCATGAGCGCGCACATGAACCCCCTGCAAATGCCTCTGACACGGGCTTTGGGCTGGTTGAGTCAGGCACGTGGTGTGGCGTTGGCCGACGTGGTGGCTGACCGTGTGCACACTGACAGCCGAAGCCTGCAACCCGGCGACCTGTTTGTGGCTTTGCGTGGCGAGCGCTTTGATGGCAACCAGTTCATCGCACAGGCTCAGGCACAAGGCGCTGTGGGTGTGGTGTGCGAGCCCTCGGGCGAAGCGTTGGCACTGGCCAATGGGTTGCCCGCACTGGTGGTGCCGGATGCCCGGGTGGCCTTGGGTGAGTTGGCCGCCGGTTGGCGTGCCCAGTTTGACTTGCCACTGATCGCGGTCACCGGCAGCAATGGCAAGACCACGGTGACCCAAATGATTGCCGCCATCTTGCGTGTGCACGCAGGTGAGGGGGCCTTGTCGACGCAAGGCAACCTGAACAATGACATTGGCGTGCCGTTGACTTTGTTCAACTTGCGGGCTCACCACCGCATCGCGGTGGTCGAGTTGGGCATGAACCATCCCGGCGAAATCGCCGGATTGGCACGCATGGCGCAGCCCACGGTGGCGGTGGTCAACAACGCGCAACGAGAGCACCAGGAATTCATGGGCACAGTTGAAGCGGTGGCCCATGAAAACGGTGCCGTCCTGCAAGCGCTGCCCGCAGAGGGTGTGGCTGTTTACCCGGCCGATGACGTGTTCACGCCGGTCTGGCAAGCCTTGTCGGGTGCTCGCCAGCAGCGCACATTTGCGTTGCAATCGGCCAACGTCACCGCCCACGATGTGCAGTGGAAGGCCGGGGCCTGGCAATTGACCCTCAACACCGCTGAAGGCAGTGCGCCTGTGCGTTTGCACATTGCCGGTCGCCACAACGTCAAAAATGCCTTGGCTGCGAGTGCTTGCGCATTGGCTGCGGGCTTGCCTCTGACAGCGGTGGTGCAAGGTCTGCAAGCGTTTGAGCCGGTCAAGGGGCGCTCGCGTGCCGTGCTGATTGGTGACGTCACACTGGTCGATGACACCTACAACGCCAACCCCGATTCGGTGCGTGCCGCCATTGATGTGCTGGCCGAGTTGCCTGGGCCGCGTCTGCTGGTGCTGGGTGACATGGGTGAAGTGGGCGATCAGGGGCCGCAATTCCATGCCGAAGTGGGGGCGTATGCCGCAGAGTGCGGGATTGACGCGTTCTTCACTTTGGGCGATTTGTGCGTGCATGCCGCGCAGGCTTTTGGTGCCGCTCGTCATTTCGAGAGCATGGACCCATTGCTGGCCGATCTGGCACACAGCGCATCAGGCTTTCAAAGCATTGTGGTCAAGGGGTCGCGTTTCATGAAGATGGAGCGTGTGGTGGAGGCTTTGATGCAACAGTCACAAGAACAACAAATTCAAAAAGGGGTGCCCCATGCTGCTTAGTCTGGCGCAATGGTTGCAAAGTCTGTCGCCCGAATGGGGCTTTTTGCGAGTTTTCCAATACCTCACGTTCCGTGCGGTGATGGCGGCCATGACCGCTTTGCTGATTGGCCTGGCGGCAGGTCCTGCCGTCATTCGGCGTTTGACCGCCCTCAAAATCGGCCAGCCCATCCGTGGGTATGGCATGGAGTCACACCTGTCCAAAAGCGGTACCCCCACCATGGGGGGTGTGCTGATTCTTTTGTCGATCGCCATATCGACCTTGTTGTGGTTTGACCTGTCCAACCGTTTTGTCTGGATTGTGCTGATCGTCACGCTGGGTTTTGGGGCCATTGGCTGGGTTGATGACTGGCGCAAGGTGGTCAATAAAGACCCGGAAGGCATGCGGTCCCGCGAAAAATATTTCTGGCAATCGGTGATCGGTCTGCTGGCCGCCTTGTATCTGGTGTTCAGCATTTCCGAAAGTTCCAACCTGCGGGTTCTGGACCTGTTCGCCCGTTGGGTGATGTCTGGTTTTGATGTGAACCTGCCTCCCAAGGCCGGGCTGATGGTGCCGTTCTTCAAAGAAATCAGCTACCCCTTGGGCGTGTTCGGGTTCGTGATCATGACCTATCTGGTCATCGTGGGGGCCAGCAATGCGGTCAATCTCACCGATGGTCTGGATGGCCTGGCCATCATGCCGGTGGTGATGGTGGGGTCTGCGCTGGGTGTGTTTGCCTATGTGACCGGCAGTTCGGTGTTCTCCAAATACCTGTTGTTCCCCTACATCCCGGGCTCGGGTGAGTTGTTGATTTTCTGCTCGGCCATGGCTGGTGCCGGGTTGGCCTTTTTGTGGTTCAACACCCATCCGGCACAAGTGTTCATGGGCGATGTTGGTGCGCTGGCTTTGGGCGGTGCGCTGGGCACCATTGCCGTGATCGTGCGTCAAGAAATCGTGCTGGCCATCATGGGCGGCATTTTTGTGGTGGAAGCCTTGTCGGTGATGGCGCAAGTCACTTACTTCAAATACACCAAGAAGAAATACGGTGAAGGACGACGCATCCTCAAGATGGCACCTTTGCACCATCATTTTGAAAAGAGCGGCTGGAAGGAAACGCAAGTGGTGGTGCGTTTCTGGATCATCACCATGCTGTTGTGCCTGGTCGGCTTGTCGACCCTGAAGCTGAGGTAAACCATGCAGCTCCAAGGTCAACATGTTCTGATTCTCGGTTTGGGGGCTTCGGGTCTGGCCATGGCCCGTTGGTGTGCCCGTGCCGGAGCAGAAGTGACCGTGGCCGATACCCGCGAATTGCCGCCCCAGCTTCCTGCCTTGCAGGCTGAATGGCCTGCCGTGCGTTTCGTGACGGGGCCCTTTGCGGCCAGTCTGGTCGAGGGGACGTCGGTGCGTGCCGTGTTCCGCAGCCCAGGTCTGGCCCCGGATGTGGTTGCGCCCGTGGTCGAGGCCGCACGGGCGATCGGCCTTTGGCAAGGTGGCGAATTGAGCTTGTTTGCTGCCGCATTGGGCGATTTGAAAACCGACTACGGCTATGCACCTCAGGTGCTGGCGATCACGGGGACGAATGGCAAGACCACTGTGACCTCGCTCACAGGGCAATTGGTCGAACGTGCTGGCAAAACCGTCAAGATTGCAGGCAACATTGGCCCGACCTTGCTGGACACTTTGGCGCAGGCCGTGATTCAGGCGCAAGAGGTGGTGGCGCAACAGGCGCAAGCGCAAGCACAAGAGCAGTTGCTGGCCGATGCCCAGCAGGAAGCGGCCATGCCGCCCTCAGAGGCCGTGGTGGATGATGTGTCTGCCTCTGATTCGGATGATGTGACGACAGATATTGCGCAAGACGCCATCGATGTCGCGTCGGAACGAGGGACGGACGATGAAGACGTCCAGACACCGGTGGTGCCCGTGGCACCACCCGAGGTGATCCATCCCATGGCCATGGCTTTGCCGCAAGTCTGGGTGCTGGAGTTGTCGAGTTTTCAGCTCGACAGCAGTGAAGGCTTTGCGCCCACGGCCGCCACAGTGCTCAACATCACGCAAGATCACCTGGATTGGCACGGTTCCATGGCCGCCTATGCCGCAGCCAAGGCCCGCATTTTTGGTGAAAAGGGCTTGATGGTGCTCAACCGCGAAGATGAGCAGGTCATGGCGATGCGCCCGGCACCCATCCGTGTGAAATTACAAAAGCCCATCGAACGTGCGTACGTTTCGTTCGGTGCAGACATGCCCCAGCGCCCGGGCGACTTTGGCATTGAAGTCATGAATGGCATGACTTGGTTGGTGCGTGCGCTGGAAGCCGACGAAACCCGCCGCCGTCGCAAGGACGAAGCCGAAGAACTGCACATTCAGCGCCTCATGCCTGCAGATGCCTTGCGCATCCGGGGGCGTCACAACGCAGTCAATGCCCTGGCAGCGCTGGCTTTGGCCAGCAGTGCCGGTTGTGCTCTGGCGCCCATGTTGTATGGTTTGCGTGAATACCGAGGCGAGCCGCACCGTGTCGAATCGATTGCCGTGATCGACGACATCGAATACTTTGACGACAGCAAAGGCACCAATGTCGGTGCCACCGTGGCCGCTTTGCAAGGCCTGGGGGCCGATCGGCGTCTGGTGGTGATCCTGGGCGGCGATGGCAAGGGGCAGGACTTTTCGCCATTGACGACACCCGTGAGCCGTTATGCCCGTGCCGTGGTGTTGATCGGGCGTGACGCGGCGCTGATCCGGCAAGCCTTGCAAGGCTGTGGTGTGCTCATGCACGATGCCGCCGACATGCCCGCAGCCGTGTTGCAGGCGCGAGCCTTGGCTCAAAGTGGCGATGCTGTGCTGATGTCGCCCGCATGTGCCAGCCTGGACATGTTTGACAACTATGAGCACCGCGCCCGTGTGTTCGCACAGGCGGTGTCCGACCTGGCCGAGGCTGCGGGTGTCGCGATGGAGGGGGGGCTGTGAGCGACGCCTTGACCTTCATGCAGCGTGTGCGCGGCGGCGTGGCACAAATCGGTGCTTTGTTCACCGGGGGCGCACCCGCGCCTCGCCATGCAGGTTTGCCAGTCAATTTGGGCGGATATGACTATGTGCGTCAGTCGGGCCATTCAGCCGCCCGTTTGCAGGGCGTGGACCAGGCGCTGGTCTGGGTGGTCGTGGCCTTGCTCATGTGGGGCATGGTGATGGTGTATTCGGCGTCGGTGGCCATGCCGGACAACCCACGTTTTGCGCGCTATGCCCACACCCATTTCCTGACACGCCACATCATTTCGCTGGTGTTTGGCTGCGTGGTGGCCTTGCTGGCCTTTCAGGTGCCCATGGAGACCTGGGAAAAAGTGGCCCGCCCCATGTTTGTGCTGGCGCTGGTGTTGCTGGTGATGGTGCTGGTGCCCTTCATTGGCAAAGGCGTCAACGGTGCACGCCGTTGGATTTCGCTGGGCATCATGAATTTTCAGCCCTCCGAATTGGCCAAGCTGGCCACCATCATTTATGCAGCCGATTACATGGTCCGCAAGATGGAGGTCAAGGAAGATTTCTTCCGTGCGGTCTGGCCCATGGGGGCGGCTGTCGCGCTGGCGGGCGTATTTTTGCTGGCCGAACCCGACATGGGGGCGTTCATGGTGATCGCCATCATCGCCATGGGCATCCTGTTCCTGGGCGGGGTGAATGCCCGCATGTTCTTCTTGATTTTTGCCGTGCTGGTGGGCGCGTTCGTGATGATGATCGCCTTGTCGCCCTGGCGTCGTGACCGGATCTTTGCTTATCTGGACCCGTTCAGTGCCGAACACGCACTGGGCAAGGGCTACCAGTTGTCACACTCCTTGATCGCCATTGGCCGAGGGGAGGTCTGGGGCGTGGGGCTGGGCGGCAGTGTGGAGAAGCTGCACTGGTTGCCCGAAGCGCATACCGACTTTTTGTTGGCCGTGATTGGCGAGGAGTTTGGTCTGGTCGGGGTGTCGGTGGTGATTTTCTTGTTCCTGTGGCTGGCACGCAGGATCATGGTGATTGGCCGTCAATCGATCGCACTGGACAAGGTTTTTTCCGGTCTGGTCGCCCAAGGCGTGGGCATCTGGATTGGCTTTCAGTCGTTCATCAACATGGGCGTGAACCTGGGGGCGTTGCCCACCAAAGGACTGACTTTACCGTTGATGAGCTATGGCGGTTCGGCCATCATGATGAATCTGGTGGCGATTGCCATCGTGTTGCGCATTGACGCCGAAAACAAGCAGCTGATGCGCGGGGGCCGGGCATGACACAAAAATGCGCATTGGTCATGGCAGGCGGCACGGGGGGGCACATCTTCCCGGGCCTGGCAGTGGCCGAGGCCCTGCGCGATGCGGGCTGGCGTGTGCATTGGCTGGGTGCCCCTGACAGCATGGAAAGTCAACTGGTCCCGCCACGAGGGTTCGCGTTTGAAGTGGTGCAGTTTGGTGGTGTGCGTGGCAAAGGTCTCAAAACCCTGGCGCTGCTGCCCTTCAAGTTGCTGCGCGCTTTCTGGCAAAGCCTGCAAGTGGTGCGTCGGGTACAGCCCGATGTGGTGCTGGGCTTGGGCGGCTACATCACCTTTCCGGGGGGGCTGATGGCCACCTTGTTGGGCAAGCCTGTGGTGCTGCATGAGCAAAACTCGGTGGCAGGTATGGCCAACAAGGTGCTGGCTCAAATGGCCGATCGGGTGTTCACCGCATTTCCGCATGTCTTCAAAACGGGGCAGTGGGTGGGCAATCCTTTGCGCCAGGCTTTCACCCAGCAAGCATCGCCTGCCGAGCGGTTTGCCGGTCGCACCGGTCCGCTGCGCGTGCTGGTGGTCGGCGGCAGTCTGGGGGCCAAAGCCCTCAATGACATCGTGCCGCAGGCTTTGGCCTTGCTGCCTGAGGCCACTCGTCCAGTGGTGGTCCACCAAAGCGGGGCCAAACAAATCGACGCTTTGCGCACCAATTACCAAGCAGCGGGTGTGCAGGCTGAGTTGACACCGTTCATCGACGACACAGCCAGCGCCTTTGCGCAGGCCGATCTGGTGATTTGCCGTGCAGGGGCCAGCACCGTGACCGAATTGGCGGCCGTCGGGGTCGCGGCCTTGTTGGTGCCGTTTCCGTTTGCGGTGGACGACCACCAGACCACCAATGCCCAGTTTTTGGTGGCCCATGGTGGCGGCTGGCTGGTGCCCCAGGCCGAGTTGACGGCCCAGGTGTTGGCTGAGCGGTTGGCCGGTTTGAGCCGCGACACCTTGCTGGCTTGCGCACAAAAAGCACACGAACAGAAAAAAACAAATGCAACACGGGAGGTTGTGATGGCTTGTGAGGAATTGGCGACATGAAACACGCCATTCGTAAAATTCACTTCATCGGTGTCGGTGGCTCGGGCATGAGCGGCATCGCCGAGGTGCTGCTCAATTTGGGTTACCAAATTTCGGGCTCGGACCTGGCAGACAGTGTCACGCTGCGCCGCTTGAACAGCTTGGGCATCGAGACCCACATCGGACATGCGGCGGACAACGTCAAGGACGCCGATGCGGTGGTGACTTCCACGGCCGTCAAGGCCGACAATCCCGAAGTGCAGGCTGCACGCGAGCGACACATTCCGATCGTGCCACGTGCCGTCATGCTGGCCGAGTTGATGCGCATGAAGCAGGGC
>Ga0228701_1001973_pt1 | contig 13034 bp, 12 predicted proteins | sample McNCre117_Aug_MG_2_FD_178017 | JGI IMG/M metagenome (GOLD analysis project Ga0228701, IMG submission 178017) | Freshwater microbial communities from McNutts Creek, Athens, Georgia, United States - 11-17_Aug_MG | ecosystem: Environmental > Aquatic > Freshwater > Creek | place: USA: Georgia...
GTACGCAATTAGGCCCAGCGCGCACGCGAGAAAGATCTATGACCTTGAACCGAGAGAGGGCGCTAGACGCTTGTATTTTTGGCATATTCATGAACCTAAGAAGTTGATTCGTGGTGCTCGGCAAAGTCAAGCAAATGATGTTCAGCAAAGGGGCGGGCAAGCACTTGCACGCAAATGGGTAAGCCTCGCGCATCGCGCGCAATCGGCAAATTCAACGCGGGCAAGCCCAAGTAATTCACAAATCCCATGAAAGCATGCATCCCCGCCAATTGCAAACGGTCAAAAGCAGGATGACCAATTTCTACACAGGCCCAGTCAGGCACAGGGCACCCCAAGGCTGGCAGGATCAAGAACTCTGAGTCGCTGAAATGGCGCGTGACAAATTGCTCTAAAAAGGCAGCTCGTGCTTGCATCGATTGCTGATACCACGCCTTAGGCAAACCCAATCCAGCTAACCCAATCGCTTGCACAGCAGGGTCTGCTCGGCCTGACAGCAACGAGGCACGATGGGTCTCTGCAGTTTCGTAAATCAACACCCGCTGCGCATGTCGACTCAGCTGCTCAAACTCATCCGTGATGTCGACTTTCGTGACCTTCATATGGAGTTTTGAGGTCCAGTCTCGAATTGCTTCAATGACTTGGCTGTCAGCCCCAAGCTCAGGAAACCAAACTTGGCACGTTTTCTCCGCGTTCACTTTCGATCTGCGTTGCGACAAAGGCGAAAGGGCTTGCCAAATTTCTCGGGCATCTTGCGCATAGCGACTCAAGACACCCACACTATCCAGCGATGGCGCCAAAGCCACACAGCCTTGCGTACTCACTGCACCATAGGTCGTCTTGAGCCCAATCAAACCACAGGTCGCCGCAGGAATACGGACCGAGCCTGCCGTGTCTGTCCCTAAGGCTGCGTACGTCATCCCGCAAGCCACAGCGACTGCCGAACCACTTGACGAGCCACCCACAGCCGCGATCTCATTCAATGGATTCACGCAACGCGCAAAGTGCGGGTTTTGTGCGGTCGCACCACACGCATGCGGCGCCATGACCAGAGCAGCCCACTGACTGGCCCCTGCACTGGCAAGCGCTTGAATCGCTGCGGCGGGACGTACGCCAGCACGCCATGAACCGCGTTGAACGCCACAACCCGGCAGTCGATCTTGCAAATTAAAAATGTCTTTGTGTGCTAGCGCTATTCCAGCCAAAGGCCCAGCCTCTGGCGAAGGCATCGGCAACTCATCGACCACACAATCATAGGCACCCCTCAAGGCACGACCTCGCTCAACCTGGGCAAGCAATGCCTGCTGCGATGAAATTTCACCCGCACGAATGTGTGCGAGTAACTGCACCATGCGATCAGGCAATTCAACCAAGTGAGCACCTCCGTAGCACGGCTTCGTAGCTGAGGCTGCTGTCCGAAATTGCCGGCGCAGTTGCGAGATCCTCTAATCGCACCAACATCTTTCCAACGCTTTGCGTGAGCGCCTCAGAAGGCGTGACACCGTTCTCGACCAAAGTATCTTTGGCGAGTTGCGTGAACTCTTGCGAACTCTTCATGCTAGGCGACATGGCTGAACGTATTTAGAAGATGGTCTTGTGTATATTTATACCTCATTAAATATATTTATAGAGGATATTTAAAATATCGTTTCTACCTAGACATGCCTATGAAAATCAGTGACCAAATTCGCCTCCGTATTGAATCGGCCATCGCATCGGGTGAGCTGCTCCCCGGGGACGCCATTGATGATGTGGCCTTAGCCAGCCAGCACAAAGTGTCACGTACACCTGTTCGCGAAGCGCTGCTACAACTTCAAGTGCAAGGCATATTGACCAGCACCCCAAGAGGGGGGCATATCGTGTCCAAGATGAATTTGCAGCAGCTGCTTTCTCTGTGGGAGTTGCTGGCCGAACTAGAGGGGGTGGTCGTTCGATTGGCGTGCGAACGCATGACCAATGATGAAATCAAGGCATTGGTCAAACAACACCGCAGCAGTCAAAAACTGGCCAGCAAAGAAGATATCGATGGTTGGCAAGAGTCGAATCTGAAATTTCATGAAATCATTTACGAAGGTGCCCGCAACCCCTTTTTACGGCAAGAGGTCTTGCGCATTCGTTCGCGAACCGGCGCTTATCGTCGCCATGCGTTTGGGGCATTGGGACGCATCAAGTCGTCTTACGAGCAACACGAGAAAATTGTCGATGCACTCGAAAAGCGCGATGCCAGCGCAGCCGTCACGTACATGACCGCGCACATGCGTCCAGGTCGCGACTCTAAGACTTTGAACGATTTCATCATCAGCCTGCCGCGCGAGTTATTGGCAGGCTGATTGAATCAGTGCTGCTCTGCTAACAAGCCAAAACCGGTCAAGGGATCGTGGATACCCAAACGACGCAACGCCCACCAGTAAGTTGCAACGTTCACGCCAATCAACGGTTTTGCAAATTCGGCTTCGATTTGCGGGGTCAGTGCGCTGACGGGCAGGTTGGTACCCACATGCACAAAGGCCTCAACTCCGTCTAAGTTCAGCGTCTCAAACCCTTCCATGATTTGTGCAGGACTGAATTGCGCCACAGAGATTGGGCCTTTAGCCTTCAGGCCATGACTCGCCACAACGTCATAACCGCACGAGACAAAGAACTCACGGATCAATGCATCCGCAGGCGGCCAATAAGGCGTCAACACCGCAATGCGCTTTGGATCCCCAATCGCTGCCAAACCGGCCAGTACGGCCATCGAAGGCGTGACAAAGGGAATGCCCGCTAGTTGCTCAAGACGGTCCTGTTCAGCCTGCGCACGCGCGCGGTCACCACGGAATGAGTGAATGGAATGGCCATGCGCAACAGCATGGGGCTCACACGGCAAGACCAAATTGAGCGCCTCTTCTAAATTACCCCTCTCAGTTTCTAAGGCTTGGCGATAAGCCTGCATGTCGTCATACGGACGAACTGGCAGCAACATGCGACTGACATGGTTAGTGACACCCATTGGGCGCATGGCCTCCATCTCTGGCTGCACAATCGTATTCGTGGCTGGCACGATGACAGCGATCTTTGCGCGTGTAGCCAACGCGTCCAAGCTAGTGGTTTGTGTCTTCATGCTGCTTACTCCATTTTCAAATTAGCGGCCTTGGCAGCCTCTGACCAAATCGCGATGTCATTGCGCAAGGTGTCCGCAAACTCTTTGGGCGAACTACCAATCGGATCGACCCCCATCTGCTGAAATTTCATCAGTGTCCCTTCCGATGCCAAGGCGTCCTTGACCGCCTCTGCCAGACGTGCCACAACGGCAGAGGGCGTGCCCGCGGGCGCCATTAACCCATTCCAAGTCACGGTCTTGAAGCCAGGGAATCCAGATTCCGCAATGGTTGCCACTTGCGGCAACTGAGTTGCACGCTTGTCACTAGACACGCCAATGATGCGAATGTTGCCCCCGCTGAGATGCGGATATAGCTCGGAAAAATTACCAAAATACATCTGGACATTCCCTGCGAGCAAGTCAGTCACAGCAGGGGCTCCACCCTTGTAACTGATGTGGGTCATGTCCAATTCCGCACGTTTGACAAACAATGCGGCAGACAGATGTGAAACGCTGGCCGAGCCTCCCGAGGCGTAGTTGAATTTGTTTGGATTTTTTCGGATGTAGGTGACGAATTCAGACACCGTATTGGCAGGAACCGATTTGTGAATTCCCATCACAAAAGGGTTGCTACCCACGTTGCTGATAGGAACAAAATCTTTCAAGGGGTCAAAATTGGTTTTACCAACCACGGGCAATACGGCCATGACAGGCATCGCAGCCATCATCAAGGTGTAGCCATCTGCAGGTGCTTTCGCAACAAACTCTGCCGCAATGGCGCCACCTGCACCCACTTTGTTCTCAACCACAACTGCCTGACCCAAACTCTGCGTGAATCTCTCGGCAATGACGCGTGCAATCGTGTCTGTATTCCCACCTGCTGCAAATGGCACGACGATGCGAATTGGTTTTTGAGGCCACGCCGTCTGCGCTTGTGCGCCCGAAAAATTGGCGCAAAACGCAATAGCCAAAAGCGTTGTCATCCAGCGAAAACGTAGCATCACTTGTCCTCTCAGAGAAAGTTAAAGAATGGCATTGGCTCGCGCAATGCTGTTGATCATGGATGAGTTCAACAAAAACACGCGAGCCTTCACGGGATCGGCGCAAGCCTCTTGCAACTCGCGAATGCGCTGCATGCGCAGCACAGGATCTTTTTCTTCAAGATTCTTTTTGTTTTTCACGGACAGTTGCTGCACATATTCCATATTGACCGTGTGACGCTGTCGGTGGTAAAGGTCCAGAAGGCTGTCATCGGCGTCTTCTTTAACGACCTTAGCCAGCATGTCGCCTAAGCTGATGGCGTCATGAATTCCGCTATTCAAGCCAAAACCCCCTAAAGGATTGTTGACATGCGCAGCATCACCTGCAAGCAATACACGGTGTTTGCGCAAATTGACGGCCACGCGCTGATGGACGCTGTAAATGCTTTGATGCACTAAGGGGTATGCCACCTCAGAGCCAGCACCGGTCACGCGCCGAATGGTGTGTTGCGCATAGGGACCCGCCATCGCAATGTCATCAGCGACATCTTGTGCAACTGGCAGTGTCATACGCCACAACCCTGGGGGCCCAACATCGGGCATTTTGAATAGTGCAACCCATTGCTCTGGGTCACTGATGTAAGCGTTCTCGGCATATCCCAGCTGCCCAAAGTCGTGGGTCGTACTGATGACGCTGTAACGCTCAGGCCAGGTGTAGCCAGCAAATTCGATCTCTGCCGATTTACGAACTTGACTGCGGCCGCCATCTGCAGCAACCAACCATGGTGTTGTCCAAGTAGCCAGCCCCTCTGGCGTTGCTACACGAACGGTCACGTCATTGGCATTTTGCGTGAGCGACTCAAATCTGTGGCTGAACAACACCTGAACATGTGGAAACTTTTTAAGTTCATCCATCAGAAGTGGTGTTAACCGATGTTGCTCTAAGTGCAAACGGAAAGGATAAGGCGTGTCATTCTTAAGCAGCCCCAAATCCCACTCAGCCACCAAGCCGTGCTCTAGATCACATGACTGCCAGCGTGACACCTGAATACCCAGAGCCAACATGGCATCTGCCACCCCGACACGGCTCAACATTTCTAGGGTGGGCGGGTGAAATGTCCCAGCGCGTAAATCTAGAGTGAGACCGGCCTCAGCCTCCAACACAACGCACGACACCCCACGCTGCGCGAGCACCAAGGCAGTCAACAAACCCACGGGGCCAGCCCCTGTGATCATTACCTGTGCTTTTGGTTGTTCCAGCATGTCTACCCTTTCTGAAAATCATCAGGTCAACGGTTCGCATACTAGTAGAAAAGAAAGACCTTTCAACGTGCGTGGGGTCACGTATGTGATTCAGGTCGGCGCATCTTAGGCGCGTGCAGCGTTCAAAGCCTCGCGTGTTTGCAACGCCACACGACGAGCGCTTTCAGAAAAGTCTCCACCTGACGATGCATACAAAATTGCACGGGAGGAATTGACGATGATCGGACCCGTGATATCGCCATTTGCCGAACGCAAACCGGCTTTCACCGTCGCCACCGCATCACCGCCCTGCGCACCCACACCCGGGATGAGCAAAGGCACAGTGGGAGCGAGTTCGCGCACTCGCTCAATTTCTTTCGGGTAGGTAGCGCCCACCACCAAGCCCAATTGGCCGTTAAGGTTCCAAGGACCTTGAGCCAAGCGTGCCACATGTTCAAACAATAAGGGCTGGCCATCCACAGAGGCTAAGCGTTGGTTTTGCAAATCGTCCCCCCCAGGGTTGGAGGTTCGGCACAGCAAGAACGCGCCTTTATCGTGGTATTTCAAATAAGGGGCCACCGAGTCCCACCCCATGAAGGGCGAAAGGGTCACTGCGTCCGCCCCATAACGCTCAAAAGCTTCAATGGCGTATTGCTCTGCTGTGCTGCCAATGTCACCACGTTTGGCATCCAAGATGATGGGCACATGAGGTGCCACACGACGCATGTGCTCCATCAAACGCTCGAGTTGACCTTCAGCGCGGTGCGCGGCGAAGTACGCAATTTGGGGTTTGAAACTGTTCACCAAGTCTGCCGTGGCATCGACAATGGCGGCGCAGAAGTCATAAATCTTGTTCGAGTCTCCCTTGATGCGATCTGGAAACTTGGTGGGTTCGGGGTCAAGGCCCACGCAAAGCATGGAGTTGTTTTGGCGCTCTGCGGCGCTCAACATGTCAAGAAAGGTCATGTCTCATTTTAGAAGGCTTACTCGTTGCCCCTGATATGTGCCATCGCTAAGCACAAATCCGCCCATACCTTCGCCTTCTCGGGCAAATTGCGCAGCACATACGCCGGGTGATAAGTGACCACCACCGGCACGTTTTGGTATTGGTACACGCGGCCACGGAGTTTGCCCAACGGCGTGGTTTCCACGTCAGGCTGGCTGTCGCGCAGCAAAGCTTGCACGGCAAAACGTCCCATCGCCAAAATCATCTTGGGCTTGAGCAAGGCCACTTGTCGTTCAAGGTAAGGCAAGCACTGCGCTACTTCTTCGGGCTTGGGGTTACGGTTACCGGGCGGGCGGCACTTGAGCACGTTGGCGATGTACACGCCACCGCCTTCGTCCGTACGAGCGCCATGGCGTGACAGTTTCATGGCACCCAACATATTGTCGAGTAGCTTGCCCGCCTGACCCACAAAGGGCTCGCCTTGCAGGTCTTCGTTTTCACCCGGCGCTTCGCCCACGATGAGCCAATCGGCCTGTGGGGCTTGACCTTCTACTGTCGGCACACCTACGCCAAACACAGTGTTTTTGCGCGAACCGCAGAGCGTGCAAGCTTGGCAACTCGACACCGTGGTGTGCAAGGTTGCCCAATCCATTTGGTCAATGCCTTCGGGGCGTTGAATGAGGATGGGCGTTGGCTCGACCTTGGCCATGACTTCTGCGGGGGCAGAAGCGGGCGTGTCAACCACCAACGTTTCCACCGCAGGTGCCCCCATCGCTGCGGCCTCGGACATGGGCGACCACACACGCACGCCCATCTCCGCGAGCATAGCGCGTTGGCGTTTGTCTAAGTGCAAGCTGTCTGTCATGGGGCAATAGCTTACAGCGTCATCGACATGACCACCGCATGCTCACGCTGGCCGTGGTCGGCAGGGTAATAGTGTTTGCGCTCACCCACTCGGGCGTAGCCATAGCGCTCATACACCTGCATGGCACGAGCGTTGCTCACGCGCACCTCTAGCCACAGACATTTGGCGTTGCGGCGACGTGCCCAGAGTGCCAGCGCATCTAGCATGAGCACCCCGTAGCCTTGACCTTGAAACTCTGGGGCGACGGTGATGTTGAGCAAATGCGCTTCTTCCACACCTTCCATGGCGACGAAATAGCCAATCAAAGTATCGCCACCCATCAGCGCCAGCAACTGGTAACCCGATCTGAGTGAGTCCGAAAAATTACCACGCGTCCACGGATGCGCATAAGCGCGGTTTTCAATACGCACCACGTCCTCAAGCAACGCTTCGGTGAACGGCTCTAAGCGAACTTCGGGGTTTGAAACAGCGGTCATTGATCGGCAGCTTGTTGCGCTTTGATTTGCATGCGCTCGTCCGTGGTTTGCGCCACTTTGTCGCGGATGTACAACGGCAAAGCTTCTTCAGGTGGCACGGCCGAGCCAGCAGCCCAAGCAGCGGGTGCCAAGCGCAACAAAGCGGTGGCGGTGGGCAATGCCCCCACTTGCGGCGCAGTGAAGGCCACAGGCCAACGACCCGCATAAACCGACCACGCATTGCCAGCGGCAATGAACCCGGCACTCGAAGCAACCCTCGTTGCTGGAGCTTGCGTGTGCGAGGGTGCGGCATTCCATGATGCCGGCCAGTACAAGGCGTCTGGGCTGTGCAGTTCCGGCGCTTGCACGCAGCGCCAGGTGCCGGACATGGTGTTGTGTGCCTCTGAAACTGAAGCGTCCAACACTTGGGCGTGCGGCGTGAATTCATACGCTGCCACGTACACCTGCTCCATGCGCGCATCCATCACGGCCAACACACGCGTCACAGGCGTGTCACCCGCCAGCACAGCCGTCATACGCGCCTCTTCGGCCACCGCCAGCAAGGTGTCTATCGGCAGCACCGGCAAATCTGCCCCAAAAGCTAGGCCTTGGGCCACCGCACAGGCTGTGCGTAAACCAGTAAACGCACCGGGGCCACGGCCAAACACCACGGCTTGCAAATCAGTTAAAGCCAAACCGGCTTCTTTCAACAGCGCCAAGGTTTGCGGAATCATGTGCGTGGACGTGAGCGCTCCCCCGGCGCTGGTGTGCGTCCACGTCTGCGTCCCGCGTGACACGGCAAGCGAAAGAGTATCGGTACTGGTCTCTAAAGCCAGCCAGAGGTTGTTGTTCATCCGCCGATTATCCCAGCCGTGATAATTTATGGATGGACACATTGCACCCCCGCAGCCTGCCAAGCGTTAAACCAGCACATTCGACACCGCTCAACGACTCAAGCCCGATGTCACGTCTGCGAGGCTGGCATCGGTGGCTTGGCGTGACATTGATCGCCACTTTCTTGCATGCACACGCCGCCCCGCACTCAAAAGCGGTGCGCAGCGAGCCCCCCAAACACACAGCTGGCGACATCGGTCAACTGCCACCCGAGGTCCAGTCTGCTTTGCAGCGGGCCAAAGTGTCCAGCGAAAACTTTCATGTGATGGTGGTCGACACCCACGCCAGCAGTACACCTCGCCTCAGTCACCAAGCTCAGGTACGCGTCAACCCTGCCTCGCTGATGAAGCTGGCCACCACCACCGCCGCGCTTGACATGCTCGGGCCAGCCTTTGTATGGCGCACCCCCGTGTATGTAGACGGCCCCGTACGTGACGGCGTGTTGCAAGGCAACGTCTACATCAAGGGCACCGGCGATCCACGTTTGGTGGTGGAGCGTTTGTGGTTGTTGATGCGCCGCATCCAAGGCTTAGGCATTCACAAAATTCAGGGTGATATCGTGCTCGACCGCAGCGCGTTTGACGTGCCCGCACGCGATGCAGCCAGCTTCGATGGGGAGCCCTTACGCCCCTACAACGCGGCGCCCGACGCGTTGCTGCTCAACTTCAAGTCCTTGCTCATTCAGTTTGTGCCTGACCGTGCGGCCAATGTGGCACGTGTGCAAATTGAGCCCCCTTTAGCGGGAGTGCAGTTTCCCGCCACCGTGACGCTGAGCCAGGGCGACTGCAGCGACTACCGCAGCGCCTTGCGTGCCGACTGGAGCGACCCCACGCGCATCCGTTTCGCAGGTGTATTTCCTATGAGCTGCGGCGAAAGAACTTGGCCCATTGCCTATGCCGCGCCCTTGCAGTTTGCCCAGCGTGCCATTGCAGGCATGTGGCAACACATTGGAGGGCAATTGAGCGGCCAAGTTCGCGAAGGTCAGGTACCCACGGGGCTTGCCTCGACATTTCAAGTGGAATCGGCCAGTCTGGCCGAAACCATTCGCGACATCAATAAATACAGCAACAATGTGATGGCGCAGCAGTTGTTTCTCACCCTCAGTCAGCAGCAACGCGACATCGGCAGCCTAGAGGCTTCACGCGAAGTCATGCAACGCTGGTGGCGTGAGCGCGTAGGCGGCGAAACACCCATGTTTGACAACGGCTCAGGTCTAAGTCGTGAAGAACGCATCAGCGCCCAAGGTTTGGCGCGTTTGCTGCAAGTGGCGTGGGCCTCGCCCACCATGCCCGAACTGGTGAGCTCACTTCCCGTGAGCGGCGTAGACGGCACCATGAAACGCAGCAAGGCACAAGCCTTGGCGCACTTGAAAACCGGCAGCTTGCGAGACGTAGCGGGGATCGCTGGTTTTGTAGACACCGCCAGCGGCAGACGCTGGGTGGTGGTGGCCATCTTGCACCACCCCAATGCCAACGCCGCGCGACCAGCGCTGGATGCGATGATTGACTGGGCTAGCAAACAGAATTAGCGCCAACCCCCACCGGTGGCATTGAATAGCTGAATTCCCAACCATTGATTTCCTGCGGGTGTTGGATGCAAGTTATCAGCCAAGAAGTATGTCGCGACATCGCCCGTTTGATTTCCTGCATCGCCTGTAGCGCAACCATCCAAAATAGTAGGGTTAACACAATAAGGCGTTGCACCCGTGGTTGCCCAGCCCGGAAAATAGGCGCTTGGTCGATTGATGTTGCCATAACGCGCCACATCCGTGTAAGCAGATAAACCACCTTTAACAGTCGTATTGAAATTCAAAGTAGCTTGATCAGTAGCACCCGCTGCTATGTCAATCACCTCCATGATCACAATATGTTTTGCACCCTTGCTTTTGAGGGCATCCAGCGCAGTTTTCAGGTTTCCCAAAAAAGTAGCACCCGATACTCCGGCTCTTAATTCTTCAGTTCCAGCTGTGATAACCACTAAATCAGTGGTGCCCGACAAGTTACCCAACTGGCCTATTTGCGCAATTAAATCAGCCGTGCCTGCATAAAGGCTACTAGCTTTACTGTCAATAGTTGATGCGCCATACAAAGCCGCCATCTCAGCCACAACTGTAGAGGTTTGACCCGTACCACGAACTGTCGCTTGCGCCGCGCCCGTGTCGTTATACGCATCTCCTAAACCGATCGCCCGCGTGGGCTTAAATGGATCGACAGTGCTGCTTGAACCACAAGCTGCCAATTGGGCAACCATCATGATGGCAAACAGGACTTTGAGGGGGCGGTTAAAAATAAGGTTCATCGCAGGCTCTCTTTTGAGTACCAGGGTAGTTTAACGAGTTGGCGAAGCAGCCCGCGTTAAGCGGTCTCGTACACCATCCCAGTCAGGGGTCAGTGGTGGAGCTTCAACCCAAATGTGAGTAACACCTTGGGCATCAAAGCTTCGCAATTGGGCAAACAATTGATGGGCACAATCTGTTGCATTCTCAGGCATCAGCACCCTTTTGAGCTGAGTCACGAGGGTGGGTGGCACTTGAATTGGGCTACGTGACCACACGGCAACCGTTGCATGTGCTGCTGGAACGCTGAGCGCCGCCTTCTCATTTGCATACGCATCGATCACTTTTTGCAAATCAACTGCCGTCATCAGCCGCACCTGAGCCTTTGGTGCGTAGTGCGATTCAAGTGTGCCCGAAGCACGCGGCGCATCGGCATCTGGCACCTGGGGCGTGATAACCGCCACACCGCACGCCTCGCTGAGTTGCTCCGGTGTGAGCACACCGGGGCGCAACAGCACCGGGACGCCACGCGTGCAATCCACAATCGTAGATTCAATGCCTACCTCACACGCGCCGCCGTCGATGATGAGCAAATCGTCGCCAAATTCACTCTTCACATGCGCTGCCGTGGTCGGGCTGACGCGGCCAAACAAGTTGGCGCTTGGTGCAGCCACGCCGTACACGCCTAAAGCTTGCGCAGCTTGCAGCACAGCGTGCGCTACCGGGTGCGACGGACACCGCATGCCCACCGAGTTTTGACCACCAGCCGCCGCGGCAGCCACTTCGGGTCGGCGCGGCAGGATGAGCGTCAGAGGGCCGGGCCAAAAGGCGTCCATCAAACGCTGAGCAAAGTCAGAAACCGCTGAGGCAAAGCGCCTCACCTCTTGCGCACTGGCCACATGCACAATGAGCGGGTGGTTGGCAGGGCGACCTTTGGTTTCAAAAATTTTGGCCACGGCTTGCTCATTGTCTGCGTCAGCCGCAAGGCCATAGACCGTTTCAGTGGGCAAGCCCAGCAACTCGCCGCGCTGCAAGGCTTGTGCAGCGGCAGCGATGGATGCGGGGAATTTGCCGTCAAGAATCATGGGTAAGGTACAAAGGTCGTCGTACGTGGCGAGATCGACAAACGAACGGGCCTAGAACGGCGCAATGCCAAGAATATCCGACGCTTGTAAAGCCACTGTGCGCGCAGCTTCTGGCGTCACGGCCGTGATGTTGAGGTGCCCCATCTTTCGCCCCTTGCGTGCCTCACGTTTACCGTACAAATGCAGATGCGTACCTGGAAGAGTCAACACCTTGGCCCAAGCGGGCTCGACTTGCAAAGAATTGGGTTCTGACCCCGATTGTTTAAACCATAAATCACCGAGCAGGTTGAGCATGACGGCGGGGCTGTGTTGGCGCGGTTGCGTCAGGGGCAAGTCGGCCATGGTGCGCACTTGCAATTCAAACTGCGACACGTCGCAGGCGTCTTGGCTGTAGTGGCCGCTGTTGTGGGGGCGTGGCGCGATTTCATTAACGACCAACTTACCGTCGGCCAACACAAAGAACTCCACGCACAACACGCCCACGTAGTTCAGCTCTTGCGCCACGGCTTTGGCCGCGGTGATGGCTTGGTGCGTCAACGCCTCAGGCACATTGCCTGCAAACACCTCGGTCACGGCCAAGATGCCATCGCGGTGCAAGTTGCGTTGCACGGGCAAGTTCACCATCGTGCCATCGCGACCACGTGCCACGATGACAGAGCACTCGCTGGCCAAGGGCAACATCTTTTCCAGCACGCATGGCACTTGGCCCAGCTTGACCCAACCGGTGTTCAGCTCGTCACGCGTGCTCACGCGCAGCTGACCTTTACCGTCGTAGCCCATGCGAGAAGTTTTCAAAATGCCAGGCAGCAAGTTGTCGTTCACGGCAGCCAGTTGCTCTGGCGTATCAATCACCGCATGCGGCGCCACGGGCACACCGCATTTCACAAAATGGGCTTTTTCACGCGCACGGTCTTGAGCCACAGCCACGGCAGATGCAGCGGGTGACACAGGCAACGTGGCAGCAAGTTGCGCCAGCGCATCGGCGGGCACGTTTTCAAATTCGGTGGTCACCGCTTGGCACACGGTAGCAAGCTGCTTCAAGCCTGCAGCGTCCAAGTAGTCGGTATGAATGTGGTGATGACTGACCAAGCCTGCGGGGCTTTGTGCATCAGGGTCGAGCACGGCGGTGTTGTAGCCCATGCGCTGCGCGGCATGCGCCCACATGCGGCCCAACTGGCCACCGCCCAACACGCCCAAGGTCGCGCCGGGCAGCAAA
>Ga0228701_1001976_pt1 | contig 13017 bp, 12 predicted proteins | sample McNCre117_Aug_MG_2_FD_178017 | JGI IMG/M metagenome (GOLD analysis project Ga0228701, IMG submission 178017) | Freshwater microbial communities from McNutts Creek, Athens, Georgia, United States - 11-17_Aug_MG | ecosystem: Environmental > Aquatic > Freshwater > Creek | place: USA: Georgia...
ATGGGCGAGAAAACACCCGCAAGCGGCACCCTTGCCGCCTCCACCCCGGAACACCCGATCGTAGTCGAGGACCTGTGCACCAGTTTCGGTGAGCACGTGATCCACGACGGCCTCTCGCTCACGGTCAACCGGGGCGAGATCCTGGGCGTGGTCGGCGGCTCGGGCACCGGCAAGTCGGTGCTGATGCGGGCGATCATCGGGCTGCAGATCCCCGATGCCGGATCGATCACCGTGCTCGGGCGTTCGATCACCGATGCCCGGGACGACGACGATATCGACATCCGTTCGCGCTGGGGCGTGCTGTTTCAGGGCGGGGCGCTGTTTTCCACGCTTACCGTGGGCGAAAACGTCGAGGTTCCGCTGAAGGAGTTCTACCCCGAGATCGGCGACGACCTGCGCCACGAGATCGCGCGCTACAAGGTCATGCTCTCGGGCCTGCCCGACGAGGCGACGAACAAGTACCCGGCCGAGCTTTCGGGAGGGATGAGGAAACGCGCCGGCCTCGCCCGCGCGCTCGCGCTCGATCCGGAACTGCTGTTCCTGGACGAGCCGACCGCCGGGCTCGATCCCATCGGCGCCGCCGCATTTGACGCGCTGACGCGCGAATTGCAGGCGACGCTGGGCCTTACGGTCTTTCTCATCACGCACGATCTCGATACGCTCTATGAAATCTGCGACCGGGTCGCGGTTATCGCCGATCGCAGGGTGATTGCGGTGGGCACGATCCCGGAACTGCTTGCCACGGACCATCCGTGGATACAGGAATACTTCAACGGTCCACGGGGCAGGGCCGCGCGGCAAAGTCAGGACCGGCTCGCCGGGTCCGGCGCAAGCAGGGGAACAGAGTCCTAAGATGGAAACCCGCGCAAACCATGTCTGGGTCGGTGCGGTCACGCTGGCGCTCATCGCCGCGATTGCCGCCTTCGTGATCTGGATCGTCCGCCTGAACGAAGGCGCCCAGAACGATTACGACATCTTCTTCAAGCAGTCGGTCGACGGGCTGGCCAAGGGCTCGGCCGTGACCTTCGCGGGCGTGCCGGCGGGCAAGATCGACAAGATCGAGCTGTGGCCCAAGGACCCCAGCTTCGTACGGGTGCGCATCAGCATCGACAAGAAGGTGCCGATCCTCGTCGGCACCACCGCGACAATCCAGGGCAGCTTTACCGGCGTCTCGAACATCCAGCTCGAAGGCGCGGTCAAGGGCGCGCCGCCCATTTCGGAACCGGGGCCGGAAGGCGCGCCGGTCATCCCGACCCGGCGCGGCGGGCTCGGCGCCCTGCTCAACAATGCGCCGCTGCTGCTCGAACGGCTGGCCACGCTGACCGAGCGGCTGACCATGGTCCTGTCGGACAAGAACCAGAAGTCGATCGAGGGCATCCTGTCCAACACCGACCGGCTGACCGCGCACCTTGCCGATGCCTCGCCCCAGCTTGACCGGACCCTCGCCGAACTGCAGGTGACCCTGCGCCAGGCGACGACCACGCTCGCCGCCTTCGAGCAGACCGCGAACAAGGCGAACGCCCTGATCGACGGCGACGGCCAGTCGCTTGCGAAGCAGATGCGCCAGACGCTCGATTCCGCCCGCAAGGCAGCGGATGAATTGAGCGCGACGCTGAGCGATACCCGCCCGGCCGCGCGGCAATTGTCCGAAACCACGCTTCCCGCCGCCGAAGCCGCGATCCGCGACCTGCGCGAAGCCACCCGGGCGCTGCGCAACCTGACCGAAAAGATCGACGATGGCGGCGCCGGCGCGGTGCTCGGCAGACCCAAGCTGCCTGACTACAAGCCATGAGGATATTGGCCATGAGGAACACAGTTATGGCCCCCCGCCGCTTGCTCAGGCTTGCCGCCCCGGCGGCGCTGGCGCTTGGCCTTGCCGGCTGCATCAGCCTGGGCGGAGGCAAGGTGCCGCCCACGCTCATCACCCTGACCGCCGAAGCCGCGGCTCCTGCGGGAACCGGGGCGAGCGGCAAGGCGGGCGACGCGATCGTCGTGCTCGATCCCGAAACCGACCGCCGCCTCGCCGTCCAGCGCGTCGCGGTCACTGTCGATGCGGCCAATGTCGCCTACATGAAGGACGCGATGTGGGTGGAGCGCCCGGCGCGGCTGTTCCGTTCGCTGCTGGCCGAAACCCTGCGCGCCAAGGGCGGGCGGCTGGTGTTCGAGGATGCTGACGGCACCGCCAGCGGCCGCACCCGGCTGGCCGGACGGCTGCTCGACATCGGCTATGACGGTCCGTCCAGGGCAGTCGTGGTCCGCTTCGACGCCATCCTCGAAGCCCCCGGCGGCGCGATCACCACCAAACGCTTCGAGGCACGCGTCGACGGCGTCGATCCCAAGGCCAAGGCTGCCGGACCCGCACTGAACCGCGCCGCGAACGAGGTGGCAAGGCAAGTGGCCGACTGGGCGGGTTGATCGCCGTCAACGCCGCCCCGCTCGCCGCCGTGTAAAGGAGGCGATCATGGACAGCACAGTCGATCCGCGCCGGATCCTCGTGATCGATGGCCATCCGGACGCCGCCGCGGGGCACTATTGCCACGCGCTGGCCGCAGCCTATGCGGCAGGCGCGCGCGATGCCGGGCACGCCGTGGAAATCCTGCGCGTGGCCGAACTCGACTTTCCGGTGCTGCGCTCGCCCGAGGAATGGCTGCACGAGCCTCCCCCGCCCCCGATCGCCGCGGCACAGGCCCGGATCCGCGCGGCCCAGCACATCGTCATGGTCTATCCGCTGTGGCTCGGCGACGTGCCCGCGCTGTTCAAGGCCTTTCTCGAACAGACACTGCGACCGGGCTTTGCCCTGGCCTATGCGGACCGGGGAATGCCGAAAAAACTGCTGGGCGGGCGCTCGGCCCGGGTGATCGTCACGATGGGAATGCCCGCGATTGCCTACAAGGTCTATTTCCGGGCCCACAGCCTCAAGAGCCTTGAACGCAACATCCTGCGCTTCTGCGGGCTGGACCCGGTGGAAACAACGGTGATCGGCGGGGTCGATGATCCCGCGACGCGGGCGGATTGGCTGGAGAGGATGCGCAATTTCGGCGCCAATGCGGCCTGATCGCCCTGCGGCGCACCTCCATCCCCAGCTATTTATGACACTATTGTGACAAACTTTGCATCCCCGGCGCGCTGCCGATAAGGCGCGAAGGACCAGTTCCCTCCCCATACGGAATCGCCGTCATTCGCCAGGTTGCCGCCCTCCCCTACCGTACCGAAGGCCTTGCCGCCGATGCGTCGGTCAAGGTGCTGCTGGTAACCTCGCGCGGGACCGGGCGCTGGGTACTGCCCAAGGGCAACATCGCCAGCCGCCTGCCGCCCCACGTCGCCGCCGCACTCGAGGCGGAGGAAGAAGCGGGCGTGTTCGGCGCGGTCTGCCCGGTGCCGCTCGGCTCCTACCGCTTCCGCAAGCGGCGGCGCAGCGGGGCCTCGTGGATGGCCGACGTCGACGTATTCCCGCTCGCCGTCACCCGCGAGGAAGACACCTGGGCGGAACAGCACGAACGCGAGCGGCGGTGGTTCTCGCTCGAAGATGCCGCAAAAGCGGTGGACGAACCCGATCTCCGGGAACTCCTGCGCACTTTTGCACCTACGGAATTCAAATCGGCGGCCAGCCGCTCCGGCCTTCTCGGGGTGGTGGCCAGCAAGACATCGGGGGTCCGATCCATGTTTGCCTGGTTCCAGCGCCTGCTCCCCAGGAGCGGCAATTTTTTCGAGCTGTTCGAGGCGCACGCCGCCACGGTGCTGGCTGCGGCCGAAGCCACCGCCCGCGTGATCGAGGGCGGGCCGGCCAGCGCCGAATACATCAAGGAAGTGATCGAGCGTGAACACGACGCCGACGAGATCACCCGCGAAGTGCTGCACGAAGTGCGCCGCACTTTCCTCACCCCGTTCGACCGCGGCGCGATCACCGCGCTGATCGGCTCGCTCGACGATACGGTCGATGAAATGCAGGCCGCCGCCCAGGCGATCGACCTCTACGGCGTGACCGAGTTCTCGCCGCAGATGCGCGACATGGCCGCGATCGCGGTCGACGCCGCCCGCCTCACGGCAGAGGCCATGCCGCTGCTGCGCGATGTCGCCCGCAACGGCAAGCGTCTGCACGAACTGACCGAGCGGCTGGTGCGGATCGAAGGCCACGCCGACACGATACACACCGCTGGCCTCCGCCAGGCTCTGGCCGACCATGGCCCGACCGATACGCTGCGCTTCATGATCGAGCGCGAGATCTACAAGCATCTCGAACGCATCGTGGACGCGTTCGAGGATGTCGCCGACCAGATCGACGGCATCGTGATCGACCACGCCTGACGGGGCGGGCCATGCACGAACTTGCCCTGCCGCTGCTCATCGCGCTGATCTTCATCGCGCTGGCCTTCGATTTTCTCAACGGGCTGCACGACGCGGCCAACGCCATCGCGACCGTGGTGGCCACCCGCCTGCTCTCCCCGGTGAAAGCCGTGGCCTTCGCCGCGTTCTTCAACTTCTCGGCCTATTTCCTCACCCTCGCCTTCCCCAGCCTCCACGCGGTCGCCGATACCATCGGCAAGGGCCTCATCAGCAAGGACGTGATTACGCCCGGCGTAGTGTTCGGGGCTCTCGTCGGCGCGATGTTCTGGAACGTGGTAACCTGGCTCAAGGGCATTCCCTCCTCCTCCAGCCACGCGCTGGTCGGCGGGCTGGTCGGCTCGGGCGTTGCCCATGCCGGGATGACCGGGATCCAGTGGGGCGGCCTGACCAAAACCCTCGCAGCGATCGTCGTCTCGCCGGTGCTGGGGATGTACCTTGCGATGTTCGTCATGTTGGCCAGCAGCTGGGCGCTGTGCCGGGTCACGGCCAAGCGCGCCGAAGGCAAGCTCAGGCACCTGCACCTGCTCTCCTCGGCGGCCTATTCGCTCAGCCACGGGCTCAACGATGCGCAGAAGACGATGGGGATCATCACCGTCCTGCTCTATTCGACCGGTTATCTCCACGGCGAATTCGCCGTGCCGCACTGGGTCGCCATCTCGTGCTACATCGCGATGGGCCTTGGCACCCTCTCGGGCGGGTGGAAGATCATCGAGACGATGGGCTCGCGGATCACCAAGCTGTCGCAGCACCAGGGCTTTTCCGCCTCGCTCGCGGGTTCGATCGTGGTCTTCACCGCCTCCACCCTCGGCATCCCGGTCTCGACCACCCACACCATCACCGGCGCGGTGATCGGCGCGGGCACCGCGCGGCGCGCCTCGGCCGTGCGGTGGGGCGTTGCGCAGAACGTGGTCGTCGCGTGGATCATCACGATCCCCGCCTCGGCCACGGTGGGCGCGCTGTTCTATCTGCTGACCCGGCTGTTCTGAGCGGCCTTATCGCACGCGCCACGCGATGCCGAACGCGATCGTGTGATCCGGCGCGGCGGCGGACAGTCCCTTGTCCACTTCCAGATCGAGCTGGAGCCCCGCCCCGGCCTGCCATGCGACCGAGGCGGCAAGGCGGGCGTCGGTGGAATGACCGCCCGGATCGTCGTCGCGAAAGGCCGCAAGCTCCATCGTTCCCGACAGGCGCGGGGCCAGGTCGTGCGCCAGCCCCACCACCCCGCCATAGGCAAGGTGCCGGCCCGCGCCCGACGCATTGACCGCCGCATCGGCCTGCGGCGTCAGGTCAAGCTCGAACCCCTGCGGCAGCGGCAGCGCTACCGGGACCAGTACACCCGCCCCCCAATCTCCCGCCGTTCCCGGACCATGACCCACCGGCAGGGTCACGAAAGCCTGGACCGCCGCCCGTCCGTTCGGCCCGGTGATGCCATGGCGCAGCCCAAGCGTGGCATCGCCCGAGCCGCCGGAACTGGCGACACCGCCCGCCCCGTCGCGGCTGCGCTGGTGGACGAACGAGGTGAACCCCACCTGCAATTCGGTTTGCTGGTCCAGTCCGACGCGCATCGTCGCGTCGCCGAGGGTCAGCGAATCCAAGCGTCCATCGGCATTGTCGGCACGGTCCCATGCGGCAATGCCCGTCTCCAGCATCGCGCCGCCTGCCCTGACTGTGCACGGCGGCGTGCCAAGCCCGGGCCGCGAGGCGCAGAACGGGCGATCCTCGGCGCGCGCGGGCGCGGCAAAAGCAAGACACATCAAGCCGAAACAGACCGCAGGTTTCATCGCCCCGGTTTCGCGGCAGCATAGGGGCGGCGCAAGTTAAACATCGGTAGGCTTATCCGATTGGCGGATGCCTCCGGGCGCGCTAATCGGCAATGCGGATGAAGCGCTTCCTCACATGGTCCCCCGCCCCGCCGGGCAGCAGCCTTGCCTATCGCGCGGCGTGGTGGATCGGGCGCGCGATGGTGTGGTTCGTCGCGCTCAGCCTGTTCTTCGTCATCCTCTTCAAATGGGTGCCGGTCCCCGTCACCCCGACGATGATTCTTGATTCGCACGGCTTCGAAAAGGACTGGACCCCGCTCAGCCGGATCGACCGCGACATGGTCGCCGCCGTGATCGCGGGCGAGGACGGCAAGTTCTGCACCCACCACGGCTTCGATGCCGACGCGATCCAGCGGGCGTGGCAACGCAACCAGCGCGGCGGGCGGATTCGCGGCGGCTCCACGATCAGCCAGCAAACCGCGAAGAACGTGTTCCTGTGGCAGGGCGGCGGATACTTCCGCAAAGGGCTTGAAGCCTGGTTCACCCTGCTGATCGAACAGGTCTGGGGCAAGCGGCGGATCATGGAGGTCTATCTCAACGTCGCGGAAACCGGCATCGGCACCTACGGGGTGGAGGCTGGCGCCCAGCGCTACTATGGCCATTCCGCCGCGAAGCTGACCACGGTGGAAGCCGCACGGATCGCCGCCGCGCTCCCCAGCCCCAAGAAGCGCGAGGTCGTCGGCGCCTCCGGCTTCACCCGCCGCCACGGCAACGCGATCGCCGCGCGCAGCGCCGTGGTGCGCCGCGCCGACTTCGACGAATGCGTCTACGACTGACCTGTCCCGCGCGGACAAGTCCCTAGGCCGGCGCAGACCGGGTCCTAACCGGTCCGCACTACACAGGAAAAGCCCGGCGCGCGTCGGACACCGCCGGGCGGCCCCTTTCCCCCGCCCCGCCCGGCAGTGAATGACGCGCCCCGGCACCCCCACAACGCCGTGCCGCTTCGCCATGCCTTGCTGCAATGCAAGGCCTGTGCGAGAGGACCTCCCTGAAAGGAGCCTCAGCACCTTGGGCGCGCACCATCACCATCATCACGGCCATGACCATGGCCATGGACACAGCCACGGCTCCAGCCACGGCCCAAGTCTTGGCAGAGCCTTCGCCATCGGCGTCGTGCTCAATTCCGCCTTCGTCGCGGTGGAGGCGGTGTTCGGCTTCCTCTCGGGCTCGATGGCGCTGGTCGCCGATGCCGGGCACAACCTGTCCGACGTGCTCAGCCTGCTGATCGCTTGGGGCGCCACCACGCTGGCCGCCCGCCCGCCGTCGCAGCGCTTCACCTACGGCTTCAAAAGCTCCTCGATCCTCGCCGCACTCACCAATGCGGCGCTGCTGCTGCTCGCGCTCGGCGCGATCACGGTCGAAACCGTGCGCCGCCTGATCGATCCTCAACCGGTCGCGGGCGGCACGGTGGTCCTCGTCGCGCTGGTCGGCATCGTCATCAACACCGCCACGGCGCTGATGTTCATGCGCGGCCGGCACGGCGATCTCAACGTGCGCGGCGCGTTCCTGCACATGGCAGGGGACGCGGCCGTCTCGGCCGGCGTGGTGATCGCGGGCCTGCTCATCCAGCGCACCGGCGCGCTGTGGATCGACCCGGTCACCAGCCTCGTCATCGTCGGCGTGATCTTCTGGGGTACCTGGGGCCTGCTCAAGGATTCGCTCAAGCTCGGCCTCCACGGTGTCCCCCCGCACATCGACGAAAGCGCGGTCCGCACCTTCCTCGAATCCCGGCCCGGCGTGAATGCGGTGCACGACCTCCACATCTGGCCGATGAGCACGACCGAAACCGCGCTGACCGCGCATCTCGTCATGCCGGGTGGCTGCCCCGGCGACACCTTCCTGCACGATCTGGCGCATGAACTGCACCACGACTTCGCCATCGGCCATGCCACGATGCAGGTCGAGCGCGAGGCCGAGGCCGCCTGCGCGCTCGCCAGCGACGCGGTGGTCTAGGGCCAGGACCTGTCCGGGGCTTGAAGCAGAATGGCCCAGCCCGAGCGGTGCGAATTCCGGTAGAGCAGATCGGCCAACAAAAACCGCCCCGGAAGCGATGTCCCGGGGCGGCTTCGCAAGTCGGCAGTAGCAGCCTTGAATCAGGCCGCCTGTTCCTTGCCCTTGTGGACCCGGACCGGTTCCTTGCGGCCTTCGACCACGTCCTTGTCGACCACGACCTCGGCGATCCCTTCCTCGGTCGGGATGTCGAACATCGTGTCGAGCAGCAACCCTTCGACGATCGAGCGCAGGCCCCGCGCGCCGGTCTTGCGTTCGATGGCCTTCTTGGCGATCGCCTCCAGCGCGTCGTCGGTGAAGGTCAGCGTCACGTCTTCCAGCTCGAACAGCTTGGCGTACTGCTTGACCAGCGCGTTCTTCGGTTCCTTGAGGATCTGGACCAGCGCCTCGATATCAAGGTCATTCAGCGTCGCGATCACCGGCAGGCGGCCGACGAACTCGGGGATCAGCCCGAACTTGAGCAGGTCTTCCGGCTCGGCCTTCTGGAGCAGTTCGCCCACCTTGCGCTTGTCCGGATCGGCCACGTGCGCGCCGAACCCGATCGAGCGCTTCTGCAGGCGGTCGGAGATGATCTTTTCAAGGCCGGCAAAGGCACCGCCGCAGATGAACAGGATGTTGGTCGTGTCCACCTGCAGGAATTCCTGCTGCGGGTGCTTGCGCCCGCCCTGCGGCGGGACCGAAGCCGTGGTGCCTTCCATCAGCTTGAGCAGCGCCTGCTGCACGCCCTCGCCCGAAACGTCCCGCGTGATCGAGGGGTTTTCGGCCTTGCGGCTGATCTTGTCGATCTCGTCGATGTAGACGATCCCGTGCTGGGCCTTCTCGACGTTGTAGTCGCTGGCCTGGAGCAGCTTGAGGATGATGTTCTCCACGTCCTCGCCCACGTAACCGGCTTCGGTCAGCGTGGTGGCGTCGGCCATGGTGAAGGGCACGTCGAACGTCTTGGCCAGCGTCTGCGCGAGCAGGGTCTTGCCGCAGCCGGTCGGCCCGACGAGCAGGATGTTCGACTTCGACAGCTCGACGTCGCCGCCCTTGCCGCTGTGCTTGAGGCGCTTGTAATGGTTGTGCACGGCAACCGAGAGCACGCGCTTGGCGCGGTCCTGGCCGATCACGTAATCGTTCAGCGTCTCGAAGATGTCGCGCGGGGAAGGGACGCCGCCGTCCTTCTTGCCGGCGATGCCCGCCTTCGTCTCTTCCCGGATGATGTCGTTGCACAGCTCGACGCATTCATCGCAGATGAACACGGTTGGCCCGGCGATGAGCTTGCGCACCTCGTGCTGCGACTTCCCGCAGAAGCTGCAGTAGAGAGTGCTCTTCGCGTCCGATCCGCTCAGTTTCGTCATGCCTTTTCCTGCTTTGCCTCCCGGCGGGGAGACTCGCCGAGGATACCCCGGCGCGAATGATAATCAATCCCGCGCTATAGCGGCTCGTTCCTTGCCGGAGGCTGAAGCGCCTCCGTTAACTGCCCGTCTGCGCGAAGCTGGTGCAATCACGCAGTCGGGTCTTCCGCGCCGCCGACCGTGTCGGTCGCCGGGCGGCTCTCGAACACCTTGTCGACGATGCCGAAGGCCAGTGCCTCGTCAGCCTCGAGGAAGGTGTCGCGGTCCATCGCGCGCTCGATCTCGTCGAGCGACTTGCCGGTGTACTTGACGTACATATCGTTGAGCCGCGTGCGCATCCGCAGGATTTCGCGTGCCTGGATCTCGATATCCGATGCCATGCCGCGCGCCCCGCCCGAAGGCTGGTGGACCATGATCCGCGAATTGGGCAGCGCGATGCGCATTCCCGGTTCGCCGGCCGCAAGCAGGAAGCTGCCCATCGAGGCGGCCTGACCGATGCACACGGTCGACACGCGCGGGCGGATGTACTGCATGGTGTCGTGGATCGCCATGCCCGCCGTCACCACGCCGCCCGGCGAGTTGATGTACATCGAGATGTCCTTCGAGGGATTTTCCGATTCGAGGAACAGCAACTGGGCGACGATCACCGAGGCCATGTGATCCTCGATCTCGCCGGTGATGAAGATGATCCGCTCACGCAGCAGGCGCGAGTAGATGTCGAAGCTGCGCTCTCCCCGGCTGGTCTGCTCGACCACCACGGGCACGAGCGCGCCGGTGATCGGATCGACATTGAACTTACCCTGGGCGGAAGAAGCGCCAAACAGATCGAGCATGGATATCCTCATTGCGTTGCCGGGCCTATGTCGCGCGCCGGGGGCCGATGTTCAAGGGCATTAACCCCGAAAACACGGGGACTATGTCCGGCAGGGCGCATTCCGGCGGCGCCGGGCCGGCCATTCGCCCCCCGCCTGAACGAAAGAAGCGCGCCCATTGCCGGGGCGCGCTCCTTCAGTTTCGTCCGCCCTTGCGGGGCAGCGGGCAGGAATCAGGCCTCGGCCTTCTTCTTGGGCGCAGCCTTCTTCTTGGGCGCGGCTTCGGCAGCCGGAGCTTCCTCGGCAGCAGCCTTCTTCTTGGCAGGAGCCTTCTTGGCCGGCTTTTCCTCGGCAGCGGCTTCGGCCGGAGCTTCGGCTTCAGCCTTGGCCTTCTTGGCCGGGGCCTTCTTCGCGGGCTTGGCAGCGGCGGCGGGAGCCGCGCCTTCCTCGGCCTCGATCGCGGCCTGCAGCTCGTCCTTGGTCACGGTGCGTTCGGTGACTTCGGCCTTGTCGAACAGGAAGTCGACGACCTTGTCCTCATAGAGCGGCGCGCGCAGCTGGGCGGCGGCAAGCGGCTCGGAGCGGATGTAGTCAGCGAAGCGCTGGCGGTCTTCCGGGCGATACTGCTGTGCGGCCTGGTTGAGCAGCATCTGCATTTCCTGCGCGGTCACGTCCACGCCGTTGGCCTGGCCGATTTCCGAGAGGAGCAGGCCAAGACGCACGCGGCGCTCGGCGATCGCGCGGTAATCGTCCTTTTCGGCCTCAAGCTCGGCAGTCGCGGCGGCGGGGTCTTCCTCGCGGGCGACTTCCTGGAGCAGCTGCTGCCAGATCTGGTCGAACTCGGCTTCCACCATCGAGGGCGGCACGGCAAAGTCGTGGCCGGCAGCGAGGATGTCGAGCAGCTGGCGCTTCATCTGGGTGCGGGTCAGGCCGGCAGTTTCCTGCTCAAGCTGGCCGCGCAGCAGGCCGGTCAGCTGCTCAAGGCTTTCGAGGCCCAGGTTCTTGGCGAACTCGTCGTCGATCTTGGTCTCGCCGGCAACCTTCACCGCCTTGACCGTGATGTCGAAGGTGGCGTCCTTGCCCTTGAGGTTCTCGGCCGGATAGTCGGCCGGGAAGGTCACGGTGATGGTCTTTTCATCGCCCGCCTTCACGCCGACAAGCTGTTCCTCGAAGCCGGGGATGAAGCGGCCAGCGCCCAGTTCGAGCGCGGCATCCTCGCCGGCACCGCCGTCGAACGGCACCCCGTCGAGCTTGCCGAGGAAGTCGATGATCAGCTGGTCGCCGGTTTCAGCCTTCTTGCCCTTCTTGGCATCGACGAAGCTCTTCGAGCCGGCGGCGATCCGCTGGACCGCTTCGTCGACTTCGGCGTCGGACACCGGCACGACCAGCTTTTCAAGCTTCAGCCCTTCGACCGAAGGCGCGGCGATCGTGGGCAGAATTTCGAGGCTGACGGTCAGGACCGCGTCCTTGCCTTCTTCATAGCCTTCCTCAAGGTTCACCGCCGGCTGCATCGCCGGGCGCAGAGCGTTGTCGGCAACCAGCTTGTCCATGGCTTCGCGAATCGCGTTCTGCAGCGCTTCGCCGTGGATCGACGGGCCGTGCATCTTGCGCACGAGGTTGGCCGGCACCTTGCCGGGGCGGAAGCCGGGCATCCGCACTTGCGGTGCGATCTTCTGCACTTCGCCCTCGACACGCTCGGCGATCAGGCTCGCCTTGATCGTGATCGTGTAGGCGCGCTTCAAACCCTCGTTGGTGGTCTCGACAATCTGCATGACAAAAGAAGCCTTCTCAAACGCGAACTGCTGCGCCGGCGCGATGATGACGGGAACTGGTGCGGGCGAAGGGACTCGAACCCCCACATCTTGCGATACTGGTACCTAAAACCAGCGCGTCTACCAATTCCGCCACGCCCGCAATCCGACGAAGCCTAAAATCCGAGCGCGTGCCCGTAGCGGGCCAGCGCGAAAAGGGCAAGCGCCGCGAAAAAACGCAAAGGACAAGGGGAACGCATTCCTCGCCGGAACGATTGGCAGGGTTAAGGAGAACCCGCAATGGCCACCCAGCCCGACCCGCCGCAGCCCGATCAGGCCGAACCGATCGACCCGACCATTCCCGGCGAGCTGCCGCCGGTCACAACCCCGGACGAAACGCCCGGCGAACCCGAAGGCCTGCCCCCGGCCTCCCCCGACATCGACCAGCCCGGCACCAGCCCGGACGAGATGCCGGTCGATCCGGCCTAAACCTTCAACCAGTCCGCCAGCACGGCCAGCCACCCGCCTGCGCGCGGCGGCGCGTTGAGCCCGCGCTCCTGCTCCGGGCAGCCGAGGCAATAGGCCTGCGCGCCCTGCCGCCCCATCAGCCGCCCGGCATCCTCCAGCGCACGGGCCAGCGTCCCCTGCTGGCGCGCGGCGATGCGGGCGAAGGCATCGCTTTCGGGCAGCGCCGCGTCCTCGTCGTCGCCAATCAGCTTTTCCAGCAGCGTCCCCAGCGACCCGTCCTGCTGGCCAAGATAGACCGCGTGCCATTCGTCCTTGCCCAGCTTGGCCGCCCCGGCAGTCCAGGCCAGCGCGTCGTCCAGCGTGCCGAACTGGTCGACCAGCCCGATCTGCCGCGCGGTGCCTCCGTCCCAGATGCGCCCCTGCGCGATCCGGTCGATCTGTGCCGGGGTCTTGCCCCGCGATTGCGCCACCAGTC
>Ga0228701_1001979_pt1 | contig 12998 bp, 10 predicted proteins | sample McNCre117_Aug_MG_2_FD_178017 | JGI IMG/M metagenome (GOLD analysis project Ga0228701, IMG submission 178017) | Freshwater microbial communities from McNutts Creek, Athens, Georgia, United States - 11-17_Aug_MG | ecosystem: Environmental > Aquatic > Freshwater > Creek | place: USA: Georgia...
TGGCGGGAAATGAGCAAGCTCAACAAGCACGGCCTGTTCAAGGTCACCGACGGCGTGTGGCAAGTGCGCGGGTTTGATATTTCGAACATGACCGTGGTCGCCGGCAAGACCGGGTGGATCCTGATCGATCCGCTGACCACCCGCGAAAGCGCCGCGGCCGCACTGCAGCTGGTCAACCAGCAGCTTGGCCCCCGCCCGGTTTCGGCGCTGATCTACAGCCACAGCCATGCTGACCACTTTGGCGGCGCGCGCGGCGTGGCGGGCGATGCCGACGTCAAGGCGGGCAAGATCGCAATCCTTGCCCCGGATCACTTTACCGAGGAAACTGCCTCCGAGAACGTCATGGCCGGGGCCGCGATGGGCCGGCGCGCCAACTATCAGTTCGGCGTTGGCCTGACCCCCGGGCCGCAAGGGCAGATGGGCAGCGGGATCGGGCTTGGCGCCGCCCACGGCGAAATCACCCTGATCGAGCCGACCGATATCATCACCCATACCGGCGAGACCCGCACGGTCGACGGCGTGGCGATGGAGTTCCAGATCGTTTCGGGGAGCGAGGCGCCTTCGGAACTCAACGTCTATCTCCCGGCCCAGCGCACGCTGCTGTCCGCCGAAATGAGCACCTGTTCGCTCCACAACATCCTGACCCCGCGCGGGGCCAAGGTGCGCGATGCCCGCGCCTGGGCGGGCTATCTCGACGATGCGCTGAAGCTCTATGGCGGGCGCAGCGATGTGGTGATTTCCAGCCATTGCTGGCCGCGTTTCGGCCAGGGTGAAGTGGCCTCGATGCTGTCGGCCCAGCGCGACAACTATCGCTTCCTCCACGATCAGACCGTGCGCCTGATGAACAAGGGCGAGACCCAGACCGAAATCGCCGAGCAACTGGTCCAGCCCCGCGCGCTGGCCGATCAGTGGTACAACCACGGTTATTACGGCACCTACAGCCACAATTCGAAGGCGGTCTATCAGTTCTATCTGGGCTGGTACGATGCCAATCCGGCCAATCTCAATCCCCTGCCCCCCGCCGCCCGTGCGCAGAAATACGTCGCGGCGATGGGCGGTGCAAAAAAGGTTCTGGCCGATGCCAAGGCGGCAATGGCTAAGGGCGATTACCGCTGGTCGTCTGACCTGCTCAACCAGCTGGTGTTTGCCGATCCCGCCAATGCCCAGGCCCGCGCGCTGCTGGCTGACAGCTATGAGCAGCAGGGGTATCAGGCCGAAAGCGCGATCTGGCGCAACCAGTTCCTGGTCGGCGCGCGCGAACTGCGCGAAGGCTACAAATCAACCGGCACCAACACCCAGAGCGCGGACATGATCACCGCGGTGCCGACCGCGCTGCTGCTCGATTCGGCGGCCACGCGGCTTGATCCAGCCAAGCTCGGCGGGCGCCGGATGACCTTCAACCTCGTCATGCCCGAGCGCAAGGAAGTGGCCGGGATCGAACTCACCGGCACCACCATGCTCGGCCGCATGACCCCGATCGACAAGCCCGATGCGACGATTACCGGCCCACGCCGGATGCTGCTGGGGCTGCTGTTCCTCAAGCTGCCGCTCGAACAGCTCGAAATGGCGGGGCTGCAGGTCGATGGGGACCGCGCAGCGGTCAAGGCCTGGGTTGATGCGCTTGATCCGGTGACCGCCGGGTTCAACATCGTCGAACCCTAAGCCGCCTCCCCCAAGGGCGCGGGGATCAGAAGTCCCCGCGCGCCTTGCGGATCGTGTACCAGCGTTCGACGTTGGCGTTGTGCTCTTGCAGCGTGGCGGCAAACTGATGCCCGCCGGTGCCATCTGCCACCATGTAGAGCGCATTGGTCTCAGCCGGGTGCAGCACGGCCTCAATCGAGGCGCGCCCCGGATTGGTGATCGGCCCCTTGGGTAGCCCGACCATCGAATAGGTGTTGTAGGCATTCACCGCCTGGATTTCACTCTGGCGGATGCGGCGGCCCAGCGGCTTGCCCTTGGTGATCGGGTAGATGATCGTCGGGTCGGCCTGGAGCATGATCCCCTGCCGCAGCCGGTTGGAATAGAGCCCGGCCACGATCTTGCGCTCTTCGGGCTTGCCGGTTTCCTTTTCGACGATCGCGGCAAGCGCCAGCGCCTCTTGCGGGGTCTTGACCGCAATGTTTGCGCCGCGCGCCGCCCACAGCTCGGCCAGCGTGCGCTGCATCGCGGCCTGCATCCGCAACACCACGGCCGCGCGGGCCTCGCCCTTCTGGATTTCGTAGGTATCGGGCAGGATCGAGCCTTCGGGCGGAACTTCGATCGCGCCGGTCAGCTGGGTGTGACCCATCAGCCGGTCATAGACCATGATCGAGGGCATCCCCTCGGGCACGGTCACGAACCAGCGCAGCACCTCGTCTCCCTGGATGACGGTGAGGATGCGCGATGCGCTGGCGCCCTTGGGCAGAAGAAATTCACCGGCCTTGATCGGCGCACCGCCCCCAAACACCCGCGCACGGATGCGGAACAGCGCCGCGCTGCGGATCGCGCCGGACTTTTCAAGCTTGGCCGCAACCGTGCCGAGGCTGGCCCCATCGGGAACAATGAAAGCGGTGTCCTTGGGCAGCGGTCCCCCGAGGAACCAGCCGCCCACGAAAAACAGTGCCGAGCCCAGCGCCAACAGGCCTGCCAGCAGTGCCGGCAGCGCCCGGCGGCGCGAGCCGAGCATCAGTCTTCCAGCGCCTTGACGACGAGGCTGGCGTTCGTCCCGCCGAAGCCGAACGAGTTGTTCAGCGCGGCGCGCACCTTGCGCTTCTTGGCAGTGTGCGGAACGAGGTCGACGCCCTCGGTGCCCTCATCGGGATTGTCGAGGTTGAGCGTCGGCGGAACGATCTGGTCGCGGATCGCGAGGATGCAGAAGATCGTTTCGACCGCGCCGGCCCCGCCGAGCAGGTGCCCGATCGCAGACTTGGTGCTGCTCATCGAAGCGCCGCCCAGGTCATTGCCCAGCACGCGCTTGACCGCGCCGAGTTCGATCGTGTCAGCCATGGTCGAGGTGCCGTGAGCGTTGACATAGTCGATGTCGCCCGGCTCCATCCCTGCCTTGCGCATGGCCATGCGCATCGACAGTTCGGCGCCCTTGCCTTCGGGATGCGGCGCGGTGACGTGATAGGCATCGCCCGACAGGCCATAGCCGACCACTTCGGCATAGATCTTCGCGCCGCGGGCCTTGGCGTGCTCGTATTCTTCGAGCACCACCACGCCGGCGCCTTCGCCCATGACGAAGCCGTCGCGGTCCTTGTCATAGGGACGGCTGGCCTGTTCGGGGCGGTCGTTATAGCTGCAGTTGAGCGCGCGGGCCTGGGCAAAGCCGGCCACGCCCAGCGGGTTGATGGTGCCTTCGGCGCCGCCCGCGAGCATCACGTCGGCATCGCCATCCTTGATCATGCGCGCGGCATCACCAATCGAGTGCGCGCCGGTCGAGCAGGCGGTCACCACGGCGTGGTTCGGGCCCATCAGGCCATACTTGATCGACACCTGACCCGAGATCAGGTTGATCAGGCGGCCATGCACGAAGTGCGGCGAAACGCGGCTCGGGCCCTTTTCGTGCAGGACGATCGATTCGCTTTCGATGCCCGGCAAACCGCCAATGCCCGAACCGATCGAGCAGCCGGTGCGCTGCTTGAGATCATCGTCCATGTCGACCAGGCCGGCGTCTTCAAGCGCCTGACCCGCGGCATCGATGCCATAGACGATGAACGGATCGACCTGGCGCTGGATCTTGTGATCGACGCGCTTGTTCGGATCGAAGCCATAGGGGTGATCTGCCGGCTTCACTTCGCAGGCGATGTGGCACTTCTGCTCGGCCGTATCGAAACGCGTGATCTTGCCCGCGCCAGACTTGCCGGCGATCAGGTTGGCCCAAACGGTTTCAACGTCCGCGCCCAGCGGGGTGACGAGACCAAGACCGGTTACGACGACACGACGCATTCGCTTCTCCAAACTCGTAAAATGCAACAGGCTCAGCCCCTTGGGGCCGAGCCTGTCAAAACCCCGCTAGACCGGACGGCACAAATGCACCCGGGCGAGGCCAGCGCAGAGGCAATCAGCCCCCGGATCAACCCTTGTGGTCGTTGATGTACTTGATCGCATCCGACACGGTGCTGATCTTTTCAGCCGCATCGTCAGGGATTTCGACACCGAATTCTTCTTCGAATGCCATGACCAGCTCGACGATGTCGAGCGAATCGGCACCCAGGTCATCGATGAAGCTTGCGTCTTCGGTCACCTTGTCGGCTTCGACGCCCAGGTGTTCGACAACGATCTTCTTAACGCGATCGGCGGTGTCGCTCATGTAAATGCCCCTTCTCAAACGGAGGTATGGTGTTTCGAATTCGCGCCCTACTTAACGTGCGAAGCGCTGGCAAGCCCATTGCGGTGATTGCCCCCTGCCGAACGCTGCAAAACCGGGGACTATCCCCATGTTTTGCACCTGTTCGGCTGGATCGGTTTAGCCCTGCGGCTGGACCTGCGGTTTCTGCGGCTCGACCACACGGATGTGCAGTTCGCGCAGCTGGCGGTTTTCGGCCGGCGAAGGCGCGCCCATCAGCAGGTCTTCGGCGCGCTGGTTCATCGGGAACAGCGTGATTTCGCGCAGGTTCTGCACGCCGCACAGCAGCATGACCATGCGGTCCACCCCGGCAGCCATCCCGCCATGCGGCGGCGCGCCATACTGGAACGCGCGGTACATCCCGCCAAAGCGGTCTTCCACGTCCTGCTTCGAGAGGCCGACCAGTTCGAACGCCTTGACCATCAGGTCGGGGTGCTGGTTGCGGATCGAGCCCGAGGCCAGTTCATAGCCGTTGCAGACCATGTCGTACTGATAGGCCTTGATGGTCAGCGGATCCTGCGATTCCAGCGCTTCCAGCCCGCCCTGCGGCATCGAGAACGGGTTGTGCGCGAAATCGAGCTTCTTCTCTTCCTCGCTCCATTCGTAGAACGGGAAGTCGATGATCCAGCAGAAGCGGAAGGCGTCCTGTTCGATCAGTTCAAGCTGCTCGCCCACGCGGCTGCGCGCCGCGCCGGCCAGCTTGGCAGCCTGATCGGCCTTGCCGGCGGCGAAGAACGCGCCGTCATCCTGGCCAAGACCCAGCGCGTCAAACAGCGCGGCCATCTTGTCTTCGCCGTGGTTCTTGGCGATCGGGCCGCCGAATACGCCGCCCTTGCGGGTGACATAGCCAAGACCCGCATGGCCTTCCGAGCGCGCCCATTCGTTCATGTCGTCGAAGAACTTGCGGCTCTTGTCGGCAGTGTTCGGCGCCGGGATCAGGCGCACAACGCCGCCGCCGCCCACGATCTTTTCAAACAGGCCAAAGCCCGAAGTCGTGAACTCGCTGGTGACGTCGCGGATAATCAGCGGGTTGCGCAGATCGGGCTTGTCGGTGCCGTAGTCGAGCATCGCCTGAGCATAGGGAATGCGGGGGAAGCTGCCCGCCGGGGTCACCTGCTTGCCATCGGCAAAGGTTTCGAAGATCCCGGCCATGACCGGCTCCATCGTTTCCCAGACTTCTTCCTGGGTCACGAAGCTCATTTCGAGGTCGAGCTGGTAGAATTCGCCGGGCAGACGATCAGCACGCGGGTCTTCGTCGCGGAAGCACGGCGCGATCTGGAAATAGCGGTCGAAGCCCGCGACCATCAGCAGCTGCTTGTACTGCTGGGGCGCCTGCGGCAGCGCGAAGAACTTGCCGGCGTGGATGCGGCTCGGCACGAGGAAGTCGCGCGCGCCTTCGGGGCTGGAGGCGGTGAGGATCGGGGTCGAATATTCCGTGAATCCGATGCCTTCCATCCGGCGGCGGGTTTCCGAAATGATCTTGGTGCGCGTGACGATATTGGCGTGCAGCGTTTCGCGGCGCAGATCGAGGAAGCGGTAACGCAGGCGGATATCCTCGGGATATTCCTGTTCACCGGCCACCGGCAGCGGCAGTTCCTCGGCCCGGCTCAGCACGGTCGCGCTGCGGGCAAACACTTCGATCTCACCGGTCGAGAGGTTCGGATTGACCGTGCCCTCGCCGCGCGCCTTGACCACGCCATCGATGGTGACAACGCTTTCGACCCGCAGACCTTCAAGCACGGCCAGCGCCGGGCTGTCGCTGTCGGCGACGATCTGGGTCATGCCATAGTGGTCGCGCAGGTCGACGAACAGGACGCCGCCGTGGTCACGCTTGCGGTGGACCCAGCCCGAAAGGCGGATTTCCTGGCCAACATCGCTGGCGCGAAGCGCGCCGCAGGTGTGCGAACGATAAAGATGCATCGAAACTCTTTCCAATCGGCCCACTTTGTTGCAGGGGCGAAAGCGCGGCTAACAGGCGATGGCCGCAGTTTTGTCAAGCCGCGGGCTCGCACGGGTCCATACAGAAAAGCAACATGAAGATACATCCCCTCATCACCACCACTGCCGCACTCACCGAACTGTGCGAGCGTCTCTCCAAAGCGGACTTCGTGTGCGTCGACACCGAATTCATGCGCGAGAACACATATTGGCCGGAACTCTGCCTGATCCAGATCGCGGACACGCAAGAGGCCGCCGCGATCGATCCGCTCGCCAAGGGCATTGATCTCTCCCCGCTGCTCGCCCTGCTGGTCGACAACGAGGACGTGCTGAAGGTGTTCCACGCCGGCGGCCAGGATGTGGAAATCATCTACAACCTGACCGGCAAGACCCCGCATCCGATCTTCGACACGCAGATCGCAATGATGGCGATCAGCCAGAGCGAACAGATCGGCTATTCCAATCTCGTCGAAAGCTGGCTCGGCCTGCAGATCGACAAGGGCGCCCGCTTTACCGACTGGTCGCGCCGCCCGCTGACCGAACGCCAGATCGAATATGCCATCGGCGATGTGACCCACCTCTCGAAGATCTTCCCCAAGATCCTCCAGCGCCTGATCAAGACCGGGCGCGGGGTGTGGCTCAACATCGAGATGGAAAAGCTGGCCGATCCGGCGAACTACAAGAACGATCCCTCGCTCTCGTGGCTGCGGATCAAGGCCGCTGGCCGCAATCCCGCGATGCTTGGCCGCCTCAAGGCGCTGGCCGCGTGGCGCGATGGCGAAGCGCAGGACAAGAACATCCCGCGCGGCCGCATCGCCCGCGATGAAACCCTGGCCGACATCGCCAGCCACCCGCCCAAGACCCAGGCCGATCTTGCCAAGGTCCGCGGGCTTTCGGCCGGCTGGAAGGACAACGAAATCGGCAAGCGGCTGATGGCCACGCTGGAAGCGGCCCAGCCGCTCACCGATGCCGAACTGCCGCCGCGCACGCCGCGCGGCGCGCCGCTGGGCAAGGAAGGCGCACTGGTTGCCGATCTGCTCAAGCTGCTGCTCAAGATCCGCAGCCGCGAGATCGACGTGGCCGCCCGTCTGCTGGCGCGCAGCGAAGACCTCGAACTGCTCGCCGCCGGGGTGCGCGAACTGCCGCTGCTCGAAGGCTGGCGTTATGAACAGTTCGGACGCGATGCGCTGGAACTGGTCGAAGGCAAGCTCGCCTTCGCCGTGGTCAAGAACCGCCTGAAGATGGCCCATATCGACGAGATCGGCGCCAAGCCCGAGGCTCCCGAAGTGGCTGAACCGGCGGAAGCTGCTGCCGAACCGGCTGAAGCCATCGATGATGCCGCGCCCGAGGCCCCGGACGAGGCGGCGGGTGAGGCAGCGGACGGGGCTGAATGAGCACCTACCTGCCCACGCTCAAGCAGCTGCAATATCTTGTCGCGCTGCATGAGCATGAGCATTTCGGGCGCGCAGCCGATGCCTGCTTCGTTTCGCAATCAACGCTGTCGGCGGGGCTGCGCGATCTTGAAACCCTGCTGGGGGTGATCCTGGTCGAGCGGACCAAGCGTGCAGTGCGCTTTACCCCGCTGGGCAATGCCGTGGTCGCCAAGGCCCACCGCCTGCTGCGCGAGGCAGAGGAACTGTCCGACATGGTGCAAAGCGCCGGGCAGCCGCTGTCGGGCGATGTCCGGCTCAGCGTTATCCCCACGATCGCGCCGTTCCTGCTGCCGCGAATGCTGCCGCGCCTGCGCCGCGAACGCCCGCAATTGAAGCTCTACCTGCGCGAGGAAACCAGCGCGGCGGCAATCGAATCGCTCCATCACGGGCGCTCGGACTGCGTGCTGCTGGCCCTGCCCTACGCCACGGGTGAGGTCGAAAAGGAAACGATCGAGCTCGATGCGCTGTTCGTAGCCTTTCCCAAGGATGACCCGCGCGATCCGCCGGCAGAGATCTCCCCCGATGTGATCGACGAGAATCGCCTGCTGCTGCTGGAAGACGGGCACTGCCTCAAGGAACACGCGCTGGCGGCCTGCAACCGGCCCGAACTGCGCGCTTCGGCCACCATGATCGGGACCAGCCTGCACACGCTGGTGCAGATGGTCGACAATGGCCTTGGCCTGACGATGCTGCCGGAAATGGCGCTTGATGCGGGGATTCTCAACGGCACCAACGTGGTTGCCCGCCCGCTGGCCAGCGCGACTGCAAACCGCGAAATCGCGCTGATCTGGCGCAAGAACAGCCCGCGCGCCGAGGAATTCCGCCTGCTGGCCGAGGAACTGCGCGCCGGCTGAGCCCCGCACTCAATCCATGTGCTTGAGGCCGACCCGCAGGTAATCCCAACCGGTAATCACGGTCAGCACGGCCGAAGCCCACAGCGTGACCAGACCCACCGTGTGGGGGAAATTCATCACGATCCCGCCGGCATCAAGCGTCCACCACGGGGTGGCCCGGCCGAGGATCAGCGCGCCCAGGCTGACCATCTGGAACGTGGTCTTCCATTTCGCCAGCCGGCTCACCGGCACCGAGATGCGCAGGCCGCCCAGAAATTCGCGAAGGCCCGACACCGCGATCTCGCGAATCAGGATCACCAGCCCGGCAATAACGTGCATGTCGCCCACATAGGGCCCGGTCAGCACGCCCTGCGCGGCCAGCACGAGCAGCACGGCAGCGACCATGATCTTGTCGGCGATGGGATCGAGGAACTGGCCCAGCTTGCTCACCGCGCCCTGCGCGCGCGCCAGATAACCGTCGAAATAGTCGGTAATGCCCATCAGGCAGTAGAGCGCAAAGGCAATGGCATAGCCGCCCTGCCAATGCGGCCACCACAGCAAGCCCGCCAGCAGCGGCACGGCGATGATCCGGGACAGCGAGAGCAGGTTCGGCAGCGTCAACATGGCTTTACGGCATAGCGAGCCAAGTGCCGGTGCAAAAGAGGCTAATGGGGCTTGTTCGCATCGCACCTGCCGCTAGGGTCCGCCGCGACACGGGCTGCCCGAAGCGAGAGCATGACAACCCAGACCAAACTGATCCACAGCCGGCGCTTCCTGCCGCTGTTTGCGACCCAGCTCCTCGGCGCTTTCAACGACAACCTGTTCAAGAACGCGATGGCGTTCTTCGTGGTCTATTCGGTCTACAATTCGCCCGAAGCCGAAGGCACGTTCAGCGCGGTTGCCTCGGCGCTGTTCATCCTGCCCTTCGTGGTGCTTTCGGCGCTGGCCGGCCAGTTGGCCGACACGCATGACAAGACCCGAATCATCCGCGTGGTCAAACTGTGCGAGATCGGGATCATGCTGCTGGGCGCCGCCGGGCTGGTGCTGGCCTGGAAGGGCATTGCCGTCAGCCTTGTTGCCATTCCGCTGATGCTGCTCGCGCTGTTCCTGATGGGCGTGCATTCGACCTTCTTCGGGCCGATCAAGTATTCAATCCTGCCCCAGCACCTCCACCCCGACGAGGTTCTGGCCGGCACCGGGCTGGTCGAGGCGGGAACCTATGTCGCGATTCTGGCCGGCACGATGCTCGCCGGCTGGATCCCGGTCGAATGGGCCGCCGCCGGCGTGATCCTGACCGCGCTGGCGGGCTATGCCGTGAGCTTCCAGATCCCCCCCGCCCCGCCATCCGACACCGCCAAACCGCTCGACATCCATTTCATCCGCGCCTCGAACACGCTGGTGCGCGAAACGCTGCATGACCGGCGGGTGTTCCTCGCAATCATGGCGATCAGCTTCTTCTGGACCATCGGCGCGGTGCTATTCATCCAGTTCGGCCCGCTCGCCAAGAACGTGCTCACTGCCAGCAAGGAAGTCGCCAGCCTGTTCCTGGTGATGTTCTCGGTCGGGATCGCGCTGGGCTCGGTTTCGGTCAACGCGCTGCTCAAGGGCAAGGTTTCGGCCCGTTACGCCCCGCGCTCGGTGCTGGTGATGGGCGGCTTCGTGGTCGCGTTCTATTTCGTCTGCACCGGCTGGCAGGTCCAGCCGCAGGGGCAACTGCTCGATGTCGCGCACTTCCTGGCAGAGCCGCGCGCGCTCTGGCTGCTGGCCTGCCTGCTCGGCATTGCGACGGCGGGCGGGATGTTCGTTGTCCCGCTCTATGCCTTCCTCACCACTTTCGTCGACAAGTCGCAGACCTCGCGAACCATCGCGGCCAACAACATCGTCAATTCGCTGGCGATGGTGCTGGGCTCGCTGATCGCCACGGCGCTGTCAGCGGCCGGCGTGCCGATCCTTCAGCAATTGCTGCTCAGCGCGGCGATGTGCCTCGTTTCAGCCTGGCTCGCGCAGAAGCTGGTCACGGCCGAACAGGCGGCCTGACCGCTCAGGCGATATAGAGGCTGACCGCGAGGAAGCAGGCGCAGTAGGCCATCAGGAAATGGCGCAGGTCTTCCCCTGTGATCCGGTGATACCAGCGCGCCTTGCGCGGAGCCTCGCCCCGGCAGACATGCGGCGGCAGGCTGCGCCGAAAGGGATGGCGGGCGGCTTCATCGGTCAGGACCAGGGAACGTCTCATAGCTATCGGTTAAGGGCTGCTTCACCATCACGCCAGCGCCCAAAACGCGGCATTATGGCACCTATCCCGAAGCGGGACAGATTGCGCCCAGGTGGAGAACCCCACGCCCCCGATTGCGGGGCGTGAAGGCCCTCGCTAGTCTCCCTCCATGACCGAACCGACGCTTATCAATGGCGGGCGCTTGCTCGTCGATTGCCTCATTGCCCAAGGCTGTGACCGGATCTTCACGGTCCCGGGCGAAAGCTTCCTCGCCGTGCTCGATGCGCTGCACGATTCGCCCGAGGTGCAGACCGTGATCTGCCGGCAGGAAGGCGGCGCCGCGTTCATGGCCTGCGCCGATGGCACGATGACCGGCCGCCCCGGTGTCTGCTTCGTCACGCGCGGCCCGGGGGCGACCAATGCCTCGATCGGGGTCCATGTCGCGATGCAGGATTCGCAGCCGATGCTGCTGTTCATCGGCGATGTCGATCGCGGAATGAAGGACCGCGAGGGCTTTCAGGAAGTCGATTTCGGGCAGATGTTCGGCCCGCTGGCCAAGCTGGTGCTGCGGATCGACGATCCCGCCCGCATCCCGGAATATGTCGCCCGCGCCTGGTCCACGGCGATTTCAGGCCGCCCCGGGCCCGTGGTCATCGCGCTCCCCGAAGACATGCTCTTGGAAACCGTGCAAGGCGCTGCGGCGCGCCCGGCTGTCAACCGCCCGGCCCAGGCCGTCTGCGCCGATGCGATGGACACCCTGATGCGGCTGATCGCCGATGCCGCCGCCCCGATCGCGATCGTCGGCGGTGCGGGCTGGCACACCAAGGCGCGCGAGCATTTCGCCACTTTTGCCGAGCGCATTGGCCTGCCGGTTGCCGGGGCCTTTCGCCGGCAGGATGCGATTGCCAACTCCAGCCCGGTCTGGGCCGGGAACCTTGGCTATGGCCCCAACCCCAAGCTGGTCGAACGGATCAAGTCCGCAGACCTGATCCTGGCGGTGGGCGCGCGGCTAGGCGAAGCCACCACCGACAGCTACACCCTCGTCACCCCCGACCACCCGGGACAGGTGCTGATCCACGTCCATCCCGACCCCGATGAACTCGGCCGGGTTTACCGTCCGGACCTTGCGATCTGTGCCGACATGGCGGAATTCGCCGAAGAGGCCGCGCTGTGGGACGATGACGTCATTCCCTTTGACGCTGGGGCTGAGGCACACCGCGAATGGCTGGAATGGACCACGGCCCGCCCCGCCCCCTTCGCGCTCGACATGGCCGCCTGCGTCACCGCGATGCGCGCTGCGCTGCCCGGCGATGCGATCATCTGCAACGGCGCGGGCAATTTCTCGGGCTGGTGGCACCGCTATTGGCACTATGACGGCTTCCCGACCCAGCTTGCCCCCACCGCCGGGGCGATGGGCTATGGCGTTCCCGCTGCCGTTGCTGCCGCGCTGCGCCACCCGGAACGCACAGCCGTAGCCTTGGCGGGAGACGGCGATTTCCTGATGAACGGGCAGGAACTGGCCACCGCCGTGCAATATGGCTGCGATCTCTTGGTCGTGCTGGTCGACAATGGCGCTTACGGTACGATCCGGATGCACCAGGAACGCGAATTTCCCGCGCGGGTATCCGGCACCACGCTGGCCAACCCCGATTTTGCCGCGCTTGCCCGCGCCTATGGCGGCTGGGCCGAACGAGTCGAAACGACCGCGCAGTTCGAAACCGCGCTGGCCAAGGCCACATCGCGCAAGGGACTGCGCCTGCTGCATCTGGTGATTGACGTCGAACAGCTCAGCGCCGGCGGGGCCAGCGTATCCGGCCTGCGCGCGCGGGCCGGGAAATAGCGCTCAGCCCTCGCTCAGCGCGAGGATATGACGCCATTCCTCGGGCCGGACGGCCGAGACCGAAAGCCGGAACTTGGTCAGCAGTTCCATTTCGGCCAGCGCCGGGTCGGCCTTGATTTCCTTGAGCGTCACGGTCCGCTTGAGCTTGCGCACCGGCTTGAGCCTCACTGCCGACCAGCGCCCGGTGTCGTCACTTGGATCCTGTAGGTGTTCTGCCGAAATTTCCGCAATGCCAACCACTTCAACGCCGATGTTCGAGTGATAGAAGAACACTTCATCACCCAGCTTCATCGCCCGCATGTTGTTGCGCGCGGTGTAGTTGCGCACGCCGTCCCAGGTGCCCTCGCCCTCGGTCACGAGGTCATCCCAGCTGTATACATCCGGTTCGGACTTCATCAGCCAATAGGATTTGATT